>Ga0247844_1002328_pt1 | contig 31371 bp, 25 predicted proteins | sample LaCtaG_FD_192421 | JGI IMG/M metagenome (GOLD analysis project Ga0247844, IMG submission 192421) | Freshwater microbial communities from meromictic Lake La Cruz, Castile-La Mancha, Spain - LaCruzMarch201714.5m_1 | ecosystem: Environmental > Aquatic > Freshwater > Lake | place: Spain: Castile-La...
AAGGAAAAATACTGGTAATATTTTAGTTATTCGGGGCCAGTAGTGTCCCAACGTTAGTCGAACAAGATCAACTGGTTGGGATTTTCCAGTAGATCTGATGAAGGTGGAATACGAGCAAGTAGCTGATCCAATGGAGTTCTCTCGAACATGGTGAGACTCAGGATTTGTAGGATTTCGTAGAGCGAAGCAGAGAGCTTCAGTCGCTTCTTCAAGATAGCGACGAGCACATAAACGGAGACGGCGATCCAGATCTGGGACTTCACCGCATTCTCCGAAGTACCGAAGAAGGACTTGATACGCAGATGCTGTTTGATCCACTTGAAAAACAACTCGACCTGCCAACGGCAGCGATACAGCTCGGCGATGGTTCGCGCCGGCAGATCGGTGTTGTTCGTCAGGAAAACCAGTGTCTTGCCCCCGTCGTCCTTGATGCGCACCCGGCGCAGCGGCGTTGGGTAGTCCTGGGTCGAGTAGAAGCCCGTCAGTGTGCCGATCTGATCGCAGATGATGCCGGCCGCTCGATCCGATTCCAGGGAGTACCGGCGCTGGAATCGCAGGTTCGACTTGGCGCGAATGACGTAGAAGCTCCCGGCCTGATGAAGTCGATGCAGTTGCTCGAAGTCGATGTAGCCGCGGTCCATGATGTAGAAGGCGCCGGCCTCCGGCACCAGAATGTCGAAGACATTGACCTCGTGCCACTTGCCGTCGCTGATGTGAATGAAGCTGGGGATGTTGCCGCGCAGGTCGAGCAAGGTATGCATCTTCACCGCCGCCTTGGTGGAACGGAACGGCGCCCACGGGAACACCGACAGACACAGGTCGATGGTCGTGGCATCGAGGGCATACACGGTGTTGGACAGATCGACACCAAAGGGCTCTTCGGCGTAAAGCTTGCGTGCAATGCTGATCAGACTTTGCGCAAAGTCGGCATGGATGCGCCAGTCGCGAACCGAGTTGGCGTTGGCCAGTGTGTTCCTCGCGACCGTGCTGCGAAAGCCCATGTGGTACAGCTTGGCCGCCTGACTGCGCAGGCAGGCTTCGATGTCGCGCAGACTTTCTCGATAGGTCAGCTGCGCGAATGCCATGCACAGGTACTGGTCGAGACAGGTGAAGTGCTTGACCTTGTGTTCCCCGTCGTAGCGGGCAACACAGCGGCGAAATGTGGTCAGCGGCAGATGCGCCATGACCTGTGCAAAAACGAGTTTGCCCGTGTTCATTGCCGACGCCCGCAGTCCGGTTGGAAGAACCCGGAATGCTACGAGCGACGTTCAAATCGAGACCAGCTCCGAACACGGAATATCCTCAATTCTTCAACTTGTTATATGGCCCCAGCGTGAGAACGTTGGGACACTACTGATTCGGGGCAAATTCGGGGCAATTCGAATGGCATACGTTACTCGCAGAGAATATTGGCACGCCACTGTTCGCAACAAGAAAGGGGGCGAGCAAACTCGATACTTCGAGGACAAGGTAACTGCTGAGGCGTGGGCTGGTTCATCACTCATAAAGTTGGAAAAGGCGGGTGAGGTCTGGCAGGCGCGGGTGAGGAAAAAGGGTTGGCCCACCGAGTCCAAATCGTTCCGCACCAAAACCGAGGCCGACGCCTGGGCCAAGCAGGTCGAGGCAGGCATGGAACGTGGCGCATACCAGTCAGCTTCGGATGCAGAGCGAACCACGCTGCGGGATCTGATCAAGGATTTCAAAACAGAATTTGCTCCTCACCATTACCGCGTCAGGCAGGATGAAAAGGAAGCTTGGCGCTATCAGCTGGCGCGCCTGGATGACGTACTTGGTGAATACAGCCTCGCAGCTATCGATCAAAAACTGGTGGCAAAGTTCCGTGATGAGCGTTTAAAAGGAACGGTGCAGCGGCCGAGTGTCAGCGAGAGCACTGTCAGGAAAGAAATTTATATGCTCTCGAAAGTTCTGGGCTTTGCTCAGAATGAAAAGGGCATCACCTTACCTAGAGGCAATCCTGTCGAGAAAATCAGAAAACCATCGGATAGTACGGGTCGGGATCGTCGCCTCACTGCAGATGAGTGGACCGCATTCACCAACGAGTGCAAGAAATCCAGAAACCCATGGCTATGGTCAGCAGTCCAACTCGCTGTCGAGACGGCGATGCGACAAGGTGAACTTCTAGGCCTGACCTGGAGTCAGTTTGATCGAAAGCGCAAACTGATACTCCTGCTTGATCCCGAAAAAATCAAGAATGAAGAGCCGCGTGCAGTTCCACTTTCTCCTGCCGCACTGGAGCTGTTGGACAAATTGCCACGCAGCACAACCGGCAAGATACTGCCTGTTGAGCGGCTCACTTTGTATCACGCATTCGGTTATGCCTGTGATCGCGCAAAGATCAAGAATTTCACATTTCATGACCTTCGCCACGAAGCGCTTTCGCGCCTGGCGGAGCGCGGAGATTTCTCGGTTCTTGAGTTAGCTGCAGTTTCTGGGCACAAGACCTTGCAGATGCTGAAGCGGTACACGCACTTACAGGCAGAGCGGTTAGCGGACAAGCTGGCGAAGAAGAGGACGAAGCGGGCGTAGGCGGTAGTCCTGCAGCAAGATATGGCGGGTACAGGCCGCTATCACGAAAATAAGTCCATAGATTTTTGAAATGTGACGCTGGCGTGCGCTTTTCGCCAGCGAATTGCCATGTCGGTTCTATAGACTGCCGTTTATGGACGTGCTTTCCCTCCTTTTCTGCACCTTGGCTACTGAGCGACGCGCAGAGCTGAAAATCTGGCGTTGCGTTGCGCTGGCGGCCGTTTTATTTGTGATTATCGGAGCGGGTGCCGAACTCGTTACCCTTTGGCTTGGCTTCGCTGCCGGTCTCTGTCTTCGAGGAAGAGCGCGGGCCGGTGCCAAAGCGATTCGTAAAATATGGCGAGTGACTTGCAGCTACACGCGGCGAGCTATAGGTCGCGTATGGCAGGCCAAACTATTCGACCTAACTGCCGTATTCATGGTCAGGCTGATCACGCGGCGCAGAATCTTTCTGGCGTTGCGTGCGCTGGCTTTCTATCAGCCACATTTCGGGATACCCCTGACGGCCTCTCCGCCCGCTCGCTGACACGCCTCGCCGAATCGGTGTAGGCAACTAATCCTCGACTTCCCTTCCGTACCCTCCTGATTACTCGTGACGAGTAGATCGGCAGGCTCCCCTTTTCCCAATTTTTATGTTGAGGCAAAAATGAACATCATCGACTTTCGCGGTCGCCTGGCCATTCATCCAGGCGAAGCTCTGTATCTCATTGGCTACAGCCGTACCTTGCAGGGTGCCAAAAAGACCGCCCGCAATCTGATTTACAGCAATAAATTCCCTCTCCCTCTGACGCTGGTTGCTGGCCATCAGCGCGTTCTAGTTCCCGACTTGGTGCGCGTACTGGGGCTTGATCCATCAGCACCTCAAGATGCGGTTGCTAAACCTGCCATGCAGAAGCGCCGCCCCGGCCGTCCCCGCAAGCTGGTACCGGCAGTTGGAGGCGACCATGAGCAATGACGATATCGTTGTTCACAAACGTCGTTCTTGGTCAGCCATACCGGATGATATCCTTGAAGATGTACGACTGAATCCGCGCTCCCGCCTTCTTCTCGGCTGGATGTTGGGGAGGTCCCATGGCTGGAAAATTCTGGTTGGCCACATGCTCAAGGTACTCGGCGTTTCCGATTACGAGTGGCGATCATCTCGCGCAGAGCTTCAGCGCTATGGATACTACCGGCAAGTACGCGTCAGGCAGACCAATGGATCCTTTGCCTGGAAGAAGGAAGTTTTTGATCCACCCGTGCCGCCATCCCCAAGAAACTCGGGGATGGCAGAAACCATCCGTGGTTCAGTGGGGGATGAGAAACTCGCGCATGAGTCAGTCATGGATGAGTTTCTCGAGGATATACCACCACCAAGTAAGCAAGATCAGTTACCACCACCACCTACTTCCTCCAGAAAGCTACGGTCGAAAGAATCAACACCACGGCAGGTGGTGGACGATCTGGATGAGCTGGTTGAAGCTGCTTGCTGGCAGGCCATGAAGGCCAGCAAGGCGATCAAGAATCCTTCGGCATGGCGGGCTAGTGTTCGAAAGCGTATTCAAGAAAACGGCCCCAGCCCGGAAGACCTGTTGTGTCTCGATGACAGGCGCGCATTCCTCAAGACCCAGGAGCGCCGTCAGGCTGAAGAAGCTGAGAAAGCTGCCAAGGCCGCACCCATCTCAGATCCTGATGTAGCCAGGGAACGTGCGAGCAACCTGAGCCGTTCCTTTGGCAGATCGGCATCGCGCCGAAAAAATCCTGGCAACGGTGAAACGACGGCAAACCAACCCCAAGATGACGGAGAAACGCCATCATGATTCTGGCAATCCTCAATACCAAGGGTGGCGTCGGCAAGACCACCACCGCACTCAATCTTGCCATTGCCTGCAAGCTCCATGGTCGTGATGTCCTGGCTGTCGATGGCGATCGGCAGGGCACCTTGATGGCAGCTCTGTCTGGCCGTGAAGTGGAACCGAAGATTCCCTGCGTCCATTACCACGATGGCCAAGCATTGCGCCAGCAAGTGAATCTGGCCAAGGAGCGCTATACCGACATCGTCATCGATGCAGGTGGTCGGGATTCCACAGCCCTGCGTGCTGCCCTGGTGCTGGCCGATCATGTGCTGATCCCACTGCAGCCTAGATCCTTCGATCTATGGGCATTGAACGACATGACCGGCCTGCTGGCCCAGGCACGCGCTACTCGTGACATCTCGGCGTCGGTGTTCCTGTGCATGGCTGATCCGACCGGCAGGGACAATGCCGAGACGGCCGGATCGCTGCCGCCAGGAGTGGGCTACGTTGATGCGCCAGTAATTCGTCGCAAGGCCGTTGCCATGCTCGCGGCTCTGGGCTGTTCGATCCTCGAATATCCGAGCCGAGATGAGAAGGCTGCCTATGAATATCGCGGTTTGGCGGCTGCGGTATTCGGTTGGCCGTGTGCTGAAGTCAGCGGCGAAACTACGGAAGGATGACGGTGAACCGATGGCGAAACTACGGAAACCTGATGTATCGCCCCTTCAGGCCGACATCGACGATTTCATCGATCAGGCGCCGGACGGCCGGAAGTCGATCAAACGGACGGGGAGGAAATGCGCCATCACGGTGTCGATCGATCCGAATGTTCTGGAACGGCTGGATGAGTGGGCGCGGGGCAGGGGAATCAGTCGGGCGGCGGCGATTGCAGTAGCGGTGGCGAGGCTGAAGTGTCGTTAGTAATCTTGAAATATGGACGCAAGTTGCGTATAGTTGTCCAATGAAAGCAATCTTTGTCGAATTGCCAGCCTTCGCCAAGTATCGACCGGAGTACTTGAATGACGAAAGCTTCCGGGACTTACAGAATTCGCTGATGGCAAATCCCGAGGCGGGTGATGTGATCGAAGGCACCGGAGGCCTGCGGAAGCTTCGCCAGGCCGATCCGCGTCGGGGTAAAGGCAAGCGGGGTGGATTGCGCGTGATCTACTACTGGTGGGACGGCAAGCGTCAATTCTGGCTGTTTACTCTGTATGACAAGGACGAGATGGATGATCTGAGCGCGAAGGAAAAGAAAGCACTTAAGGACATGTTGAAGCGTGCATTGGAGACTAGACGATGAAAAAGCGAAATCTGTTTGCTGAACTTTCTGAAGGGTTTGATGCACTGGCCGAGGAGCGTGCTGGCAAGCGGACTTTACGTAGCCATGTGATTGAGGCCAAACCTGCACCGGAAGTCTCTGCCGATGAGTTGCTGGCACTCCGAGAGCGTTTGCATCTTTCCCGTCCAGTGCTTGCTCATTACCTGCGTACCAATCCGCGAACTCTCGAAAATTGGGAGCAGGGCAGGGCGAAACCTAACGCGCAAGCAGCATTGCTGATCCGATTGGTCGAGCGCTATCCGGATACGGTGGAGCGTTTAGCTCTTGTGTAGCGTGTCTGGATCAGCATGGCTTGCTCGTGAGTGACAGCGGATACAAGGCTCGGTCAGCTGAAAAGTGTCGTATTTATTCATCATCCGCCAAGAAAAAATACGTCCTGGCATTTGTCCCTCGCCATCCATGCCACGCCATATGCAACCCTGCCCGTCCCATGCATTCGGCCTATGTGCCGCTCCCTCGCTTGACACCTCATTTAGAGGTCGATATTGTTCATCCCATGAACCGCGACGGGTAATGCCTCGCGGCCAAAGTGGTAGCTGGCCACGCAAAACAAACAGCATTGATGCGTGTCGTAACTGGGCAACTGGTTCGCCACATTTGACTTGCGGTAGCTGGCAACGGCGGCCGCCGGATCGCAGGGCTCAAGAGAGTTCTCGTCCATTCAGGCAGTGATAGCGGCTTCGCTCGTCCCTGCATTCCATGGCAACGACCGCCTCGGCGGTTTTTATTTTCTATCTTGGTCGTCAAAGAGACGGGACGCGATAGAAAAACCATTTGCCTTGTGATACGCCCAGCAGCCATGGGCCTTTGAACGCTCTGGCAGTCCTCCTGCCACGGCACTAAAACCACAACTAAAACTCACGCTCAACGTTCAAAACAACGGGGGCCGCCGAATTCCGGTGGCCAGCAGGCCAGGCAATCTGCCATCCCCGCGACGAGAGTATCAGCGTGAAACGGACTCCACACCGCACCGTCGGCCGCTATGCCGACCACCATCCTCCCGCCGGGCACAAGCCTTCCGCGATGGTGTGCGAGTGTGTCAATGGGCACGAGGCCTGCCCTGAATAGCCTCATCCCGGTCGTGATCGACGACCAGCACTCCGCAGCGACCGGCTGATACCGGTTCAACACTCACCAACGGGTGGCGGGGATCGGAGTGCGACTGGACCCCGGAAGATCGCTGGGTGTGTCTGATTAGCACCCTACTCCGATCCTCGCCTCCCGTGGCCGGCGTCCAGTCATCGATCAACCTCAAGAACTGAACAGGAATAGTCATGAGCAAGTTCACCACACAACGCAATTTCGGCTTTGGCAAGCAGATGGACTGGGCCGGTCACCAAGCTCTCAAGGACATCTATGGCCGTGGCCATTTCGGTACCGTGGCCAGTCATGCCCAACGCTGGCGGCAATTCTGCACCTGGGCAAGAGCCAACCACGGTATCAACGATGCCTGCGCCATCGATCAATCCCTGCTGGAAAACTATGCCGCTGACTTGGCAGAGCTGGTCGAGGACGAAACCCTGGCTGTCAGCTATGCGCAGAACCTGATCGTCTCGGCCAACATCACCCTGGAAGCCCTGCGCCAGGACAAGATCATCCGTATCGAGTCCCCGGCAACTTGGGTCGGAAGAAGGCGGAGCGTGCGCACCAGGGGGCCGGACGGCCTGGACTGGGGAGTCATTGATCGCTTGGTTGCCTGCTTGCGTCAGAAAAATCTGCACCGGGCAGCTGTCATCGTTCTGCTATGCCGCAGTTTCGGAATACGACTCCGCGAGGCGGTCCTTGCCAACATTGCCGACTGGCAACGTCAGGCAAGAGAACATGGGCAGATTGATGTTCGGGATGGAACCAAGGGTGGGCGGGGCAAGGAAGTCGAACGCTGGGTGCCGGTCAGCGAACGTGGTCTGCTTGCACTTCGAGAGGCTGTCCATGTCAGAAAGCAGTTGGGCGGGTCGAACCTGCTCAGGCCAGACGAGACGTTTGATGATCTCGTCAATGATGGCGAAATCCATCGGGCGCGGCAGATCCTGCACGAATTCGGCATCAAGGGCTATCACGAACTCCGGGCTGCATGGGCCTGCGAGCGTTACGAGGAATTGTCGGGAGCCACTGCGCCGATCCTGCAGGCAGGCATCTCATCTGGTCAGGAATTCGATGAACAATTTAGGCTGGCCCTGGCGCGCGAACTCGGTCATGACCGGATCGATGTCGTGGCCGCTTACATCGGGGCTCGGCCATGAGCATAGCGATCCTACTGAAACGATCATTGCCAGGGGCGAAATCGAGCATCGCCGGCCACATCAAGCGAGGCCAACGGATCGCTCAGGCGATCGAGCAACGCTTCGGCATCAGCGAACCGCGTCAATGGCAGGCCAAGCATTTGCGCTGGGTGCTGGAGCGCTGGGCCAGCGAGAAATCGGTGGCTACGCGTTATGACTACTGGCGTACGGTGCGAGTGCTGACGGCAGCGTTGGGAAGGTGGCAGGATTGGCGGCCGCATCTGGATGGGGCGTGGTGTAGGAACGGCAGGGGCGGGCGTTCAGCGAAAATCCCCAATCGGATTACAGGCTGACTGCTCATCCAAAGCTGCCATCGAACTGGTGGTCTACGTCAGGCGGCAATGATTTTGTTACCTGCCCTTCAACCTCCAGTGACCTTGATCGGCATCTTCCAAACCCAGCGAACTAACGCTACCAAACCCTGATCCTACCTTGGTGGATGATCGAGATCAGCCGACTCAAACAGCTCAACCAGGTGCGCCAGATTCCCGTCGATGGCACCGGTCAGCGCGGCCAGTTGCGCAGGATCAAGCGCTTCGTTGGTCCGCAGTAACTCTTCCAGCGTCTTGGCCGCAGCCGAAAGTACGTGCGCGCCAAGCGTTGCCGCGACACCCTTAAGGCTGTGCGCGATGTCCCGAGCGTGATTTCGATCCTGCAGTGCCAGGCAGGCCGAAAGTTTCTGCATGTCATCCCGGTGCGTCAGCACCATCATGCGCAGCAGGTCGACATATTTTTCCTGCTTGCCGCCCAGCATCGCTATCCCGCGCTGGAAATCGATGCTCGGCTCCTGCGCCAGGCGCGCCAGCAATTCAGTTGATGGTGGCGGCACCTTGGCCGGCGCCGTCCCGCCAGCGCCGACTTTTTCTGCATGACCGGTGCTGCGTTCCGGTAGCCACTTCAGTAGGGTGGCGTAGAGGTCTGCGGGTTCCACCGGTTTGGCGACGAAATCGTTCATGCCGGCCGCCGCGCAGGCGTGCCGGTCTTCTTCGAAGGCGTTAGCCGTCATCGCCAGGATCGGCAAGTGCGCCTTGCCGGGCAGGGCGCGGATCGCCCGTGTCGCCTCGAGGCCATCCATCACTGGCATCTGCATGTCCATCAGCACCAGATCGTAGTCGCCGCTGGCCACTTTCTCCACGGCCACCCGGCCATTTTCGGCCGACTCTATCACCAGCCCCACACGCTCAAGCAGTTCGATTGCCACTTCGCGATTGATGGGATGGTCCTCGGCGAGCAGCACCCGCGCGCCGGCGTGGTCACGACTCAGTTGTACGGCAGCATCCCTAACCGGCGCACTTGCAACGGCGGGCTGACCGCGGCTAAAGCGCGCGGTAAACCAGAACAGACTCCCTTCGCCCGGCACGCTTTCGCCGCCCGCCGTGCCACCCATCATCTCGGCCAAACGTCGGGTGATGGCCAGACCGAGGCCGGTACCACCGTATTTGCGCGTGGTTGTCACATCCGCCTGCGTGAAGGCCTGGAACAGCCGTGCCATTTGTTCGGGATTGAGGCCGATGCCGGTATCGCGCACCGCAAAACGCAGCAGCAGCGCATCCTCGTCCTGTTCAAGCAGACGAACGCCCAGCGACACTTCGCCGCGTTCGGTAAACTTGATGGCGTTGCTGGCGTAGTTGAGCAACGCCTGCCGCACCCGGGTCGGGTCGCCATGCAGCCAGGCGGGAATGTCGGTGTGCTCGATCACCAGCTTCAGCCCCTTTTCCCGCGCCGGGCCGGCCATGATCGATCCGACATTATCGAGCACCGTATCAATACGGAAGTCAGTGCTTTCCAGTTGCAGCCGCCCCGCCTCGATCTTGGAAATGTCAAGGATGTCGTTGATTACCGCCAGCAGGTGTTGCGCCGCGCCGTCAATTTTCTTGAGTCGCTCGGCTGCGGCAGGTGTTGCGTCCGCGTGCATGAGATGGGTGAAACCAATGATCGCGTTCAACGGCGTGCGGATTTCGTGGCTCATGTTGGCGAGGAACTCGCTCTTGGCTCGGCTGGCGGCCTCTGCAGCGTAGCGGGCATGCTCCAGCTCGGCCGTGCGCTCGGCCACCAGCTTTTCCAGATGCTCGCGATGCGCATCCAGTTCGGCGCCCATGCGTTTCTTCTCGGTGATGTCTTCTTGCACCGCCACGTAATGGCTGATGCGGCCGTCGGGCTGGCGTAGCGGGGCAATGTGGGCGAATTCGATATGGGCGCTGCCGTCTTTGCGCCGGTTGTACAACTCGCCCTTCCATGCCTTGCCTTCGAGAAGCGCTTGCCACAGGGCCGCGAAGGTTTCCGGCGGGGTCTTCCCGGAATGCAGCAGGCTCGGATTCCGGCCGATCACTTCGGCACGCTCGTAGCCGGTGTTGTGTTCGAAGGCATCGTTGACATAGATGATGCAAGCATCGAGGTCGGTAATCACGATACTCTCGGGACTCTGATCCACGGCCTGGGAAAGCTGGCGCAGAGAAGCTTCCGCCTGCTTGTTCGTGGTGATATCGGTGATCGTTCCGACCCAGCCGGCCAGCTCGCCCTGTGCATTCAATTCCGCACTGGCAAGGCAAAGTACCCAGACCACCTGTCCGCTGGAATGCAAAAAACGAAATTCAGAGCGGTAGCCCTGTTCCGGATGTTGTGCCGCTGCGATCCAGCCCTGATAGATCATTTCACGATCATCCGGATGGACACCGTTGTTCCAGCCTCTTTCCTGGGCATTCTCCCGGGAGATGCCGGCAATCTCCGACCAGCGTGGGCTGACATAGGTATTGGCACCCGTCAAATCGGTACACCAGACACCCATCAAATCGGTACGCCAGATGCCCGAAGGCGAGGATTCGGCCAGCAGACGGAACTGCTGCTCGTTGGTGGCGAGTTGAATTTCCCACCGCTTGCGCTCTGTGATGTCCTGCATCGCACCGATCATGCGCACTGCCCTGCCCTGCGGGTCGCGCAGCACATAACCACGATCCAGCACCTCGGCATAGTAGCCGTCGTGGTGGCGAAAGCGGTATACGTCTTGCCAGCGGCTTTGCGCCGGGTTGTCGACCACCGCACGGAAACTGGCTGAAACGCGCGACTGATCATCCGGATGGACACGCTCGGCCCACCAGGCCGCCGATTGTGGCTCCGCAACGATGTCGGTCCAGCCAAACACTTTGGTTCCCATCTCGTTCCATAACTGGGTATCGGTGATGACGTCCCAGTCCCAGATCACATCGTTGGTCGCTTTCAGGGCGAGTTTCAACCTCTGCTCGCTGTTGCGCAGGTTTTCCTCGGCCAGCAGGCGCTCCAGTTCGCCCGCCGCGCGCAGTCCCACCAGTTTGAGGATGGCTTCGGCGAAGGGACGGTTTTCCAGCGGATGGCGCCCGATCACGGCGATCAGGCCGATTGGCTGGCCGGTGTGGCTGAACAGCGTGGTGCCGATGTAACTTTCGGCGCCCAAATCCTGCAGCACCGCATCGCGCGGGAAGGTTGCGCAGACCCCGGCGGGGAAGCAGCAGATATCATGGCCGACCACATCGCCGCAGGGCGTGTCTTTCAGCGCGTAGCTGACGTTGTCCTCGAAATGGTCGCCGCACCAGATCGCCAGCGTGGTAGCGGTCAGCCCGTCGCCTTCCAGTCGGTCGATGCAAACATAGAACATGTCCAGCGTGGCGGCCAGATGGCCGGCCAGCTGGTGGAAAAACGAGTCGCTGGTGGCATCGCTGGCGGTGCGCGCAAGAAAATCCCTGATGACTTCCGTTTTCTTGTGCTCGTTGATGTCGACCAGGGCCGAGATGAAATAGGCAGGCTGATGTGCTGCGTCGCGCTGCAAATGCGCGATGATCCTTGCCCAGTAGAGGCTGCCATCACGACGGCGGTAGTGCTTCTCGCGCTCGAAGTGATTGGTTTCGCCGGCCAGCATCCGGTTGACGGCGGCGCGATCCGATTCGATGTCTTCCGGCAGTGTGAGGTTGAGGTCGGTAAAGCCTTCGGCCAGTAGTTCCTCCGGGGGATAGCCGACAATGCGGGCGTATTCCGCGTTAACTTTCAAAAACCGGCCCGTCGTATCGACATGTGCCAATCCGACAGCGGCGTTGTCGAAAACGGAGCGGAACATCGCCTCACTGGTCGCTTTTTCGCGATGCCCCTGACGCAGCGTGTGCAGCAATTTCAGCAGCAGTAGTGTCAACGCCACCGCGAGGCCGATAAACAGCAACCGCAGCTGACTGGCGTGGATCAGCGCGGCAGCCAGGGTGGTTTCGGTGCGCTGATTGACCTCGACGTTGAAGGCGGCAATCGGCCCCATGATGTCGGCCTTGGCCTGATGGTAGGCAGCGTCGTGCAGCAGGCGCAAGGCCTGCTCGCGGTCGGTGCTGGCCAGGGCCATGGCGCGGTATTCGATCTGCGTCAGGGCATCCGAGGCCGTCTTGGCCGCTTCAAGGCGGACAAACTCATCTGCCGTAAAGCCAGCCTGTTGCAGCAGTATCAGGTAGGGAATGGCGGGGCCATGACCGTGCGAGAACGGGACTTCGGCCAGCAGCAGATCCCAGTAGTTGCCTTCGTAGCCATTGGGGCGCGGGATGCGCCCCTCGCGGATATCGAGAATCTCTTCGTAGTGTTGCTGGAAGCGCATATCGCCGGTAACCACGAAACTGCGCACCATGCGTGTCAGTTCGTCCGACGAATTGTGCAATTCGTCGGCAAGCTTGAGCGAGCGCAGCCGCTCCTCATAAACCTTAGCAGTCTGCTTTTCCGCACCGACGTAGGCGATGAACGCGATAACGACCAGCACGAACACGCCCACCAACGACCAGATGTAATAGACGGAGCGATTCCGGTCAGCAGCCCCGGTGACGGATACCGGGGAATCCGCCGCCGCGACTGCATCCAATGCCGTCCCGCCAGCGCCGACTTTTGCTGCCTGATGGTGTTTAGTGTGTGATTCCATAAGCGTCACGATAGTTCGCTGGGCGGGAGCTGTCTGTCGGGTAAACGTGACAGCCCGTTTGATTGGCCTATCAATCGCCCAGATTCTTGAGGGAAATCAACTCGGCGTTGTTGCTCACCCCGAGTTTTTCGAGGATGCGCCGCCGGTAGGTATTCGCACTGGCGGCGCTGATGCCGAGTTGGGCAGCGATATCCACCTGGCTGGTGCCTTGCAGCAGGCCTTGCAGTACCTGGCGCTCGCGCTCGGACAACACCCCGCCGGCAGGCAATGGTTGCGGCGAAATCGGTGGCTCGGGGGCCAAGGCGGGAAAGCAGCTATGGCCCGCCAGAATGCGACGCAGCCCCTTCAGCAATTCGTCGGTTTCCGTTTCCTTGCCGAGGTAGCCCTGCGCGCCGGCACGCCGGACGTAGGCGGCATATTGGTCGGCCGGCGCCATGGTGAAGAACAGGACCGGCAGCGCAATGCCGTCGGCGCGCAGGGCTTCGAGCACGCGAAGGCCGTTTTTCAGCGGCATGGCGATATCGAGTATCAAGAGGTCGGCGCGTTGGCTGCGCGCCAGGCCTTCGGCCGCAGCGCCGTCGGCGGCTTCGGCCACCACCACCATATCGGCCGTGCGGGCGATCATGTCGCGCAGACCCTGGCGCACCAGGGGGTGGTCGTCGGCAAGGATCAGGCGCGCCGCCATTCAGCCTCTCCCCCCGCCGATAAAGGTCACCGTAACCAGTGTACCGGCGGCGCTGGAGTCGATGAGCACTTCACCGCCGTGGCGGCTGGCGCGCTCGCGCAGACCCGCCAGGCCGAATCCCCGGGTTTTGTCTGCCCCGTCGAAGCCATGGCCGTCGTCGCTGACGCGCAGGCGAAACACCTGCCCCTGCTCGGACAAGGCCACGGCAACCTGGGTAGCGCCGGCATGGCGCGCCACGTTGGTCAGCAGTTCTTGTAGACAGCGGAAGATGTCGGTACCGAGGGCGTCGTCGGGCGGCGTGGCCAGCGGCGCAATCTCATCGCTGGCCGCCAGACCCGCATTTTTCACCCAGTCGCGCAGCAGCCAGCGACAGGCCTCGACCAGTCCCAGATCGTCGAGCACCGAGGGGCGCAATCGAGTGCACAGTTCCCGCATCGATTGCTGGCCGACTCTGGCCAGGTCGGCAATCATCTGCAACTCGGCGGCGTGCACCTGGCCGGCTTCGTCGCCCGGAGTGGCGGCGATCAAGGCTTCGAGCCGCATGCGGATGCCCGTCAGGCTGGCCCCCAACTGGTCATGAATGTCGAGCGCCAGCGCCTTGCGCTCGGCTTCGCGCGCATCCTGCAGGTGGTCGGACAGGCGTCGCAGTTCGCCGTAGGCCGTCTTCAGATCGGCCTTCCGCTGTGTCAGGATGTGCAGCAGGCGGTTGAAGCCGTTGATCAGCTGGCTTATCTCGTCGGGCGCGTCGACCGGCAAGGGGAATGGAAATTCTGCCGTTGCCTCCATCGTCAGGGCGCGAATAGCGTCGGTGCTGGAAAGAATCGGGGCGATCTGCCGGTGCAGGAACAGCGTGGTGAGCCACCAGACCAGACCACCCGCCAGCAAGGTGACGATGATCGCCACGAGAAACATCTGCTGCATCATGCTATTGATCGGGGCAAAGGCTTCCGTTGTGGGCAATACCGTCACGAGGAACCAGCCCGCGACCGGAATTCTCTTGGCCGCCGACAGTTCTTCCACACCGCGCGAACTAACGGCCACGCCATGGCCTTCATAACCCTGCATGTATCTGTCGTGGATCGGATTTACGCCCGGAGCTGGCAGGGGCTGCATGGTGCGGCTCTTGTCAGTAGCGGTAACGAACAGGTTGTGTTGCGGCGCAATCAGCAAATAGCCGCCGGTCTTGCCGTAGCTATCTTCGCCAATCTGGTCGAGAAAACTGGGCAACCCCAGATTGATCGTGCCCACAAGGGCGCCGACCCCCCGGCCTTCCTTGTCGCGCACCGGGGCGGCGATGCTGAAGATCGGCTTCTGCAGTTTCTTGCCCAAGGCGGGCTTGCCGATCAATGACCGTCCTTCGGTGAGCGGAATGGAGACAGTCGTCCTGTCCATGTAGTTGGTGCCGATCCGCCCCGCAATCCGCGGCACATCGGCAATCGCCGTGCCGCGGGTGTCGGTGACGAAGAGGCCGCCATTGAACAGCCTCTGCAAAACCGGGCGCTGCTCGAGGTAATCCTGCATCGCTGCCACATCACCGTGGGTGACAACCCCCATGTGCGCGGCGATGGTCTCAATCACATGCAGGCGGTCGGCCAACTGCTGGTTGAGCTCGGTAGCGATTAAGGACGTTGTGGAGAACTGCTGTGCGCCGAGTTGTCGCGCCATGTCGTCGCGCAGGACATGGCTGGCGGAGATCGCCACGGCCCAAATGCCGATGACAAAGATGCCCAGCGTCAGTAGGGTAATGCGCGCCCGGAAGGATTGCGGGGGAAAGCGTAGCCAGTTCATACCAGCGTTGATGCGAACGCCAAGTCCCGCCATGATCGTCTCCTATGCGTCGCCAGCGCGATCAAACAGCGCATTGGCATGACGGCTGCGCGCCTCGATGCGGCCAAACATCGGCCGCACGCCCTCATTCCAGACCAGCCCAATGCTGCGGCAGGCCGATGCTGAAATCGAGGTAACACGGTTCTCATCACGCCCCGTCAGGTTAAGCGCATTGGACAGCACTTCGGCGACGTGCACCAGCGGTACCAACTGGTTGCCCAGCACCGCATCGGGAGTGTGATGATGACCAATAGCGGCGCAGATGCCAACCGGCAGTGACCAATGCCCGGCCAGCCAGGTGCCGATGGTCGAGTGATCGACACCAAAGCGCTCACGCTCGACCTCTTCAATACCTATGGCGTGCGTCAGCGCTTGACGCCACGCCGCTCGAAATGCCTCGGGATTGAAACGGTAGAGCCAGAGTTGGCCAATATCGTGCAGCAGGCCAGCAACAAGGGCCGTGCTCCCCACGACCTGAGAGGCCGTATGGCATGCCAGTTCCTCGGCGCAAACACCGACGGCGATACTGTGCTGCCAGAACATGGCGGGCATGCCCGATGGAGAGAATTCATCTACAAAGCCGGCAATGCTGCTGATCACTGCCATCTCGCGCACAGTGGTCATGCCGATCAGGGAGGTGGCGGTAAATATGTCGCGGATTTCCGATAGCGCTCGTGTTTTTGTGGCGGCGACATTGGCGCGTGAGAGCACACGGGCGGCGATGACCGGGTCGTGCTTAATATGGTCGACCAGCACATTGAGATTGGCCTCCGGATCATCAACGGTGGCAAGAATGTCGTTAATGATCTGCGGGAAACCCGGGAGCGCGCGACTGCGCTCTACAACCTCATCCTGGCTCAACATGATTGCTGTCATCATGCGCTCCGGTAGATCAACACTTGGTCGAAAAGTGCCGCCATGGTTGGTACGGTCAGTTCGGCGCCAGAAAATATGTGCATCACGCGCCGGGCTGCGAGCGCGGCCTCAACCGCGACTTCATCATCCGTACGGGTATCGGGTTCGGCAATAGAAACAAACTCGACACGATGCGCAACAAGTTGGTTCAGATTGTCATAAGTCAGCGCATGACCGGCCGGCAGAGAAAATGCCGTGTTCCCCTTGTGCGCAAATCTTATCGGCGCGCCAAGCACCATGTCAGCCTTGATTTCGATCAGTGGCAGGTAACGGATTCGGTTTCTCATGCAATCTCTCCTAATCGCGCCGTGTCGCCAGCGCCGATTTTTGCGTGCCGGCGGCGGGTTTGTAGTTACGCATATCTAGTTCGCTGTTGATAATGTTTGACATCACCTCAATCTGTTCCAGCAACGTGGCGGTCAGGTCGCGGCGTGTTTCCTCGTCATAATTTTGCGTCAGCAACAACTCCGCAAAACCGTAAATGCTCGCCAGCGGTTCGCGCAGTAATTCGGCGACGTGCGACATCTTGGCGCAGCGGTCGCAATTCGCCGCGCCGGTCGATGGAAGCTCATTCGGGATGTTCATGGTCTTGGGCTTCAGGCGTCAGGCCGGTGTCTGGCTGGCCGCCGGCAGCAGCGCGTTGATCAGATGGCGTGCCAGCGCCAGCGGGCTGAACGGTTTTACAAAATACGCGTCGGTGCCGAGTTCCTGACCTCTTTCCTGGTCCGACACCTGGCCGCAAGCCGTGACGAGGACAATATGGATGCCCGCCAGCGCGGTATCGCGCTTGATCCGTTCGCAAAGTTGAAAGCCGTTGAGGCTGCCGGGCATCATCACGTCGAGCACCAGGCCGTCCGGGCGCTCTGCCATAAGCTGTTCATAAGCGGAATCGCCGTTTTCAGCTTCTTCCAGTTGGAAATGATCCCTCAAGGCGAGGCGAATCATCTTGCGGATGTGGGGTTGGTCGTCGACGATCAGGATTTTTTTCATGGCGAGCTTCCGTGGTTGGCATTGAGGAGGGTTTCGCTGCTCCGATCCCGGAAGCGCGCGGCGATGCTCTTGAATTCGGACTGGATCGAAAGAAAGGCGTCGACAATATCGGGATCGAAGTGCGTGCTGCGTCCCTCGGCGATAATCGCGCTGGCTTTTTCGTGCGACATCGGTTGCTTGTAGGCGCGCATACTGATCAGCGCGTCATAAACGTCGGCCACAGCCATCAGCCGGGCCACAATGGGAATCCGATCGCCGGCAAGACCTTCCGGGTAGCCGCTGCCGTCCCATTTTTCCTGGTGGCTGCAGGCGATCTCCTTGGCGAAGGCGAGGAAGGGCGCGCTGCGGCCCATTTCCTGCTCGGCCTTTTCAATGGCTTCCTTGCCGAGCGTGGTGTGGGTCTTCATCACCTCGAACTCCTCCGCAGTCAGCTTGCCGGGTTTGAGCAGAATGTGGTCGGGGATGCCGACCTTGCCAATGTCGTGCAGCGGCGCTGACTTGACGATGACTTCGATGTTGGTGCGGGTCAACGCGAGGGAAAAATGCGGGTGCCGCTGCAGATGCTCGGCCAGGGCCCGCACATAGTGCTGGGTGCGGCGCAGGTGGTTGCCGGTTTCGTTGTCGCGCGTCTCGGCCAACGAGGCGAGGGCAAGGATGGTGACATCCTGGATGAATTCCATCTCCTTTGCCCGCTTCGACACCTCACCGACCAGAAACACATTCTTGTCCTTGATGAAGTCAGCGGCATGCTTCATGATCAGCTGTGTCTTTACCCTGGCCCGCAGGATGGGGCCGCTGATCGGTTTGGCGATGTAATCGACGGCGCCGAGGGCGAAGCCGGTCTCTTCGTCGGCCTCATTGTTCATCGCGGTCAGAAAGATCACCGGAATGTCGCGCGTGGCGCGATCGGCCTTGAGCCGGCGACAGACTTCGTGGCCGCTTAAATCGGGCATCATGATGTCGAGCAGGATGATGTCCGGCTTCGGTTCAGCGGCCGCCAGGCGCAGGCCTTTCTCTCCGCTATTGGCGGCCTTGAGCCGGTAGTCCGACTTGAGCAGATCGTTGACGATGCCGAGAATCTCCGGGCTGTCGTCGATCACCAGCACGCTGTCGGGTGTATCACCGGACTTGGTCGAAGTGGCGAGCGTCATGTGATTCCCTCCTGTTGGCGGGCTTCCCGCAGCAGGCGCAGGGCATCGTCAAGGTCGCAGGCGTGCACGGCCGCTTCGACTTCTGTCAAGCGCGCTGCGGGGAGAGCGCCCTGCAGCGCGCCGGCATTGCGGTCAAGCCACGCCATGGCTTCGGGGTTGCTCTCGCTCAGCAGGCGCTCGAGTTCGGCCAGCGCGGCGACAGCGGCAGCGGCATCGGAAGCTGGTGCTGCGGGTGGTGCTGGCACTTTGGTTCGCACGGCAGCGATCAGCTCGTTTAATTGAGCGTCGATGACACCGATGCGTTCGTCCACATCGGCGCGGGGCTGCCGTGCGGCCAGGGCTTTTTCCAGTGCGGCCGCCTCGCTGCTCAAGTCAGCGGCGCCAATGCTGGCGGCGACGCCCTTCAGCGTATGAGCCTGGCGCTGTGCGATGTTCCAGTCGTCGGCGTCGAGTGCCAAGCGCATGGCCTCGCTGAGGTTTTCCTGAAGTTTGCAAAACTTGCGCAGGGTAGCGAAATAGAGCTCGGTGCTGCCCAGCATGCGCCGCAGCGCAGGGCCGGAATCTATGCCTGGAACGCCCAGATCAAAAGTCGGCGCTGGCGGCACGGCACCCGGACTGCTGATGGTCGCCGGCAATGGCAAGGGCGCATGCCGGGGCGGTATCCACTTCAGCAGCGTTTGCCAGAGCATATCCGGCTCGATCGGCTTGGCGAGAAAATCGTTCATGCCCGAATCCAGACAACGCTGGCGATCTGCGGGTTGCACGTTGGCGGTCATCGCCACCACCGGCAACTCGGCCAAGCCGGGGATGCTGCGTAGTTCTTTTGTGGCAGTAGTGCCATCCATCACCGGCATCTGCATGTCCATCAATACCAAATCGTAGTCATGCGCATTCAGCCGGTCTAGCGCAACTCGTCCGTTCTCGGCGAGATCGGCGTCAAAGCGGGCGTGGCGCAGGAGTTGCAGCGCAACTTCCTGGTTGATCTCGTTATCCTCCACCAGCAGGATGCGCGCACCGGTAATCGTCGCCAGGTTTTCGAGCGCGGTTGAGGCGGCCGCCAGCGTCACACTCGCATCAGCGCCACCGCCATGCAGTACCCGCATGGCCGAGTCAAACAGCATCGAGGCGTTGAGCGGCTTGACCAGCACGTCGTGAATGCCGGCGTCTTCGGCTTGATGAAACACTTCCTCGCGCCCATAGGCCGTCACCAGCAGCAGATGCGGTGGTTCGGCGAGATGCAGCGATTGGATCTGGCGGCAGGCGTCGATACCGTTCATGATCGGCATGTGCCAGTCCATGAACACCAGTTCGTAGGGCTGGTTAGCGCGGTCGGCCTGTTCGACGGCAGCAACGGCGTCGCGTCCGCTGGTGACGGCTGCAACCGCGAAGCTCATGCTGGCGAGCATTTCGCTCATTACCTGGCGCGCGTTGTCGTTGTCGTCGACCACCAGCACATGGCGACCGCGCAGGTCCGGCTCGGGCAACAGCACGCGCTTGACCTTGTGGCTGATGCCGAGTCGTGCGGTGAACCAGAAGGTGCTGCCCTCGCCGGCCACACTATCGACGCCAACCTCGCCACCCATCATTTCGGCCAGTTGCTTGGAAATGGCCAAGCCAAGACCGGTGCCGCCATACTGGCGCGTGGTGGAGGTATCGCCCTGGGTAAAGGCGGTAAACAGGCGACCCTTCTGCTCGTCCGAGAGGCCGATGCCGGTGTCGCGCACCGCGAACCAGAGCAGCACGCTGTCCGCGGTGACTTCACGGACGCGGACGATGATGTCGATCTCGCCGCGCTCGGTGAATTTGAGGGCATTGTTGGCATAGTTGATCAGCACTTGCCCAAGCCGCAGCGAGTCGCCAACGACGTCGACAGGAACGTCGCTGGCGACGTCGAGGATCAGTTCCAATCCCTTTTCGGCGGCTTTTTCTGCGATCAGGTTCACCACACTGGATAGCGCAGCCTCGAGCTCGAAGTCGGTGTGTTCGATGGCGAGCTTGCCGGCTTCGATCTTTGAGATGTCCAGAATGTCGTTGATGATGCGCAGCAGGTGCTGGCCGGAGAGCTGGATCTTCCTGATGTAATCGCGCTGGCGCAAGGTCATCTCGGTATTGAGCACCAGATGGGTCATGCCGATGATGCCGTTCATCGGCGTGCGGATTTCGTGACTCATGTTGGCAAGAAAGTCGGACTTCATGCGCGAGGCTTCTTCGGCCAACTCACGCGCGTTCTTCATCTCGTGTTCCAGTGTGCGGCGCAGGGTGATGTCCTGCACGATGCAGAGGTAGCCGGTGGTCATGCCGGTTGCCGAGACGGTTGGGGAGATTTGCAGCAGACCGGTGAAACGCGAGCCGTTGTTGCGCACGAAAATGCACTCCCGGCTGTCCAGGCCCTTGACTTCGGTCTCGGCGACAATCGCGGAGAATTCTTTGGTGATGCCGTCGCCCGGATTGGCGGCGGCCTCGAATTCCTCAGCGACCAGAAAGCGGGTGAAATTCTCGTGCCTGACGACTTGCTCTGCGGGCCAGCCGAGAAGCATTTCCGCGCCGACGTTGAACAGCGTGATGGCGCCTGCGCGATCGGTACTGACAATGGCAATCTCGGTGGCGGCCGCCATGATCTGGTTCATCAGGGTGTTGGTTTGGCGCAATGATGCGTCGCTATTCAACAGTTCCTCTTTCTGCGCTTCGAGTTCCTCGGCCTGCGCCTTGATTTCTTCGGATAACCGTTGGGTGCGCAGATTGCGCCGCAGCACTTCAAGCGAGGGTGCCAGCAGATCGGGCAAAGTATCGAGCAGCATCCGGCGGCGGCTATCGGGTTCCGCGACAAGGGCAAGCTCGATAATGCCAATGGCGATATTGCGATGGACAAGCGGCAGCACCTGCACGTGGTGCGGCGGTGCGTCGACCAGACCTGAACTAAGTCGCAGCACGCTTCCGGTTGGATCGTCAAGCACCAGCGGCTGCCGGTCGTGTGCGCACTGTCCCACCAGGCCCTCGCCGATGGCGTAAGCGGGCCCGTCAGGGGCTCGGCCGTAACCGGCCACCGGGAACTGCACGCCGACGTCGTCGCTGTCGGCATAGGCCAGACCCTGCGCCGCGCCAACTGCCGGACACAGCAATGTCAGCACCTGTTGACCGAAATCCTGCAGTGACTCGGCCTGCTGCACGCGACTCAGAATGGCCGCAGTTTTGGCGCCGACCCAGCGCTTGTTTTCCAGCTCGATACTCGCCCGCTGTAGCAGAGTGAGTGCGCTGACCATTTCGCCGAACTGTCCGGGGTAGTCGTTCCTGATCACCTGTGTCAGATCGCCGCCGGCGATGGCGTTGGCGACGCGACTGATATCAGCGAGGCCGCCTTCAGTGACGCCCGAGAGCTGATTGAGCAACTCGGACAGTTCCCTGATGTAACCATCCTTGCCAGCCAGATCCAGCTTGATGCTGAAATCACCTCTCAGAGCCGCTGCTTCGACCATGTTGTGGATCTCGCCGACGATCTGCGACAGACTGTCTTGCATGGTCTGCAGGGACTTGAGCATTTCGGCTGTCTCATCGTCGCCTTGCACGATGATGGATGAGGTGAGGTCGCCCTTTGCAATCCGGCCGGCCACTGTCGTGCTTTGCACCATCGCCCGCGACAGGCCGCGCGTGATCAGGTAGGCAAAACCAAAAACCGCAATGACCAGTACCCCGCCCACCACTGTCAACAGCTGGATGGCATGGTCTCTTATCACGACGGCTTTGTCTGCGTTGTTTTTGCTGAGCTCCATGTTGTAATGAGTGTGGGCATCGAGCGCATCGTTCAAGCGCTCCGCAATTGGCGCGGAAAGGTTGATCAGTTCCAGAACCTCGTTGTGCCGGTTGCTGCTGGAGGCGGCCAGAATGGCTGCGATATGACTCGAGTATTCGGTCAGAACGGCATTGTTTTTTGCCAGAAGGAACCTGTCCTTTTCATCGGCGACCAGGGGCGCATAGCTGTCCAGATTCTGTTTCAGATCGGCCTGCGCCTGAATGATCGTATCTTCGATTGTCTGCCGATGGATGGGATCGCTGTTCAGCAGATGACGATAAATGCGCGGACGCAACTTGCCGAAATTACGGGTAGCGTCGTCCAGATGCAGAACAGAGGGAACAATGTTGGTGTTGGCGAAATTTACCGCGTCATAGACCCGGCCCATCTCGTAGATGAATAGACCGCCGAGGCAGACCAGACAGGTGAACGCGGCGAACAGCAGGGAATTGAAACGTTGGGTAATGGTCATGATGATGTTCCCTGATGGCCCGTTGCTGAAGGCAAGTTGCCATGCGGGGTTAGATTGGATGGGATGCCCGCCCCCGGCAGCCAGACCGTCACCGTGGTGCCAGCGCCGACTTTGCTGGCAAACTCCAGCTCGCCACCGTGCAGTTCGACGATTTCCTTGACGATGCTCATGCCAAGGCCGGTCCCGAGAATTTTGCCCGATGTATCGGCGCGATAGAAACGTTCGCAGATGCGGGCCAGTTGTGCCGGTGTCATGCCAATGCCGTGATCGCTGACCTGAATGCCGACACGACCGTCATCAGCAGCGACGACAAAGCCGATGCTGACAGCGCCACCGCCAGGCGAATACTTGTAGGCATTCGAGATCAGGTTGGTTACTGCCTGCTGCATCTTGCTACGGTCCACCTTGACGTACATTGGCATGGCTGGCGGCAGCATGATCGGTGCGGCGCGGTCTTCCGGAACCTTGTAGCCCGACACGGCTTCTGTCACGAGTTGATCCAGAACCACGGCCTCCAGAACGAAGTCCTTGCCGCGTCGCGCCTCGATGCGGGCAAGGTCGAGCAGTTCGTTGATGATCTTGGCCATCAGTTCGGATTGGCGATAGATGATGTCAACCAGTTCGTGGCGGGTCGCTTCATCGAGCTCCTGCATGAGTAACACTTCGGCAAAGCCGTAAATGCTGGCCATTGGCGTACGCAGTTCGTGTGCCGCCGTCGACAGGAACTCGCTTTTCATCCGGTCGACTTCGGTTTCGTGGGTGATGTCACGGAAACAGAGGATCTGCGATACCGTTTCGGCATCGCTTCGCCGCAAGCTCACTTCAAGCACCCGACCGCCGGGGCCGGAAAGCTCGAATCGTTGGTGCCGCGCTTCGCTGCTTTCCCCCGCTGCTCCGCTCAGCAGCAGGGTATCGACACCCCGAAAGCGGGCCGTTGGAATGCACCGACTGGCGAGCTTTTCAGTGAAGGCCGCCTCATCGAGGCCGACGACCTGCGCTTCTTCCAAACCGGTCAAGCTGGAGAAGGCCGGGCTGACGTACTTGACCCGATGCAACTGGTTGAAGGAGATGAAGCCGTCCGGACTCAGGGTAAAGATCGCGTTCAATTGCTCGGTGCGATCGCAGATCACGGCTTCGGCCCGGCGGCGTGCGGTAATGTCGATACGGTTGCCGGCAATGTATCCGCTGGGTGTCTTGTATTCGACGATCATCAGCCAGCGACCATCGGTGAGTTGCTGCTCGATGACTTCGCCGTTGGCATTCTGATGCTGCCTCACCCGCTCGGCGACCCACTCATCGACGCGACCGATGGCTACCGTATATTGCCCGCGTTCGGCCCCGCGGCGGATGATCTCCTCAAAGGTGGCGCCGATCACGATCAGGTCGCGACTGGTCTCATAGAACTGCAGGTAGGTTTCGTTGCAATGGACCAAGCGATCATTTTCGTCATAAATCGTGAAACCCTGAGCAATGCTGCTCACGGCTTCGTTCAGCAACTGGCTAGCCTTCTCGGCGGCGTTGCGGGCGAGTTCCAGGTCGACGGTTTGCTCCCGTACCTTGCGTTGAACGATCGCCGTCCTGCCGGTGCTGCCCAACAACAGCATTTGCAGCAACGCCGCGAGTGTCAGACCGGCAGCACCAACGGCCAGCGCGGCCCAGTGCCGCTGCCGTTGCAAATAGTCGGTTGTTGGCGTCAGTGTGAGCGTCCACTGCCGGTCGGCAATGGCGATACTTTTCTGCCACACGTAGCTGTCGTCGCGCACGCTGGCCGCAGACCCGGAACGAAACACGGCTGCTTTGTCCCGTGGTGCCGCCGCATCGTCGACCTGGAATACCAGGCCGGGAATCGCGATCTCACGGGTCGCGATTTCCACCATCTCATCAACCTTGACAACCCCCACCGCAAAACCCGTGAGCACCGCATTGTTTTTGATGGCAGCGCTGGAAACTTCCCGCTCCGGGTAGGTGGGTTTGAGCAGCAGCACACCGACGCGCTGGCGGTTTTCCTGCACCAGCTGGATCGGTGCCGTGATGGCCAGTTCGCCCGACTGCATCGCCCGCTGAATCGCGTCGTGTCGTATCGGTTCGGAATTGATGTCGAAACCCACCGCTGCAAGGTTTCCCTGCAGCGGAGCAATATAGCCAACCGCCACATAGTCAGGCCGGTTTGCGGCACGAATCAGCCGACGCTCACTGTCCCGTTCCTTGATTGCGAATTCCGGCATCGCGGTTTTCCTGGCCATGTCGCGTTCGAACACCGGGCGCTGCGCTGCTGTTATGTAAGGATTGACGCTGAGCGCAAAAATGTCGGGGTTGTCCTTCAGCGTAATCCGCGTGAAATAGCCGAACTGGCGGTAGCTCATGTCCGGCGTGACTTCAATCAAGCGCTGCAAGGCTGCCAGTGCCTCCTGGTGGGCGATTAAGCGCTGTGCAAGACGATTCGCCAGTGCCTCGCCATGCGCCTGGATGCTCAGCTTCTGTCGCGAAAACTCCCATTGGGACACCGCATAGAAGGCGCTGCCCACCAGAACGAGTGCAAACAACATGGGCAGCACCAGCGTCGCCATGCGACTGGACCACGGAGGGCTGCGCCGGTAGAGCAGGGCGAGAGTGATTGGCAGCATCACCAGTACGCCCAGCGTGTCGCCTGACCACCAGTTGAACCAGGCGTAGAGGTATTCCGTGGCCGAAACCACGCCAGTCGCATACAACACGGTCACGCCCGTGGTGGCGGAAATCAGGCAGGCAGCAGGACCGGCCAGCGCCAGCGTGCGCAGGATGTCGCGATCAGCTTCCATGGTCTGCCAGCGGCACTCTGCGCAGCGCGCCACCAGCCAGCAGGCAAACAGCCCCTGGGCCATCGATCCACCGGCGATTCCGGCGGCGATCGGGACGCTACGCCATGATAGGTCGCCGTGCAGCCAGCCAATACCCAGATTCAGCACAAATGAGCCAAGCCAGATGCCGGGCCAGGCGCGCCGGTCAGACCAGAGCAGGATGGCTACCGCGAACCCGGCCGCTGGAAATATTGGACTGGCATAGCCGGGGGCAATGGCGAAACTGATCCCCAGTGCCCCCAGCGCCAAATAGCCTAGAGCAGCGATCAGCCATTTGACGGATGATCGCCCGGGGGGATGTTCAGCGGTGGTGGCTAGTTCCGGCATCATCAGTCGCAGGGGATGTTTGAAACGCGGCATTCAGCGCCGTGCCGGCACTGTCGGCTACCGCTTCATGTGATCGGTGCTTACTGCCACCGTCCTGCTTGGCCTGATACATGGCGACATCGGCGTGGCGGAGAAGTGTTTCCGCATCCATGTCATCCTGGTGGTGGGCGATGCCGATGCTGCAACCGACGGACACCTCTCTGCCGGGCAGGGAGATCGGCTGAGCAAGCGATTTCAGCAGCTTGTTGGCCAATTGGTCGACATCAGGACCGGCAGCCAGGCCGTTGGCGACAATCACAAATTCGTCCCCGCCGAGACGCCCCACCGTATCGGATTCGCGCACAACTTTCTGCAGGCGGCGGGCAGTCTCCTGCAAGACATGGTCGCCAGCCTCATGGCCGAACGTATCGTTGATCGGTTTGAAGTCGTCCAGATCGATAAACAGGACGCTGAGCGGAAAGCACTCACGCCGCGCCTGGGCGACAGCCTGACGCAGGCGATCGAGGAGCAGCAGGCGGTTGGGCAGGCCGGTCAGTGTGTCGTGATAGGCGATGAAGGAGAGTTTCTTTTCTGCCTCCTGCAAACGCGACATATCGGAAAATACGGCGATATAACTCAGAACACGCCCCTCGCTGTCGCGTGCTGTGGTGATGGTCAACCATTCCGGATAGATCTCGCCGCTCTTCTTGCGATTGAATACTTCGCCCTGCCATTGTCCGATTTTGTGTAGTGCCTCCCAGAAATGCTGATAGAAATTAGTATCCTGCACGCCCGACTTCAGAAAGCGTGGATTGCGGCCGATCACTTCTGCGGCAGCGTATCCGGTGATGCGGGTGAACGCCGGATTGACGGCCAGAATATCGCCCCCCAGATCGGTGATCATGATGCCCTCGGTGGCGCTGCGAAATACCATCGAGGAAATCTGGGAATCGAATTCGGCCTCGCGGGTGCGTGTCAAGTCGCGCACGATCCAGTGGATCGCATCGATCGCATCGTCCTTGATGATCGGCAACGATCTGACCGCGACAATCAGGTGGCCGCCATCCGCGTTGTCGTGACGCAGCCACAATTCACGCTCGGTCAGGCAGGTGTTGCGCGAGTCCAGTGTTTCGGCCAGCAGGCTATCAAAATCGGCTTGATGGGAAGGCAACACCCAATTGCGCAAGGACATCCCCACCAGCACGGCTGTCGGGGCGATCAGGCGGGCGGCGGCATTGCACTGCAGGATGGTGCCACCGACGTTCGTCGTCAGATGGATGTCATGCGACGACTGCACCAGGTTTTCCAGAATCGCACGGCCTTCGCGCAGTTCTTGGTAGGATTCCGCGAGCGCCGCATAGCGCTCCTCAAGAGAGTTCTTGTCTTCCAGAAGCACTTGCAGGTCTTGAGCATAGCGATAAAGTTGATCATGCAGCGCCACATCACGCGTTGCCCCGGGCAGGCGCAGCGTTTGGCCGCCTGCGATGACCGGAGGAGTCCCGGTACTCATTTCATCAGCTCCTTGATGGCATTGGTCAATTGCAGGGGACTGAACGGCTTGATGAAGTAGCCATCTGCCCCGCGGGCCATACCCATCTCGTAATCCCTCGCTTGGCCGCGCGCCGTGACCATGATGACGCGAACCCCCTTCAGAGCAGGATCGCCCTTGATGGCGTCGAGAACCTGGAATCCATCGAGTTCACCTGGCATCATGACATCCAGCACCACCACGCGTGGACGCTGACTACGCGTTATGGCCAGCGCCATCGCGCCCTCTTCGGCTTCGAGAATCTCGAAGCTTTTGCCTAGCGTGAGCCTGATCAGATGACGGATGTCGGAATGATCGTCGACGATAAGAATCTTTTCGCTCATGATGCTCTCCTCAGTAGGGGTGCTTCTGCTGCTATCGTGTTAGTCCCTTGCGCCATCATTTCGGCAAGATCGCGGGCGTATTGCATGGCCTGGAAGGTGATACGGCATTCGGCGCAGGAAACCAGGCTGCGGTCGGCTACCGGAATACCGGTTGGCAGGGTCAGGGTGAACGACCCGAGCGCCGGGGATGCCGCCTCGTTTTCCTCCCCGGACCCGGACACTGCTTTCAGCTTCATCTGGCCACCGTGCAGCTCGATGATGCGGTGGCAGATTTCCATACTTATCCCGCCCAACTTCGGGTCGCTACCCCGGAAGGCGCGCAGGGGTGACGGAAAAAATGACCCCAGAGGTTTAGCGCCTGAACTAGCGGCCATCACGATGAAATCACCGATCTGCCGTAGTTCGACCCGCACCTGCCCGTTTGGTGGACAGCCGGCAGCCAGACGCAGCAGCAGCGTATGCAGCGCCTGCTCAAGCCAGTGACGATTACCATAATTAGCACCTTGGTCACATTTACCATCGTCGACGACGTAGTGGATTGCATCTGCACTACTTTGACGCGGCATCCGGGGTAACAGGTCCCGCACGACGTCAGCGAGCAGAAAACGATCCTCGCTGAAAAGCTTGTCACGCCCGCCCAATTCGGCGAGCGTGGCGATCTCACGTAACACCACATCCAGATGACTGGCCTGTTTTCTCAGTTCGTCTGCACCCGGGCCGGTTGGCGCAAAACGATGGAGAAGTTCAGCCGTGACGCGAAGCTGTGCTTGCAGACGCTCTCCCATCAGCGATGTGACATCGGAGCTGACGTGGCCAACTCCGACTTCGACTGATGCCTGCTGCTGAATCACCAAGGCAAATCCACGGTGACCATTCAGGCACAACATGGTCTTTCGCATCGTGCCGGATGAGTCGTCTCCAGCGTCGAACAAATCAACTTTCGCCGGCAACGAAAGATTTCCCTTGCTTGCATCGGCAACCCAGTCCGTGAGGTGGGCTTGGCTCTCGATACATTGCTTCAGGAAGGGGTGCGCTGCGCGATTCAGATCAGTAATCACACCTTGCTTATCGAGCAGAACAATTCCGTCCGCCAGGCTGTTGCAGACTGTTTTATCCAAGGTCATGAGATTTTTCATCATGCCCCACCCCCAAGGTAGCAGCCATTTTGTGTAGCCACGCGCTCGGCGATTTTTGCCAGCACGGCAAACGGAATCGGCTTGGGCAGCAAAGCGATGCCGTCAGGCAGGCCGCCTCTCTCAGCCACTTCGGCGGCATCGAGCCCCGTCACAACAACGATTTCCATCGAGTCCAGCAGCGGAATCGCATGCAGCGAGCGCAACATCTGGAAGCCGTCCATTTCCGGCATGTGCAAGTCGGTGATAAGTAAATGGGGGCGCAGGCTGCCAATCAGTACCAGCCCCTCGAAACCGTTGCCGGCGATCGACACTTCTGGTGCCATCGGCCAACTTGGAAGCTGCATCCGGTACAGCCTCTGCAGGACGGGCTCATCCTCGACCACAAGAATGCGCAGCGAAATGGGCGGCGCCTCCGGGAAAACTGAAGCTGCGACATCTTTCGTCAAGGGGTCTTCATGTGCATGGCGAGCAACCAGCAGGCGCTCGACCGATTCACGCAGAACGCGGCGGTGGCCACCTTCAGTCTTCCAGCACTCAAGCACGCCACGATTTGCCCAAAGTTGCACTGTCCGCAGCGTGACTCCCAGCATGTCAGCCGCCTCGTAGCTGGTCACGTAGGATTTTGGAGTGCTATTTCTGGCCGAAGGTATGTTTCTTTTCTGGTTCATATGATATCTATATTATCATATGGTATCATTATTGATAGCAGAATTTTGGAGGAACGGGAATGATTTCGCAGGCAAATACGTCACATGATCGCTCGACAATCCTGCTGGTGGATGATGATGCGGAGAATCTGCAAGTTCTCGGCAGTGTTCTGAATCCGCTTTACAACGTTTCGGAAGCGCGCAATGGAGAGGATGCCGTGAGGATCGCTACTGGCGACGTGCGTCCCGATCTGATTCTGCTCGACGTGATGATGCCCGGCATGGATGGTTACGCCGTGTTGGCCAAACTGCAAGAGCACCCGGCTGCGCGCGACATCCCGGTCATATTCGTCACCGGACTGGATTCAGTCGAAGACGAAGAAAGGGGGCTGGCGCTTGGCGCGGTGGACTACATCGCCAAGCCATACCAGCCGTCGATCATCAAGGCGCGCCTGCGTATTCATCTTGAACTGAATGACGCACGCAACCGACTGGCAAACCAGAATGTCATTCTGGAGGCCGAAGTGGCGAAACGTACCGCTTTGCTTATTGAAGCCATGGAGGCTGCCGAAGCCGCCAACCAGGCCAAGGGAGTATTTCTGGCTACCATGAGCCACGAACTGCGCACACCGATGAACGGCGTAATCGGCATGGCTGAGCTATTGCGAATGACCGACCTGAGCAATGAGCAGCGCGAGGAAGTCGACACACTGGTCAGTAGCGCAGAGTCCTTGCTGACGATCATCAATGACATCCTGGAGTTCAGCACAGCTAAAGGTGGTCGTATCGCTCTCGCCAACGCCGCCATGCAGCCCCGTCGCCTGCTGGAGGATTTTCAAGCGCATTTTGCGCAGGAGGCAGCGGCGAAGCATATCGCCTTGCAACTGGAAGTCGGGAACGACGTGCCGGAAACAGTAAAGCTGGATGATGGCCGTCTACGCAAGGTGCTGACCGCCTTGGTGCAGAATGCCATCAAGTTTTCAGAGCGCGGCGGGGTGGCCCTCAGAGCGCAACAAGCAAGCACAGCTGATGGCTTATCACGTCTGGTTTTCACGGTGAATGATTCGGGCATTGGCATGACCCCCGCAGTGCTGGACAAACTATTCCAGCCCTTTTACCAAGCGGATGGCACAACCACGCGCCGCCACGGAGGCATGGGCCTCGGCCTCGCGCTCGCCCGGAGGAGTGTCGAACTCATGGGTGGAAGTATCACCGTAACTTCAGTGGTCGGGGTGGGTAGTAGCTTTGTCGTTTCGATACCGTTCGAGCAGGCTGGATATTGACTGTTTTTTTGTCAGCAATGTGATGGGTTACCGGTCGATCGAGGGCGGGGACTCGAAGCATTGCCGCCCGACATGAACTGCTAGGGCAAGATCGGCTGTGACCGAGGTGCCGACGGATTGATCGAATCAGTCAGCCAAGTTTCCTGGCGAGATCCTCTGCCCGTGGGTGGTAGTAGCGGGCAAGCATGCGCGTTCCTTTGTGCCCGGTAACCTTCATCAACTCGTGCAACTGCAATTTTTCGGCGAGTCTCGACGTGGCTTCATGCCGGAGGTCGTGGAAGTGAAGGTCAGTCAGTAGTGGATCATCGGCGAGGCTCTGCACGATTTTGATTGTTTCCTGATGAGGCGACTTGCAGGCCGGCTTCTACTCGGGGCAGATTCGAGGCAAACAGCCAAGTCCGATTAGGGACATTCGGGGCTTTCTCGGGGCAATAGAAAACAAAAAAGCCGACTTTCGTCGGCTGTTTTGCTTCTGCTGGCCCTGACCACCTCGTGGACGATTTTGCCAAATCGCCTTAAAAATCAAGGTGTTTGGCGGAGAGGGAGGGATTCGAACCCTCGTTAGGATATTATCCTAAACACGCTTTCCAGGCGTGCGACTTAAACCG
>Ga0247844_1002332_pt1 | contig 31348 bp, 26 predicted proteins | sample LaCtaG_FD_192421 | JGI IMG/M metagenome (GOLD analysis project Ga0247844, IMG submission 192421) | Freshwater microbial communities from meromictic Lake La Cruz, Castile-La Mancha, Spain - LaCruzMarch201714.5m_1 | ecosystem: Environmental > Aquatic > Freshwater > Lake | place: Spain: Castile-La...
TTGGCTCCGGATTTGCGGAGCAGGTGGAGAGCGCGGAGGATGGCTTTGCGCGGGGTTTTTCCAGCCTGAATGACGAGGATCGTTTTGTGGGCGTGTGGCGCAAGGACGAGGGTATCGCTCACGGCGTTGACGGGAGCGGTATCGATGACGACGCGATCGTAGGTTTTTTGCAAATCCTCGATGAGGCTTTTGAGGTCGGCGGAGGCGAGGAGTTCGGCAGGGTTCGGCGCACGGCTGCCAGCGGGGAGGAGGGAGAGGTTCGGAATCGAGGTGGGCAGGACGATCTGGTCGAGACCGGCGTTGCCGCTGAAGAGGTCTGTGAGTCCGAGGGGCGTTTCCTTTGTGTCGAGGAGGGCCTTGTGGAGGCTGGGACGGCGAAGGTCGGCATCAACGAGGAGGGTCTTCAATCCTTGCTGGGCGAGGGAAACGGCGGTGTTGAGCGAGGTGTAGGTTTTTCCCTCCTCGGGGATGGCGCTGACGAAAAGAATGACTCGGCGCTCGGCTTCGGGACCGAGCATGGAGAGGGAGACGCGGAGGGTGCGGTAGGCTTCGGCAAGCGTGGAGGCGGGGTCCTCGATGCTGGCGATGGGATACTTGTCGCGTTGGGTGCCGGTGCGGTTGGATTTTTTCACCTTCACCGGTTTGTGGTTTGGGATGCCGACGAGGGCGGGGAGGTGGAGTGTGCTCTCGGCTTCGTCCACGGAGCGGAGGGAGGAGTCGAGGCTGTCGACGAGGACGACGGCGCCGATGGCGGCGACGAGGGAGAGGGCGAAGGCGAGGGCGACCATGCGTTTGCGGTCGGGCTTGGAGGCGCGACTGGGGACGAGGGGCTCCTCAACGAGGCTGAAGGGGGTTTGCTCGACGCCGGCGGTGAGGGCGGTCTCCTTCATGCGGGCGATGACGGCGTCGTAGAGCGTGCGATCGGTCTCGACATCGCGCAGGAGGACATTGAAGGGGATGGCGAGTTTGTTGAGTTCGAGCGCGGAGGTTTCCTGCTCCTTGAGGGCGGTGACGAGCTTTTCCTCGGTTTGGACGCTGGATTCGTATTGGCGGTTGAGGATGTCGCCTGCCTTGGAGACGCTTTCGGCGACGGTTTTTTTGAGCGAGTTGATGCGGGTGCCGGCGGCGATGTGCTTCGGGTGTTTCTCTCCATAGCGATCTTGGAGGGCAGCGAATTCGGTGTTCGCGGCCATGAGTTGCTGGCGGGCCTCGGCGACTTGGGGAATCTCGGCGACGCTGCCGATGCGGAGGAGTTCTTCGACATTTTCGGGACCGACCGTGCGGACCTGCTCGATATCGGACTCCAGGCGCAGGCGCAGGCCTTTGGCGTCGGTGACCTTGCTGCTGAGTTCGCGGAGGCGTTCAACGATAATGTTCTGCCGGTCCTCCAGCGAGACGGCTTGTTTTTCCTCTTTGTAGCGCTGGAGTTTGGATTCGGACTCCTCGAGCTTGCGCTTAAGTTTCTCGGCCTCCTCGGCGAGAAATTCGGTCGCGACCTGCGAAACGGAAACGCGCTGGCTGATGTTTTCGCGGAGGAATTCCTTCACCAGCGAGGTGGCGAGGTCGCGGGCCATAACGGGGTCGGTATCCTCGACCGTGATGTCGATGAGGCGGGTGCCCTTGCGGAGCTGGACCCTCACCTTGCCGCGCATCTTGTCAGCGAGCTGGATGTCTGTGGGATTCGACCCTGGGGTGACGAAGGCGGGATTGTTGCGGAGGGTGTTGGTCTTGACGATGCGGAGCATCAGGTTGCGACTGGTGAGCGACTGCACGACCGTGTTAATGAAGTCGACAGTGGAGGGATTTTCCTCACTGACGCCTTGGATTTTGACAACCTGCTGTTCCTGTTGTTGGACTTGGAGGACGGCTCTGGCCTCATAGATTTTGGGGAGTCGCATCACATGACCAACGGTGGCGATCGTGGCGATTCCGGTGACGAGCGCAATGATCCACCAACGGCGGAGGAGCACATGGAGGATGCGCCGGAAGTCGATGGGTGAGCCCATCTCGTCCATCGCGGAGTGGATCGGCCCTGGCGAATGGGGCTTTTGCCCTTGGTGGTTCGGAAGATGGGGGTGGGAGGAAATGTCCGGCATGGCTTAGAAAATGGACTCGCCAACGGAAATAACGTCCCCGGTTTTGATGTAAAACGAGGACTGATCCTGACCACGAGCCATCCTCTTGGCATTAACCTTGAGCACGCGCTCGCCTCCAAGTTCCAAGCGTTTCACGGTCACATTGCTGGGATCGGCGATCTTGGTGTAGCCGCCAGCCATCCCAATGGCCTGAAGAAGTGTGATCTGGTTGGTGCCCTGCATGTCGTAGGAGCCAGGCTTTTGCACTTGGCCAAGAATGGTAAAAAGTTTCTTCGCGTAAGATCGCACGGTGAGGCTGATTTGTGGGTTCACCAAGTATCCATCACGGTAGCGGGAGCGGATCAAGTCGCTGGCCTCGGAAACCGTGCGCCCGCCGATCAGTAGCGAGCCGATCAGCGGAAAGCTGGCCTGTCCATCCCCCGAGATTCTCACGACGGCGTCGAGTTCGGGTTCTTGAAAAACTCGGAAATCAAGCAGGTCGTTCGGTGCCAACTTGTAGTTCATCCACTCCTGCGCATCCCCCAGCGCCGGGCAAGCGAGAACCAAGGCCACGCAGACGAGGATGCGCTTTAAATAAAGGATGTTTGATTTGAGATTCTTGGTGAGGTCAAGAGGAGTTCTCATGGTCTAGAAGTCGCCGGACAATTCGAGATTCATACGGTTGTCATACCAGGTGTCTATCTCGGCTGTGGAGTCGTTGGCACGGTATTCGTAAGAGAGCGAGGCTTTGAGATACTTCAGAAAATTGTAGGAAATTCGGGGTTGGAAAAAGTAGAAGTTGTCAACTCGGGTAGCATCCGTAGCCACGGTATTGGCTACATAAGTGTCGTTCTCGAAGCCCATGGCAAGTGCGAACGCAAGGTTGCTCGCAAATTCTTGACTCATCCCGAGCTCGCCACCCGTGGCAATGTAGTCCTGACCTACGAGGGAGGGCGACGCTTGGAGGTTGCGGTAAGCTAGCAAATTCAGCGTCGTCTTAGGGAAAAGCAAATACTCCGCTCCTACCGAGAACACAGGAATAATCCGCATCGGCTCGCCGCCACTCACATATTCATTGAACTGCGCACCCCCGCTGGCCTTGACGGCGAGTTTTCCCGCCAAGGCATAATTGAAGCGCACATTGATCGTCTGATACCACATGTCCGGGCTGCTCTGCACATCGGCAAGGCCGAGTTTCCCCTGCAATCCAAGGGTTGTTTTTGGAAAAACCAAGTAGTCGGCCGCCGTGCTGGCCTCGTAAAAATACGAGCTGAGATTGTCGGGGTAATAGCTGGTGCGCTGGTTGACCTCGAATTCAACCTCCGTTTTGTCGCTGTATTCATAAACAAAGCGAAGCGCGTTCAAAAACAGCATCCTGGTGGTGAAGGCACCGACCTGCCGCTCAGCCCCATCCAGAAACTGCAGGCTGCTCTCGAGCTGCGCCACAGACTGGTTGAATCGGTATTGCCCGAAAAGGTTGGAACTCATGTTGAGCGAGTTCTGAGCACTGTATTCGTTGAAGAAAAATCCGGTCGCTAGCAACTCCAGCATCAGGACGTTGTCCTCGATGGCTCGGTAATCACCGAGATCGAACGAGAATCCCGCCTCGATATTATAGATTAAATCCCCCTTCCGGTCCGTGTTGGTGATGAAAATATTGTCATCATACGTGACCCCCGTCGCGATGATCGGCCGGATCCGCCACATGCGGCCTTCGGCCTCCTCGGGAACCTCGACGAGTCCGATCTCCTCGATCTCCCTCACAGGCATGTCCACAGCGTCGGCGTCTGGAAACGCCGGCATCCCATCCGCGTTGGGATCCAGCATGGGACCAAGCCCATCCCTTGGTGTCGCATAGAGAACATCGGGGCCGAGCGTCGGCTCACCAGGCATCAACGGCACCATCGGAAGATCGTCTTCCACCAGCGAAAAAACGTCCGAACCCGCGTTGGGATCCCCAACGAGGGATGTCCGATCATAAGCAATGGCGCTTGTCGCCAGGGCTGCGACCACCAACAGCGCAGGAGCCACAGATCCGAGGGGCCTTGTAAAACGGAAACGCGGTCCGGCCATGGCGGGGGGATTTTCCAGAGTGAGGCTCTCCATCATGCGTGGCGTGAGAAAAAATCAGGCGCTCGGGGAAACCGGCGGGTTGGGCGAGGGTGAAGGGACTGGACTCGGCGGCGGCGTCGAAGGAGGGGTGGGGTCTGGTGAGGGCTCCCCACTCGGAGGAGGATTTAGAACCGAAGGGTTTTGGCCTAGAGCGCCGGGATTTTCAAATGGACTTCCCTGAAAATTTTGAATGACCTCCCTGACAGCGGAGGAGATTTCGTCGCCTTGCGAAGCGGCAAGAACACTCAAGGCATCGCCCACTCCCCTTGCCTGATCGGGCGCACCCGATGCCGCGGCCAGGGCGATTTCCGCCATTTTTCCGGGAACAACGGCCGCAACTGCCAGAGCCACCGCGACCGCCTGGGACGGAAATTCCATTGAGACCGCCGCGACAATGCGGTCGGCCAATTCTGGAACAACAGCCGCAACTGCGCTGGCCACCAGATTCGAACCCGCCTCATCGAATCTCGACGCGATCGCGGCAATCTCCGCAGCCATCGATGGAACGACAGCTGCCAGAGCGGCCGCCACAGCCACCGTTTGCGAAGGCTCCAGCCCGACAATAAGCAGAGTCAACCTCTCCACGGAATCCGGCGCGAGGGCGGCGGCCTCGCCAGCGATCTCGACCGCATCGGCGGGAGATTGGCGGACGAGTTGCTCGACGGTTTCCAGAAGGGCCTCCGTTCCCTTCTCAGCGGCATCCTGCAAAGCCTGTTGCTGCGCGAGCGACAAACTTCCCTGGGCCGCGGCAACGCCAGGGGCTCCTGTGAAAGGCCTCTCAGGAATCGCATTCCGCATTCCCTCCACGGCATTCGGAATCTCACTCAGGCTTTCCTTCGAACCGGGCGGATTTTCAATGAAAGAGGAGCCGCCCGCACTTTCGAAAAAAGCGAAAACCTCACCGGCGACAACACGCATTTTGTAACCATTGGTCATTTGAAATTCGGCCGCCCCGCTCGAGAGACCGAAGGAAACAGGCGCCTCCTTGTTCCTCGGATTGCTTTGCACATAGCCTTTTGTGCCACGGATTCCCGCATTACCCAACGGCGTGCTGAACTCCAAGCTCGACTTCGCATCCAGCTTGGAGACCTCGAAAAAAAGTTTCCCCTCCCCCAGAACAAGGCGGGTCACAGATCGGGAAGGCTCGTTCTCGATGACCCGGTAATCGATGGGATCCGAATCGAAAGGCTCGAGAAGAAACTTATCTATCGAGAAAACCGTGTCAGGCTGGATTCGCACGACCGATCCATTCTTGAACAACAGCACCGCGGCGCCATCGGGCCCGGTGGAAATTTTCGCCCCTTGCCGCAGGAACATTCCCTCGCTGAGGGGCACGCTCACATCACCCTCACCAACCAGGCTCACACTGGCTCCCCGCACTTCCACAACCCTCACGCCACCAGGTTGCATCTTTTGCCCGACAGGCTTATCAGAATCAAAATCGCTCCCGCTGGGAAAAACAGCCGCCACGGCAGCAGCGATCCCGGGAGCACTTTGTGGATCCACTCCGACAGCCGCTGCAACAAGCTGCCTCGTCTTTTGCAACGAAGAAGCCGCCACAGCGGAACCAACAATCGCCGCAACAGTCTTGTCCCCGTCCGATCGCGCCCCCGCCTCCCGCCCGACAACGTCTTGCACCGCAGCCTTGACAGTCGCAGAAGCCCTCTCCGGATCGGCCTTCACCGCAAGCGATACGTCATCCGCCATTTGCTGTCGCCAGGAGTCCGCTCCCCAAGGCGTCGGAGGGACCTCTGCAGGTGCGCCATTGAGCACAAAAACAGGGATCATCCCAAGTCCGAGCCACAATAGGAATAAGCGCCTCATTGCACCAAATTACCTAATGGCGGCAAACCAGATGGTCAACCCTTCTCCATCCGCCCCCAGCATGAATGCCATTGCCGCCCCGCCTCCGATCCACTAAAAGATCGCAACTTATGATGGAACTCGTCCAAAAAGGCGGCCCGCTGATGTGGCTCATCCTTGCCTGCAGCATCACCGCCCTCGGCGTCTTCGTCGAACGCCTCATCTACCTCCACCGCGCCTCGATCCATACGGGAGACTTTCTGCGCGGGCTTGCAAATCTTCTCAAGAACAAAAACTACGCCGAGGCCATCCAGGAATGTGCCGCCACTCCAGGCCCGGTGCCCCGCGTGCTTCACGCCATGTTGCTTTGCCACAACTCAAGCCGCAGGGAACTGCGCGATATTGCCCAAGAGGCCGGCCAACTCGAGATTCCCCGCCTGGAACGCAACCTCGCCCTCCTTGGCACCATCGCCTTCGCCACCCCGCTCCTCGGCTTGCTGGGCACCATCATGGGCCTCCTCACCGCCTTCCAACAAATCACCATCCACGGAGGCTACGCGACCGCAGCGGAAATCGCCGGCGGCGTCTACGAAAGCCTGCTCACCTCCGCCGCAGCTCTCTCCGTGGCGATCCCCGCTTTTGTCGCCCACAGCTACCTCTCCGCCCGCGTCAACGATGCCCTCCACGACATCGAACGCGCCTCCATCGAAATGCTGGAAATCCTTCGGACCCCGTCCGACCCCGGAGACTCCGCGTGAAACTCCAGCGCTCGCCCGCCCCACATCCCGCCCTCATGTTCATCGCGCCATCGCTCGATGTCGTGCTCGCACTGGTTTTTTATGTCATTCTCAGCACGTCTTTTCTGCTGCAGCCAGGCGTGAGCGTCACCGTGCCGGACTCCCCCTTCCTTCTCGCTCCACAACGCGACCCCCTCATCATCAGCATCGTCGCAGCACCACTCTCCTCCGTGTATTTTGAAAATGAGGAAACCTCCCTCCCGGAACTTCGCGAAAAGTTGCAGGCCCGCTCGTCGCGCAGCCACACCCTCATCATCAAGATCGACCGCCACGCCCCGGTGGAAAAACTCACCTCCGTGATGAACATCTCCCTCGCACTCGGCTACCCGACCGTCATTGCCACCTCCGAGGAGCCGTGAAAACCCCTCCCCCGCTGCTCTTCGACTGGCCCCACCGCCACCGCATCCACCTGCTCCTCCCGGCGACACTCATCGCCGCCGCCATCGCCCACTCCGCGATTTTCTTCCTCTTTTCGATCGCTTATCCGCCACCCGAATTCGACGGCCCCCGCCCCGCCCGTGTTTACTTCCTCCCCCAAGGCAGCCCCGACCTCGCCCAAGTCGAAAGCCTGCTCGCCTCGAACGACCCAGCACTTTTCGCTCCCGGACGAGGACTCCCCCGCTCCGAACCCACCACCATCGCCACCTACGTGCCCCAATACGTCTCCGCCAAGCCGGCCCTCATCAACCCTCCCTCCAGCCTCAAACCACGCGAAACCCCGCCATCCTTTGCGGGCCCGGTTCCTCTTCCCCAAAAATCCCCTCCCCCCACGGCACCAACTTCCGCTCGATCCACACGCCTCACCGCATCCGCGAATCTCGCCGGGCGCCTCCCGGCCCTGCCACCCGACTTCCACCTCACGACCTCCTTGTCCACCCCGCCGGACTCCGCCTCCTTTCTTCTCGGCGTTCTGCCGGACGGCACCGTGGCCCATCTCGTCCCCGATCAATCCTCCGGCGATGTCCCCCTCGACCTCGCTGCCATGAAAATCTTGGCCACACTCACATTCACCCGCTCCGGGAATCCGCACACGGAGTGGGGCTTCATCACCTTCCACTGGGGCTCCGACATCGCCCCCCGCCAACCATGATTCGCATGCAGCTCCCCTGGCTCGTTTTCACGGGGCTCCTGATCTTTCTCGCAGGCATACTCCTGGTCTGGATCGGCTACGAGATCGCCCGTCGCCACCGCGAGCGCGGAAAACTCCGCCACTGGATCCAATGTCCCGTTTGCTCCCTCCAATACAGGGCCGCCCCCTCCACGCCCCTCACCCGCTGTCCCCAATGCAACAGCCTCAATGAGCATATTCCCGTGCGGATTTTTTAGCCACGCAGGCCGACCCCTCCTCCTCGGCGGTTCTTCCACCGATCGGAACGTTTTTCGTCAAGGTGCCCCCGAAGAGGGAATGATCAGGAACGGCCCGCAGCCACTTTTTCGAGGCGGCGGATGTGCCGGGGTTCGCCGCTGAAGCGCGCCTCGACGAATGTGGCCACAAGGTCCCAGGCGACCTCCGGGCCGATCGTGCGGCCTCCCATGCAGAGGATGTTCATGTGGTCATCCTCCACGCCCTGCTTTGCCGAGAAGTGATCGTGGACGAGACAGGCCCTCGCTCCCAGCACCTGATTGGCACAGAGGGAGGCTCCCACTCCGCTTCCGCAGATGGCAATGCCACGCTCGCACTCGCCGGCGGCCACGGCGCGGGCAAGAGGAAAAACAAAATCCGGGTAGTCGTCTGTGGGATTCAGCGCGTGGGCGCCGAAGTCCACCACCTCGTGACCCTCCGCCTTGAGGCGTTGGAGGAGTTCCTCCTTCAGTCCAAATCCGCCATGATCCGTCGCAAGTCCGATTCGCATAGCTTCACGCATGCCCGAAATCGCGGAGCCGTGCAAGCTGCGGGCATTTGCAAAATCCGCCCGGTCGGTTATGAACATCCCCTCGAGCCATGAAATCCGACAAGCCTCTCCTAATCTACGATGGCGATTGTGGGTTCTGCCGGAAGTGGATCGCCCGGTGGGAGGAAACCACTGGCGATTCCGTGGTATACAAGCCCGCCAGCGAGGTTGCCTCGGATTTTCCTCTGATCCCCGCCGCAGATTTCGAGCGGGCCGTGCAGCTCATCCGACGGGATGGCTCCCGATGCTCCGGGGCGCGCGCGGTGTTGGAAATCACGGCCCCTCACAGCATCGCCGCGCGGGTTGCCCTCCAAGCGCACCGGCGCCTGCCGCTCTTCCAGGCTGCCATGGATGCCGCCTACGGTCTCGTCGCTGCGAACCGGGTTGCTTTTTCCAGGCTCACGAAGATCCTCTGGGGCTCGACGGCAACGCGTCCGACCTACGCCATCGCAAACGGCCTGTTCCTGCGCCTGCTGGCACTGGTGTTTTTGATTGCGCTGGTGTCTTTTCAGATCCAAGCCCCAGGCCTCATCGGCTCCGGCGGCGTCCTTCCTGTTGCGCCTGTCTTCGAATCCGTGCACCAGCGGTTCGGCCCGGAAAGTTTCCGGCTCATGCCATCCCTCGTCTGGCTCGCGCCCAGCGACGCGGTGGTGAGTGCCCTCTCCGTGATTGGCATGGTCGCCGCCGGAGCAGCCCTGCTGGGCATCCTGCAGCCGCTCTGTTTTCTCATCCTGTGGGCCGTGACGCTCTCCCTGACCGTGGCGGGGCAGGATTTCTACAATTTCCAATGGGACGCGTTGCTCATTGAAACCGGTTTCCTCGCGATCTTTCTGGCACCTTGGAAATTATCTCCCGGCTGGCTGCGGGCCGATCCGCCGCGTTTGGCGCGCTTCGCCACGATCGCCCTCTTGTTCCGCCTCATGTTCTGCGCCGGCGTGGTGAAGCTTGTCAGCGGGGATCCGGAATGGCGGAACCTCACCGCGCTGAACCACCATTTTCTCACCCAACCGTTGCCGACTCCCGCTGCATGGTTCGTCCAGCATTGGCCGCCGGAAATCCTGCAAGCCGCCTGCGCGGGCATGTTCGTAATCGAGCTTCTGGTTCCCTTCGCGTTTTTCCTGCCGCGCATTCCCCGCACGGCCGCAGCGCTAGCCACCATCGCCCTCCAGGCCGGAATCGCCCTCACGGGCAACTATGCGTTTTTCAACCTCCTCACCGTGGCGCTGTGCCTCCTTCTCATCGACGACAAAACCTGGCCCCGGTTCCTCCGCGCGCGCCATGGGCCGTCGGGTCGCCCTCCCGTTTTCACGACCCGTTGGCTCCGCATTCCGGTGTGTTCCTTCCTCCTTGTGCTTTCTCTTGTTCCCCTGAGCATGAGCTTCCGCGTCGTTCCGGAGCTTTTAAAACCCCTCGCCAACATTCACTCCCTGGTCGCGCCGTTCCGCACTGTCAACTCCTACGGGCTCTTCGCGGTGATGACGACCGAGCGCCGGGAAATCCTCATCCAAGGCAGTCGGGACGGATTGACTTGGGAGACGTATCGCTTTCGCTGGGCGCCGGGGGCGCTGAATCGTCCCCCTCCCCTTGTGGCTCCCTACCAACCACGCCTTGACTGGCAAATGTGGTTTGCCGCGCTGGGGCGGTTCGAGACGACACCGTGGTTCCAATCGCTCCTCGGCTGCCTGCTACGCGGCGACAAGGATGTTCTGGCCCTGTTCGACCACAATCCGTTTCCGCACGCGCCGCCGCGTTTTGTGCGCGCGCTGAGCGACACCTACCTCTTTACGGATCCCGCCGACCGCGCCCGCACGGGGAATTGGTGGAAGGCCGAGCCGGCCGCGATCTATTGCCCCGAGGTATCGTTGCGCGCGCCGGGATCCTGAGCGCCACAGCTATCGAGTTGCAGCAACACCTTGCCGCCGCGCCGCTCGAGGGCCGCCTCGGCGACAGCTTCGAGCACATCGCCGAGGGGGTGGACGCTGTGCACCGGCGTGTGCAACCCCCCCTTCGCCAAGAAGCCAGCGAGGGATTCATAGGTCGCGCGCACCTCCGCTTCGGTGGCCGACTCCCTCCAACGCCGGAGCCAGAATCCACGGATGGCGAGATTTTTAAAAATGAGGAGGCCATTGGGAATTTTGAGGGGCTGCCGGGACATGGCTCCATAGGTGACCAAGGTGGCATCCGGAGCCAGAGCGTTGGCAATGTTGAGAGCACTCGCCCCCCCGACCGCGTTGAGACCCAGCTTGGGCCGCACGGAGCCACAGAGCGAGTCGGCATGCGTGCGAAGGTCGGTTTCTTCGGCGACGACCACATCCGCCCCGATGCCCAGAAGTTCGTCAATCAACTCCGCCCGGCGCACGACATTGAGCGTGCGCAAGCCCAAGGCCCGGGCGAGTTGGATCACCGCGCGGCCGACTCCCGAGTTCGCAGCGTTCTGGACGATCCAATCGCCCTCCCGCAGCGTGGTGAAATCGTGGAGCATCCGCCAGGCCGTGGCCGGATTCACGCCAAGCATCGCCGCTTGCAGCGGGTCCACACCTCGCGGCAGCGGAATCAGGGCCCCAGCGGGAAGCCGCATCTCGCTCGCCCAAGTGCCTTGCTGCAGGGGCAACGCTAAATCCCCCACATTCCATCCCTGCACATCGGCACCGATTTTTAAAATCTCCCCGCACCCTTCGTTGCCGATGGTGGCCGGCAACTCCGGCAGTTCGCCGTAGGTGCCCTCGATCACATTGAGATCCGCGGGGTTCACCGGTGCGGCAAGCATTCCCAGCACCACCTCGCCGGGAGCGGGCTCCCGGGCGGGCAGGAACTCGACGCGCAAGGCGGGCGGGTGCGATCCGAAGGCATGTAAACGGCAGGCGTAGGGCATGGAAAAATCCTAATGCGATCGCGGCTAAAAAAGGAGTTCCAAGCGCATCGCAGGCCTCAAGGCATCGAGGTCTCAAGCCACATAAATCCCTTCGAGCCCGTAACGGCCATCGTGGCCTGCATGAGGACGAACCCCTCCGGCACTCCGCGCTGGTCCTGGATCGCAACGGCCGCCAGCGTGATCCGACCCTCTCGATCCTCGATGGCCTCCGCGCCCTTGGGGACAACGACGACCCCGACGCGGTCGGTTCTTTGCAACCAAGTCAGGACCAAATCGGATCCGGTCGTCAGAACGGTGGGGGCAAACCAATTCCCGTCCGAGAGGTGGGGATCCGCACCGAGGGCAAACTCCTCGATGAGGCTGAGCCCGTCGGCATCCTCGTCGCTCAGCGGATCCGCATTCGAGGGCAGTAGAAAAACCGCGAGCCAATCGGAAAACGAAACGCCGGCTGGCGCGAGCGAGATTCGGTAGTCGAGTGTGATTTCGTTGAAGTCGATTTGCCACCACCCCTCGCCGAGCACAGGCCAAGCAATATCGCCACCATAGGAGTCGGCCACCCCGTCGGATGGCACGGAATCCTCCCCCCAATTTCGCTCCCAGGAACCGTTTTGGAATTTAAAGACACCGGTCAACGGCCCGTTGAGGAATGCACGCCAGCGTCCACTGCCAAGGTGCTGCATGGGATTTGCCACAAGGCTCCACCCATTGAACGCCCCGGCGATGTGGATGCCTTGGTCGAAGACGGCTGGGTTCGTTCCACGCTGGAATTCCTCACCGTTTGTGATCCCGTCCCCGTCGGCGTCGTTTTCCGCGAGATCAACCTCGTGAAATTCCTGCCACGCATCCGGGAGCCCGTCGCCGTCCGCATCCTGCTCCGAGACAGTGGCGACGAAGTAGGTGAGTGTGACCTCGTCAAATGCGAAAAACACGTATTGGCCAGCAGCGACGGCGATCGAGAGGTTTCCACCATCCCGGACCACGCGTCCGGGATCACTCGGATTCAAACCATAATTCGGCTCCGCCCAGGTCGGGCCCACGGCGAATTTGAATTGCGCAGTGCCGGCTTTGCGGAACTGCAGCATTGCCTCCCAGCGCTGATTCATTGAGGACCAGTGCATCCGGAGGTAATTCAAATCCGGGCGCCAAAGGAGGGGATCCCTATCGCCGACGACGGTCATCCGGCGTGCGATGAAGGATCGATTGAGAGCGATCGAGCCCTCCGCGGAATTGTAGCCATCCACCGCGATCATGTAGGTCTCGCCAGCCCCGGCGTTGAAATCCACCCGACTCTGAAGGCCCTCGGAGTCGTCATTCTCCGCGACCAGTGTGAGGTTGCCGACCGAGTCGCCCGTGTAAACGGCCAGAACGGTATCGTAGTCGCTTCCGAAGGTATCGAACGTGGCGGCCCCGTCGGTCTCTGCTGTCCACTCCCACCAGACGGATTCAATCGGAACCGCAAAGGCGGCATGGTTGCGCTCGCCGGGTTCGCCGGTGGCGGCGATGTTCGTCCCGATGGCACCGGCCTCCGGGAAGACAGCGCGGTGGGAGAAGTCGTCATTGGGCGGCACATCGCCTGCGGCGGTAAGGTTGTGATTGAGGAAGACGGTTCCAGTGGCACCCAGATGGCCGGCCACCGCGATGTGGTAAACCGTGCCTTGCCGGACCTGCAGGGAAAGAACGCTCGTTTGGTCCTCACTGCCATCATCGTCGGCCGCCACCTCGAGCAACGCATTCACGGCCCCGCCGGTATAGATGGCGAGAGTTGTGTTGAAGTTGCTGCCGGAGGTATCCAGCTCGAGAAGTCCATCCGCAGGAGCAGTCCACCGCCACCAGACGGACAGCACTGGGTCGGACGCTCCGGCATGGTTGGGTTCTCCCGCCTCGGCGCTTGCTGCGCGGTTTGTGCCGGTGGTGACGCCACTCGTTCCGGCGAGGCTGTTGGCCTCCGCGAAGTTGTCATTCGGCGGACGCACCCGGGTCAATTCAATGGCCACCGAAACGTTGCGACTGAGAGTTTGTCCATTGGAGTTCGCGACGGCAACGCGGTAAACGCCGCCATTCGCGAGGGTGGTTTGGGAAACAAAAAACTCGGCGTCGTCCGCGCCGGCGAGGGGTTCCCCGTTGAAAAACCACTGATAGGAAAGCGTCCCCGCTCCGAGCGCCTCGACTTGCAGCACGAGGGGATCGCCAATGGCGACTGCGGCATCCCTCGGCTCGCGGGCGATCACCGGAGGTGCCTCCGCGCCGGCCCCGGGCAGGGGATGGTTGAGAACGACAGCTCCCGTCTCGCCCGCGTAGCCGTCCACTTGAATCGCGTAGGAGACGCCGATCGCCGCTGGGAAAGTGACGGCGCTTTGGAGTGACTGCGAGTCGTCGTTTGCCCCCATAAGCACGAGAGCGCCGAGGTCATCTCCCGTGTAAACGGCCAAGGTGGTGTCGAAGTTGCTGCCAGTGGTGGTGATGGTCACATTGCCGGCGACCCCCGACGTCCAACTCCACCACACCGACTTGCCCCCCGCGCCGACGGGATTCGCGGGCTCGCCCGGCTCCCTTGAGGAGTTCCCATTGCTGCCGGTTGAGGTGGTTTGGCCGGGCCCGATCTCGGTGCGGTCGGCGAAATCGTCATTCTCGGGCGCTTGAATGATAGGAAGGTCGAAGTCCGCAAACGCCGTCTGTTTTCCCGGTGCGGAGATAAAGAGGGAGAGGCGGATCGAGGAGGCGGACGTGTCGGGAACGGTGACGCGGGCGCTGTAGATGCCGTCGTTTGCGATCGCGTCGGGGAAGGCTCCGTTGTCAAAAAACCCTCTCGATGCGGCGTCACCGAAGCTTCCGCTCACGGTCGCTCCCGACAGCGGGAAAAGGTCGGCGACCGCTACGCGCAGGGTGGCCTCGCTGCCGGAGGCCAGAACGGCAGGCTGCGAAGACACAGCGACTTCAAGAATGCCATCCGCCTCGACAGTGAGCGCAGCCGCGGCGTCGAGCGCGCCCCCGGTCACGCATTTCCCCGCCAGCGAGGAGACCCTGCGCGCCGACTGGAGGAGGCGGTTGCGGAGTTCGGGCATCAGAGCCGCGGGGTAGCGCGATTTCAGCAAGGCGACAACACCCGACACATGCGGCGTGGCCATGCTGGTCCCGCTGTAGAGGTCATACGCCGTGTCCGAATCCGCCGTGGAAGAGAAGATCGCCACACCGGGAGCACCGATATCCACGCTTGTGGCCCCATAGCAGGAAAAGCCCGCCAACTGGTCCGAACGGTCGAGCGCCGCCACGGACACGACGTTCGCGTTTTCGTAGGAGGCCGGGTAGCTGGGCACTTGATCGTTATCCGCCGCCTCGTTGCCTGCTGCGGCAATAAAAAGGATGCCCGCCGCGTTCGCCCGCTCGATGGCGTCGGCGAGGGATTGCGAGAAGCCGCCGCCGCCCCAGCTGTTGCTCATGACATCGGCTCTTTTGGCAATCGCGTAGTCGATGCAGGTGATGGCATCGGACAAGGAGCCACTGCCCTCGGCGTCGAGGAATTTGAGACCCATGAGTTGGACATTCCAGGCAACGCCCACGTGCGGCCCCCCTCCATTGGCCACCGCCCCGATGGTCCCCGCGCAGTGTGTGCCGTGGTTGTTGTCATCCATCGGATCCGGCGCTCCAGTGAGGGCGTTGATGCCGAAAACGTCGTCGATATAGCCGTTCCCGTCATCATCGATGCCGTTGCCGGCCGTCTCACCGGGATTCCGCCACATATTGGCAACGAGATCCTGGTGGGTGTGCCGGATGCCGGTATCGATCACCGCGACGACCACGCTTCGGCTGCCAGTGGTGGACTGCCAGGCAGTGACGGCGTCGATATCCGCCCCAGCGAGGCCGCCGCCCTGGCCCGTGTTGCGAAGTCCCCACAGCCGCCCATCCGTGAACGCCTCATCCGCCGGGAGGGTGTTTGCGTGAACAATGTAATCCGGCTCGACGTAGTCAAAAAGTCCGGAAGCCTTGAGTTTCTTGATGCGGGAGGCCAACTCCGCCGCAGCCGCGTCAGGGCTCGGCTTCCCGCTCCTAGTGGCTGCCGCCGTGCGGGAGGCGGCGAGATCAATCACAACCACCGAGGGGATCGTCTGGAAACGGCGAACCCCTGCCACATCCGGAAGAGCTGCCGCGGCGGCCCTCCCCGCCTTCACCTCCTTGAACTTCGCCATCACCCGGTCGGTGCGAACCTCGTAGCCCCCCCAAGGGATACCTTGGGCGAATCCGGCGCCTTGGAAAAGAAGCACCGCGAGGAGCAGTGGAAAAACGGGGAGCTTGCGGAAGAGCGGAGGGGACATTCTCATGGAAAGACGGGAACCTCCGTCCATTAGAAGCTTGCCGGGCGTTTCATGACTCTAAAAAAACGCCCTGTGCCTGAAAAAGATTTCCCGAGGCGGTTAGAATGCCTTGCGCAAATGGCTGGGGAGGATGCCGAGTTGCTCGCGGTATTTGGCCACCGTGCGGCGGGCCACGCCGAGACCGCGGTCCGAGAGGAGCTTCACGATGTCCTGGTCGCTGTAGGGTCGACCGTTGTTTTCCTCACGCACGATCTGGGCGATGGCTTGGCGAACGCTCTCGTTGCTTACGCTCTCGCCGTCGCTGTTCGTGTAGCCGGAGGTAAAAAAGTATTTGATTTCGAAGATCCCCTGCGGAGTGGCGATGAACTTGCCGGAGGCGGCCCGACTGACCGTGGTCTCGTGCACCCCGACGGCGTCGGCGACTTGGCTCATCGTCATCGGCTTGAGGTGCGAGGGCCCGTAGTCCATGAACTCGCGTTGCCGGATGACGATTTCGCGTCCAATATTCAGAATCGTCTGCTGACGTTGCTGGATGCTTTTGATGAAAAAGTTTCCACCGCGGATTTTGTCACGCAGGTAGTCGCGGACTTCTTTGGAGTTCCCGGCGAGCATATCCTTATAGGCATCGGAGATGCGAAGGCGTGGGATTTCATCGCTGTTGAGGCTCACCGTGTAGTCGTCATCCTCGCGCTCGACGATGACCTCCGGCGTGACGACCTGGTTGGTATCCGAGGCGAACGCGCGGCCCGGCATCGGGTCGAGGCCGGAGATGACCTCGGCGGCATGCTGGATTTCAGGGGCCTCCAAGTCGAGGGCCTTGGCGATCTCGTTGAGTTTTTTGCGTCCCAGTTCGTCCAGATAATGCCGGACGATGCGGGACTCTGTGGAATACTGGCGGCCTTGGTTTTTAAGCTGGAGAAGCAGACACTCGGCGAGATCTCGCGCACCGACACCCACCGGATCGAACGTCTGGACTTTTTCGAGAATCCGCTCGACGTCCAGAGGAAGAGTGTCACACACGGCCGCGATCTCCTCGACCGATGCGCGAAGGTAGCCGCCCTCGTCGAGATTGCCGATGATTTCGACCGCGATGGAGGCGTCGTCCTTCGGCCATGAGGCCGTGTAGAGTTGCTCCAGAAGATGCTCGGAGAGCGTGGCGGAGCGGACTTGGGAATCGAGAAAATGCTGGCGCTTCTCGAGAGCCTCGCGCGTCCAAGGCTCGGCGGAGGAACGCTGCGCGTAGTATTCGTTCCACTGCTCGTCCAGCTTGCTTGTCTCCTCGCGCCGGGTTTCGATGGGCTTATCGGGGATGATCTCCTCGAGGGCGGGATTCGCCCTCAGCTCGGTATCCACCAACTCCCGCAGCTCCGTGAGAGGGGCTTGAAGAATCTGCAGACTTTGCTGCATTTGGGGCGACAGCGTTTGCTGCATCGCCATTCCCGCGACTTGTTGCATGCCAGCCATAATTAGTGTGCCGAGAATAGGCACGGATGCTGCTTGCACAAGCACTTTTCACGCCAGCCCGTGAGAAACCACCCCGCAGTCCCTTCGAGTCTGTCCCCCCCACGCCGCACCTGATTGCGCGGGAGATCAGGCAAGGTTCCCGAAAGAGAGCCCCGGAACCTCGCAACGACTCCCGCGCATCCCCTTTTTGCCCCCCGTTTTTATTGGTTCGCAAGAGTCCCGCCGAGCGCAAAGAGGTTTATTGTCTCTCGCACGGCTTTCATGCCATCGTCCCCGGCGATGAATGCAACAAAAGCAGCCGCCGTGACCGGATTTCTGGGCGTTTCCCTTGGAGCCTTCGGAGCACACGGGTTGAAGGATGTCCTCACCGCAAACGATACCAACGCCATCTGGCAAACCGCCGTGCTCTATCATCTCGTCCACGCCGTCGCCGCCCTGTGGGCATCGGAAAAACACCCCCTGACCGTGTGGATATGGCTGGGTGGCATCGGCATTTTCTCGGGCTCCCTCTATCTGCTGGCCATTACCGATGTCCGCTGGCTCGGCGCCATTACCCCCCTCGGTGGCTTGCTCCTGCTCGCAGGCTGGGCCCTCCTGCTCCGGACGCGCAGTTGAACGATCCGCGCAGCCACGTGTCTCTCCACTATGCCGCCAGACCCATCTATGAACCCTTTTTCAAAAAGCCTCCTCGCCCGCGGAGCCTCGCTCATCCTGCCTCTCGCCCCACTCCTCGTCCTGAACGCCCGCGCACAGGACTCCAACACCCCCACACCGGTGCTGAATTCCTCCCTCACCGTTGAAGAAAACTCCGCCACCTACACCGTGCGGGTTGCAGCGCCCGAAACGTCCGACGTCCATGTCCGCCTCTCGGGCTCCACACTCCACCTTGACTCGGGAACCACTCCCAACGGAACCCGCCACGAACAACGCCTCTCCCTCCCCCAAGCCCAAGCCGACGCCGCTCTTGGCATCAAGCGCGACAACGCCCAACTCGTCATCACCATCCCAAAAGGCACGCCAGCCCTCACCAACGCCAATCCCTCCTGGCCCACGCAGGAACTGTTCGGCGGAGACCTCACATCCTTCGACTCCCTCCGCGACCAAGTTCTCTCGCAGGCCGATGCAATGGTCCGGCAAATCAACCGGAATGCGGATCCCCAGGGTGCGGGCACAAAGGCGAGCGACCTCTTGAACGCGCTCCTCAGCGGGATGGCCCCACCTTCCGGCAGGACCTCCTACCCCCCCACGTTCGAGATCGAGGAGCACGCCGACAAATATCTCCTTGTCGCCAACCTCCCCGAAGAGGAGGCCGGAAATATCAGCGTCAATGTCGACAACGGCCGCCTCGTCACCATCACCTCCAAACAACAGCAAAAAACAAACGCCAACGGGGCCGCCAGCCTCCACAGCGGCGCCACGACCCAGACCCTCACCCTCCCAAGCCCCGCCAACGGCAGCCAACTCACCATGCTCCATAAAAATGGCCGCCTTGAGATCACTATTCCGAAGGAGTGATTTTCCACACACCGCGCCACGAGCTCGTCCGCACGGATGCTCCCTCGGGCAGACCCCTGAGTCTCAGTAGGGAAAATTCCCTATAGTTGGGTATTTACCGATGGGACATCATCGCTGCCTGTTCGGGTTGTCCCCATCAATCCCCACAGCAACAACCAACAAAAAAACGCCATCCGGACTCACACCGGGTGGCGTTTTTATGCCCCCCAGATTCCCCATCACGCCAAGCATCAAATAAAAAGACCGCATTTCTTGTGAAAATAAGTTTGCCTTATCCGCGCGCATCGATTGAGTGGAGAGCATGTCAAGACAACGCGACCCCAACCGCCAATTGCGCGGCAAACTCAACCTAACCATCCACCCGGAGATTCGACTCTACGCCGAGAAGCTCGCAGCCAAGCGCCGCCGCTCGATTTCGCAGCTCTTGGAAGACCTCGTGGAAGCCGAATGGCTCAAGGTGCAGGCGCCCCCCCAAGCCCCGCAGCCTCCACAGCAGGTCCTCCAGCCTCAGTATTACGTTCCGCAGCAGCCCTACTACCCACCGCAGCCCATTCAGCACTAATCAGGCGTTCGGAAATCATCCGATACAAGACGCTCGGGACTTTTTCCTCCCGCCAAAACATGGCGAAAAAACCTAACCGCTGAGGTCTCCTCGCCACCATGGTCGTCGCCGGATTCTTCCATAACTGGAATGAACCGGCGGAAGAATGAGTGGGGCGAGGAAAAACGGGCTGGTTCTTTCGATAGAGGGCCAACGGACAAAGGCCGCAATCCGAGCGAAGGGAGGGGCCGTGGATTCTCCTTCGGAAGCGCAGGATGTCGCTCAGGCCCACTTCGGAAGGTTTGCAATGCGTTTTGCCAAATCGCGGAGCCTCTGGCGGGTTGGCCTCCACTCTCGCAGGAGCAGCAGCAGGGCACCGTAACACAGGGTAGCCAGCGTCAGGTCCACCAGCACATGAAGCCCGAATCCGCGTAGCCCGCAACCCAGGCCCGCTGTGGCGGCACCAGCCACCACCACCCGTGCGAATGTTGCCCACGGGTAACGGAGATTCAGCAACCGCACCCCGTCGCGCAGCGAGAGATAAGCAGTCCCGAGAGCCATCAGAGCCGCGACGACAGCCGCTCCAAGAAGGCCCTCCACGGGGGTCACAATCGCAAAGCCCGCGAGGCCGATGGCAATCAGCACCAAAAGCGGCAAGAGGATGGAGACCTTTTCGCCTGCCGTGGCAATCAGCGTCCGGCCAGCCAGCGCTTGAATACGAAAGGCCGCCGCCACCAGCAGCACCGCCAGCACTGGCCCGGACTCCTTGAATTTTTCACCCAGCAAAAACACGCTGATTTCTTCCGAGAAGACCCCGAGCGAGATGAGAATGCCGCCGTAGATCAGCGCCACTCGCAGGAAGGTCTGGGCCACCTCCGCGGCCTCAGCGTGGTTTTCCTCGCGGCGGGATTTTGACATCGATTGCTGCACGATCGGATTTGTCGGTTGAAACAACATCAGCGCCGCAAAGCCGATATTTTGCACACCGGCGTAGAGGCCGGCCGAAGCCGGTGACACCAGAAAATACTTCACCGCCAGCAGGTCCATGCTTTGCGAGACGCGCAGCGCCACTTGCGCACTGGCCAGCAGGCGCGTCTCGGCCCAGAGTTCGGAAAAACCCACCCGCTCGCGGCTGAATATCGAGACTCCACTCATCGCCCTCGCGAGGACAAACTGCCCCGCGCTTCCGCCCACCACGGCCCAAGCCGCCCCCTGCGCGGCCCAACCGCCCTCCAGAAAAACCACCGCCGTCGCCAACTGGAAAACCCACCCAGCCAGGTTGCCCAACGCATTTTTCAGAAATTCCCCGCGCGCCGTAAGAATGCCCAAGTGAAGCCCCGCTAGTCCACCCAACGGAAGATCAATGGCCAGAATCCTCAGCAAGTCTGCAAGCCCCGGCGATTTGAGCGCCGCCGCAATCGTGCCCGCCCCGAGGAGAATCAACGAACAGCACCCTCCAGAGACCAGCGCCACGAGTTGCAACATCGACACCGCGAATCTGTGTCCATCCGCCCGACCGGCCACCAAACGCACCAACGCCCCGCCCGTCGCCAACCCGATCGAAACGCCGATCCAATTCACCAGCAGCACCGCCAGCGCATACAAACCGTATTCGTCCAAACCAAGCTTGCGCGTGAGATATCCCATCAAAACCAGACCGCATCCGAGCACCGCCACCCGCGAGACGATCATCATCACGCTCCCCGCCGCCACCCGTGCCCGCGCGGAGGGTTCTGTTAGAGATGAAAAAGGCGGAGTCAAAACGAGTGTGTTTCTAACACCCACCCGCGACAGAACCAAGAAAAGGAAGGTGCCCCCGCGCCAAGAACGCCAACAGCCTCCCGCTCGGCCCCCCCCCCAGAGTCCATCACACATTCACTGAAAAGACCAAGCCGCCAGAGCTCATCGGCTATCAGTTGTCTCGAACGAGCTTGGGTCTTGAGTTTGTAGCTCAGACAGCGATGGATGAAATCCCTCGCCTCTCCAGCCCAGGCCTCATCGGCCTTAAGCTCCTCGGCCTCGTCTTCGCTGAGCGAGCAGGCCGATCAAAATAGAAGAAATTGAAACCCAACAGATCAAGCACATTGCCGAAAGCAACCAGAAATTTGAGCACATTTTCACCTCACTGGAAAACCACAGCCAAAGTAACCAGAAATTTGAGCAGATTTTCACCTCACTGGAAAACCACAGCGGAGACACTCCCACGCAAGGCATCTTTTTCAGCGGCCAGATTTTCGATGCTTCCGCCTTCGTCGCCTCCCTCATCCGAAAGGCGAAAAGCGCGATCATCCTCGTAGATAAAGCCTGTCCGGAAAGTCCTCGATTTGGCAGGTGGTGATTTTTCCCACCCCACATTTTTTTCACCTGAGCACGGAAAAGCGCACTTTTTCTTGATCTGGGCTTTTTTCAGCGCGCAAAACCCTATTTTTGGGCGTGAACTCTCTTAAACCAATATCTCTTAGGTCGCAGATTTTCAAAGGCATTGGTGTAGGTCTGGCGTCTCGCCTTACACAGAGCGACATACGCCCGCAGGCGAAACGCCCGCGCTAGTGCGAACGCACATATATGAAATCAACCAGTGAAAGTCTGAGTCATCCCGAGACGAGCAACGGGAGAGCAGCCGGAGGCAACTGCGTCGTCGTGAGACGGGGTGGGGAGCAGCCCGAGGCGGACCTGCGGTCCCAAACAAAAGTGAACCCGATTCGGTTTGCAACAGCGGCGAGCCTGCTAGCGAGTGGCGAAGCCAGTGGCCAGAGCCATATCTGTTTCCTCTCACATTTCTCGTATAAGGGGGAGAAACGGGCTGTTGGGGATGGTTGGGGTGGGAACGCAGGGAAGGTGTCATATGGAAGCGTTGAGACCTGTGCGGGCAGGAACCCGTTTCGACGGGACCGCGCAGGAGTCAGAGCCGCCATAGTAGCGAAGAAGCGGGGTAATTCCCGTGGAGCGAAGGGCGGCAGGAAGGTGGAAAGGCAAAGGCCATGAACTGCGAAGAAACCTCCGCGGTAGTTCCCGTAAGGGATAAACAAGTGGAAGAGGACTTGTGGCAACGCCACAAAGCCGAACGCGGAGTATGGACGGAGCCGATGCTGATGGCCCTCGAACGAGGGATAGAAGGAAACAAGTGGTTCAGTCTGATCGACAAGGTTTGGTCAGAACGGACACTTGGGCTGGCATGGGAAAAGGTGAAGGCCAACGCAGGGGCATGCGGCGTTGACGGCATCACGATAGAGCGCTTCGAGAAAGACAGCCAGATTCGGCTGCTCGCCGTGAGAGAGCAACTCAAGCGAGGCGACTATCAACCCAAGCCAGTAAAACGGGTGTGGATCGATAAACCTGGCAGCGTGGAAAAGCGGCCGCTGGGGATACCCACGGTTGTCGACCGCGTGGTGCAAGCAGCGGTGAGAATGGCCATAGAGCCCATATTCGAAAACCGCTTCGCCGAGCACAGCTACGGGTTCCGCCCCGGATGTGGTTGCAAAGAGGCGCTGCGGCGAGTGGATGCACTGCTTGAGGCAGGGCATACGCATGTCGTAGATGTGGATATCAAGGGATACTTCGATGCGATACCTCACCAAAGACTGATGGCGCTGGTGCGCGAGCACATTGCCGACGGAAGGGTGTTGGGATTGATCGAAGGGTTCCTGAAACAAGGGGTCATTGAAGGAGCAAGCTGGCAGGAAGCCAAAGACGGGACGCCGCAAGGTGGAGTCATAAGTCCGCTGCTGGCGAACATATACCTCAATCCGTTGGATTGGCTGATGGCCGGACTTGGCTTTGAAATGGTGCGATATGCCGACGACATGGTCGTGCTATGCCGCAATCAGGAAGAAGCTGAGGCCGCGCTGGAAAAGCTACGGGAGTGGATGAGAGAAGCCGGGCTGACCTTGCATCCAGAGAAAACCCGCACGGTGGACGTGAACACGGCCGAGAGTCATTTTGACTTCCTCGGCTATCGGTTCCAAAGAAGCCGGCGGGGAAGATTGATGAAATTGGTTCGGCCCAAAAGCATGCGCAAGCTGCGAGAATCCATCAAACCCCGGACGCGACGGACCGACGGCAAGAGCCTGGAAGCCATCGTGGCGGACATCAATCGGACGCTTGCCGGCTGGTATGGCTACTTCAAACACGCCAAGGACAGCGAACTTGGAGGCATCGACGGATGGATACGCATGAGATTGCGCTCCATCTTGAGAAATCGACGCGGCTGCAAAGGCCGAGGTCGAGGCAGAGACCACCAACGATGGCCCAACCGCTACTTCACCGAACTTGGGCTCTTTTGCCTGCTGGAAGCCAAAGTGTCGGAAATCATCAGTCTCCGATATGGAGCAAACCACTAACTGGAGAGCCGGATGCGGGAGATCTGCAAGTCCGGTTCGGAGGGGGGAGCGGGGCAAACCAATGTCCCGTTCCTACCTCTATCATTTCAGAAGTCTAAAAGCAAACGGCGTTTGGTATTAAACTTGTTTTTTTACGATTTTTAGATGGTTTTTTCGGACCTGAATCAGGCCGCCATGCGTGGCAGCGCTTTTTCTGCGGCGACCGATTGCCTCATCCTTACCACCACGCACAAATTGTGCGCCAGGACTACCCATGACACTAAGAGTTGAGGGCTTTCAAATCCCTCGACCAGTCGGCACAGGGCGACCTTGGAGGCAAAGACTACCCATGACACTTGGAGTTGACGGCTTTCAATTCCCTTCGCTCGTGGAATTTCCCCCAAATGCACATTCTTTAAAATCCCAATCCGTGCCTCGGTTCACGAGCACCGTTGTATTGCCTTCACAAAATTCTCATCCGTAGCAACCTTCTTTGCAAGTCCGCTCGGGCTTTTCAGTCAAACTGCATTACATAGACCTTTTTTTCCAAAAGTTCCTGCACGGATTTGGAGTCAAAGCCCCACTCGGCGGCAATCCCTTTCAAATTCCCTGCTGTCACTTCCTCAAGGACTCAAATCCTTGCTTTAACCATTTCCCGTCCGTCGGCGCTGCTCTTTTGCTCATTTCGAGGAATCCCTACCAATGATTTACAAGAGCCGCTGACGCACCGTTTTTTCATTTAGACCCATGGCTTTTTTTACAATTAAAATCACCGATCGGTGATTTTAATTGTTGAGATCGGGGAATTTTGACTCGGAGATTTAGACGCGGGCAGCTGCGCCGCGGGAATGAAACACCTGCGAATAAGCATCCCTACAAATGATTTACAAGAACCGCTGACGCGCCGTTTTTTCATTTAGACCGATGGTTTTTTTTACAATTAAAATCACCGATCGGTGATTTTAATTGTTGAGATCGGGGAATTTTGTCTCGGAGATTTAGACGCGAGCAGCTGCGCCGCGGGAATTGAACACCTGCAGCGACACATCCCTACCAATGTTTTACAAGAGCCGCTGACGCACCGTTTTTTCATTTAGACCGATGGCTTTTTTTACAATTAAAATCACCGATCGGTGATTTTAATTGTTGAGAGCGGGGAATTTTGTCTCGGAGATTTAGACGCGGGCAGCTGCGCCGCGGGAATGGAACACCTGCAGCGACACATCCCTACCAATCATTTACGAGAGCCGCTGACGCGCCGTTTTTTCATTTAGGCCGATAGTTGTTTTTACAATTAAAATCACCGATCGGTGATTTTAATTGTTGAGAGCGGGGAATTTTGTCTCGGAAATTTAGATGGGGGCAGCTGAGCCGCGGAGATGGGACGCTGCCGGGGGGGGCAGTTGATGCCAGTGCTTTCGAGGGGTGCTGCCGCACGGTTTTTTTGCCCCGACAGGTTTTTTTGCCTGGCTGGAGGATGGGTGTGGTTATAAGACAGTGGGCTTGGCGGACGTGGGGCTTGCCAGTGGTTTTCGGAGGGAGCAGCATCAGACATCCTGACTTGCCAGGAAAATGGATGACCTGATTGGGCGGTAGACGAGGCGGAGGGTGGTGCCGCGATAGCAGATTTCTGTGGCGTTGAGTTCGGTGCATAGGGCTTCGAGGGTGGCGTCGTGGATGGGGTTGGCTTGGCCGTGGATTTCGACGCGTAGTTCGTTGCGGGCGGGGTCGGGGCGCAGGTTGACGCTGGTGGCGAAGAGGGCGCGCACAAAGCTTCGGGCATCGTCGTGGCGGCGGAGGGTTTCGCGGGCGAGTTGCACGAGGGCGGTTTCGGCGCGGTAGGCGATGAGCTTGATGGTGTCGATGAAGCGCTTTCTGCCTCCGCGCAACTGGGCGACTCCCTGCTCGGGCGGGAGGTCTTTGATCTGGATGTGTTTCGCGGTGGCTTTGCGCTGGGTTTTGAGGGATTCGAGTTGGGCTTGTTTGGCTTGGAGGGCCAGGAGTGCGGCTCCTTTTTTTGCTTCGTGGCGGGCTGCGGCTTCGGGTTTGGGTTCGTTTTCCTGCGCGCCGAGGGTGTGGGCGCCAAAGGTGGCGTGGGCTCGACGGAGCTCGGCGGCGGTGCGGCGGGCTTGGCTGTGGAGGGCGCGCCAGGCGGGATTGATGAAGCGTGTGGTTTCAGGAGCCGAGCGCAGCGAGACAGCCTGCCGATAGGCAGCCCCGCAGGGGTGAGCAGAGCGAATCAATGGGGCTGATTCCGTGTTAGACGAGGCGGTCGAGCCTGTAGCGTTCGCGCATGTATTTGAAGAAGTCTTCCTGATTCCATCTGGCGAACATGGTGGCGGCAACGCGTTCCAGCCCGCGAAAATTGGGACCCGGGGCAGCTTCCCGGCTCGGAGAGCGCGGCGGCCCTGACATTTTTTGGTCAGACCTTGAGAACGATGCGGTATCTTGGGCTGCCGTGTTCTAGGCGGTCGATGGCAGAGTTGACATCCGCGAGGGGAAATTCCTCGACGTAGGGGGCGATATGATGTCGGGCGCAGAAGTCGAGCATACGGGCGGTGGTGGCGGGGCTGCCAAGTGGGGAGCCGGAGAAGGAGCGTTGCCCCATGATGAGTGGGAACGCGTTGAGGGCGACGGGCTCGGGGATGGCACCCACAGTGTGGAGTCGGCCTTTGGGGGCGAGAGCGGCGATGTAGGCCATCCAGTCGAGAGGGACGGCGACTGTGCTGATGATAAAATCAAAGCGGTTGGCTTCGGTTTTCATCACCTCCGGATCTCGGGAATTGACAACACGGTGGGCGCCGAGTGTTTTGAGCTCGTCGGTTTTGTCCTTGGACGAGGTGAAGGCAGTGACTTCGCAACCCCATTTGTTAAGAAATTGGAGGGCAAGATGGCCTAAACCACCGATGCCTATGACGCCCACGCGGTCCGTGGGACGGACTCCGAATGCGACAATGGGGCTGAAGACTGTGATTCCTCCGCAGAAAAGCGGGCCGGCGCTGGCGGGGGCAAGCGCCTCGGGGAGTTTGGAGGCCCAAGCCCAGTGCGAGCGAACGAGATCAGCGAAGCCCCCGTGGCGCCCAACGATAGTCCCCTCCCCTGTGCCACAAAGATTATGATCGCCACCCATGCATTGGGGGCAAGTCATGCAGCTTTCTGAAAACCAGCCGAGGCCGACCCGGTCGCCGGGGACGAGATTTTTAACCATGGCACCAACAGCCTCGACGCGCCCGACGACTTCGTGACCGGGGACGAGTGGGTAGGAGGAAAACCCCCACTCATTGCGGAGCATGCTGAGATCCGAGTGGCAGATGCCGCAGTATTCCACACGAATGTCCACATGCTCGGGACCTATGGGCGGAAGCTCGTAAGTGAAAGGTTCGAGTGGCGAGGTGGGAGAGTGGGCAGCGTAGGCGTGAACAGTGGGCATGGAAGGATGTATTAAGTGGTAAGTGCGATGGGGAAAAAATCGGAGGTCGGTTTTTATTCCTTGGGAAGCGGGAGAAAGGCTTAGGCAGCAGGGTCGAGTGAGGCGACGGTAGGCACCACGCGTCGCCAGCGCAACGCTTTTCGCTGGATGCTTCGATCGTTCAATGTCCGGGTGGAGGAGAGGCGTGATGGCCCATGGATTGCTCGGAAAGTTTGGCGGGGGCTTTTGTGGGAGGGTTCGTTTTTGAGATCAGAAACTCCTCGCCCTGGCCTTGGTTGGAATTGGCTATTGGGGGCGAGGGGTGTTTTCTTGATCGGGCATGAACAAGAAAAAAAGGGAGGATTCCAGACTTCATCATTCTCGCTGCGCAAGCGCCTGGAGGAGCGGGGAGCCAAGGTGCGTGACCGTCTGCGAGTTCTCCCGATGCGCGAGCCCCTGCGGAAATTTTATTATTCGATAGGGACGCCTTGTCGTCGGATCGTGAATCTCGCCCTTCCCTACGGGAGCTGGAAAATCGTCTAGGTTCTCGTTTTTTCGCTGGCGCAGGGTTTTTTTCAAGTGGTTGATCCAACACGAATCCCTTAAGATATTCCGGCGCATCTTCCTTTTCCTCGGCTGTCCGGAGGCCGAGCTGCCGGGATTGCTGCGGATCGCTCGCGAAAACAGTCTGTTCTCCGGTTACAAAAACCCAGAGGAGATTCGAGAATTCCGTGTCGAGCGCGATCTAGCCTGCATTCGCGGCATACGCCAGGCCTCTGAGTTTTCCGGTGGAATAGTCGAGCCTCGGCTGACCCGGTGTTGTTCGAAAGCGATCCAGCTGATGTTCGCCGAGTCGGCATGCCCCAATCGAAAACCCTCCTCGACACGCACCCCGCTCCCGTCATCCGGCCGGAAATCGATCCACCCCGCATTCGCCGCATGGGCGAATTTGTCCGTCGCGGAAATCGTGGACGCCGCCAACGCCGCCGTCATCTCCGCCGTCGTCGCCCAGGCAACCTTTCAGCCCAGGCAACCTTTCAGCCCAGCAACCCTTCAGCCCAGCAACCTTTCAGCCCAGCAACCTTTCAGCCCAGCAACCTTTCAGCCCAGCAACCTTTCAGCCAGACGAACCTGCTGCTTACATTTATTTTCACCGATCGGTCATTTTATTTGTAATCGGCTCGGAAAAATTTCCTCCGTCCGCAAGCAGATTTTGTCATGTTTCTACCCCGTATTTTTTCTAGTCATGACAAATCCATCCAGTATTTAAGCCGTTCCAGCCACATTTTTTATCCCGCGAAAAATCTCTCGTTCCCTTAACTGCAACCCCAAATACTCAACAATTGTTTTCACCGATCGGTGAAATTAATTGTAAAATTTCCAGTCAATATGGAAATCAACGGGGACAAAAACATCCAAACGATCGCATTCTGCGCATCCGCTATTTCGCGGAAAGGCACGCATTTTTGAGCCACTGGGCCTTGTGCGGCCGGAGTAAAGCCCCGGTCACTTTCGGTCGAATCGCCGGCCGGCAAACGAAAATCCAGCGCCTTCTTCGCGGCGCGTCCCAGGCACTTGAGTCTCGCCTGGCTGGTGATCTCGCCTCAATAGCCCTCCGACTAAAGCGCCCTCGGCAACAACGGATCGATCGACACCGCATCGATCCATGCCTCCCTTTCTCGGCACCACCAGTCCCACAACTCCACAGCCGCCGACTCATTGCGCAGCTTAAGTTTAGGCTTCTCCTGAAGCGCCTCCTCGAAGCGCCTCCTGAAGCGCCTCCTGAAGCACCTCCTGAAGCACCTCCTGAAGCACCTCCTGAAGCACCTCCTGAAGCACCTCCTGAAGCACCTCCTCGAAGCGCCTCCTCGAAGCACCGGTAGCGCTTGTGGATCTCCTCGAAATCCCAAGCCCCCTCGACCGAATCCATGTCGCTCTCTCTGGCAGCCGGACGGCCCTCGAGAACAATGAAACTTTCCGCATGAATTCTTCCCTTTTCGAGAATCGAGCGCTCCAACTCCACCGGATTGGCGAAATCCACACGCTGATTTGCAAATGCCTGAATTCCCTCGACCTCAAATACCGCCTCAGCTTCCCGCGTCCTGCCCCCATTCCTTCGGAACAAAACGGGCCAGCAAAAGCAAGAGAGGTCAAGGGAGTAATTATTGACTTCTGGTCAAAGCGCTCGGGAGGATTCAAGGGAATTTGACGTTCATATTTAGCTATTATTGATGCTTTTCCGCACATCTACAGGGAATTAATGTCAAGAATTAATTCCTGACCCTTATCACTTATCCTTTTAATTGAGTCTCGCGAGAAGTGGTTCGATTTGTTGCTGCATCCACTGGCCTTCCTCGAAGCTGGTGCGACGCGAGGCGATCCAACTGGCGGCTTGGGCGACATCGTAGAGCGTGTGGCTCTCGGGCGGGGAGCCGGGCACTTCGATTGTTGGCTTCACTTTTCTGTGGGAGGCCGGGAGAGCGGCGAACGGGGGCGCGAAGACGGCATCGCGGCCGGTGGTGGCGATGCTCCAGAGGCGCGCGGCGGCGAGCTTGCCCCAGGCATCTGAAATGTCCTCGTCGATCCATGCGCGGACCCGCTTGAGGTCGATGGGCTGGGCGCTCCAGGCTTCAAAATTGCGTCCCTGTGTTTCGCTTTGGCGGAGTTGCTCGGCGATCGGGGCAAAGACCAGATCGGGCGTGGCGGATGCCCCGTGGCGAATCGTGGAGCGGTAGGTCGCTTGAATTTTCAATCCGTTGGCGCAGACTTGCCGGAACCAGAGAAGGGACGCGTTCATGGAGCCGCCGCCGTCCACGGTGTTTGTGATCTGAAGCTGAAGGGAGATGGTGTGTCCATCGGGCCTGTAGGCGAAGCGTTTTCCCAAATCCAACCAAGCGGCCATGCGTTCTCCGTTCGAGGTGAGATGGATTTTCGCGGGTTCGTTGTCAGGGCAATTCATGGCGGCGAGAAAGTCCCGCGCGGCCGTGAGCATTTCGGCGTGCTGCACGATGCGATACCCTGGGGAAACCATGGCGACGGGGATCGGGGCTTTGTCCGAGACCACGAAAACGCGGTGGCGATTTTCCTCGAATCCAAATTTGGAGACGGGGACTTTGGTGAATCGGGGGAGCCAGTCGAGAGACTCGGAGAGGAATTGAACAGGATGGGCACTGATGGGCAAGCCGCCCCAGCGGTGGGTCAAGGGATCGATGGTTTTCACACTTGGCTGTATGAACGAGGAGGGTTCCAGTAAACCGATTTTTTCAAAGAACCGTGAAAAAGTTTCCTCGAGTGCGCCAGAGCGTCAGTTCAAGAACGTTGCCCCGTTGTCTGAGATAGCGGCATCAATTGGTAAGAATTCCCTTAACTCGTTTGTGTTTCTAAAAATATGTCACCAAAATCATCGCGCAGATTCCTGCGCCCACCATCCCAAATCGAGGACTTTGCCTTTCAATCATCAGGAACATCTCGGCAATGTATGGAATCCGAACAAAGGAGGCAAAAAATGGGACGAACCAGCGTCTGTATCGAACAACGGCATAGAGTCCAGTTGCTGAGGGAGTTAACCCTTCAAAGAAATGCCATGCGGCCAATTTCAGATCGCCTTTATCCAATCCAAGGATTGCAAACACAACGCTCATTGAGCCACCAAGCGCCAAGGTGATAACCAATAAGGCTAATCATCCTCCCAGAGGTCTTGTCGGTGCTGGCGGAGCGAAAAAAGGTTGTTGCCATCTGTGGTCGGTCAGGGTTTTGCCGCTTTCGGTGTGATCGGATTGGAGGCCCATTCTGCAATGGGGGCACAGATATTTCATCATAAATGTGGTGCCCCTGTCCTCCCGTGCGCACTGTCAGATGCGGCATCGCGAGGCGAATTAGCACGCGGCCGAGGAAGGTGGCGATGGCGGCGCAAATGGACACGATCCAGAATGCGGGCAAGAGCGTAAGCGGCTGCGCGGCGGGGCATTCACGGGCGGTGGTGATGCCCAGATATGGCGCGCGAGCGTGCCGACGCGGATGTGGCGGGGTGGCCGAGCAGCGGCTCAGGCAAAAAGGTCAGCCTGCGGCCACGGTGTGGCTTGCTGCCTTCCGGCGCTTCACCCACACATACGCGCCGATTCCGCCGAGGAGCAGAAGGCTGGCGGCGACTTGGCCGGGCTCGGGAACGGCGCTGACTGCATCCGAACTCGTTGCCGAGACATCGTTCACAGCCAGGCCAGTGAAGGTGACTGCGGGCGT
>Ga0247844_1002335_pt1 | contig 31311 bp, 30 predicted proteins | sample LaCtaG_FD_192421 | JGI IMG/M metagenome (GOLD analysis project Ga0247844, IMG submission 192421) | Freshwater microbial communities from meromictic Lake La Cruz, Castile-La Mancha, Spain - LaCruzMarch201714.5m_1 | ecosystem: Environmental > Aquatic > Freshwater > Lake | place: Spain: Castile-La...
TCACGTAAAATAAATTGATCACCGACAAACTCATACGACGATTCATTTTCATCTTCACTGATATAACCTATGTAAACGGAATATAAAACATTCACCTCATAATAAAAGTAATAAGATCTTACCCACAAAAATCGATAATGCTCTACATAGATTTTGTGGTCACGATTACTTAAAACTTCGTAATAGCGATCAAGACGTAGAATACCCACCAAAATATTACTAAGAGAAAATAAGATGACGAGCGGGACGACAAGGTATTTACTTCTCTTCAGTTGGATAATCAAAAACACGGAAAAAGTGATGAACCAAAGACCCCATACCATATGAACGATAGGAAACATATTGATCAATTCATAATTTAGATACGTATCGGCGGTTAGTGCATAAAAACCATAGTGAATGATAAGTGCAAGGCTTAGGAATGCAACTAAAATATTATTCATGAATTAAATTTAACTTTTTGTGATTGTGTTATAGCCATCACACAGGATATGAGAAGATTAAAACTCGACACCATCTTACTCATATCCGAAACATTGATGATGATGGTGTTACCTGTGTTAGGGTCAACCCATGCATGAACACCGAGCACACCGAGGTGCCCATAAAATCTTGGCAAACCCTTCAGTAGAAAAAAGAACTTTTCAAATCTTAATTCCATGAGACCTAACCCATAAAACATCCCAGCATTAAAGTGATGTTTAAATGTTGCCAATTTATCAAAAGATGGCCGGGAAATGAATTGACGGTTAGTTAATCCATTCACCAATTTCGATAAATCTTCTAATGTGGTGAATAGACCGCCTCCTGAAAAATCAATACTAAGCGACTTGTATAATCGAATATCTTGTTTTTTAACCATAACGGGCGCTAAGTGTTCTTGCTTGGCAATCGAATCATACCCAATTAATCCTGTATCATTCATCCCCAAGGGGTTGAAAACCTCTTCTCTAAGAACTTCAAAAAACTGTTTCTTTGCTATTTTTTCAATGATTAACCCAAGCAAAATATACCCCGTATCTGAATATAAAAATTTATCTCCGGGTTTACCCACTGCTTTTTGTTTTGTTGCCGTATAATGGACCAGTTCTTCTGGGGTAAAGAGGTGATCAGGCTGTTGCATGACTATGTCTAAAATCGACTTTCGATCATTAGTAATGCCTTCAAAATAATCATTGATACCAGAGGTGTGTCCTAATAAATGGAAAACAGTTACCTTACTTCCATAATCAATTCCTTGAAACACAAATAAGTTATAAAGTCGTTTTGAATCAAGAATGGTATCAATCCTTGTATCAAAGCTTAGGATGTTTTTTTCAATCAGGCGGATGATGATGTATGCAGTCGCAAGTTTACCAACGGAGGCACTATGAAAAGGTTGTTTTGGCCCCTTTGGAGAATAGATGAGTGGTTGATTCAATGCATTGGACTTTATGTATACCTGTAAATGGGGGAATTTTTTGCTAGCTTTATGAATGATATTTTGTAATTTGCTTTCTATGTTCATAAAAGTTGCCTCCTATTATTTTAATGATAGCACAATGTGACACTCTCAACGTGGAATGTTTGCGAAAACATATCCACAGGTTGGACATACTTCACCTCATAGGTATCGGATAAGTATTTGATATCTCTTGCTAAAGATGATGGATCACATGAGATATAGATGAATCGTTTAGGTCTGATGATCTTCACTGATTTAAGAAATGGTTCTTCACAACCATTACGTGGAGGATCCACAAACAGAACATCGTAGTTTTTTCCTTTAGCCGCTCGTTCCACCAAATAAGGCGCGGCATCGGCTTCAATAAAGGAAACATTACGTATCTCATTTAACTTTGCATTTTCAATTGCGTTCAACACTGCATCCCTCACGATTTCAACGCCAGTGACGTGCTTGGCTTGTTTGGCGGCGAGTAGTGTAATCGTCCCTACGCCAGAGTAAGCATCTAAGACGACATCATCTTTAGTTAGTTGAGCGACTTCTAATGCTTTCGCATAAAGTTTTTCGGTTTGATAAGGATTGACTTGAAAGAAAGATTTCGCAGCAATCTTAAACTTTAAACCCGATAATTCATCTTCAATATAACCATCCCCAAAGAGAATATGTTCACGGTAGCCAAGCACCACATCGGTAAATTCTGGGTTGATGTTTTGCACAATCGTGCGAATGTTAGGAAAACCTTTAACCAACGCATCCACAAAAATTTGTTTTTCTGGGAAGTTTATTTTTCCCGTAACAAGAACGACCATGAGTTGATTGGTGACAATCCCTTTACGCACCATGACGGTACGCATAAATCCTTTACGATATTTTTGTTCGTAAGGTTCAAGGTTATGTTCGATGCATAGTTTTTTAATCACACGAACAATTTGATCTGCTTCCGCATTTTCAATTAAGCATTCGTCAATATCAATGATGCGGTGACTTCCTTGTTGGTATAGTCCTGCGATCAAGTTGCCACGTTCATCTTTGCCAAAAGGAAATTGAACTTTGTTGCGATAATGTAAGGGTTGTTGGCTTGCAACGATGTCATCGACCTTGCCGTTATAATCTCCAATTCGTCTTAAGACCTCAGCCACGCGCATTTTCTTCATGCGTAATTGTTCTTGATAAGACAAATGTTGCAATTGGCAACCACCACACACTTCATAATACTGACAAGGTGGTGTCACCCGTTGAGGTGAGGTGGTGATGCGTTTGGTCACTCGACCTTCCGCATATTTCCCACGATGGTTGGTGATGACAATTTCTGCTTCTTCTCCAATTAATAAATATGGAATAAAAATGGGCAGACCTTCGTATTTAATCACACCCTTACCGTCGTGGGTGTAGTCGGTACAAATACCTGTGATGTGTCGATCAGGATTCATATTGAAAAACTCCTATCACTGGGTAATGGTCGGATGGTAAACGACCTAAACTCAACTGCCGGTCAATCATCACCTCGTTGACTTGAAAGAAAGTTTGATAAAGTAGGTGGTCGATTTGCGCTGTTCCTTGACCACCTTGAAAATCATGAATGGTTGGTCCGTGGTCTGGGGTTAACGCAAATTCAAAATCCCGCGTACGATATTTTTGGATGACTGGTATTTCTTCATTAAAGTCACCGCCTAAGATGGTGGGAATTCGTTCGGGGAAGTTTTGAATAAAATCAAAAAGAACTTTTTGATTAAGATCTTTGGCCCGTTTTGATCGATAGGCCAAGTGTGTATTTACAAACCGGAACCGAATACCGCTGGTGTGTTGTAACACCACCATCGATGCAATACGTGGAAACCCTTCTTCTACATCCATGGAACCTGGCGTTCGCGGGGTTTGACTTAACCAAATGGTATCGGCGAGTTTAATACGCCAATCTTGTTTACGATAATAAATTGGACAACCTTCCCCTTGTGAATCTGCATTTCGACCAACATAGTAGTAGCCATATACATTTTCTATTTTTTCCAAATCTTTTAACATCGCAGGGGTGGTTTCTTGAAGCATCAAAATATCAGGTTGGTGTTTTTCAATCATTGCTTTCACAGAAGGTGTTCGAAATCGCCACTGATTGTCACCATCCACCGGGACATCGATTCTTACATTAAAAGTCATCACTTTGATTTGCATGCAATCATATTATACTTACTCTAGAGGTAACGTGTATGAAATGTCCAAGTTGCGGTCGCGAAACTCAAGACCAAACTAAATACTGCGGTTTTTGTGGTACAGAGATGAATAAACCCTCTTCAAAAAAAGAAAAACCGATTGAACCAGAAGTCATGGATGAAAAGGATGTCAAAAGAGACCAATCTCAATCATCCAATCCTCAAACAGAACCCAAATCAAAACTCGTTGCAGGCTTACTTGGCATCTTTGTGGGTAGTTTAGGTATTCATAATTTCTACTTAGGTTATAACGATCGTGGGGTTATTCAATTGTTGTTAACCACCCTAGGTTCTTTTCTCTTTGTTGGACCAATTGTCGCAACGGTGTGGGCGTTGATTGAAGCTGTTCAAATTTTAACAGGCACCATTACTACGGATGCGAATGGGACAAAATTAACTGAGTAATTTTTTATAATCAACCACATACCAAATTAACATTCCTATACTTAAAACGATAAATATATAATTACCAATCGCACCGGGTGCGGTTTGCACGGTTTCAAATGGTTTAAATTGACCAATGAGCCATCTTGACACATATTCAATCAACAATAAAAACCAAGCAAAGGGTAACCATGCTTTTCTTTTCAGCAGAATATAAACATAAACCAAACTCGATAAGAGTTGGGATAATCCCCATAAGGCAAACATGCCAATGACGACCGCTTTGGCTTCTTCTGAAAATGAATCCAAAGGAATCGTGGCGATTAATTGCGCCCCACCATCAGGAAGAAAGATATGTAATAAGCTTCGTACAACACCTACAAGTGTAAAGACTGTGATCAATGCGAAACTTAAGCGAACATACAAACTTTGAAGATGAAGTTTTTTTGGAAATAATGTCATGGTGGTGTTCATTAGTAATTCCTTATAAATCGTTTGGCTAAATCGACCCACGTTTTCATATAAGCAAACCGATGATGGAATTCTTCAAGGGAGAATTCACTATAGGCAACATCATCACTTCCCACTGAAAATCCATGTAACCCTTCTGGATAAACATGCAAAGCAAAAGGGACATTGTGTTTTCTTAACGCTTCTGCAAACATCAATGCGTTATCGACATGAACAATCGCGTCGTCTTGGGTGTGAAAGATAAAACAAGGTGGGGTTTTGTCTGTCACATGTAATTCTAAGGACACTTCCGCGGCCATTGCTTTGGTGATATTGGGACCCAGTAAATTCACTAACGACCCAAGATGACGGTATTTGATGTCTGAGGTGATGGGGGCATAGGCAAGAATCCCAGCATTTATCAAGGTTGGGTAGGTGGTCATGATCGTCGCCGCAAAATGTCCGCCGGCAGAAAACCCAACCAAATAGATTTTACTGACACGAGGATCTTTTCGAAGTAATTCCAACAACGCATTTGCCTCAAGGTGGGTATGGGGGTGAAGTAGTTTTTCCTCACGGTAATAAAAAATACCCGAGTGATAACCTTCGCTGTCAAATGCGTTGACAACTGGCTCCGCTTCTCGCCACGACGTGTATTCATACCCGCCACCCGGCAGAACAAGTAAAAGGGGTCTACGTTCGTTATCCCGCCAGTTAAGATCAATAAAGTTTTTCGTTTGATGATGTAATTTCATTTGAATCAATTATTAAATTATAACAAATTCTTATCTAATCTTACGAATGAATGACAAAAACAACCCCTTTCTAGAAGGAAAAATCAAGTATAATAAAACCATGAAAGATGAAACCGTTCTCCTTCATAAATTCAAATTAGACCGCTTTTCTCCGCTTGTGGAAGATGCTCTTTTAATCCAACTTGATTTAAAAAAATATAAACAAACCCCCGCACCTTTATTTCAAGCAACCATCTTAGGTTTATTTGAAAACAAAAAAGAACTTGTGATCTTTTTCTATGTTCCAGTCGCTGGCCAATATTTGTTAGACGTGGTGATTAACAAGAATCGATATGGGGTGCAAATTCAAGACGAAGAGGGTTTTGTTCACAAATATATTATTCCTCTACCATTTAAACCGGGAAAGTTACATGTCACTGAGTATGTGTTTATCGACGACTCACTCAAGAAAACAACCTCTGTTGTTAACGAAGAACATGTCTTTGGTCTGCTCAATGGTCAATACATGTATGACTCAAAAAAATATCACCAAACTCAACTTGAAGGTGAGCTGCTTTACGATGTCGTCGATATGACCACCATTCAACAAAAGTTTGAAGATCTCGTTGGACGCTCACTGACTTATCGCGATGTGTCGTCACTAAAAGCTAAGGCTATCAAGCTCTACTATGTTGCCTTTAACTTATTTGATCACCAACAAAAAAAATATTTTGTCCCTGACGATATTGTTGACATGAACGTTTCTTATCAAGAAAGTCGTTATGTCTACCAAGCAAAAAAAGTAACCAACACCCAAGATATTGATCCACTTCTTGATGGAGAAAAATTCTTACTCGACAAAAAAGAAACGATTGCAAAAGAGCCACGAAAAATTGAAACGGGTAAAAAGTCTGATTGGAATATCGTTCAAAATTTCTTTTCTTATAAGCAGTATCGCTATGACTCCATTTATCGATTAACAGACCAAATCAAAGTAAAACAAATACAAGCGGCTAATTATAGCTATGTCGTGGTGATCGGACCAAAGCATGGATATCGACATAGCCAAGTCATTTTTAATCGCGGCAACTTCATTGACTTTGATTATGAAGAAACAACGCTATCTCAAATCAAAGTTTACAACATCACGTACCAAGAACATGGTCATCGTTACTCCGTGCCGGTTCAAAGTTTGGTCTATGAAACCGATAAAAAGAGTCGTTTGCCGCGTTTAAGAAATCGACTTGTGAACTTTTTTAAAACTGTGGGTAAAGTCCTTGTTACACCCATCAAGTTTTTATTTGGGGCAAGCGGCTTCATCATTAAATTGCTTGCTTGGATGGTGCGTCATTGGAAGCTTGTCTTGGTCATCTTAGTGGTTGTTTTATTGGCGTATCTAGGTATCCAATTTGCGGGGGTTATCACGTAATGGACATCATCTCTTTCCTGTTATTTATTGGGACGTTATCGTTGATAGCAGCGATGATTTTCTTAGACTTATCTAAATACAAATTCCATTTCTTCATCGGCATCATCATCATGGGTGTTGCCATTTACAGTTATGGTTTATCATTCAACGGTGAAACCCTGAACACCATTGACCTTGTCTTAAAAGCATTTGGCAATACCACCGCCATTCTCCGGGGTATCTTTCGAACCGCTGAGATCAGTGACCGAATCAATAATGATGTTTTATTTTTAATATCTGCGTATGCCATCCATGTGATTGGTTTTGGTTATACGTATATTTTAATTTTTGCAATCTTCTTTAAGAACCTTGGTCTTAAGATGCGGTTTTATTTTCAATCAAGAAAACCTCACTTCCTTATCCTTGGGGATGATGAAAAACTAACCTACTTATTAAAAGCTTATGAAAAGGATATACAGAATTCAACTTCATCCAAACTTCAACGCGGGATGAATATTGCTGTCCCTAAAACCTTTTTAGCCGCGAAAGAACTCAACACCAAATATCGTTTTCATCCAGGCGTGACAACCTTTGATGTGGGTAATCAATCCCTTGATACCTTGGTGGCTCAAGGTGGTCAAAATGTTATCTTGGTGAGTTTGTTAACCAAAGATCGAGACGTGATGGCTTTGGTAGAAAAACTCAATCGCCATTACCAACAACATCCAACCAGTCAATTAAAGGCTTATATTCTTTATGAGGACAAACAAAACTTACCCATCTATGAATCCTTTAGCCAAGAAAAACATAAGATGTGTTTCTTCTCTTATCACCAACTCATTGCCCAACAGCTTATCCTAGAGTATCCGTTGACGTCATTGCTTCCTCACCAATTCATCGATACGGAAAAAGCAACGTTGGATGATGTGACCATTCAATATCATCTGCTTGGGTTTGGACCAACCAATTTAGAAATTTACCGCCATCTGTTTGTGACGAATCAATTCCCACCCAAAGCCTCCAAGTTCTTTGGCAAAGAAATCACCAACTATAAAAAACCAACCATTGAATATAATATTTACCGTGATCCGACGAACGCATTGATTTCAATTCCTAGATTCACAAACCTTCTTCAATCCAAAAAAGACCATTTACCGAACCCACCCATTTCTATCGCCACTGAAGAAATCCTGACGAGTTTTCATGATGGCTCCTTTGTATCCCACTTTGACAAACAGCTTAAAAAATCAGATCCTTACCATGTTTTAGTTATCGCTTTTGATGACGATGTAATGAACTTACGCGTGCTTCAACAAGTACTTGCTTACTTAATTGAAAAACGACTCAACCACTATCACCTCTTTGTGCAAATGACGAACCGGGATTATGTTCAAACCAGTCAACTGTTTAAGCAAAAGAATGTCATCGCCTTTGGCTTTGGTGACTATGGTTATTCCTTAAATCAAATCACCAATCCAATTTTTACCAAGATCGCGAGTCAAATTCAATCGACGTTAAACCCTTCGATTCCTTTTGATTCACTCGTGAGTGAAGAAAAAGAAAGTTTATTATATGAGGCAATCAGTTTACGGTTTAAACTCAACCTCATGGGTTTAGATCTTGCTGTCAAACCCAAAGGGTTAACCGAAGCTAATTTTATGAAACGATATGATGTGGATGAACAATCCTCGTTCCATCGTAGTCACCCAAGAGCAAAGAATGATGCGGATCTCAATCGCTACAAACCCGTTGCCAAGAAACTTAGGAATTTGCTCGCAAGACAAGAACACTTACGTTGGACCGCCAATCAAATGACCAAGGGATACATCCCGATGAGCATGGAAGAAATGGTCAACACCAAATCTTATGTCGACCATCGCGTGAAAAAAGATGCTCGGCTAACATCGTTTGAAGGGTTGTTTGATTTACACGATTATTTAGTGAACAATCTATCTTTTACTTTTTCTGAAGCAGATATGATTTATCCGTTCTTTCATACCATGGATCATCTTTATGAGATTCTCAAAAACACACCCTTTCAAGTGGTGGATAAAATAGATGAAAAGAATAATCAAACCGTTGAATTAACGATTCTTGAACCAAGTTCAGTCAACAGCAAGATTAAATAATCTTATTTTTTAATGATCGTGGATTGAATGTAAGGCACTTCAATCAACGGATCTAATCGAGGAAATAAAGGCACTGGGGTGGTTAACACCAACCCATCCACCACACTAGGTTGCTGAATGTCTTTTAATGTAGGTTTTGTCTTCACACCTAATTGTGCAAAGAAAGCATCCGCGGTGGTCACCAAGATCGGTTGATAAAGCGTTCCAGCCACATAAAGTGCATAAATCAATTGATGCATCACCACTTGAAGTTCTTTGATTTTGTTTGGGTCTTTGGCAAGGTTCCATGGTTGGGTTTCATCAATGTATTTATTCGCCCTGGCCACCAATTGATTCACTTTTGCATAAGCTTCAGTGATCAAGAGTTGATTCATCAATTGTTGATAGTCCTCGATGGTTTGCTTGATTAAGCTGGCGAGTTGTTGATCAAAGGTTGAAATCGGTGCTTGGTGAACAGGAACCACACTTTGGAAATATTTCTTCACCATGTTGATGGTTCGGTTGAGTAAATTGCCAACATCGTTAGCTAAATCCGTGTTCACGCGTTCAACAAATTGTTCAGGACTAAATTGACCATCGCCACCAAAGACGGTTTCTCTGACCAAGTAATAACGTAAGGCATCCACGCCATACTTTTCAATTAAGGGTAAAGGATCAATCACATTCCCTTTGGATTTTGACATCTTCGCATCTTTCATCATCAATAAGCCATGAGCAAACACGCGATCAGGTAAACGTAAACCTAAGGCCATCAAAAAGATCGGCCAATAAATCACATGAAAGCGGGTGATGTCACTGCCAACAATATGAACAATTTCTGATTGGTCATCTTTCCAAAACTTTTCGTATAAAGCAGGTTGTTGACTACCATACCCTAAGGCGGTGATGTAATTGGTTAAGGCATCAAGCCACACATACACCACATGACGTGGGTCTTCTTTGACCTTCACCCCCCAGGTAAAGGATGTTCGTGAGACACATAAATCTTCTAACCCTGGTTGAATAAAGGTATTGATCATTTCGTTCTTACGCGACTCCGGGGTAATAAATAAAGGATTGTTTTGATAATAGGCCACCAAGCGATCGGCATACTTACTCATCCGAAAGAAATAAGCATCTTCTGCTTCTGGGTGGACTGCCCGCTTACAATCTGGGCAAACTTTAGCCTCCCCAATTTGTGTATCGGTCCAAAAGGATTCACAATGGGTGCAATACCAACCTTCATATTTTGCTAAGTAAATATCACCTTGTTTTAATAGTTGGGTGAAGATAGATTGAACAACTCGTTCATGGCGAGGTTCCGTGGTCCGAATAAAATCATCATAGCTAATATGTAGTTTTTGCCATAACTCTTTGATACCTACCACGACTTCATCGACAAATTGTTGAGGGGATTTTCCATTTTTTTCAGCAGTTTCTTGAATCTTTTGACCATGTTCATCCGTACCGGTTAAGAAATAGGTAGGAACCCCCGCCATCCGTTTATAACGGGCAAAGACATCTGCGACCACGGTGGAGTACGCATGACCAATATGTAATTTTGCACTTGGGTAATAAATCGGGGTGGTGATATAAAATTTCGTTTTCATATGGTTCATTATAAAGAAAAAACCACTTTCTTGATAGGAAGTGGTTTGTTTTTCATTTTACTTCTTCGCGTAACGTTTATTGAAGCGATCGACGCGACCGTCAATCTTGTTGAAGCGATCTTTACCGGTGAAGAATGGATGACAATTGGCACATGTGTCGACCCGTACTTCGTCTAAGATTGATCCTGCTTCGAAGGTATTTCCACAGCTAATGCAAGTCACTTTGGCTTGCTTATAGTTAGGATGGATGCCTTGTTTCATAATGCGTGCTCCCTTCCGCCTTAAATCACTTTTGGATTTAAAGTAAGTGCTAAGAAATATTACCACTGATGTTTCATGGATGCAACGGAAAAGAGTTTATTTGTAATATTTCAGTAAAGTTCTATAATAAGACCAATTAAAGGAATTAAATCATATGAAATTAACATTCAAACAACATTGGTTAACGTATCTAGTTCTTGCTTATGGATTATTGTTATTTGGCGTTTTGGTGGAAAAATTTGTGGTGGATTTTCTTAACGATCCTACCGACGACTGGTGGCGTTTCTGGTATTTATTTACATACCAAACCAACATCATGGTCGCCCTCTGGTCTATCGCTTATGGGGTTGGTAAAGTCTTTAATCTCGCCAACCTGATCACGTGGTTAACCAAAAAAATCGTTGTCATTATCATCACGGTCAACACCTTGATTGTTTTCTTTATCGTCTTCTTTGTCTTAAACCCTGTTCAAAATGGTGAATGGGAACCCTTATCAAGTTTATCTGAACTGCTCACCCATAATTTATCCACCGTCTTGATGATCATGGTCTTTGTGTTAATTCCCGGTAGCGGCGTGCTTAAAAACCGTGACGCACTCACAGTTCTTATTTATCCTTTTGTTTACTTTATCCTTCACACAATCATTGGATTAACCGTTAACTTTAAATCTGGAGAACCAGCATTTAATTACGGATTTGTAAACCCAAATAATTACGCGGACAACCTTTTTATCTTTGTTGGTTTAATCGTCATGTTAGTGGGGATATTCGGTGCAATCGGTTTTGGTTTAATTCAATTCAAAAATCGCTTTGATGTTATCAAAAAGATTTCCCGTTAATTAGTTAAATTGAGGATGACTTAAGCAACGTAGCCTTCGTAAGTTAATTTTTCTGTTGGGGTTAAAAGGTATTGGCTTGCTTGAATAAGATCTGGTTGAGAAAGAATAATAACTACTTCGTAGGATTTATTGTCTCCACTTGCACTTAACTCAATTTTTCCTTGATTGGTGCTGGTGGTTAATTCAACGACAACGTCTAAGTTAGTGGGAACAAAGCCAACCAAATCCTCAAACGTTTCTAAATCCACAAAGTTAGCGACAGGTAATGTGTATCTTTTTACATCTTGAGCTTGTGGTTGACCACCAATGATGAGGTTGGTTGCTTGATTATTAATAATACTTTCTAATTCTTCAGTCAAAAGCGATTCTGCAGTGTTAACACTTTCTAAAAAGATATCAAAACTATCGTCTTCAAAATCACGGTAGATCTTTTCTTCGCTTTGAGGGTTGTTGGCGTAAACTCTCTTGGCAAAATAACCACCTTCTGCATAGTCATAGACAAAGTCAAGGGTTTGGGTGGTAGCAACATCATTAACTGTCGTTGGTGTAACCGAAACTAGTTTAATTCCCGTATTAAAGAAGTAAACGTCAAAGGTTCTGGTTTCATCATCAACAGTGACAGATGCTTCCAAGGCATAATTCATCACCAATCGATTATTGTTATCAAGGACTGGGAAGTATACATCCTTAAGTGTGGAAAAGACTGCGGAAAAGTACGTTTGTGGTCCGAGGCAACTCGAGAGAATAAAACCTGTGGTCACGAGGGCGAGGATTTGCTTTTGTTTCACCTTCATTACTCCTTGATCTTTTATTAAAGATGCCTTTATTAAACCACATTCGATAAAAAATAAAAGAAAAAGTTTCTCACTGACCATGAGAAACTTGTGATTATTTTGTGTTGGCCCTGGTGGTGCATGTCGTGAGAGCGGATCTTATGCCGATCAGTTGATGCTTTGTTTGACACGTTGTTCAAACAACCAGAGTAATCTCACTATACATCATCATGGATTGAATGTCCAATTCTCGCTACGGATGGTTGCGTTCAACTAACTTTCGATACGCATATCGCAAAAAACTTGTTAAAATGGTTTTATTATAGAGGAGGTCGTTTATGATTTCTAAAACATTAGCGAGCGCTGTACTCACAGAAGCAACTGCATTTGGTGCAGATTTTGCTGAAATCTATTTAGAAGATACCTTAACGTCTAGTATTTCCATGGAAAATGGAAAAATCGAAGAACGCGGCACGGGCAACGGCTACGGGGCAGGGATCCGCGTGTTAAAAGGTTTACAAAGTGCCTACGGATATACCTCTGATTTATCCAAGAAGAGTTTATTAAAACTTGCTCAGGATGTCGGTAAAGCTTTTTCTGGACCAAGAGTGTTAACCCCACCAGCACTTCAAAAGGTGAAGGTGAAAGAAATCATTAATTTATCCACGCAACCCATGGAAACGATTTCGGTCACCGAAAAAATTAAATTATTAAACATGGTGAATGATACGATGTCGAGTTATGACAAACGCATCATTCGAACCAATGTTTATTTTAATGATATGGTCAAGCAAGTCACCATTTTTAACACCTTAGGAAGATTTGTTGAAGATACACGCCGACGTGGTCGTATGTATATGATCGCAGTCGCCGCGGAAAATGGCAAAATCGAAAACTTCGGAGAAGGCCCAGGTGCAAGTGATGGCTTTGATTTCTTTACCTCAAAAATTAAATTAAAAGAGATGGCCACTGAAACCGCGAAGAGTGCAATTGGTTTACTTGGTGCAAAAGAATGCCCATCCGGAAAAATGCCAGTGGTTATTGGTAATGGCTTTGGTGGGGTTATTTTCCACGAAGCATGTGGTCACCCATTTGAAGCATCTTCTATTTCCAAGAAACTATCCGTCTTCTGGGATAAACTCGGCAAACAAGTCGCCAATCCCATCGTCAATGCAGTCGATGATGGCACCATTCCTTATGCTTGGGGTTCGACCAATGTGGATGATGAAGGTTTCCCAGCTCAAAAAGTACAATTGATTAAAAATGGCGTTTTAAATAGCTTCATGATTGATCAATTCAATGGTCGTCGGATGAAGGCAGAACATAATGGTCACTCCCGCCGTCAAAATTATAAATTTGAACCAACCTCACGAATGACCAATACCTATATTGAAAATGGTCCTCATACCGTTGACCAAATTATTTCGGCAACCAAGTACGGTTTATATGCAAAGAAAATGGGTGGCGGATCGGTCAATCCTGCAACTGGTGAATTTAACTTTACGGTTTCTGAAGGTTATATGATTCGTGATGGCAAAATCGCTGAAGCTGTCAAAGGTGCTGCCTTGGTTGGTAAAGGTGATGAAACCTTATCGAAAATCGACATGGTCGCCAATGATTTAGCAAGAGCTCAAGGGATGTGTGGCGCAGCCTCCGGTAGTATTCCTACCGATGTAGGTCAACCAACCATCCGCGTCACCGAAATCACTGTCGGTGGTCGTGGAGGAGGACAATAACATGGCAAAATTTGATACCTACTTTGCGTTAGCAAAAGAAAAAGGGATTGAAGTCTTTGAACTTTATTATTCCCGAGCTAAATCGTTAAGCTTTAAACTTTATAACGCTCAAATCGAAGGTTATAAATTATCCGAAGATATCTCTTTATATGCTCGGGGTATTTATAAAGGCAAAATTGGTTATGCTTCCACTGAAAAAATCAGCAAAGAAACAGCTTCATTTTTAGTCAATGAAATCATTACCAACGCTGGCACAGTCACCAAAGAAGAATTGGCGATTATTTTTAAGGGTTCTGATAAATATAAGAAAAAGAACATTTACAACCCAGCGATTGCGGAACTATCCATTGACGCAAAAAAGAAAAACCTTTTTGACATTGAACGCAAACTCAAAGCAGCAGATAAGCGCATCGCTCAAGTCGACGCTTGCAGCTACCAAGAAAGAGAATCTGAAGCTGTGTTAATAAACTCTTATGGCTTAAAACTCAAACGTAAGAGTAATTACTATTACTACTATGCGAGTGTCTTGGCTATTCAAGGAGAAGAAAGAAAAAACGAGGGCGATGTTCATTTCTCCAATGATTTAACCAACCTCAATATCGACACCTTTGTCAATGACATCACCAAAAAAGTGTTAAGCAAATTTAACGGCACCCAATGTGCCTCCAAAGATTACAAAGTGGTCTTAGATAAAGAAGTGGTTTCTGATCTATTGGCCGCCTATCTTGACAGTGCTTCCGCTGAAGAAGTCCAAAAGAAAACCTCATTGATGATTGGTAAACTTAACCAACTGGTTGCCAGCAAAAAAGTCACCATCTCAGAAATGCCATTAAAGAAAAATATGTTTTTTACATACTTTGATGATGAAGGGGTTGCAACCTATAACAAACCTATCGTTAAAAAAGGTGTCTTACAAACTTATTTCCATAACTTGAACACTGCTCACACAGATGGGGTTCAAACCACCGGTAACGGGTATCGCTCAGGTGGAAAAATTGAAATTGGTTTTAGAAACATTGTCTTAAAAGCTGGTCGAAAATCACTTGAAGACATCTTCGCCCAAATTGGTGATGGTGTTTACATCACCGAAGTGATGGGTATTCACGCGAGTTTAAATCCAACCTCAGGAAACTTCTCCTTACAAGCCAACGGCTTCATGATTGAAAATGGAAAACGCGGTGTGCCATTAACACTCATTACTGTCGCTGGAAACCTCATGGATTTATTCATGAACGTCAAAGAAGTTGCCAACGATAATAAACTCTTACCCAATGGCTATGACATCCCAAGTCTATGGATTAAAAAACTTACCATCTCTGGTAAGTAATTACTTCTTCTAGAAAAACAAAAACCAACCTACTTCTTGATGGGTTGGTTTTTTCTTTGTTTGATCAAATAAATCATCCCCAAGGTCACGAAGGCTGATAAACCAAGGCCAACACCAGCGAGCAATAATACGAAGGTTGCAACCAATGCCCACGCACCACTCAGATCTGCCAACAACCAAACCACGGTGGCAAATAGGATTGTGACCATCAACAAGACAAGATGGGGAAGTAACGCCAAGCGCGTTTGTTGGGTTCGTTGATAGATCACATAAGCCATGCCTTGAATGCTCATAAAAAGCAGCAATGCAAATACTTGTTGAATCAAGGTATCCATGATGATTATTTCTTTGTTTTTTTCTTCGCTTGAGGTTGAACTGGCCTTGGTTTTGGTTGCAGCGGGTTGACCACAAAAATTAATACCAAAGAAATCAAGGTTGATATCCCTGTGGTGATGAAGGTCACCATTAATAAAATAATGAAACCTAAATCAGCCCAACTTCCTGGTTCACCGATGGCAACAACATATCCAGTCACCGACAACACTACACCTATCAAGAGTAAACCTACATTGGGCAATAAAGCTAAACCAATTTGATTGGTTCGATTTCTTATGACAAAGACAAGAGCTTGGGTAACAACCACCAAAGCAATAACGGTAAGAAAAAATAGCACTTCTTCCATGGTTTGTTGACCTCCTAAGATTAACTTAACATAACTTGATTAAAAAAGATGATCTCAGTTGCAGTCTTGTGAGTCTTTCATGTTAAAAACGCCAGGATGGATGTTTCTTTTTCACAAGCTTTAACATCCGATCAAATAGAATCGCTTCTGCTGCTTTTCGTCCTGATTCTTGAATCTTTTTAAGAGAAACCACTTGGCGTTCCATCGTGTAGGTTGCTTCCGAATACGATTGTTCAATTAACCCTGCAACATACAAATACGTGCTTAAGGTTGACATGTTGGTGTCGTTACTTAAGTATTTTCTTTGTTTTGAACTTAACTCATGAAAGAAGCTACCAGCAGCTTTTGGTTTCTTTTCGATGAAAGCAATGTAGGTTTGCAATACAAAAATCTTTTGTTGCAAGGTTTCACCAAGTCGTGGTGACGCGGCAAGTTTTTTTAAATCAGCCTTCGCCTCATCGTACGCTTCATCCACCATCGCTTGATAAATTTTATGAAAATAAATTTGAACATTAAGATTGTTTAATTCTTTAAACACGTTAAATGGTTTGGGACTTTTTCCAAGCTTATACATTTTTTCAATACGTTGTAATTCTTCATAGGCGTCGTTGCCTTTCGCGGTGGTTAAGGTGGCTATTTTATATCCATCTGTCACCGTATCCAACTTAAAAGGCATAAAATTATAAATCATCAACATCCCACCAACCGCGATGACGACAACCGATGCATAACGTCCCCATTGGCTTTGATCAAACAAACCATACCCAATGACAATGGCGAGAACCATTTCAATCACATACATCCATAAACCACCCCATAAGAATAGTTTTGGTTTTAATGTTTTTGCTCTTGGCACGACGATGGTTTCACCGGTTAATCCTTCATAGGGTTGTAAACGTAGACGAAGGCCTTTGGGAGAAAAGATCAATGCTAAACCAAGAAAGTTCACGGTTTGAATGCTGTAACCACCCACTAACGCGCCAAGGATATGACCGAGTTCTAAAAGAATCACGTTAATTAAAAACGCAAAAAAGATCGTGATGGTCGCGTACACATATTGACTAACCCCAGTGATCCCCAGGGTAACAAACGCTGGGGCAATGATGTTAACACCCACAAAAATGGCAATGGCAACCATCATCGCATAGACAATTACGGTATAAATATCTTCTTTTTTCATGTTTTTATTATTTTATCACGGTGGCTTTTATCATGTAACACTTGGTTCCCATAATATGTAGGTTTGACTCACTTCTTGCCATGATTGTCCTGTTAATGAAGCTTGAAACTCAAAACGTTCAAGGGACTCCAACCAAACATCTCCTTGATAGATTCTTAAGTTAAACACCATGGTATCTTCCGATGTTTTTTCCATTTCAAGTGCGATTTGATAGGAGGCTAACGGATCTTGTAAAGGAATACCATAAGGAAGCAATCCTTGGTTTAACAAACCCCAGAAACCAATCATCTCTGTTGCCGGGCCAAGGGTTAATGCTTTTTTGAAATTATCTTGAGTCCGAATGGTTTCAAATTTGACATCTCTTGCCCCAAAGAAATTACTAGGATAGGTTTCATCACGTATTTCATAAATCATGCTTGTGTCTGCATAAAGTTGATATTGAACACCGACAGGAATACTGACTTCGGTTTGGAAAGTTTTCACTTGATTCGCCGTACCATAAAGAATGTGATTAGGATAACGTTGAATCGTCATCGACTCCTCAAGGACATAATGGTTAAACCAGTAGTAATCGGATGCTAAAAAAGCGTGTGATAAGTTTCTTTCTTTGGTCTGAGTGGTTCGTTGATTGAAAGCCTCATCACTCAGGGTGAGTTGTTGCAACAACGCCAGGGTTTCTGTTTCTGAACCAATGTCACCTACCGCCATCGACGCAAGGGTGTCACGCGCATCAGGCTGCCCATTAAGATCAAAAGTGATGGTTTGATTGGCAAATTGACCCACCACAGCATCCTGGACTGCATAAGGGGTGATCACCTCTTGATTGGTGGGGTAATTGATCTTGGATAAAGGTAATTCGTTGAAATCACTTAACGTTGTGGTGGCATAGGTCAATGTCTTGGTTTGTTCAATTAAAAACTTTCGTCCTTGAATGTAAGGTGAAAAGTCACCAGTAGGAATAGGAATGGATGAAGAAAATGAAGGCGTTGATAAAGATGAGGTTCCCCATTGGCATCCCGATAAAATCAACAAACCTACATAGAGAAGTTTATTCGTTTTCATGTCGCTTCTTTTCAAAATATTGTCGGAGTTGAAGTTGACAAGCAAGTTCAAGCACACCACCTTGAACGATCGGTAAATGCTGAATTCTTGGTAGTTTTTGAATTTGAATTTGGGATTGGATTGCCCCAGTTTTTTCATCCTTCGCCCCGTAGACAATCCGTTCAATTCGACTTTGAATCAAAGCTCCTGTACACATCAAACATGGTTCAAGGGTGACATACAGGGTGCAATCGGTTAACCGCCAAGACTTTAAAAACTGACTCGCTTCTTCCATGGCGATGATTTCCGCATGGCCAGAAATTTTGTGGTTTTTTTCACGACGATTAAATCCACGACCAATCACTTTGTTTTGATAAACCACAACCGCGCCCACTGGTACTTCGTCGACCGCAACGGCAAAACTTGCTTGTTCAATCGCTAAACGCATCCAGTGTTCATCTTCCAAGTTGACAAGGGAGGGATTATTTTTGTTTGCCAATGGTGGTGATTCCGCCCATGAAAGGTACGAGAACATCAGGAACTTTGACATCACCATTCGCCAATTGGTATTGTTCAAGAATCGCTGGAAAAATACGTGATGTGGCTAACGCTGAGGCATTCAAGGTGTGGGCAAATTTAGTTTTTTGAGTGAGGGGATCTTTATAACGAATCTTTCCTCGTCTTGCTTGGTACTCTCTGGCATTGGAAACCGACGAGACTTCTTTGTAGATGTTTAATGAAGGAATAAACACTTCAATGTCATACGTTCTTGCCATCGAGTGTGAGCAGTCGCCTGCGGCTAGTTTAGAAACTTGAAAATGTAAACCGAGTTTTTCAACCAACGATGATGCCTTAGCAACCAACTCTAAAAACATCGCATCACTTTGTTCTTCTCGCGTGTATTGAACGAGTTCAACTTTATTGAATTGATATCCACGAATCATCCCACGTTCTTCGCTACGATAACTTCCTGCTTCATAACGATAGCAAGGCGTATACGCAAAATATTTTTTCGGTAAGGTATTGCCATCTAAAATTTCATCGCGGTGTAAATTCACCAACCCAGTTTCTGCTGTAGGTAATAAGAATTTTTCAGGTTCTGCTTTTTTTAACCAAAACACATCGTCTTTAAATTTTGGAAATTGTCCTGCCGTTAACCCTGATTCGTAATTAAGCAAGTGTGGTAATAAAACCATTTCATAGGCATCTTTTAAATGCTCAGCAATAAAGAAGTTTAAGAGGGCCCATTCTAACTGTGCGCCTAACCCTCGATAAATCCATGTGCCTGCACCGGATATTTTTGCTGCTCGTTGATAATCAATAATTCCTAAACCTTCAGCAATCGCGACGTGATCCTTAATGGGAAACGTAAATTTAGTTGTTTTACCAACTGTACGAATCACTTCGTTTGCTTCCTTGCCACCCGCTTTTAAATCTTCATCTGGAAGATTAGGGAGTTCAAGCAAGAATTGATCAATCTTTTCTTCTAACGCTTTCAAGGCTTGTTCTTTTCCTTGAATCGATTGATTGAGTTGTTTGACTTGATTAAAAATCGCTTGGACATCTTGTCCTGCTTTTTTGGCAAGGGGAACCGTGGCAGATAATTTATTGGCTTCTGCTTTGACTTGTTCAACTTCCAACAACCATTGTTTTCGTTGTTGATGATCTAAAAGTAAGGGTTGAAAATCAACCTTAAATCCTTTTTTTGCAAGCAATGATGTGACTTTTTGAGTTTGATCTTTGATGAGTTGAATATCAAGCATAAGTTTAAGCTTCCGTTTCTTCGTCTTCGTCCCCTTCGTCTGTGTCTGGGGTTTCTGGTTCAATTGGATTGTCCAATTCAACGGTTTCTACTTCTTCGGTAGGTTCTTCTAAGCTTGGTTCAACAATGGCGATAGAAGAGACAAATTCTTTTTCCGCTAATCGAATTAAACGTACCCCTTGGGTTGATCGGGCAATGACTCGAACTTGGGTTAAGGAGATTCGGATGATGACACCAGCTTTGGTAACCACCAACAAATCTTCATCACCATTAGCAGATTTCAAGGCGATTAAATTACCGTTTTTATCGGATGCCTTGATGGTATTAACCCCTTTGGCACCACGTTTGGTTTGGCGGTATTCTTCAAAGGCGGTAAGTTTACCAAAGCCTTTGTTGGTGACCACAAGAATATATTTACCTTCTGAACTTGTGGAGACACCAATGACTTTGGCACCTTCCGCAAGTTTCATCCCGCGAACACCAGCCGCGGTTCTACCCATGTCTCGGACATTACTTTCCACAAAGGTCACCATCTTGCCAGTGGAAGAGGCAAGACTAACAAATAACGCACCTGTGGTTTGTTTCACATCGAGTAACATATCGCCTTCTCTTAAAGAGATGGCAATCTTTCCGTTTTGACGGATCGATTCAAACTCTTTGATTTCAGTACGTTTGACAACGCCTTTTTCCGTGACAAAGAATAAGTAATGACTAGCGGTATATTCATCCACAGAAATGATGGACTTGATGGTTTCTTGTTTTTCTAAACTCAATAAGTTCACCACTGGAATGCCTTTGGCAGTGCGAGCAAATTCAGGGATTTGATAACCCCGTAATCGATACACTTTTCCTAAGTTCGAGAAGAAAAGAATATCGGTGTGCGTACGAGCGTTAACGATAATGGAGACAATGTCGTTTTCGTTTAAGCCCGCACCACGAACGCCGCGACCACCTCGGTTTTGGGTTCTAAAGACTTCGGGTAATTGGCGTTTGATATAACCATTTTGCGTCATGGTGATGACGATGCTTGTTTCTGGGATGAGGTCTTCATCTTCGATGGAAGAAAGGTTGTCGGAAATGTCTGTCATCCGATCATCGCCAAACTTCTCAGCAATCACATCCAAATCAGCAAGGATTAAATCCACCACCATCTTACGGTCACCTAGCAATTGGTTGTAATAGGTAATGTTCTTTTCGAGTTGGAGTTTTTCGTCTTCAAGTTTTTGTTTTTCTAATCCAGTTAAGCGGCGTAATGGCATATCCACAATTTCTTTGGTTTGGCGTTCAGATAACGCAAATCGTTGAGAAAGGGACGCTCTTGCTGAATCAGTGTTGGCAGATTTTTTAAGGATCGTGATGATTTCATCGATGTTATTAATCCCAATTAAATAACCATTCACAATGTGAATACGGTCTTCTGCTTTGGTTAATTGATAACGGGTTCGTCGTTCAATGACTTCAATTTGATGATCAAGATAATGTTGAATCATCGACTTCAAGGAAAGAACCTTGGGTTGGCCATTGACCAAGGCGAGGTTAATAATCCCAAAACTCACTTGTAGCTGGGTGTGCTTATATAGCTGATTGAGTAGGACTTCAGGAATGATGTCGCGGCGAACTTCGATCACCACACGGATTCCGTTTTTATTCGATTCATCACGAATGTCGGTGATGCCTTCGATGACTTTATTGCGAACCAAATCCGCGATGTTTTCAATCATCGACGCCTTATTCACTTGATAAGGAATTTCTTTTACGATGATTCGTTTCTTACCATTTTCAAATTCTTGGATGTCCACTTTTGAACGAATCACTAACGAGCCTGTTCCTGTTTGATACGCTTGACGAATCCCAGCTTTACCAAGAATCATCCCGCCTGTAGGAAAGTCTGGGCCTTGAATATAATCTTGCATTAATTCCAAGACATCGATGTCAGGATTTTTTGAATAGGCTTTAATCGCACTCACCACTTCTCTTAGGTTGTGGGTTGGCATATTCGTTGCCATCCCGACGGCAATCCCTGAGCCACCATTAACTAATAAGTTAGGGAAACGTGATGGTAAAACGACCGGTTCTTTTTCCGTGCCGTCATAGTTATCGACAAAATCAACGGTTTCATCGTTGATGTCTCTGACCATTTCCATCGCCATCTTCGCCATTCTTGCTTCGGTATAACGCATCGCCGCCGCTTCATCACCATCGACCGAACCAAAGTTACCATGGCCATCGACAAGGGTATAACGCATCGAGAAAGGTTGGGCTAAACGAACCAGGGTAGAATAAATCGCTTGGTCACCGTGGGGGTGAAATTTACCCATGACGTCACCAACGATACGCGCTGATTTCTTATAGGGTTTATCCGATTGCATCCCAAGTTCATTCATCCCGAAAATAATCCGGCGATGAACTGGTTTTAATCCATCACGCACATCGGGAAGTGCCCGCGAGACAATGACGGACATGGAATAATCTAAAAAAGCAGTTCTGACTTCATTGGAAATATCGACATCTTTTAATCCGGCTTCAATCCCTTCTTGGATGACGCCTTCGACTTTTGGATCTTTGTTATCTGCCATAAACCTTCTCCTTAGATATCCAAGTTCTTGACGAACTTAGCATTCTTCTCAATAAAATCACGACGAGGTTCAACGTTTTCACCCATCAACGCATCAAACACAGAATCGGCTTCAATTGCATCTTGTAAAGCCACGCGTAACATTTTTCTCGCTTTGGGATCCATGGTGGTTTCCCATAATTGTTCCGCATCCATTTCCCCTAACCCTTTATAACGTTGGAATGGATATCCTTCTAGAAGATTGAGTTGCTTTTTAATTTGGGTTAATTGACCGTCGTTATAGGCATAGTAAGCCTTTTGATGATATTCAACTTTGTATAAGGGTGGTTGCGCAATATACACATACCCTGCTTCAATCAATGGGCGCATATACCGGAAGAAGAAGGTTAATAACAAAATCCGAATATGACTACCATCGACGTCGGCGTCGGTCATGATGACCACTTTATGATATCGAGCTTTGTTCACATCAAACTCTGGAAGAATCCCTGCACCAATGGCAATGATTAAATTACCGATTTCTGTGTTGGCAAAAATTTTCTTTAATTGAGCTTTTTGTACGTTTAAGATCTTCCCTCTTAACGGTAAGATCGCTTGCGTTTCTCGGTCGCGACCGTTTTTTGCCGAACCTCCGGCAGAGTTACCTTCAACGATATAAAGTTCGGATTTGACAGGATCTTTGCTCGAGCAGTCGGCAAGTTTACCAGGTAGCGTGGATAAATCTAACGCCCCTTTGCGGCGAACGTTGTCTTTGGCGTTACGGCTGGCAATGCGAGCATCCGCAGCAAGTTGAACTTTGTCCATGACAATTTTAGCGAGCTTTGGATTTTCCATCATGAACCGATGGATTTGTTCACCAACAATATTGGAGACAATCTTTCTGACTTCGGCATTTCCTAATTTTGTTTTCGTTTGACCTTCGTATTGTGGATCGGTGTGTTTGACGGAAATGATCGCCGCCATCCCTTCACGAATGTCATCACTGGTGAAATTTTCTTCACTGTCCTTTAACATCTTTTGTTCACGAGCATATTGGTTAATCACCCGTGTAGTAGCTAAACGGAAACCTTCTTCATGGGTTCCACCTTCGTGGGTGTGGATGTTGTTGCAGAAAGAATACACACTTGGGTTATATCCATCGTTATATTGGATCGCGACTTCGGCAAAGATATTATCTTCACTGCCGTAGCAGAAAATCACTTCCGGAAATAATGGAAGTTTGTTTTTGTTGATGTATTGAACGTACTCTTTGATCCCACCTTCGTAGTAAAACTCTTCATTGACTTCGGTCTCTCCGCGAACATCGGAAATGGTTAAACGCAAACCACCATTCAAATACGCCATTTGTCTTAACCGATCACGAATGGTTTCGTAATGATAGACTGTGGTTTCGGTAAAAATCATTGGGTCCGCAAAGAAAGTGACTGTGGTTCCAGTGTCGGTGCTCGTACCAATCACTTTAACGGGCTTTAAAACTTTACCACCTTGACCAAATTGAATTTCATAAAGTTTTTGATTACGTTTGACTTGAACGTGCATCCAGGCGGATAAGGCGTTAACCACCGATCCACCAACCCCGTGAAGACCACCCGATACTTTATAGCCGCCACCTTCACCGAACTTACCACCCGCGTGTAACACGGTATAGACTGTTTCTAATGCTGGTTTACCGGTCTTGGCAACGATATCAACAGGAATCCCGCGACCATCATCTTTGACAGTGACCGATCCGTCTTTGTTTAAAACAACATTGATGTTTTTCGCATAACCAGCAAGGGCTTCGTCCACGGAGTTATCAACAATTTCCCACACCAAGTGATGAAGTCCGGCAACCGAGGTGGTGCCGATATACATCCCAGGACGTTTACGAACGGCTTCTAACCCTTCAAGGACTTGAATACTTGAAGCGTTATATTCGGTTTTTACTTTTTCCCGTTCTTTTTCTTCCGCGAGTTCACGGACGATTTTTTGGTCTTTAGTTTCTTTGATATCTTTCATTCTAGAGCCCTCCTTTGAATGTGGCTATCTTGAATCATGTAGATGGTTGCGCTTGAGGCTAATGTGTTCGTTGTGGTGATGAACACTTGTTGGAGTTTCTGAAGGAACTTAAGTAAGCGTTGTTGGGTTGGTTCATCGAGTTCACTTAGGACGTCATCGAGCACAATGATTGGCCTAAGAGAAGTTTCTTGAACCAAGAAGTAAGGAGCAATTTTTAAAGCGATGGCTGCTAGTCGATTTTCACCTTGGGATCCATACGACGCGATCGTTTGTTGGTTGTAGATGGCCACAAAGTCCTCGCGGTGAACCCCTACTTGGGTTGTCTTTCGTTTGATGTCTTCTTCAAGTTTGTTTGCAAACAACTTAGAAGCTTCTTCAAAGAAATTCATTGCCGGGTTAAGAAAGGGAACGTATTGAAGTTGGATGTCAACCGTGGAACCCTTCACCATGCTGGTGATTTTCCCCATCACCCGATTCAATTGCGCTACGTAAGACAAACGGGCAACGACAATCGGATAACTTGCCTCAATCAATTGCCGAGTTAAGACGGCGAGGTGATCGCGATTAGGTTGACCACTTTTTAATAATAGATTCCGTTCCTCGAGCAACGCCTCATATTGACTTAACTGTTGAAGGTAGCGTTCTTGATGTTTGCTGAGATGGGTATCAAGGAATTTTCTTCTCACCTTCGGTACATCATCAAAGAGCATCACATCTCTTGGTTCAAAGAACAACACATGGATGACTTTTGATAATTCTGATAGTTTCTTAATGGGTTTTTGATTCAGTAAGATCTTTTTTCCTTTAGGGGTGATCACAATTTCTAAGGATTGTTTTCGCCCTTGGAGGTCAATGTTTGCTTTTATTTTTGCAAAAGATTGCCCTTTTTGAATTAAATCTTGATCATTACTCGTGCGAAAGGACCTGGCTAAGGAAAGAAAATGAATCGCTTCCGCGATATTGGTTTTTCCTGCACCATTTTTCCCAACAAACACATTCAGTTGTTTATCAAGGGTGAGTACGATGTTTGTATAAGAACGATAGTGAACCAACTCTAGACGATTAATCGTCATACACCTTTGATGGTAATGTGTTGCGTTAACACAATTACGCGATCCCCAGGATAGAGTTTTCGTCCCCGTCTTTGTTCAGGAACTTGGTTAACTTGGATTGGGTTTTGGTTTAAGAAGGCTTTCACTTCTCCACCAGATTCAACCAAACCAATTTTTTTAATTAATTGGCCTAATTGGATATAGGCGGTGTGTATCTCTACTTCCGTTATGGTCGTATTTTTTTCCATCTTATCACCTCTATAATTTTACCACAATAAACAAAAATTAGGGAATATAAATATTCCCTAACCACCCCTCAGAATGCGTTTAAATGACTAATACGTGCGCACTGGCGTTGCTAATTGAATGAGGGAGTCATCTTTATCGTTTTTTAACACAAAAGGCCTCATATCGCCTATAAATCCAATTTTGATATCTTCTGCCCCAAAAGCACGGATGGCTTCCATGAGGTAAAAGGCATTAAAACTAACCTCAAAACGGTCACCACTGAATGAAAATTTGCTGAGGGGTTCACTCGCAGATCCTACTTGGGCGGATTTACTTGAAACTTCGACCGCGGTTTCACTCATGGTTAACTTCACCACATTTTCTCGTTCCACGGATAAAAGGGCAACCCGTTCCATGACGGCAAGAAGTTCTTTTGAGTTAGCGGTTAAATAATAATTGGATGTTTTGGGGATGATGTTGTTTGTGTTTGGATATTCTCCAGTGATCAATCTTGAGATGACCAGGGTGTTGCCAAATTCAAAGGTGGCGCGTTTTTCTGTAAAAGAAAGGGTGATGGTGGCTTCTTGTTCCATCATCGTCACCACTTCAGATAGTGTTTTTGCTGGAATGTTACTGACAAACTTCACTGGCTTGTTGATGGTGATTTGTTTTCTTGATAAGCGAGCAGAATCCGTTGCAGTCGCGGTTAATTTACCATCAGAAGCTTCGAAATTGACCGCAGTCATGATGGGACGTTGTTCTTTGGTTGAAGCTGCAAATGCAGTTTGTTCAATGACTTTCTTTAACGTTTTGGTATCCATCTCTAAAGAGACACCAGTGGTATCTAGATCCAATTCAGGATATTCTTCCACTTTGATTGAGTTTAATTTATAACTAGAACGTCCATCGCCAACATTGACAATCGTGTCATCAAACAATTCAACGCTTAAATTTTCTCCAACAACTTTTCGGGCAATTTCACTAAATAATTTGGCATTCACCAACGTACCACCATGTTTGGTGTCTGTTAAAAACACTTTTCCTTTGCTTGAATACGTGACTCTTGTGACAATGGATAATTCATTATTAGAACTAACAATCGTCAATCCTTTATCATTCATCACCAACTTAAAGTTACTAAGCACTGGGATAGGTGTTTTGATGGCAATCGCCTTACTTGCAATATTTAATGCCTTTAATAATTCTTCACGGTTGACAGTAAATTTCATTGGTTATATTTCTCCTTAAAGAATTTAATAATAGTAATAAGGCGTGTGAATTTGGTGGATAACTTTCTTTGCCATCGTTTACTTGATTTATTTTAACATAATTCCTGAAAATAAGATGGGTAAAATATAGCGATAATTACGATTTTTTCAAACGTTTTTCTAGTTGATCAACGGCGGTGGCAATAGCCTCATCCACTTTCAACGATTTCTCCACTTTTTTCACAGCGTTCATGACCGTTGAGTGATCTTTGCCACCAAACAATGCGCCGATCTTTAAAAAAGGAACATCTAACAAGGTTCTGATTAAGTACATGGCGATGTGTCTTGCCATCGCAATTTGATTCGTACGAATTCGACCCGTTAATTGTTGAGAAGTAAGGTTGTAATAATCTGCAACGGTATTAATAATTCTATTTTCAGTTAATGAACTTAAGGTGACCCCACTACCAATCAGTGGTTGAACAGATTCAATCGCCACCGCCATGGTGATGTGTTTCGTTTGTTTGATGTTAATCACATAGAAAACCAAACGATTCAACGCGCCTTCTAATTCTCTGACGTTATTCGAGAAACGTTCAGCAAAAAAATGAAATACTTCTTCATCAAAATAAGTAATATCTAACCCATTCGCTTCAATTTTCTTTTTTAGGATAGCCACCCTGGTTGGTAAATCAGGGACGGTAATGTTCATGGTTAACCCAGAATTAAACCGGGTGACCAATCTAGATTCCACACCTCGGATTTCACTAGGATGACGATCACTGGTTAAAATTATTTGCTTTCCAGCGTTCACCAAATGATTAAAGATATGGAAAAACATTTCTTCTGTTTTTACTTTTTCCGACAAGAATTGAATATCATCCACCATCAAAACATCGATGGCCTTGAAGAAATCTTTCATGTTATCAGAATCTTTTTCACCACTGACATACTTTATGAATTCATCGACAAAATCATCGGTGGTAATATAGAGCACTTTAAGACTTGGTGCGTTTTCCCGGACATAGTTACCAATCGCATGTAGTAAATGGGTCTTGCCTAAACCGGATTGGGAATAAATAAATAAAGGATTGTAGTTAAACAATTTTCCAGGGTTCGAAGCGATTAAAACAGCCGCTTGGTGAGCCTCGCGATTGGAAGTTCCCACCACAAAATTGTCAAAAGTATATTTTCTATTCACAAACGAGCTTGCAAAGAACGAAGGTTTCTTCTCGTTTGCCTTCATATTTTTTTCTAGTTCACCCTTTTGTAAGAACACCAATTTGAAGTTAGTTTGGGTGACTTCTGCCACCGTCATCGCCAACACATCAATGTATTTGGTGGATAATAAATTCGATGCCAATCCTGAATTCACCACAACCTTAATTTCATTCGCATCAATTGCATGAATATAGGTATCAGCAAAAAAAGAATCGAAAATATGTCGATCGTTAATTTTGGTTTGGAGCCGCTCTAAGACACGGTCCCAAAGTTGAGCTATTTCTGATAAAGTTGGGGCAACCATATGCTCATCATTATAAGTAAGCGATGTGTAAAAAAACACTCTGAAGTTTGTTAATAATTGGTTGTCCACATTTCAACCTTAAAAAGTATCGATATTAAACCACTTTCCACACTTTCCACATCTTGCAATTGTGGATAACTATGTGGACAAATATTTTCCACGTTGTATCGTGGGGACAACTTTCAAAACCACTCATTTAAGTGCAAAACCACCAAGGGGATGATTGACCAGTTTTATTCGTTCACCAAAAGATTTGTTTTCTTTTGACTTTTCACCGATAAAATGACTATAATTTTATGCGCATACTCTAAGTATGACCTGGAGGTTTTCGGATGAAACGCACATATCAACCTAGTAAAAGACGCCGTGCATCAATTCATGGTTTCCGTCAAAGAATGGCAACCAAAGGTGGACGTAAGGTCTTGAAATTGCGTCGCCAACAAGGAAGAACCAAGCTTTCTGCTTAAGGATTTTCATTGTGAAACGCAGTCATCGTTTATTGAAAGACGCTGACTTCCAAGTTGTTCTTGCTAAAAAGATTCATGTCAAATCACCCGAATTCACCATCTATGGCTTCAAAAAGCAAAGTGGGGAAACTCGCATTGGTATCTCGGTGAGTAAAAAAATCGGGATTGCTGTGGTTCGAAATAAAATCCGACGACAAATTAAAATGATGCTTAGCAAACAATTTGTATTAACAGATCCCATCGACTACATCGTGATTGTGCGACATGTTTATTTAGGTAAAACATTCTTAGAAAATCAAACTCATCTTATCAGTCAACTTTCATCCTTAAGGAGGAAGCTCATTTGATACAACTATCCAAAACACACAAGTTCATCATTTTAATGGGGGGGTTGTTTGTTTTATCTTCATGCACCGCAACCTTTTGCTCACCACAAGATATTAGTCGCGTTATGTACGCGTATGAAAATGGAAACGTCAGTGAAGATCCAACTCAATTTGTCGCCAACGCTGGTCTAGCTGGCATCATTACCGAAGCAGAAGAAAGTGGTTTTGATACACCATCCGATGCTTTTTGGTTAGCCATCGACGAAAAGGTCTTAGAAACCGCGACATTAACTGCCACCACCAATAACGAAGGAAATCTTGATCAAACAGCGATTTTAGCCAATTATGGTTATGTCAAATTCCTTGGTACCAATTCAGTGTTATGGAATAACTGGGACCGTTGGGTTAATGAAATTAAATTAGAATTACCTACCTCAGAAACGCCTAACTTTGATTTCACTCAACTTTATAAAACCACCATCGATCAATTTGCCGCTCAGTACCGTTCATGCATCACCACCACCACTGGAAGTTATGGTCCAAATGGTGAGTATTTGTTTGAAGGTAAATCGTGGGCGGAAGCATTTTCTCGTGGATTAATCGAAGGTTTATTTGTTTATCCAGTTGCTTTCTTAATTGAATTTTTTAACACCACCTTTGCATCCAACATTCCTGGGCTAAGCCAAGTATTATCGATTTTATTAACCACCATCATTGTTCGTGGATTGATGATTGCAGTGACTTTTAAATCTACCTTAGCGTCACAAAAGATGAGTTTATTACAACCGGAAATCGCCAAGTTACAAAATAAATATCCCAACGCAAACACCAACCAATATGAAAAACAAAGAATGGCACAAGAACAATGGGCCATCTATCAAAAACATGGGGTCAATCCATTCAATCAAATCCTAATTGCTTTCGTTCAATTCCCAGTCTTTATTGCCGTCTGGGGCGCGATGACAGGATCGGCGGTCTTAGCGACCGGTAGTTTCTTAGATTTAAATCTTGCCTCTCCTTTAGGTGGCGTCATCACCAGCAATTGGTTTCAAACCTCGTGGTGGACAGCAGTTGTCATCTTTGTATTGATGACCCTCGCCCAATTTATCGCGATGAAATTACCGATGTGGTTTCAAAAGCAATCACAAAAGAAAGTCGCTCACACCGTGAAAAGTAACGCCGCTCAATCCTCACAATCCCAAGCGAACATGGTCAGCAATGTCATGTTCATCATGATCATCGTCATGGGTTTTTCGCTACCAAGCGCAATGGGAATTTATTGGTTTATTGGTGCGTTAATTTCTTTAGCACAAACGTTATTAACACGCCGACTCCTTGGAGGTATGAATAAAAAATGAAAACTTACATCGCAAAAACATTAGAGGATGTTTTAGCCCAAGCAGAAAAAGAGTTAAAGATTCCTGCCAACGATTTATCGTATAAAATCGTCGATGAAAAAACCGGAATCTTTTCTAGAAAATTAGTTGTTGAAGTCTACGAAGTCTCTGACGCGATTGCCTTTGCAGAAGCATATTTAATCAAAACCATTTCACAAATGGGAATTGATGTCACTGCCCAAACAACCCTCAAAGACGACATTATTAACATCACCATCAATTCATCACGCAACCCAATCTTGATTGGTAAAAACGGAATCACTCTTCAAGCGTTAAATGAATTGGTTCGGTTAGCCACCTCAAGTAAATTTAAAAAACGCTTCCGAATTTTATTAGACATTAATGATTACAAAGAAGCCAAGTACGACAAAGTCATCGCAATTGCAAAACGGATTGCTCGTGATGTGACAAGAACCAAAGTCGATGTCACCTTAGATCCAATGCCCGCGGATGAAAGACGGATGGTCCACGGCGCACTCACCGGGATGCCAAACATCAAAACCGAAAGTGTAGGCGAAGGACATCACCGCGCCATATGCATTCGTTATATTCCATAACCAATAAGCCCGAAAGGGTTTTTTTAATCATGT
>Ga0247844_1002341_pt1 | contig 31220 bp, 31 predicted proteins | sample LaCtaG_FD_192421 | JGI IMG/M metagenome (GOLD analysis project Ga0247844, IMG submission 192421) | Freshwater microbial communities from meromictic Lake La Cruz, Castile-La Mancha, Spain - LaCruzMarch201714.5m_1 | ecosystem: Environmental > Aquatic > Freshwater > Lake | place: Spain: Castile-La...
GCAGCTTTTTGATAATAAAGTCGGTCATGTAAAGCTCACCTTCAGGGTTGCTTCTACATGGGGGCTAAGTCGTTGATTCCAATGGGGAAATCAACATATTTCGACTTTTTTGTCACGGATTCAGGAATAGGGCAATGGCGCGTTTTGCGCCACATACCCGGTGTAGTCTTTGTACGCCCCGGGCGCCAAGTCACCATATTGGTTGGAGCCGTCGTTTTGTCGACTGGCAATGACAGCGACCGCCACGCTGTTGCCCAGTCCTGCCGGTGTGTTTGGGTCGAGCGACAGATTGTCCGGGTTGTAACCCATCGCCGTCATAGCGGCGCGCAGGCGTGTCTCTCCCGATGGAAAAACATTGAGCAGGCAACCATAGGCCGCATGGCTGATGGCTTCTTTCCGGTTGGCATCATGGCGCTCGATCACCGGCCGGCGCATGGTACCGCCCACTACGGCCCCCAACGCTTTCTCACTGTAGGACGCCCAGGTGTCGTACATACAGGTATGGGCTATGGCTAACGACCGAGCCACAGTAGGCGGACCTTGCTTGGCCAAGCGAACCTCCGCGAGCGCGACTTTATTCCAGTCGGACACCACCGACGCATTCCCTGCCAAGGGCAACGCCACCATCAAGGGCAGCAGTAGCGCTAGCCCCATCGGGCGAACAGAGTTTGAATCTCCAGGCATGAGCATTGTGGTCGCTTATCAGACCGATTGGTCTATCAAAAATTGGCCCAAGTAGGTCGTTAACGCATCATACGCATTTAGCGGTAGCACATGTGAGATGTACTGGCCAGGTCTGACCACGACCAATCTGCCGCCGCCGGGGTGAACCCACAGATGGGCGATTGAGGCGAGTGGGCCAGAAAATCGAGCAACCCGGTCAGGCGAACCCTTACGGCGTCAGCAAAGACAGACAGTCGCCAGGCACCATCCGCCCGTGCGGCGTGACCCAGTTCCATGGGCTTGGCATCAGCCACACGCACCACTGGTGCTGAGTGGAATCGCATGCCGATCGTGAAGCCGGTTGCCAGCGCCTGGCGCTCGATGGTGTAAGTGCGAAGCAACTCGGGTCGGGAGCGGCCGTCCAGCACAGAGGCGAGTTTCAAGCCCAGATTGAATTCGCCTTGCATCGACACGTTAATGCCCTGCCCGGTTTTGGCACTGCGCGTATGGCAAGCGTCGCCGGTAATGTTAAGCGCTGCGGCGTCTACGCCTGCTCGCTGGACGACGTACGTACTCCCGCTTGCCTTAGACTCGGGCGCTCGCCAGTGGGGCACAGCATTGCGTTGGCGTCGACCACCGCAAGACTGCGCTACCCTGGTTTTATCGCCATATTTATCGACATCACAAGTAGGACACAAGGCATGAGATTGACCGAACTTTCCCGCCGCCAGCTGCTGGCTACGGCGCTGGTCCTGGTTGCACCGGCCGTGGCACTGGCACAGGAATACCCCAACAAGCCTATCCGCATCGTCGTGCCGGTGCCTGCGGGCGGCGCGGCCGACACGCTGGCGCGCATCATTGGCGAGCGCCTGACGGCGAAGCTGGGTCAGCCCGTCATCGTCGAAAACCGTGTCGGCGCCAACGGCAACATCGGCGCCGACTACGTTGCCAGCGCCGCACCCGATGGCTACACCCTGCTGCTCTCGCCGCCCGGGCCGCTGGCAATTAACAAGAGCCTGTACAAGAAGCTGTCGTACGACTCGGATGGTTTTGTACCGATCTCAGTGATCGCGGCCAACCCTAACGTGCTGCTGGTACACCCAAAGGTTCCGGCCAAGACGCTGCAGGAGTTCATCGCCTATGCCAAGGCCAACCCCGACAAGCTCAATTACGCCTCCAGCGGCTCGGGGTCGACCACCCACTTGGCCGGTGAATTGCTCAAGCATGTGACCGGCGTGCGCATCACCCATGTGCCGTACAAAGGCGGTCCGCCGGCGTATTCAGACCTCATGGGTGGACAGGTCGAGATGATGTTCCAGGGTCTGGCCACTGCTATGCCGCAGATCCTTGACGGCAAGCTGCGCGTGCTGGCCGTGGGCAGCGCCAAGCGCCACCCCGCACTGCCCGACGTGCCGACCCTGACCGAGACCTTGCCGGGGTTTGTCTCGGTCTCCTGGACCGGGCTGGTCGCGCCGCCCAAGACGCCGGCGGCCATCGTCAACAAGCTGCAGGCGACCATCGCCGAAGCCCTGCGTCAAGGTGATGAGGGCAAGGGCACCAAGGGTTTTGACGTGCGCGACCTGATCGCCAGCACGCCGGCCGAGGCCACCCGCTTCACGCTGGAAGAAAAAGAGCGCTGGGGCGCCATCATCCGATCCACAGGCACCGTTGCCGACTGAAGATAACAAGACAATTGATATGACCGACACCCTGGCCCGACATGCCGTGATCGAGACCCCGGCCGACTGGCGCGCCGCCGAGATCGCCGCGCGCAATGACTGGATCCATGAGCTGACTGGCGACGAAGTCGCGGAGCTGCGCGCGGCGCTGGCCCATGTCAAGGCCCTGGGCAAGACCTTGGCGACCATGACTCGCGACGACTTTCCGCTGCCCACGCTGTCGGCGTTGTTGGTCCGTTGCCGCGCCTTCCTGGAGGATGGTGCGGGCCTGTTCCTGATTCGCGGCTTCCCCGCCGCCGAATACAACAAGGGCGACCTGCGCCTGCTGTATTGGGGCCTGGGCAAATACATGGGCACCGCGGTCTCGCAGAGCTCCAATGGCGACATCTTGGGCGACGTGCGCAACATGAACGTCGACATGAACAGCCCCAATGGCCGCGGCTACACCTCCAACCAGAAGCTGACCTACCACACCGACAGCTGCGACGTCGTCGGCCTGTTCGTGCTGCGCACCGCGCGCTCGGGCGGCCTGAGCATGATCGCCAGCTCAGTGGCGGTGCACAACGAGATCGCCCGCACCCGCCCCGATCTGCTCGAGGTGCTGTACCAGCCGTTCTACTGGAGTTGGCAGTCCCAGGAGATTCGGGGCACGACGCCGTACTACCAGCAGCCGATCTTCAACCAGCACGAGGGCAAGTTCTCCTGCCGCTACGTGCGCACGCACATCATCTCGGCCCAGCGTTTCGAGGACGTACCGCGCCTTACCCCTCAGCAGGAAGAGGCCATGGCGCTGTTCGACAGCCTGGCCGGCAGCGAGAAGTTTCACTTCTCGATGATGTTCAACCCTGGTGACATCCAGTTTTTGAATAACCATGTCACGGTCCATTCGCGCACCGCGTTCGATGACTACGACGAGGCCGAGAAAAAACGCCACCTACTTCGCATGTGGCTGTCGGTGCCCAATAGCCGCGCGCTGAGCGCCGGCATGCACACGATCTACCAAGACCAGAGCGCTGGCGCCGTGCGTGGAGGTTTCCCCACCCGCACCGGCCAGCTGATTTACGAAACTGTCGGCAGCCTCGAATGAGCGCGCCGGTGCTGTACCAGGCGCAAAGCGGTCGCATCTCGATGGCGATGGTCGGCGATGCAATGCTCTCGCGCGCCCTCAAGCCCTATTGCGAGCCCGACTACCTGGCGCTGGCCAAGCTGCTTGGCTCGGCCGACGTGACTTTCGCCAACCTCGAGAGCACCGTGCGCGAGCCGCACGAGGGCGTGCCCAACTTCACCCAGGGCACGCCGATGACCACGCCGCCGACGCTGCTCGAGGAACTCAAGTGGATGGGGATCGATGTGGTGTCGGTGGCCAACAACCACACCACTGATTACGGCGTGCCCGGTGTCCTGGCCACGCTGGACCACCTCAAGCGCGCCGGCATCCCAGCCTCGGGTGCCGGTCGCACGCTGATGGAGGCGCGCCGGCCGACCTATGTCGACACGCCGGCCGGGCGGGTGGCGGTGGTATCGGCCACCTCGTTTTACCGTCCCTGGAACCGCGCGGCCGATTCGCGTGCAGATTGCGCTGGCCGCCCCGGCATCAACCCGCTGGGGTTTTCCACCTCGCACACCGTCGACGATGCGGCTCTGGCGGCGCTGCGCCGCGTTAGCGACGAGCTGGGCCTGACGCAGGAGCGTGTCCGTCATCGCAGCATGTTCTACAGCGCCAGCGAAGTGCCGGCCGACGACCCCGACAGCGTCATGCTGTTGCGCACGCGCTTTCGCCGCGGCGAACATTTCGGCACCTCCACGCGGGTCGATGCGGGCGACGCCGAGGCCAACCTGCGCTGGATCCGCGAGGCGCGCAAGCAGGCCGACTGGGTGATTTTTTCTTTCCATAACCACGATTTCGGAGAAGCGGGTCGCCTGACAGCAGCCACCGATGTGGAACTGGAGGAGCCGGCGGCCTTCATGACGCAGTTTGCCCGTGCGGCCATCGATGCCGGCGCGCACGCGGTGGTCGGTCACGGGCCCCACTTGACGCTGGGGGCCGAGATCTACCAGGGCTGCCCCATCCTGTACAGCCTGGGCAACTTCATCTTTCAGAACGAGACGATTGACGCCTTCCCGGCCGAGGCCTATGGGCGCTTCGGGCTCGATGCGGCGGCAACGCCCTCGCAGTTTCTTGATGCCCGCACCGGCAATGACACGCGCGGCTTTCCGGCCTCGCCCGAGTTCTGGGAAAGCTGCGCTGCGGTCTGCGAGTTCTCGGAGGGGCGGCTGTCCGCTGTGCGCCTGCACCCGCTGGTGCTGGGACATGGCCTGCCGCGCGCTCAGCGCGGGCGGCCGGTGCTTGCACGCGGCGAGGCGGCGCAGCGCATCCTGGCGCGTATCGCGCGCCTGTCGCGCCAGTTTGGTACCGAAATCGCCATCGAAGGCGATTGCGGCGTGATCCGGGTAGCGCCATAAGCGCCGCATCGTTGCCGCGTGTGGCGGTGCTCGACGACTACCTGGGCGTCTCGCAGGAGCTGGCCGATTGGTCGGTGTTGCAGGGGCTGTGCCAGGTCGACGTGATCCGCCACGCCTTGCCCGACCTTAATGAAGCCGCCAAAGCCCTGGCGCCCTACGACGTGCTGTGCCACCTGCGGGAGCGCACCGCCATGCCGCGCGCCTTGATCGAGCGGTTGCCGAACCTCAAGTTCATGACGGTCACGGGCAAGGCCCACCGCACGATGGACCTGGCGGCTGCCACCGAACGGGGCGTTGCCGTGACCAACGTCTCAACCCACCTCAAGGCCAGCAACGCCACGCCCGAGATGACCTGGGCGCTGATCCTGGCGGCGGCTCGGCACGTGCCCTCAGAGGACCGGCAGCTGCGCGCCGGCCGTTGGCAAAACACCCTGGGCCTGCTGCTCGAAGGCAAGACCCTGGGCCTGCTGGGCTTAGGCCGCGTGGGCCAACGCGTGGCCGCCATCGGCCAGGCGTTTGGCATGCAGGTCATCGCCTGGAGTCCCAACCTGACGACTGAGGCCGCTGCTGCGTTTGGCGTGCAGCGCGTCGACAAGGCGGCTCTGTTTGCGCAAAGTGACGTCTTGAGCGTACATGTGGTCCTCAGTGAGCGTTCACGCCACCTGGTGGGCCGGGCCGAACTGGCGCTGATGAAACGCACGGCCTTACTGATCAACACCGCGCGCGGCCCCATCGTCGATGAGGCGGCGCTGGTGGAGGCACTGGCCAGCGGCAGACTGGCCGGCGCCGGGCTGGACGTCTTCGAGCACGAGCCGCTGGCGCCCGATCACCCGCTGTGTGCGATGGACCAGGTGGTGCTCACGCCCCATCTGGGCTACGGCACCCGCGAGACCTTTGAGGGCTTCTACCGCTCGACGGTTCAGGGGCTGCTGGCCTACTTCAAGGGCGAGCCGCTGGAGCTGATTAATCCGCAGGTGCGGGCGGCCGGGTGAGCGGTAACAGATCTACGAAGTTAACTTATTGACCTTTTTGAAGTATGACTTGAACCTCAAAAATGGCACTCAGGGTCTATCGACATGTATCGACTTGCGCGGTGACCATCCGGAGCGGATTCTGGCGCTACCCGTCGTATGAAATTGGCTCCGAAGTGTGGCGCCATAAATGACTTAAGTCCTTGTCACGGATGGTTTATTTCACACAATTTTTACCGTCACCGCTCAGACGGATCATCTCCGTCAAGGTCCACCGATTCGCACAACCCTCAAATAACGCTCTGGAGACAGATCACCGCGCGGAGGTAGGAATGGCGTGCGGGTGCCCTGGCCCGGCGCACAACGGTGAGCCTTTCTCGAAACACGCTAGAACACGATCTCAAGCCGTTGCCAAAATCCGAAACTCTGATGCCTTCACGACCGGCCTGACGTGCGTCTTCTCGCGCTGAAGCTCCACCAGCCCGTAGCGCGACATCGTCTTCAAGGTGCGCGACAGGTTGCCCGGTTGCCGTCCCGTGGCCTTGGCTAGCACCGCCATGGAATCGGGGTTGGTCTCCCGGATTACCTTCAGCAGCGCGCGGTTCTGGTCGCTGAGGACTTCGGCCACCGACTTCATGGAGGTGAACCAGATCTTGGGCTCGCCTGCCTTGGGCTTGTAGTCGCCTTTGGCGATGGCGATGGCCCTCGCCCGGATGTGCTCCTGAGGCATGACACCGATCACGATAGTTTTCATTGCTGTGCTTCCTTGATGACTCGATCGACCTCTGCAAAAAAATCCTCCAGGAGCCGCTGTGCTGACTCAAACGTGTAGGGGACGCCTTTGTCGCTTGAGGTCCGGTGACGATGGTCGTAGGGCAGGCGCTGCCCGGCGAACTTAAACTTCTTCGGCGGCTTCACCGCATGTGCGTTGTCATAGCCCAAGACTCGGGTGCCGTACTTGTCGTGCAGCGACAGGCTGTACCTGATGCCGTGTTGGGCATCTACCGACGGCGGAATTCGCCGCACCTCAATCTTGATCCAGTAGCCGCCCTCCTGCTCCAGAATGGAGCCGTCCAGATCAAGCAGTGTGTCGAGACCGACGTCGGGACTGTTCATCAGTTATAGACTATATCATCTGATGATAATAAGTGTTTGCCGTGCCTTGTTTATTCCAAACTGAGTGTCGGCAATGAGTGTGAGCCGTGACACGGCGGTGCTTCGCTGTGTGGTACGGGTGCTCTGGATTTCGGATCTTCGGACATATGACAATGTTCGCTGAACAGTAAATTTTCAACCACAAGGAGTCACCGTTTCCGACAGGCTCTGGCCCGAGCAAGGAGATATGTCATGCGACGTCGAGGCACCCCCGTCAGCCGGGAAGCGTTGTACGAAGCGGTCTGGACCGACGCTGTGACGCTCGTCGCGCCTCGCTACGGCCTGTCCGACGTGGGACTGGTCAAGATCTGCAAGAAGCTCGGCATCCCGGTGCCGCCGCGGGGCTACTGGGCGAAAGTCAAGGCCGGTCGTCCCACCCACAAGCGGCCGCTGCCCTCCCTACCTGCTGGCGCGCGCGATCTCGCCGGACCGATACCGCTGTCGGAGCCCGAGGTGGCCGTGTACGCGCGAGTCCGTGACGCCCTCCAAAAGACCCGCGAGAACCAGTCGAACATCAGCCTGCCCGCCGAGCTCCGCGACCCGCACCCGCTCGTGCGCGCGGCAGCGGCGCGCTTGAAGCGGCGCGACGGCTGGGATCATCCGGCAGGCGTGAGAAGCGCGCCCAAGGAAGTGCTCGACCTGCAGTTAACGAGGCACACTCACCTCGTCGCCGGTAGCACCACTTTGACGATCTCGATCGTCGAGTAGGTCACGCGAACCACCCACACGCCGACCCGCTCTGAGGTACAGGCGCGCGACCGGCACTAAGACTCCTTTCGCGTGGGTGCCCGGGCAGAGTATCCGAACATCCCGCAGTTCGATTGGCACCCCACCGGACGCCTGACTCTCACGGTGGGATCGTGGCCGTCACGGAAGTGGAACGACACGGAACGCAGCCTCATCGACTCGCGACTGAGCCGCATTGTCGCTGCCATCGTCGGCCTGGCCGAAGCGAAACGCGCGAAGGAAAAGGAAGAGCACCGCCGCAGGCGGACCTACGAGGAAGCGCGCGCCCTATACGAAACGCAAGTCCGCGGGCGCGATGACGATGAGCGCACGCCTGAGAGGCAGCAGTGGCTCGAGTGGGCCAAGGCCAAGGCGGACTGGCTCGATCCGCTCGTGCGACGCAGCGATCCGATCTTGGACGCACCGGAGCCGGCGGCTCCGAGTTACTGGCGATTCTGAATCCAGCACGCCAGACGCCGTGCTGACATTCGAGCGCATTGCCGTCTCAGGAATCGAACTGAGGACTGAGCCACGTGTGGATATTTTGAGCGGAAATCCGTATCCCAGGAGACAGACCGGAATGGCAGCCGACTCACCCGATCGATCTCGATAGATACCGATAGTCGGCGAAAGACCCCTACTCCCACTCAATAGTGGCTCGTATAAAAAAGCCAATAAAATCAATGGGTTGCGTGTGTTCAAAAGTTGTGTGTAACTTTTGTGTGACTTTGTGTGTTTTGAGCATAATTTTTTGACAGCCTAAATCTTTTCAAAATCAACAAGTTAGCTACGATTAGGATACACAGCGTACAAGTGCTAAAAATTATTATAAAACACAATTTTAGATAGAAGGCTCATAAAAATAAATTGGACACAACCTTAGTCTATCCTTATCCTCATCGTTAAGCTTCTCGTAAAACTCCTGCCATAAAGCAATGAATCTATCAAAGTCAATGAGTTCAACGTGTACGTGTGAAGAGCGAGCTGTAGTCTTTGCGTCACTCGTAAAGCCACCTGTTGAAATAAACAACCCAATGTCACCTTCTTTTTGAAGCAAACCCATAAGTTCACGAATTTCAGATACGTTAGCTGTTGACTCTCTGTGCTTTATTTGAACCTTAATGCGTGGACTTTTAACACCTAAAGGATCTTGATAAGCAATAACATCAATACCTCCATCTTTACCTTTAGGAGCAACAAATGGAGTGTAATAATTCATTCCACGAAGCAACGCAGCTACTAAATCTTGAAACTCGTAAGCATTTTTAGAGTTTATTTGCTGCCTTAAACCATCTATAGCAAGCTGCTCCATTTGTTGAATAGTTGCTTCTTGTGCTTGCTCATTTACAGAGTCAGGAACATCATCAGCATCAATATCATCTACAACAGATGCTACGGATTTTTTATCACTTTTAGGATTAGCTTCTCTCCATTTATAGTAGCCCTCTGTAGCCTTATCAAGCATAGCAACGTCGCCAAGTTTTAATGCTGCCTCACCTTCAGTCGTAACGTACCAAACACCTTTATTCTTAACCATAAAACCTGACTTAATCAAATCAATAGTGAAAAAATGAAGGATACTTTTCCATCTTGTGTAACCAGATTTTTCATAAACTTCTTTAGCCCAATCATCTAAAGTAAGTCGCTTTTCGATTTCAGAAATAACATCTCTGCCTGCTGCTTCTCCACCTTTTTCAACTAATACTTGTAAAGCACAAAACGTAACTTTAGAAGCAAGCTGGCGAGAACGTGATTGAACCTTACTCATAAAAAATCCTTTGCGTTTTGATCAATTTTCTTGATACGTTTTGTCTTTGTGTCTGTAGTTGGCAACAAACTTGTTTGTTCTTCATAAAGCTTAAATAGGAACGCAACTCGGCTTGCGTCATCATTCTTACCTTTGTAGCCGTATGCCTTATCTACTGCCTTGTCATTAATTTCGTGTGCCTTAAGCAAATCAATTGGCATAGATATAGAGTCATATAGGGAAGCTAAATTACTTTCGGGATGACTCAATCTTGCTTTAATTATTGATGTAGCCGAAGCATTACAGCGACTAACAATTTCTTCATCAACATCTAATGGCCAAGGAAAATTGTTATAAACAATGGTGTTTGAGTATCTAAAATCACTCTTAATTCTACCGCATACGGTTTTTACCCAAGCCATACTCATCTTACTTGTTAAAATAGAAAAATCATAAATGGAAGCTGAAGGAACCATAGAGTTGGCATTACCACAAATTGTATTTTCATTGAAAAAACCAATTGGTATGTATTCTCTATTTTCACTACTGTGTAATGGAATTAGAATAAAATCACCTTTCTTTTGTCGAATTTCTCCAAAAAGATATGGCGTTTTTGCTAACTTATTTGTAGCTTCTCTTGTACTTTCCAGCCTTAACTTTTTAACCTTTTCAACTCTTTCATATATAGGCGTAATGTTACGCCACTTGCTTACTTCAATATCAGCAAGCCAAATACACCAACGCTCTAAATTATTGATAAATTCATCTGCTCCAAGAAATGGCTTAATAAGCTCATTGGCTTCAGGGAACTTATCTAAAATATCTTTACGTTCTTCCTTTGAAAGAAATAAGAATCCACCATCATTAGGCATATTTCCAAATACAATCTCCTTAATTTTAGAGATAGGTGAACGTCTTGCTTCAAGTAAGATGAATGGAGCATCAACAAGATAAGGATTTATAGCCTTAGCCTCAATCTTAACGGGCTCCTTGTCAATGCCATCTGGATAGTTGTAAATGTACTTATTTTTCTTATCGAACTTTGAAAAACCAACTATTACACAATGAACAGCCGCATTACCTTTACCTTCATTACTCCACTTAAATGTTCGATGGCAAAAGTTTATATGAACTCCAAGTTTACTTAGTTCAGCCCATAAAACAGATACTTGCTCACCTTGTACTATTGAATTTGTGGAAACGAATGAAACATCTATTTTCAAACCACCAATGTATTTGGCGGCTTTTAAGTACCAACAACTGACGTAATCAAGCAATGAAAAGTTCTTAACTTTATCAAATACCAAATCCATATCTTCTTTTTGAATTTCAGTTTGGTTTTGCTTTCCAATAAAAGGTGGATTACCAAAAATAAAACTACACTGATTAGCAGGCAATACACTTTCCCAATCAATCCTTAATGCGTTACCTACTGTAACTTGAGGATTGTCAGTAAGCGGAATAGTTGGACGTGAATATCCAAATCTTTCAGCCGCTAAATCATTCATCTGGTGGTCTGTAATATACAGAGCAACGCGAGCGATATGTGCCGCCGCTTCATCAATTTCAATTCCGTAAAACTGATGTAACTTCACTCTACAAAGAGAAGAAACATCTAAAGTCCCTCCAATCGTAACGTTGTAGCCAAACAGCTCCGCAATAACGTCATTCTCAAGTTTACGAAGCTCTCTGTAAGCAATAACAAGGAAATTACCACATCCACAAGCAGGGTCAAAGAAGTTTAGTGTTGGAAGCTTATCGTACAAAAAGGTTAATCTTGTCTTGTTCTTTGTTCGTTTACTTGCTTCAAATTCTTCCCTTAAATCCTCTAAGAATAATGGATTTATCACACGTAAAATATTACGCTCACTTGTGTAATGAGCTCCTAACTCTCTACGTGTAGATTGCCTTTTTTCAGTTGTGTTATTTTCCTCAAGTACACCTTGAAACATAGCACCAAAGATAGCCGGAGAAATTCCACTCCAATCTAACGTAGCACAAGAAATAAGTAACTTACGCAAGTCACTATCAAAAACAGGTATACGTGTACGCTCCGAAAACAAGTTACCATTGATGTAAGGAAACGCCTTAAGGTTATCTTCAAGTGTAACAAGTCTGTCATCTTCTGCTGTATTGAGAACGTCAAACAATTCACCTATGAGTTGTCCAATATTGCTCCCATCTAACTTAGCACTTTCTACAAAACGTCTAAATTGTCCGTTTTCATTAAAGATACCAGTATCGTCAGCAAAAAGACAAAACAGCAAGCGAGTTAAGAATACTTCTAAGTCTCTCCCCTTAAAGTTGATTCGCAGTAAAGATTCGTGTAACTTTGAAATTGTGTAAGCCGCACTTCTATCAATCTCACGTTCTTCAACAATAGCTTCTTGCTTTCCCTCAACTAAGAACTTAAACCAACTGGCGTGTTTGGGTAAATCTTCTATGCTTGTCTCGTTACGTTGCTTTGTTTCCAAGTCATAGATAACAATTCTGGCAAAGTCACTTGTAATGATGTACTTAGGACGTTCTTCAGGTTTTAAGGCTATAAAGTAGTCCTCCGCTTGCTCATAAGCCGCTTCCAAGTCCCTGCCCCTACTCTTATGCTCAACGATTAGCAAGCCTGGTATGAAGCTGTCAATCCGTCCTCTATTGCCATCCAGCTTCCTTACTTGTTGCTCAAATACCGTAGCCTCAGCCGCAGAGATTCCAAAGCAGTTGTAAAAACCTGCCCAAAACATAGTTGCTTCACGCTGTTCGTTTTCCGCATTACGGAACCGCTTGGAGAACTGTTGTAGTCGTTTTTTGACTTCTGGTGACGATAGTCTTGCTGTCATAGTGCCCTCTTGCCAGTATTGACTGTACCAGTTATAGTTCCTTCTATCAATAACCAAAGGAGCCTTTTATGAGCCGTGTAGCAGAACTTCAAGCCCGCATCAAAGCTGACCAAGACGAGCTGATTGAAGCCGTTAAGTTGGAACGAGCTGACGCACTAAAGCGTGTCAAAGCTGACATAAAACTATACGGCTTCAAAGCAACAGACTTCAAAGACTTGCTTGAGTCACGTGTTACGCAGAAGAAGGTGGACGATTTCTTAGCAAGTAAAGCTGCCAAAGCTAAGAAGGCTGCGGCGAATAAGAAAACTGCGAAGTGAGTTAAAGAAATGGGAAAGTTCCAAACTTTAGACAGTACACCTTTTGAAAGTATCGAAGTAAGATTGAGTAACCGACTTGGACCCAGTAGTAACTGGAAACACGAAGTATTCAATACACTTCCCTCACTTCAAGTTGAATTTGAAGATATAGATACCCGCTTCTCTGATAAAAGCGAAGAACTAAGACTGTATAGAAACGCTTACTGGAAGTCTGAACTTAAGTCTGGTGTAACTAATCAAGAACAATTTGAACGAGACTTACGCGAAGCTGTGTTAAAGGCTGTAGATAAAGTCAGAGATAAGTGGAACAAAAAACTTTCTGAAGACTTGAATCGAGACTTTAAGTAGTTTTATACCAACTCAACCGCTTTGCGTTTCATTGCGTCATTGACATCTATGTAACACTGAGTTGTAGTCAAGATAGCGTGACGAGCAATGCTTTGAAGCACCCTTACGCTAACACCTTTATCAGCCAAGTTAGTAATTCCTGTGCGTCTTGGACTATGACTGCTACCACCAGAAATGGCACAGTTGCGGAATAAGTGGTGAAAGTGTTGGCATAAGGTATTGCTGTTCCAACCTTCTTGTGGACGCTTTTGTGAATAGAAAAGCTTGTCCGTAATCTCTTTATATGGCACAGCTTTAACGTAAGCCTGTAGCTCTTTGCGTAGCTTATCGCTGACAAAAACAGTACCGCCCTTGCGTCCCTTTGTCTGTTCTGCTGTCAAGTAAATCTCAGTTTTAATCTTTCCTTCTGCGTCAAGTACGTCCGCATAACGTAGTGCCGCACATTCTTTGACACGTAGCATTGCGTACAGCATTGTCAAAAACATCGCCCTATTGCGTTCTGCGTGTGCTCGTGTAGCTACGTAGTCAAGCACTCTACGGATTTCTTGTGCTGTCAACACTTTAGCCTGTTTAGACATTAGCGTTCTCCTTAATGTAAGCTTTTCAGTGCGTAAAGTGTATTTTCTTTGTTTCTCAATTCCTACCGATTTTTTACCTAAGTGCGTCAATGTATTTTCTCCAATGATTTCAAAGACTTAACGTGTTTTTGACTTAAAAACAAAGCTTTTGTGTATTAGCTTTGGTTTTTTATTTATTGGAATTTTTAGGTGATTGCGACTTTTTTCAGCAGACTTGCGTATAAGCCCTGTACGCTGTCGTAAGCTGTACCAGCTACCCAAGCTTAGCTCAGCTTGTTTTGTGCGTTTGTAGCTTGTTTAATTCAGTCTACTTAGTCAGTTTATTTGTCTTGCTACTCTTAACTATGCTTGTATTACTCTGTCAGTCCTGCTTAGATATAGACATTCTGAGCGTTTGACATTAAGCTGTAATGTTTTGGCAAAGCTTCGCCAATTAAAGCTAACAAGCTTTATTGAAAGTAGCAAGAGCCAAACGTGGGCAGTAGTGCTATTAAGCTAAAGTCCAAAGCACGTTGTCCGTGTCTTTAGTCCCAACTTCTTTTGTTATATACGCAAACCATCCGCTATCCGCAATGTCAACCTTATGTTCAGCGTCTATGTTCTCAACATTAAGCTTAGCGTTCGTAACAAGCCTATCAAATTGATTAAACTTAATGTGAATTGGCAAACCGCCAATAGCAAAGTGAAGATGTAAATTCTTATTGCTACGCTCACCTTCTACCACTGGCAGATACTTAAGCGACAGTCCAAACTTATCAGCTCCACGCTTACCAAATACTTCTCTGTTTAATTTCTGCGTAAAGCGTTTGGCAATACGTTCACAGTCAATACGTGTCAGCTTACGCTTGTATGTGCCTCTGTCTGTTGTTTCAATAATTGTCTGCTTCAAAGTCAACGTTAAAGCTAACGGGAAATCCTTACTCATTCCGCTTAACCACGTGCGTGTCGCCGCTTTCTGCGTAGGCAAGGCAAGTGGGTTATAGGCTGTACGAGTGCGAATATCTTGTAGTTTCATACCTTTATTTATGCGAAACCAAAGGAAAGAAAATATTTTCCTTTCGGTTGTCCTTAATAAAGTCTGAAGTTACAGTAAAAGCTCACTTAACAAAAGGAGATTTTATGTCTTTTATCGCCAAACTTAAGCTTGTAGCAAGCAAGCGTGAACGTAACCTTAGTCCAATTATGTTGCGTAGGCAGAAACTTGCTACGAAGATTGAAGAACAATTACAACTGGCACGAGCACAGAAGAATGGCACTTTGTTCGCACCTAAGCGTCTTAAGACTTTGACTAATGAAGCTGGAGAACGTGTTGTAGTTGAAACTACCAAACGTGTTAAAGAATGGTTTTGGACAACGCCTACTAACAAAATCAACCTTAGTGTGCGTTACGGTAGCAAGACTTTGGAACTTGCCAAAGGCAAGAATGCCATTGAACTTGGCACACAAGACGAACTAATTGAAACCTTAGCGTTGCTACAGCAAGTTGTAATCGGCGGCGAATTGGATGAAGCAATCAACAACGCAAGTGATAAGCTACGAGCTGGATTTGCTAAATGATTGATTAAGGACTGGCACACAAGTGTCAGTCCTTGTCTTCTATTCTCGCTAAATATAAGAATAGGAGACGATTATGAGACTTTACGAGTTTGCTGACGCTGAAGCACAATTGGCTTTACTACGCACAATTATTGACAATACTTGGACAGCAATAGCACAGCAAGCAGAACAAGAGAAACGTGCGGAAGCTGAGCGTAAGGCACAGGCTAAGCTTAAGCCACGTGCTAAGAAATCAAGTAAGGGTACAAGCATACGTATACGTATACCTACACCTCCACCACCCCCTACCAAAAAACCACAAGCCGCCTTAGCTAAACAGCCACCCTCTCCACTTAACAACCTCAACCCCAATGCCTTAAACGCTGTAAAGCCTCTACCCCCTACCAACCCTCAGCTTAAACAACAGCCTACAAACACCGCAATCAACCCTAAGCTTTCTTCTACTCCACACCCTAAGCCTACAGCCACTACTCCAATAAAACCGTCTAATGGCTTAAAAACGGGGTATTTTGGCAAGAATATAGGCACTACAGAAAAAGAAGATGATGGGGATGACAGGCATAGCAAAAATGGTATTTCTACCCTTAAAAAATAGTTACGCAATTTCTTTAGGGTATGGAGAACCTAACCACTGGTGATTTAATCTAACCCCAATTTGGTTCTGTAGCACTTAAAAAATTGGGCTACGAAAAATTGTGGTGAAGTACTTACGCTTTTTGGGTGGTGATTTTCTACCTATACCCCACCCTACCCTTACTTAGGAATTAACATTCCATCCTTAACGTAATAGCCAGCAAGTGCGTTACTCACCATCTTCTCTTCCGTTGTATGGTAATACGTTTTCTCAATTTGCGTAATGCTTGTGCCGCACATCTCAGCAACAATGGCTGGCGGAAGATTACTATTGACACGTTGCGTTATGAAATAGTGACGCAGACTGTACGGCACTAATCCACGCTTATCTTTGTTTGGAATCTTTGCTAAAACAATCAAATTATCAAAGTGAACGCCAATAGCTCTTGCCGTAACAGCAGTCTCGCCATTAGTGCTAAACATTAGTTCGTCTTGTACCAAAGCCATTAAGTCAGGCTCTAATATCTTGCCTGTGTGCCTTTGTCTTGTAAGTTCAATCAAGCCTTTCAAGTACACAGAATCCTTAACAACAAACTGACGTGTCTTCCTAACTTTGCTTGTCTCATCACGTACAGTAATCTTAAGCAAGTCGAATGGGTTTTTCCTTGCTACCTCGTGCTCCATATCCTCAACGTCACTCCACTTAAGCTGTAGCTGTTCGCCACGTCTTAAGCCTGTGATTAAACTGAAACCCAAGTAATAACCGCACACAGCTTTGACTAAGTTATTTGGCTCAGTCAAATCCTTTTCTGCTTCCTTAATGTACTTACTTAACTCAACAGTCCAACGTGCCACTTCGTCATCTGTAAACGTATTACGCCTGTTTTCTTCAGCACCTTTGTCCACAGCTTTTAACTTCTTAAAGTCAAAGCCATCAATGTAAGTTTCTTTCTTTTTGTAAAGCCACGCCATCATTGCGTTGACTGAACTTTGCTCATTCTCTACAGTTGTTTGACTTATTTTTATTGTTTCTTTTTTCTTAGTCTTAGTGCGGCTGGCATAGTAATTTTCACAATCAGTTCGCTCAAGCTCCTTAAGCTTTACGTCTTTACCTATAAACTTAAGCCAATGGTTAAGATGCGTTGCGATTGTGTTGTACCTACCGCTGACGATATATTTGTTGGTAACGTCAAGCTTTCTATGCTCTAAGTACATCTCAACACCCATACGTGTTGTGATTGAAAAATACGTTTTACCTTGTAGTTGTCCTGCCATAAGCTCGTGATAGTGGAGCTTGGCTTTGTCTATGGCTGTAGCTCTATTACGTGTCTTTAAGCTAAATCGTGCGTACTTGTGCTCTTTAGCAAGCCACATACGCAACTGCCAATATTCGCCACGTTTGTAGACTAACGCTTCCTCAAATACAGGAACTTCGTCGTCGTTAAATTCTGCTTTTTTGAGTGCCATTGGACTTTAGAGTAGCTACGTTTTTGAGTAGTAGCAACGCTGTGCTACTTAACGTGTAACTGTAAAGTCTTTTCTCAATAAAATCAACAGACTTTTTGATTTTGTGAAACAAGTGTGTAAGTTAAAAACCTATATAAATCAACAACTTAGATAACAAAAGTCACTCCCACTCAATCGTCGCCGGCGGCTTGCTGCTGACGTCGTAGGTCACGCGGTTAATGCCGCGCACCTCGTTGATGATGCGGCTGGACACTTTTTTCAGCAGCGCATACGGCAGTTCGGCCCAGTCAGCGGTCATGAAGTCGCTGGTTTGCACGGCGCGCAGGGCAACCACGTAGTCGTAGGTGCGGCCGTCGCCCATGACGCCGACGCTTTTCACCGGCAAAAACACGGTGAAGGCCTGGCTGGTGAGCTCGTACCAGGTCTTGCCGGTGGCCTCGTCCTGAAAGTTATGCAACTCCTGGATGAAGATGTCGTCGGCGCGGCGCAGCAGGTCGGCAAACTCTTTTTTGACTTCGCCCAGGATGCGCACGCCCAGGCCCGGGCCGGGAAACGGGTGGCGGTAGACCATGTTGCGGGGCAGGCCCAGAGCCACGCCCAGCTCGCGCACTTCATCCTTGAACAGCTCGCGCAGCGGCTCCAGCAGCTTCAGGCCCAGTTGCTCTGGCAGGCCGCCTACGTTGTGATGGCTCTTGATGGTCACCGCTTTTTTATTGCCAGCGCCGCCTGACTCGATCACGTCCGGGTAAATGGTGCCTTGCGCCAGCCACCTTGCTCCGTTTTTAGTAGCATCACCGCGAGTGATATCAAGGGCTGCAGCCCTAAAACATGCTACAAACTCGCGGCCGATGATCTTGCGTTTGGCTTCTGGTTCGCTCACCCCGGCCAAGTGACCCAAAAACTGTTCGGCGGCATTCACCCGCACCACCTTGGCGTGCAGTTTGCCGACAAACATGTCCATCACCTGGTCGCCCTCGTTCAGGCGCAGCAGGCCGTGGTCCACAAACACGCAGGTGAGCTGTTCACCGATAGCGCGGTGGATCAAGGCGGCGGCCACCGACGAATCGACCCCGCCTGACAGGCCCAGGATGACCTCTTCGGTACCGACCTGGACGCGGATTTTTTCCACCGCTTCGGCGATGTAGTCGCCCATGATCCAGTCGGCCCGCGTGCCGCAGATGTCCAGCACAAAGCGCTCCAAAATTGCCGCGCCAAGTGGGGTGTGGGTCACCTCCGGGTGAAACTGCACGCCATAAAAGCGCCGTTCTTCGTCGGCCATACCGGCAATCGGGCAGCTGGACGTGCTGGCCATGAGCTTGAAGCCGTGTGGCAAGTCGGTGACCTTGTCGCCGTGGCTCATCCAGACCTTGAGCATGCCGTGCCCTTCGCCCGTGGCGTAGTCCTGGATGCCGCGCAGCAGCACGGTGTGGCCGTGAGCGCGCACATCTGCGTGGCCAAATTCGCGCTGCTGGCCACTTTGCACCCGGCCCCCCAACTGGTGCGCCATGGTCTGCATGCCGTAGCAAATGCCGAGCACGGGCAATCCCAGCTCAAACACCGCATTGGGCGCTTTGTCAGTGCTGTCTTCGTAAACGCTGGCGTGGCTGCCGGACAAGATGATGCCCCTGAGCGAGCCATCACGGGCATAGGTGCGCACCCAGTCGTCGCTGACGTCGCAGGGGTGCACCTCGCAAAACACATGGGCTTCGCGGATGCGGCGGGCGATCAATTGGGTGACTTGCGACCCGAAGTCAAGGATCAGAATTTTTTGATGGTGCATGACAGGCTTCTAGGGGGCATCTCCCGCACTGCAGTGGGGGCCATGGATTCCCGCTTGCGCGGGAATGACGGGGCGACGATGTGGGAATTAATCGGCGCGGTAGTTGGGCGCTTCTTTGGTGATCTGCACGTCGTGCACATGGCTTTCGCGGATGCCGGCGGTGGTGATCTCGACGAACTCGGCGGTGTTTTGCATGTCGTCAATGGTGGCGCAGCCGCAGTAGCCCATGCTGGCCCGCACGCCGCCGGCCATCTGGTAAACGATGGACACCATGGAGCCCTTGTACGGCACACGGCCTTCGATGCCCTCGGGCACCAGTTTGTCGGCATTGGGGTTGCCGGTGCTGGACTCCTGAAAGTAACGGTCCGCACTGCCCTGCTGCATGGCGCCAATGCTGCCCATGCCACGGTAGCTCTTGTAACTGCGACCCTGGAACAAAATGACTTCGCCGGGCGCCTCTTCAGTACCGGCGAACATACCGCCCATCATCACGCTGCTGGCGCCGGCCGCAATGGCTTTTGCGATGTCGCCGCTGTAGCGGATGCCGCCGTCAGCAATCAAAGGCACGCCGGTGCCGCGCAGGGCAGTGGCCACGCTGTCAATGGCCATGATCTGCGGCACGCCCACGCCGGCCACAATGCGGGTGGTGCAGATAGAGCCTGGGCCGATGCCGACCTTGACCGCATCGGCGCCCGCTTCCACCAGGGCCAGGGCAGCGGCGCCAGTGGCAATGTTGCCGCCCACCACGTCGATGTGCGGGTAGTGTTGCTTGACCCAGCGCACCCGGTCAATCACACCCTTGCTGTGGCCGTGCGCCGTGTCCACCACGATGGCGTCGACACCGGCGCGGACCAGGGCTTCCACGCGCTCTTCGGTGCCCTCACCCACGCCGACCGCTGCGCCCACGCGCAGCTTGCCTTGGGCGTCGCGCGCGGCGTTAGGGAAACTGGTCTGCTTGGTGATGTCTTTGACGGTGATTAGGCCCTTGAGCTCAAAGGCGTCGTTGACTACCAGCAGGCGCTCGATCTTGTATTGGTTGAGCAGAACCTTGGCCTGGGCCAGCGTGGTGCCGTCAGGCACGGTGACCAATTTGTCTCGCTGGGTCATGATTTCACGCACCGGCAGGTCGTAGCGGGTCTCAAAGCGCAGGTCGCGCCCGGTCACAATGCCGACCACTTTTCCCCCGTCGCACACCGGGAAGCCGGATACGCCGAGTTGCTCTGACAGCGCCATCACTTGACGAACCGTGTGGTTGGGGGTAATCACCACCGGGTCGCGCAGCACACCCGATTCATAGCGCTTGACCTTGGCCACCTGGGCGGCCTGTTCTTGCGGCGTAAGATTCTTGTGCACGATACCAATGCCACCCTCCTGCGCAATGGCAATTGCCAGCCGCGCTTCGGTGACGGTGTCCATTGCGGCCGACACCAGAGGGAGGTTCAGCGCAATGTTGCGAGAAAAACGGGTGGAAAGCGAGGCGTCCTTGGGCAGGACTTGGGAGTAAGCTGGCACCAACAACACGTCGTCGAAGGTGAGCGCTTTACCAATCAGGCGCATGTCTAAGCTCCAAATCGCCGATTGTACCTGCCAGCTTTATCGGCTTGGCGCACCCGCTTCAGCATTCCAGGTCCTCTCGCTCCAAGGCAAAAACGCTAAACTGACCGAATGAAATCGCCCTGGTCCCGGATACGGCAAACCGTCTGTCAGATCGCTGCATTTGCGCTTATTGCCGCCAGTCTGCCAGTGTTGGCCCAATGGCAATGGACTGACTCGGCTGGCAAGACAGTGTTCAGCGACCGGGCCCCGCCGCCTGAAGTGCCCGACAAGGCCATTCGGAAGCGCCCGAGTGTGGCGAGCGCCGCCGACCCTGGCGCCGGCGCCTCTAGCCCCAGCATCATGCCGGCCACAAGTGCAGCAAGTGCCGCAAGTGCCGGCAGCCCGCCGATCATCCGCCGCACCGACTCGGCACTGGCCGCAAAGGCCAAACAAGCGGAACAAGCAGACCTGGCGCAGCGTGGCGCCCAGGAGGCCCGACTGCGCCAGGCGCGGGCCGACAACTGTGGGCGGGCCAAAAGCGCCCTCGCCCACCTGGCTTCGGGTCAGCGTGTTGCCCGTAGCAACGACCGGGGCGAACGCGAGGTTCTGGACGATGCAGCGAGGGCCCTGGAACAGCAGCGCCTGCAAAGCGTAGTGGATACCGAATGCAAAGGCCCTTGAGCCAGGCCCGGGCCGTCTGAGTCTTCGGTGACTTCAGTAGCCGGCTTTGGCGCCTGGCCGTTTTTTGGTAAATAGTCCGGCTGTGCGGGCGCCCTGGCGCGCAAAACGTTCACGCCGTGCGACCTTGGGGTCAACCTTGAGCGGGCGGTAAATTTCGATCCGGTCACGATCTCTAAGCATATGGGTCAAAGCGACTTTGCGTCCCCAAACGCCCACGGTCATTTTGGCTGGATCAATCTCGGGCCTTTGAACCAGCAAGCCACTGGTCTGCAGAGCCTGGATAACAGTGCAGTCAGGACTCAAGCGCAGATGCAGTTCCAGCACCTCGCGCGCTTGCGCCGAATAGACCAGGCAGACCTGGATCAGGTCGTCATTCACCGTAGACCTGCCCGGCACGTTTGACGAAAGCATCCACCAAGCTGCCTGCAATTTTGTCAAAAACCGGCCCGATCAGGCGGCCGAGTGTGGCATTGTCAAAGCCATAGTTCAGGGTCAGCTCCACCCGGCAAGCGCGCTGAGCGCCGTCGCCCAGGGGCAGAAAATTCCAGGCGCCGTCGAGTCGGGAAAACGGCCCGTTGACCAGGCTGATGACCACTTGGCGGTCTGGCAGGTGTCGATTACGGGTGGTAAAGGACTGCCGCAAGCCACTGAAGGCAATGCCCACCTCGGCTGTGACGCCGTCAGCGTCGGCGCTGATGACCCGGGCCCGGTCGCACCAGGGGAGAAACTTGGGGTAGTGCTCTATGCCGGTCACCAAGGCGTACATTTCCTGCGGGCTGTACCAGAGCAAAACGGACTTTGTGACGGTTTTCATACAGAATTGGGCCTGCGCGGGATTATGAGCCTTGTACGCACCAAATACAGCCCCAACTCCGTCCCATGGCCAAGAAACCCGACCCCGCTGCCCGCATTGCCGACAACAAAAAGGCCGCGTACAACTATTTTTTCGAAGAGCGTTTTGAAGCCGGCTTGGTGCTGGAGGGTTGGGAAGTCAAATCCCTACGCGAAGGCAAGGTACAGCTGACCGACGGCTATGTGGTGATCCGCAACGGTGAGTTGTTCATCATCGGCCTTCAGATCCAACCTCTCAACACTGCCTCAACCCACATCAGCCCGGACAAGGTCCGGACCAAAAAACTGCTGATGCACAAGGAGGAGATCAAGCGTTTGATCGGCAAGGTGGAGCAAAAAGGCTACACCCTGGTGCCGCTTAACCTGCATTGGAAAACCGGCAAAGTGAAGTGCGACATTGCGCTGGCCAAGGGCAAGGCCGAGCATGACAAGCGCGACACCATAAAGGATCGCGAGGGCAAGCGCGAGGTGGAGCGGGCCATGAAGGGCCGCAACCGCTAGCCACCCGCCAGCAAGGCCGGTGTGTCAGACAAGGTCGCGCAGGGGATGCCTCTGTGCCGGCCAGGGGCTGACAAAAAACGGGGCCACCATCTCAGGCGTGACATCTTCAATCCGGGTTGGTTGCCAGTTTGGCCGGTGGTCTTTGTCCACCGCCAGCGCCCGGATGCCTTCCACTGTCTCACTGGTGGCGCCTGAACGGCCCAGGTGCTCGGTGAAAAAACAATGCCTTACCAAGTCGCGCTCCAGCCGCAGATCATCGGCCAGGCTCAAGCTTCGGGCTCGTCGGATCTGCTCCAGCACCACGTGAAGCATCAGCGGCGATCTCTGGCGCAGGGTGGATGCGGTCTGGGTGGCCCAGTCGCCACCGTCACGCTCCAAGGCCTGCACAATGTCGGACACCGTCGCCCGGGAAAAAAATGAGTCAAATTGGCTCTCAGGCTTTGTCGCAGCTGAATTGTTTGCTATTGAATATGAAGCAATCCAATTTGTAAGTGATTGGGAGTTTGTCCAATCCAGGCCAGGCAGGGCGGCCCAGGCCACCGGCAGGGCGTCCACGGGCAGACAGGCGTCGGCCAGACCGAGCCCGAGCGCTTGTGGGCCGTCGAGCACTTGACCGGTTAGGCCGAGCCACTCGCCGGCGGATCCCGGCAACCGGCTTAAGAAATAGCCGCCTCCCACGTCAGGAAACAGCCCAATGCCTGTCTCTGGCATACCCAGCTTGCTGCGCTCGGTCACGATGCGGGTGCTGGCACCCTGGCTGATGCCCATGCCGCCGCCCATCACAATGCCATCCATGAAGGCGAGATAAGGTTTAGGGAAACGGTGGATCAAGTGGTTGAGTGTGTATTCCTCAGTAAAGAAATCCTCCAACCGGGGGCTGCCGGTCAGTGCGGCCTGGTGAAAAAAACGGATGTCGCCACCAGCGCAAAAACTGCCAAACGGGCCGTCACGCCCCATGCCTCGGATGGCCACAGCGGCAACGGCTGGGTCGTCACGCCAGCGCAACAGAGCGTCTGTGAGCGCACGGACCATGGGCAGTGTCAGTGCATTCAGGGCCTTGGGGCGGTTCAGGGTGAGCAAGCCGACCCGGCCTTCAACCGTTGCAATGATTTCAGGACAGTCCCACATGCCAAGCCTTCCGTTTTGCCAAAAGTCGGCATTGTGCCTTGGCCACACCCGCAGACCTGGCGCCAGATAATCGGGTTATGACCGACTTCCCTGCCGCTCAGCGATTTGGTTTCTTGCTGGTGCCTAATTTTTCACTGATTGCCTTGAGCTCGGCGGTCGACCCCCTTCGCCTGGCCAATATGGCGCTGGGCCGGCGCGTGTTTGACTATGTGACGATCGGCGTGAGCACCGAGCCAGTGCTGTCGAGTGACGGCATCCGGGTGCTGCCCGATCAGGTGATGGGCGAGTCCAGCCGGTTTGACACGGTGTTCGTGATCGGGCCGAACCCGATCCCCCGGCAGGGTTTTGGCGAGGTTACTCAATGGTTGCGTCGCCTGGCCGCGAAGGGTATTACCCTGGGTGGCATTGACACCGGTTGCTATTTTCTGGCCAAGGCGGGCCTGCTCGATGGCTACCGCTGCACCATCCACTGGGAAGACCGCGACACCTTGCTTGAAGAGTTTCCTGCCCTGTTGCTGTCAAGCCGGCTGTTTGAAATTGACCGCGACCGCTATACCTGCAGCGGTGGTGTCAGCCCCTTGGACTTGATGACGTTTGTGTTGCGCCGCCCGCCAGGCAACCGCGAGTTGGCCCAGAAAGTGTCGGACCTGCTGGTAGCCTACCAGCGCAGCCCCAATGACAACCAGTCTTTGCCCATGCGCTACCGCTATGCCAACATACCCGACGTGCTGCTCGAAGCCCTGGAAATGATGGAAAGCAATGTCGAGGAGCCACTCAGCCCAGCCGAAATCGCGGCCTACCTGAAGGTGTCGCGGCGCCAGTTGGAGCGCCAGTTTCGAGATTTCCTCAAAACCAGCCCATCGCGGAAATACCTGGAGATCAGGTTGGCACGGGCGCGGCTGTCGGTGTTGCGGACTAACCGGCGTATCGACGACATCGCGGCGAGCTGTGGTTTTGCCTCTCCGGCGCATTTTATTGCCCGTTACAGGGCGGCCTACGCCCAAAGCCCACAGGCCGAGCGCATGGCCAGCCCGAGCGTTGCCACCTGAGGCAGCGCCAGCGCAATTGCGATATTCCATGTCGCAAATATGAGCTTGGCCTGCCCTGACTGCACCTAAAGTCGGCAACCAACATTTAAACGTCCCGGAGAGCACCATGATCGAGAACATGCCCCATTTGATTCGCCTGCGCAACGGCGAAAAAGTGCAGAACACCTTTTCCGCGCAAGAGTACGCCAACCGCATGGCCAAGGTACGCCAACACATGGTGGCGCAGCAGCTTGACGCGGTATTGTTCACCTCGTACCACAACATCAATTACTACAGCGACTTCCTGTACTGCTCCTTCGGCCGTTTTTATGGCCTGGCCGTAACGCATGACAAGACCACCGTGATTGCCGCCAACATTGACGGCGCGCAACCCTGGCGCAAGGGCGTGGCCGATGACATGCTGACCTATACCGACTGGCAGCGCGGCAACTATTTCCGCGCGGTGCAGGCCTGCATCCCCGACAAGGGCCGTGTCGGCGTGGAGTTTGACCATCTGCCGGTGGATCGCCTGGCGATGCTCAAAAACGCCCTGCCCAACGTTGAGTTTGTCGACATCGGTGTGGCCTGCATGGCCATGCGCATGGTCAAGAGCGACGAAGAGATCGAGTTCATCGCCAATGGGGCGCAGGTGTGCGACATTGGCGGCGCTGCACTCGTGGCCGCAGTGAAAGAAGGGGTGCCCGAGCACGAGGTGGCGCTGGCCTCCACCAACGCCATGGTGCGCGAAATCGCCAAGCGTTATCCGCACACCGAGCTGATCGACACCTGGACCTGGTTCCAGTCGGGCATCAATACCGACGGCGCTCACAACCCGGTGACCACCCGCAAGGTACAACAGGGCGACATCCTGAGCCTGAACTGCTTCTCGATGATTTCCGGTTACTACACCGCCTTGGAGCGTACGCTGTTCCTGGGCCATGCGTCGGACGCGCACCTGCGCCTGTGGGAAGTCAATTGCAAGGTGCACGACGAGGGCAAGAAACTGCTGGTTCCCGGCGCCCGCTGCGGTGACATTGCGCGTGAACTCAACAAGATTTTCGAGGCGCATGACCTGCTGCAGTACCGCACCTTCGGCTACGGCCACTCGTTTGGCACCCTGAGCCACTACTATGGCCGCGAAGCCGGGCTTGAACTGCGCGAAGACATTGACACCATCCTGGAGCCCAACATGGTGATCTCGATGGAGCCCATGATCATGCTGCCCGAAGGCATGCCCGGCGCTGGTGGGTACCGCGAGCACGACATCCTGGTGATCACGCCCGAAGGCAACCGCAACCTGACCGCTTTCCCCTACGGCCCGGCGCACAATATCATTCAGGCTTGAGCCGGGCGGCACGCCCGCGACCCTGAGGCAGGAATTCATGCAACATTTTTCAATCTGGTCATTGCTGCGCAATGGCATGTCGTACCACGAGGGCTGGCAAAAGCACTGGCGCTCACCCGCGCCCCAGCGCGAGTACGACGCCGTGGTGGTGGGCGCTGGCGGTCATGGTTTGGCCACCGCCTACTACCTGGCCAAGGAACACGGCATGCGCAACATTGCCGTGGTGGAACGGGGTTGGTTGGGTGGCGGCAACACCGCGCGCAATACCACCATCGTGCGCTCAAATTATCTGTGGGACGAGTCGACGGCGCTTTATGAAAAAGCCATGAAACTGTGGGAAGGCCTGTCGCAGGACATCAATTACAACGTGATGTTCAGCCAGCGCGGCGTGATGAACCTGGGCCACAGCCTGCAAGACATGCGCGACATCGAGCGCCGCGTCAGCGCCAACCGCCTCAATGGGGTAGATGCCGAGGTGGTCAGCCCGGCGCAGATCAAGGAAATGATTCCTTTCATCAACCTCAACACCCGCTACCCGGTTTTGGGCGCCTCGTTGCAGCGCCGGGCCGGTGTGGCCCGGCATGACGCCGTGGCTTGGGGCTATGCCCGCGCCGCAGACGCACTGGGGGTGGACATCATCCAGAACTGCGAAGTGACCGGCATACGGCGCGAGAACGGCGCGGTGGTTGGTCTGGACACGGCGCGCGGCTTCATCAAGACGCCCAAGGTGGCGATCGTGGCAGCCGGCCACTCCAGTGTGGTGGCCAGCCTGGCCGACATTCGGCTGCCGATCGAGAGCCACCCGCTGCAGGCCCTGGTGTCCGAGCCGCTGAAACCGATTTTCCCGAATGTGGTGATGAGCAACGCCATCCATGCCTACATCAGCCAGTCCGACAAGGGTGATCTGGTGATCGGCGCCGGCATCGACGCCTACACCGGCTACGGCCAGCGCGGCAGCTACCAGACCATCGAGCACACGCTGCAGGCCATCGTCGAGATGTTCCCGCTGTTCTCACGCGTGCGCATGAACCGTCAATGGGGCGGCATTGTGGACGTGTCGCCCGACGCCTGCCCCATCATCAGCCTGACCCCGGTCAAGGGGCTCTACATCAACTGCGGCTGGGGCACCGGCGGCTTCAAGGCCACGCCCGGTTCGGGATGGGCCATGGCGCACACCGTGGCGCAAGACCGGCCGCACGCGCTCAATGCCGCCTTTTCGCTGGACCGCTTCTACACCGGCCACCTGATTGACGAGCACGGCGCCGCCGCCGTGGCGCACTGAACCGGAACCCCAACATGCTATTGATTGAATGCCCGTATTGCGGCGTGCGCGCCGAAACTGAGTTTGCCTACGGTGGCGAGGGCGGCATCGCCCGACCACTGCAGACCGAGACGCTGAGCGACGAACAGTGGGGTGACTACCTGTTCATGCGCAAGAACCCCAAAGGTATGCACCACGAACAATGGCGCCACGCCAGTGGTTGTGGACGCTGGTTCAATGCGCTGCGTGACACAGTGAGCTACCGCTTTGAGGCGGTCTGGAAAATCGGTGAGCCTGCGCCTACAGCTCACAGTGCCGGCACGGCCAAGGAGCCAACATGAGTCCCACCAACCGTCGTCTGAGCGCCGGTGGGCGGGTACAGCGCGGAACACCGTTGCGCTTTACCTTCAATGGCCACAGCTTTGAGGGACTGGCCGGTGACACACTGGCCTCTGCCCTGCTGGCCAATGGCGTGTCCCTGGTAGCGCGCAGCTGGAAATACCATCGCCCGCGCGGCATTTTGAGCGCCGGCGTCGAGGAGCCCAATGCCCTGGTGCAGTTATTTGACGGTGCCCGCACCGTGCCCAATGCGCGCATGACTGAGGTTGAGCTGGTTAACGGCCTGAGCGCACAGCCCATTCACGCCAAACCCAGCATCGAATTTGACCTGCGCAGCGTGAACGGCTGGTTTGCACGTTTTTTGCCAGCGGGTTTCTATTACAAGACCTTCATGGCCTCCCAAAAGGCGTGGCACTTTTTTGAGCACCACATCCGCAAAGCCAGCGGCCTGGGCGAGTCGCCCCGCGAGGCCGACCCCGACCACTACGACAAACGCTTTGCCTTTTGCGATGTGTTAGTTGCTGGCGGTGGGCTGGCGGGCCTGAGTGCCGCGCTGGCAGCGGGTGCCTCGGGTGCGCGCGTGATTCTTGCTGACGAACAGGCCGAACCAGGCGGTTGGCTGCTGTCCAGCGATGCCAGGGTGGATGATCTGCCGGCCGCCGTTTGGGTTGAAGACGCCCTGCGCCGGCTGCGCGCCATGCCAGAGGTCAAGGTTCTGAGCCGCACCACAGTTTTTGGCTACCAGGACCACAACTTTTTGACGCTGGCTGAGCGCCGCGGCGACCACCTTGAAGGCGGTGTGACACCCGTGCGCGAGCGGCTGTGGAAGGTGAGGGCCAAGCAGGTGGTGCTGGCCACCGGCGCCCATGAACGTCCGCTGGTCTTTGCCAACAACGACTTGCCAGGGGTGATGTTGGCCTCTGCCGTCTCCACCTACATCCGGCGTTATGCTGTGCTGCCGGGTCGGCAGGCGGTGGTTTTCACCAACAACGACAGCGCCTACGACGCGGCACTGGCTTTGCACCAAGCCGGTGCGTCGGTGACGGTGGTCGATGCCCGAGCAATGGCCGATGGCGCGCTCAGTGAACGGGCGCGCGGCCTGGGCCTGACGATTCTGTCTGGCCAGGTGGTGGTGGAAGCAAGCGGCGGAAGGGCTGTCAGCGGCGTCAAGGTTTACCGGATGGATGGTCAGGGCCAGCTCCAAGGCGCTGCGGCCGCCCTCCCCTGTGACCTGCTGGCGGTCTCGGGCGGCTTCAGCCCGGTCATCCACTTGCATTGTCAGTCCAGCAGCAAAGTGGTCTGGAATGACACGCTGGCCTGCTTTCTGCCAGGTCCGGCCATGCAACCCCAGCGCTCCGCCGGCAACTGCCGCCAACCCATGAACTTGTCCGACTGCGCTCAAGATGGCACAGCGGCCGGCTTGGCCGCCGTGCTTGCCGCAGGCTTGGCTGCGCCGGCCGTGGCGTCACCGCTGACCCCAACTCTGGCACCCGGCGCCTTGCGCAAACTGTGGGAAGTGCCCCACCCCAAGCCCACCAGTCGGGCGCCAAAGAAGTTTGTCGATTTCCAGAATGACGTCGGGGCCAGCGACATTCACTTGGCGGTGCGCGAGGGCTTTGAATCTATCGAACACGTCAAGCGTTACACCGCCATGGGTTTTGGGACCGACCAGGGCAAGACCGGCAACATCAATGGCATGGGCATAGCGGCCCAGGTGCTGGGCCGCACCATCCCCGAGGTCGGCACCACCACCTTCAGGCCCAATTACACGCCGGTCACGTTCGGCCTGGTGGCCGGCCATGAGCTGGGCGATCTGTTTGACCCGATCCGCACCACCGCCATCCATGACTGGCATGCCAGCCATGGCGCCTTGTTTGAGGATGTCGGGCAGTGGAAGCGGCCCTGGTATTACCCGCAGGCCGGCGAAGACCTGCACGCCGCCGTGGCGCGCGAGGTGTTGGCCGTGCGCCGAAGCGTGGGCACGCTGGACGCGTCCACCTTGGGCAAGATCGACATCCAGGGGCCGGACGCTGCCGTGCTGCTGAACTGGCTGTACAGCAATGCCTGGTCCAAACTGGACGTTGGCAAATGCCGTTACGGCTTGATGCTCGACGAAAACGGCATGGTTTTCGACGATGGTGTGACGGTGCGACTGGCTGAGAACCATTTCCTAATGCACACCACCACCGGTGGCGCGGCGCGGGTGCTGGCCTGGATGGAGCGCTGGCTGCAAACCGAGTGGCCGCACCTGCGGGTCTACCTGACCACCGTCACCGACCACTGGGCCACCACCGCTGTGGTCGGCAGCAAGGGGCGCGACGTGTTGCGCAAACTGTGCACCGACATCGACTTTGACGACACCGCCTTCCCCTTCATGTCCTGGCGCGAGGGCACGATGGCTGGCGTCAAGGCCCGTGTCATGCGCATCAGCTTTTCGGGCGAGCGCAGCTATGAGGTCAATGTGCCAGCCGCCGACGGCCTGCAGGTTTGGGAGGCGATCCACGCCGCTGGTGCCGAATACGGCATCACACCTTACGGCACCGAGGCCATGCACGTGCTGCGCGCAGAAAAAGGTTACATCATCGTCGGGCAGGACACCGATGGCTCGATGACCCCAATCGACCTGGGCCTGGGCGCCATGGTGGCCAAGACCAAAGATTGCCTGGGCAAACGCTCCCTGACACGCTCCGATACCGTGCGGCCAGACCGCAAACAGCTGGTCGGCCTGCTGACCGACGACCCGCAGGTGGTGCTCAAGGAAGGCGCGCAGATCACCGACACGACCGACCTGTCGCAACTGCCAGTGCCCATGATCGGCCATGTCACATCCAGTTACCTGAGCCCGACGCTGGGCCGCTCCATTGCGATGGCGGTGGTCAAGGGCGGCCACCAGCGCACCGGCCAAACGGTCCAAGTGGCGCTGAGCGACGGCACAACGGTGCGAGCGACCATCGGCTCGACCGTGTTTTACGATCCCCAGTCGGAGCGCCAGAATGCCTAAGGTTCATCAACTTCCCGCCTTTGCGCCAAGTTCCCATCCGCTAGCCTTGCGGGTGGGCCAGCAGGGTTTGGCCATCGTTAATCTGCGCGGTAACTCGCAGGATCCAGCGTTTTTGGATGCTGTAGAGCGGGCACTGGGCCTGGCGCTGCCGGTGCAGGCCTGCACCACGGTGGCCAATCAGCGGCTGCGCCTGGTCTGGGTAGGGCCAGACGATTGGTTTGTGTTTGGGCCTCATGGCGAGCAGGCGGCGCTGGCCGAGGCGTTGCGCTCTGCGCTAGGCCAGCAACACGCCGCTGTGACTGATGTCAGCAGCGGCTACTTTGTTGTCAGCCTGACTGGGCCGTCGGCACGGGATTTGCTTGCCCAAGGTTGTCCGATGGACTTCCACCCCAATGCCTTTGATGTCGATCAAGCAGCCACCACCCATTTCCACAAGGTCGGCATCACCCTATGGAGAGCGGCCGATGCATCCGGTTTCGAGTTGCTGGTCCGACGCAGCTTTATCGATCATTTTTGGCAGCTTGTCGTGGCCGGCTCACGCGAGTTCGGCATCTCTGACGAGCAGTATTTTCCAAATCAGGTATGAGCCTGAGCCTTGTGTGATTCGGTAGTCTGAATCAGGCGGCTGTTTTGGATCGTCGGTTGAACAAGTCAAAGAGTTTAAGCCTGGCGACGTTCATGGCCGTTGCG
>Ga0247844_1002342_pt1 | contig 31218 bp, 28 predicted proteins | sample LaCtaG_FD_192421 | JGI IMG/M metagenome (GOLD analysis project Ga0247844, IMG submission 192421) | Freshwater microbial communities from meromictic Lake La Cruz, Castile-La Mancha, Spain - LaCruzMarch201714.5m_1 | ecosystem: Environmental > Aquatic > Freshwater > Lake | place: Spain: Castile-La...
GGGTTCGGGAATCCTTGGTGATACGCGCGAGTTGCAGCATGCCCTCACTACGCCGACCAGCTTCATTAGCTTTCCTTAACTATCCGGGAACAAGTCTATTGCTCAAGTGCGGCGCGTTGCTGTTCGTTGAGAGCAGGAAGGATTGCGGCGTTCATCTGCTTGATGGTGGCTCGGATGTTCTCCTGGGTCTCGCCACGGATGCGGAGGATGTCTGTGGCGGCACGGGCAGCGGCTTCGCGGACTTGGGCTTCTCCGGCGTCATCGAGTCCTAGGCGGGCTTTGTAGTCGGCTACGGTGCTCTCTGTCCAATCGGTGGCGGGAAAGGTGGCGGCTTTCTCTCGTGTGTGGAGATGCGGTGCGATCATGACGCCAGTGCCGATACCAAGCGCGAACAGCACGACGAGGCCGAGGAGAACTTTGAGACGGGCGTTCATGGCAGTTGGGTGGCGGCGGCGATGAGGGCATCCACGCTGGCGGCGGGGTTGGTGTTGACGGGTGGCGGCAGCAACGCGGCAATCACGAGCAGCGCAGCTGCTCCCGGCAAGGCGAAGCGGCTGATGAGCGCCCACAGGATCGAGTCCATCGTCGGCTCGAAGGTGTCCGCAGGCTGCCAGCGGAGCCTTGAGACGATGCTGTCGATTTCGTCATTCGATGGCTGCGGCGTTTGCGGCGAGGCCTCGGATGCGAGACGCTGCCAAAGTTCTTTGGAGTTCGATTTCATGGAAGATGCAGGTGCGGGTTAGTCATCGAGTTCATCGCGCATGGCAGCGGCAGTTTTGTGGCTTTGCGGCGGGCGCGGAAGGCTCGCATTCGGACGTTGAGCACGGACCAGCCGGTGAGGGCGGCGACTTCGCTGGCGCTGTGGCCTTCGAGTTCGAATAGGGTGAGGATGAGTCGCTCGTCGGGAGCGAGCTGGGTGAAGATGCGCTCGATGAGCGAGTTCGCGGCGGCTTTGCGGTCGTTGTGTTCGGTTTGATCCAGCAGCGGCGTGGAGTCGAGCAGGAGCGCCTGCTCGGCTTCGCTGAGATCGGCGGCGCGGAGTTCGGGGCGGGTGGACTCGTGGCGATGACGATTGCGGCAGACGTTGAGCGCGATGCGCGAGACCCAGTGCTCCAGCGGCTGGCGAAAGTCGTAGCCGGACAGATGATCGAAGACGCGGATGAAGGCCTCCTGCACGAGGTCCTCGACGGCATCGCGCTTCGAGAGATGAGCACGCACGATGCCGGCCACACGCGGGTGCAGACGACGGACGAGTTCGCGTGCGGCAGTCTCGCTGCCGCTGCGCAGCCAGGCGCGTGCGAGTTCGTTGTCGGTGAGTGGATCGTCATGGGGCACTGGACGAGTAAACACGGCATGTCAGAGAACGTGACGAAAAATCTGCTGTCACGTTTTGGGAGGTGGCGTGTTTGTCCCTCCATGATTTGTTGGGTGCCGTGGTTGACCCGCCCTGAAGCACCTCTTCACTGTTCCCGCATCCCATGCTCTCGCCCCTTCTCCAAGCCGTCGTCAGCCTCCTGTTCCTGCTCTTCGTCTTCGGAGTCATCGAGCATGTCTTTGGCAACAAACGCGGCAAGCTGCCGAGGAAGCGTGAGCTGCTGCTGGATGTGCTTCATGCCGCTTTCAATCAAATCGTCACCCGCTGGCTCACTGGCGTGGCTGTGCTGGCGCTGGCGATCGCCATTCTCACACCGCTGGTCATCGTTGGTGTCGATGCGCTGGATGCCAAAGGCCAGTTCAAAGGCTTCGGCCCCATCGGCACCGCGCCTCTTTGGATGCAGTGCCTCGCCGCCGTCATTGTGGGCGATTTCCTGCTCTACTGGATTCATCGGCTGTTTCATCGCAGGCGGTTGTGGCCGTTTCATGCGGTGCATCACAGCTCCGAGCAGCTCGACTGGCTCAGCACCTTCCGCAGCCATCCGGTGAATGAGATCGTCGGCAATATCTTCCTCACCGCGCCCTTTCTGCTCTTGGGCTTTTCGCCCTCAGCCTCGTTTCTCTCACCCGCGTTGCTCGGCCTTTACACCATCTTCGTGCATTCGGATGTGAACTGGACTTTCGGCCCGCTGCGCTACGTCATCGTCTCGCCCGCGTTTCATCGCTGGCATCATTCCAAGGCCCCGGAGGCCATCGACAAGAACTTCGCCAGCCTGCTACCACTTTGGGACCTGCTCTTCCACACCTGCTATTTCCCGCCTGACCGCACGCCCGGCGATTTCGGCATCCATGAGCTGATCTCCAAGAACTGGTGGGGACAAATGCTGCATCCCTTTCGCCACAATCCGAGGTCTTGAAGCGGCGGGAGCCGTCCCGCGAAGACGCATCAAATTTTCCTGTCACATTTCCGGGTGCGGCGTGTTTGGCATCACATGCTCCGCTTTCTCTTCACCCTCGTCGTTTGCCTCGCCAGCTCTGCTTTTGCTCAGAATCCGTATCCCTTCCAGCTCGGCTCGGCAGGCCAGGAATATGGCAAGTGTGCGATCAGGGCGGCGGATGGCGGCATCGTCATTGGCATGTTGTTTCAGAACACCATCGACTTCGATCCGGGGGCGGGAACGGCCACGCTTGGGACGCCGCCGGGAATTGACTGCGCCATCGTGAAGTATGCGCCAAACGGCTCCGTCGCGTGGGCGAAGCACATCAGCGGACCGACCACAGGGACGAGTGCGAATGTGGTCATCACGCCGCATGGCACCACTACGGACGCGAGCGGGAATATCATCATCATCGGTTACTTCGGAATCTCGGGCAGCACCACGCAGGCAACGGTGGACTTTGATCCAGGGGCGGGCGTGACGAACCTCACGAACACAGGCGGCTGGGACCCGTTCATCTGGAAGCTTGATGCAAATGGCAATTTCCTCTGGGCGCGCACCTTTGGCAGCACGACAGCGAACACGGCCACCGATGAGCGCTGCTGGGATGTGGGCACGGACAGCACGGGCAACATCTATGTCAGCGGCTTCATCGCTGGCACCTATGATCTCGATGCGGGAGCGGGAGTGGCATCGTTCACCAGCGCGGGAGAGAAGGATCACTTCCTCGTGAAGTATGATGGCAGCGGGAACTACGCATGGGGCTTTACCATCGCGGACACCGGAGATGCAGCCACCTCGCTCAAGGAAAACTCCGTCACGGTGGATGCACTCGGCCATGTCTTCCTCGCCGGGCATTTCAATGGCACCGCTGATTTTGATCCTGGCGCAGGCACCACCAATCTCACCAGTGCAGGCAATGCGGACATGTTCATCGCCCGCTACGACACCAGCGGTGCCTACCAGACCGCTGTGCGCATCGGTGGCACCTTTAACGACACCTCGCCACCCGGCACTGTGCGCTGCGACGCGAACAACAACCTCTACATGACGGGCCGTTTTCGCGGCACCATCGATCTGAATCCCGGCGCAGGAACCAACAACGTCACCAACGCAGGCACCACGGACAACATCTGGGTGAGCAGCTACGACAACTCGCTGGCCTATCGCTGGGGATTCAGCATCACGAGTGGCAATGGGCTCGATGGCGGGCATCGCGTGGACTTCGATCCGACCAGCAACGGCCTCTATGTCGCAGGCTGGTTCAGCGGCGTGACGGACTTCGACGGCGGTGCTGGCACCTACAGCCTCGCCAGCGTGAACAACGCCGCCGGAACCGCGAGCGACACCTTCATCGCCAAATACAACAAGGACACTGGCGCGTTTCTCTGGGCGCGAGGCTTTGGCGGCACGGTGACGGATCAGACCTTGCAGAGCATCACCGCCGGTCTCGGCGTGGACAACACCGGCAACGCCTACGTCACCGGCCAGTTCTACGGCACTGGCGCGACCTTCTACGATGCTGCCGGACAACAAGCCAATGCGCCCATCTGGAACAGCCTCGGCAACAACGACGGCTATGTGATCAAATACGATCCGGATGGCAATCTATGGCAATCCACACCGCCAACGATCACCACGCAGCCACAAAGCCAGAGCGCACCGGTGCTGGGCAGCGCGACGTTCAGCGTGAGCGCGAGCGGCTCCGGCCTGACTTATCAATGGAGCAAAGACGGCGTGCCGATTCCGGGCGCGACGGCGAGCACTCTCACGCTCCCCGTTTTGAAATGGAGCATGACGGGCAGCTACACGGTAGCCGTGAGCAACAGCGACGGCACCACGACGAGCAATGCCGCAACGCTTACGGTGACGGGTGCGCTCACGCCGGATGTGCCCGTGCTTTTCAGCGTCGGTGGCAGTGCAGGCGTGGATTACGGCAAGGACTTCGCCACCGATCCGCAGGGCAATCTGATCGCGGCGGGCTACTTCTACGGCACCGTGGATTTCGATCCCGGCCCCGGCGTGAGCAATCGCACCAGCAATGGCAACGCCGACAATTTCCTCGCGAAGTATGACCACAACGGCTCGCTGCTCTGGGCGGTATCGTGGGGCAGTCTTGGCGTGGACATTCCGCACAGCGTCATCACCGATGCGAGCGGGAACATCTATGTGTGCGGCTACTACTCTGGCACGCATGATGCCAATCCGGGCGCGGGTGTCGCCACGCTCACGGGAGGCGCGGCACGCGATGCCTACATCGCCAAGTATGATGCGAATGGCGTCTTCCAATGGGCGAAGGGATTTGGCAGCACGGGGATCGATGACTGCTTCTGCCTCGATATGGACTCTGCGGGCAATGTGTATGCCACCGGTGTCTTCGCGGCCACGGTGGACTTTGGCGGGACCAGCCTCACGAGCACAGGCGCAGGGGATGTGTGGATCGCGAAGTTCACCAGCGCTGGTGCATGGACCTGGGTGCAGGCCATTGGCAGCACCGGTGAAGATGACGGCACCGCCATCGAAGTGGATGCGATGGGGCGAGTGAACTTCGCAGGCTATTTCAATGCCACCGTGGACTTCGACGCAAGCGCGGGAACGAACAACCTGACCAGCGCAGGCAGCAATGACGGCTTCCTCGTTCAGCTCGACACCAACGGCACCCACCAATGGGCCATTCGGATCGGCGGCACCGGCTCGGACACGATCACGCCCGGTGGCATCACCACCGATGTGTGGGGCAATGTGTTCCTCTGCGGCAACTTCGCCACCACTGCCGACTTCGATCCCGGCGCGGGCGCGGCAAACCTCACGAGCAGCGGCGCGGGCGATTGGTTCGTCGCGAAGTATTCCAGCACGGGAGCTTATCGCACGGCCTTCGGCGCGGGAGGCACCGGCAGCGATCAGGCGCACCGGCTGAATTTGGATGCACTCGGGAACATCTTCGTCACAGGATGGTTCGAGGGCACCGTGGACTTCGATCCTGGCGCAGGCATAACGAATTTCACCGCCGCATCCGCAAGTCCGAACAACGACATCTACCTCGCCAGCTACACCGGCACCGGCGCGTATCGCTGGGCCAGCCGCTTCGGCGGCACGACACCGAACGATGGCGACAGCCTCGGCACCAGCGTGAAGATGTGCGGCCCGGATCGCTTCAGCTTCGGCGGACGCTTCCACGGCAGTGACGACTTTGTCCCTGGCGCAGGCGTCGGCATCCTCACGGAAGACGGCACTGGCGCTGTCTTCGCAGGCATCTACCGCGCCGATGGGAATCTCTATGTACCCGCCGGTTTCGCTTCGCCCTCCGTCACCACACCACCGCAAAGCATTGCTGTCACCGCCAGCACCAGCGTCACCTTCACCGTTGCAGCCAGCGGCAACTCCCCAGTGTCCTACCAATGGCAGCGCAACGGCACGAACATCACCGGTGCGACGGGCGCGACCTACACCGTGACAAATCCAGCGCTAGACGATGACGGTGCCCAGTTCACCTGCATCGTGAGCAACTACGCTGGCACCGCGACCAGCACCGCCGCCACATTGAAGGTCTTCGCCACGCCCATCGAAGTCTGGCGCTTCAATAACTTCAGCACCAATGCCAACACCGGCACCGCCGCCGACGATGCCGACCCAGACGGCGACGACATCGCGAACTTGTTCGAGTATGCCACGGGCAGCTCGCCCACTGCCAACAGTCCTTCCCCCTTCGTCAGCAGCACCAGCGGCGGCTTCCTGACCCTCACCGTCACCAAAGCCGCCGTCAACGGCGTGACCTGGAGCGCCGAGTCCTGCGATGACGTGACGTCCTGGTCGCCCGCGAGCGTCATCGTGCTGACTGACAACGCAACCACCTTCCAAGTCCGCGACAACGTCGCCACCGGAAGCGCCCCCCGCCGTTTCCTGCGCCTCAAAGTCGCCCGACCATGACCGAAAGCCCACCTCGCCACGGCCTCGTTTCCCGCGCCAGCGCATCCAAGACGAGATCGCAACCGCTCGTGCGGCGCAACCACGAAGCCCACGACTACGCCGAGCGCATCCGCGAGCGGTTGCCGAGGCGCTTGCAGGAGCTGCGGGAACGCTGCGGCCTGAGCAAATACGGCCTCGCTTGTGAGAGTGGCGTCAGCCGGGAATACCTCGGCAAGATAGAGCGTGGCAAAGCCAATCCGACGCTGCCCGTCATCGCGCAGATCAGCCATGGACTCGGCATGAGGCTGGAGCAGTTCACCGGTGAGCGTAAGGAAAGACGACGCGGAGTAGCTGCGGTTGGCAGTCGTAGTGGACCGGAAGCAAAGGCCTCGGTTGCCAACCGAAGCTATGAAAACAGAAACTGCTTATCACAGCACTGCCTCTACTTCGCCCGCATCCGGTTGTTCTTCGCGTTGTGCTCCAGCTCGCAGAGACCGAGCGCCTCCATCAGTGGCGGCACATACACGCCGAATCTTCCGCGCAGGCCTTTCTTCAGACCATACCAGCCGCCGAGGGGATTCTCCGGGGAGCGGCCCCAGGCCTCGACCGTGCCTTCCTTGGCAGGCTTTTGCTCGTCTGCGCCACCGAGGTCCAGCCAGTCGCCATGCTTCTTGAGCATCGCGTGGAGATCATCAAGGCACCGCGCATCATAGTGCAGCACCGTCTTGCCCACCGTGCATACGAGCACGGCGACACCTTCCTTGTTGGTATCGGTGTGCATGGTGAACTCAGCCGTGCCTGGAGCTGTCTTGAGCTGCCAGGGATCTTCTTTGGGACGAGTGGGGAGTGACATGTGGGTATGGGAGTAGAACCGACTGAGCGTGCAAGGAGATTCTGGTGACGTTCATGCTGCGGATTGGTATCGGTGGTTCAATCACGACTCCCCCAAGCGCGTGCGGACATCTGATGCCCCTCCAGCGGCCCGGCGGGTTAGGCTCTGCTGCCAGCTCGCGGACAAGCCAGGACAGGCGGCCAGCGCCAGCGCAGCTGCGGCGTCGTTTTTGCGGTGATGCATGATCTCATTGGCGATGGCGATGCTCCACTGCGGGGCGGGGCGTTCCACCAAGTTCAGCTTCATGCCCGGCTGGACGGAGCAACCGCTCAACACGCGGAAATACCAGCCCGTGCGGCCCGTGCGCTCCACCTGCAAAGCGAGGTCTTTGATGCGCCAGCGGCGGGCCAGTTTCCAGCACGGCTGGCGGGGCTGAGACACTTGCAGGCGCAGTTCACCACCCTCAAAAATATCGCCCATACAGACTTCATTTTCGGTCATGCCGATGGTGGTGAAGTTCTCGCCAAAAGCACCCGCTCCAAACGGAAGTCCCAATGCCTCCGACCACAGCGCGTAATGCTCGGATGGATAGACGTTGATCGCCTTGTCGGGACCGCCGTGGTTGACCAAATCAGCCTGCCCATCTCCTTCGATGCCATGCGTCGTCACTTGCCGCACTTCGACCACACTTTCCTTGAAGAACCCGGTCGTCCATTCGCGGTCCATCGGCTCTGCGGCTCCTGCTGTGCCCAGGGTGCGTGGCATGCCGGTTTGCAGACCGATGATCGTCAGCGTGCTCATGCCTCCGAGTGCGTGCCGTGTTCTTCATCCAGATCGCGGATGCTATCGATGATGGCGCCCAGTTTTTCACCGGTGGTCGTCAGCGCATATTCCGTGCGTGGCACCTTCCCCGCGATCTCCGTGCGTGTGATGAGCCGATAATCCAGCAGCTTGCGCAAACGCTCGGTCAGGATCTTGGTCGAGATGCCAGGAATGAATCGCTCAAGCTGCCCTGGCCGCGTCACTCCGCGACCGATGGCCGCCAGCACGGCTGCCGACCACTTGCAGCCCACCACGTCCTCCAGCCGACGATAGGCTGTGCGCTCCGCAAGCGGCAGGTATTTGGGTTTCTTTCCGGTCTCGTCTTTCGATTTCATACGCTGAGATAGCACGCCTCCACGAGATGGAACAGTGGGAACAAAACGGTGCCCGCTCACGCAATAGTGCCCTCTTTCTTGAATGGCCGCCGGGGTTTCAGGTGACCGTGGCAACCGATGCAAGCTGCATCTCCCTGCCAACCAAACCACAAACCCAAGACAAAACACATCCACATGAAAACCAAAGCCACATTCTACCACGCAGGCTGTCCCGTCTGCGTCGCCGCCGAACAAAACATCGCCTCAGCACTCGATACGAGCCGCTTCGATGTCGAGATCGTCCATCTCGGCACCGCCAAGAGCCGCGTCGCCGAAGCCGAGGCCGCCGGAGTGAAATCCGTGCCCGCCCTCGTCATCGACGGCACCGCGTATCACATCAATTTTGGCGCGGACCTCAGCGTGCTGAAGTAGCCGATGTCAAAGTCCCCTGTGCTGTGGCCCGGCCGTCCATCCGCAGCGCTGCGGCACAGGTAGGAGTCGGAGACGCTGGCGCGCTTACGCGAAGTGACATCGTTTGGTAAGGCGGTCCTTCTTTGATGAAGGTGAAGAAGTCGGCATGAATCGCTGGCGAATCCAGCGGGAAGCGCATCTACATCCAGCTCAAGAGCGGAAATTGCCGCTGAGTGTTCCGGATGGAAAATGAGCGGCCAACTTCGTTTCCTACCAGCGCACCCGCAAAGGCGATGGAAGCGAGGTCTTCGACGTGAAGGAGACCGCCACCTCGAATATTGGATCAGCCAGCCGGTGGACGTGTATCTCGTCACCCGGCAGACGGACGAACTCAGCGGCCAGCAAGTCATCCGCTGGATGAACGTGACTCGGTATCTCAAGGCCCGGAAGGACAAGAAGTGCCGGCAGATCATTTTCGCCGGTGAGAAGCTAGACATGGAGGCGGTGTGAAAAGTACGGGATGGGTTCTTCCCGGCGATGACGGCGCGGAAGTAGGGAATGGAGCTTTTGGCGGGCTGGTTTTGGCGTAAATCGTTGATTACAAGCCTCTCCTGACACTGCCAAGGCCCGATTGACATGCCCCAAGGGCCATCTCGCACGCACCCAGACTCAGGCTGACACACGCCCAAGGACCATCTCGCACGCACCCAGGCTCAGGCTGGCACACGCCAAGGGTCATCTTGCACACACCCAGACTCAGGTTGACACACGCCAAGGGCCATCTCGCACCCACCCAAGGCGCAATTGACACGGCCCAAGGGTGAACACGCACTCGCCAAGGGGCGGTTTGCACCAGGCAAGGCCCGCCTCGCATGCACCCAAGGCGCGGCTTACACGCGCCACGCTGCCGCTAGCACCTGCTGAAACCTCCGCTCGCACCCGGCAGCGCGGCGCTGCACCGGGACAACGTGAGGCTGCACGCGTCCACGGTGTGGCTCGCACGCACCCAAGTCTTCCCTCGCACGCGCCGGGAGTCGGCTGACACGGGGGACGGGGTGAGGCTGGTGGCTCTTGCCAATACCGCGAGATTTCCTGATACGAGGCGTTCCCTGCGCATGTTCCCTTTTTGTCGTCGTACCGTCGTCCTCCTCACCCTGCTACTCCTCGGCACTGCGTCCCTCGCCGCCGATGCGCGCAAGCCCAACGTTGTGATCTTCCTCATCGACGATCAGGACAAGGCCAGCATCGGCGCGTATGGCGGTAAGACATTCACGCCGAACCTCGACCGCATGGCGGCGGAGGGGATGAAGTTCAACCGCGCCTATGTGAGCAGCGCGGTCTGCACGCCGTCGCGCTACGGCTGGGTGACGGGACGCTACGCGGGTAATTCGGCGAGCAAGCTCTACAACGATGCGTGCGGCGGTGCGGACAAGCAGGGCTTTCCGAACTTCAACATGGCGCTGGAACCGGACCGCATGAACCTCGGCAACGTGCTGCGCGAGGCGGGCTACGCGACCGGATGGGTAGGCAAGTTTCATCTCCATTCGCCCCTCGATTTCCCTGAGTTCTACACGGGCGACGCAGGCTTCCGCGAGGTTCCGAAGGGATTGAAGGCGAACGCGGCGACAACCGCGCTCTTTGCCCACAACGAAGCGGTCTTGCGGCGCTACATCACGAATCTCGGCTTCTCGTGGGCGCAGCATGTTTATTACGGCAACATGGACGCGCCGTTCAACTCGCATAACCCCGAGTGGACGACTGCCGCCGCTCTGGAGTTCATCGAACAGAACAAAGCGCGCCCGTTTTATCTTAACCTCTGCTCCACGCTGCTGCACGGCGGCGCGGGATCGTGGCGCAAGTCACTGGAGCATCCGCTGTCGTCAGGCGAGGGCGAGTTGAAGTCGCTGCCCGCCGTGATGACGCCGCGCAAAGACCTGCTGAAGAAGATCACCGACGCGGGCTTCGAGATCGGCAACGAAGTCGTCGGCGAGGCGTGGATTGACGACGCGCTCGGCGCGGTGCTGCGCAAGCTCAAGGAACTCGGTCTCGAGGACAACACGCTGGTCGTATTCGCGCCCGATCACGGACGGCGCGGCAAGGGCTCGCTCTACACGCAGGACGGCGTGAGCATCCCGCTCATCGCGCGCTGGCCCGGCCACATCCCTGCGGGCGCGATGTGCGATGAACTCGTCCAAAACGTGGACTGGGCCGCGACCGTCCTCGACGCCGCCGGTGTGAAGAGACCGGACGCGTATCGCATGGATGGCCACAGCTTCCTGCCGCTGCTCTTCGGCAAAAAGGAAGCGCCGGTGCGCGACCACGTTTATCTCGAAATGGGCCACGCCCGTGCCGTGGCGACGAAGGACTGGAAATACATCGCCGTGCGTTACCCGCAGGAGCAGATCGCCATCATCAAACGCGCCACGCCCGAGCGACTGCCGCGTGTGATGTCCTACATCGGCAATCTCGGCATCGGCACCCGCGGAGCCGAGCGCGCGGGCTTCTGGGACGCGGATCAACTCTACGATCTGCGCACCGATCCTGACGAGCGCACCAACCTCGCCGCCGCTCCGCAACACGCCGCGCAGTTGAAGACGATGCGCGACCTGCTCTCCGCCGATCTCAAGGCAAATGGCCGCCCGTTCGGCGAATTCGTTCCTGGCGGCAACGCTGCGCAGCCCGGCCAAGTCGATGCGCAAATCGCGCAGGTGAAGAAGATCAAGATTGATGGCAAGAAGGTCATCCTCCCCGAAGACGATGCCGAAAAGCCCGCTCTGCCACCAGCGGAATCCAAGAAGGACATGCGCAGGAAAAAGAAAGCCGTGCAATGAGTGGCTGCCCCAAGATCGCGGTCCTCACCGGCACCCATTCCGGTGCTGAAGGGCACCTCTGGATAGGGGGTGCGTTTTTGCAAGCGTATCCGATGACCGAAAAATCAGCGTTCTTGCCCGCCTTTCTCCGCGTGAGATGCGCGAACTACACGCTTCAGCCGGCTTCCGCGCGGGATTTCAGGCTCGTTTTGCCCTCTTTTGATGCTCGTTTTCGTGTTCCGCCCATCTCAACGAGCCAGGCAGGCATAGCGGTCCATGTTGTAAACCAGGTTGCTCAGGTGGTTGTGCTGCGTGGCTCGTTTCAACCCGATGCTCCGACACCAGTCGGCTCCCATCTGCGCCATCCTCGCGAAGATGTGCTCCACCCGCACTCGCATCCGGCTGATGGTGTGGTTGGTCTGCTGCTCTTTTTCACTCAGCGCATGGCCTCGCGTCGCTTTGCGCATGAGGAACTCCTGTGCGTTGAGCTTGATGAGGTGCGCTTCGTGCTCGGCGCTGTGATAGGCGCTGTCGGCGAGCACGGCCTGGTCTTTTTCATCGAGGAGTTCTTCAAAGACCTGGCTGTCATGCACATGCGCAGGTGTGGTGGTGGCTTTGATGATGAGCTTGGTTTTCAAGTCGGCTTTCACATGGTTTTTCCAGCCGTAGTGGGCTTCGTTGTTCTTTTTCGTCCAGCGAGCTTCGCTGTCTTTCTGCCGACCCACGGCAGGGTTGGTGTCGAACTCCTCGGGCCGCCCGCCCTCTTTGATGCGCTGGTTTTGCTCGCGGCTGTTACGCTGGCGCGGGGCTTCGGTGAAGCTGGCGTCGATGATGCTGCCTTCGCGGGCGATGTAGCCTTGGGCTTCGAGCTGGCGGTTGAAGGCTTCGAAGAGTTTGCGGCTGCCCTCGCGTCCGCTCTCTTCAAGGCGTTGCTTGAAGTCCCAGATCGTTTTGGCGTCGGGGATCACATCGCCGATGCGCAGGCCGAGGAAGCTTTTGAAGCTGGTGCGGTCAAAGATTTGCTCCTCGGTGGCGTCGTCGCTCAGCCCGTGGAACTTTTGCAGCACGAGCACCTTGAGCATCAGCACGGGGTCAAAGGGTGGCTTGCCGCCCTTCTTCCAGTCGCGAGTGGCGTAGCCGGTGAGTTCTTCGAGCAGCGGACGGAAGCTCTCCCAGGGGATGACATCGCGCAGTTTGAGGATGCCGGTGGTCTTAGCGGCGACAGCCTGCTCGTGCTCGATGGCACTGAAAAGCCCTCCTCCTCGCTGGGTCGTGCGGTAGTGTTTCATCGCTGCCTTATTGGCTCATCAATGAGCCCGGCGAAAGTCACACCTGAGAAAATGAGGTTTCCAGAGGTGCCCTTCACTGGTAAGATCACGCAATCGTCGCGTGCCATCTCCCCAGCGAGCGTGGTGTCTAGCGCTGCAAGAATCTTCGGGCACCTGGCCAGTATGCCGGGCCATTGCATACTAGTTAGTGCCTGCGGCCTGAAGACGAATTCTGCGTGCTATGAGAGCTTTCGTTGCCACGGACTCATATGCCAAACAGTTGCAGCTTAACCATTTTCTGATTTGAAATCTCAAAGGGATCACTACAGCGGCTGTGTCGGCAGGCTCATGGAGAGTAGCTCCAGGTCTGCAAAAGTCAGTCGCTTCACCTGGCCTGCTTGGTTTGCCTGCACAAACAGACCCGCCTCTACATCCATGCACGTCAGCCAGCCGTGGCCATAGACCCAGGTGTCCAGGCAGATCGCCTGCGGCCGCACGGTCGGAATGCCGGCCTTTTGTGCCGTGTGGCCGCAGATCAGGGTCTTCCCTGAAACATGCGGGAACGATTCTTCAAAGCGTGTCCAGAATAGCCACATGTCGCTCTGCTCGCTAAGCGGCAGCACCGCGTTTGCATTAGCGTGGACGAATAGGTGCGTCGCGTTTTCCCAATATCTAAGGCAGCGGTTGGCAATAAAGTCCAGGTGCGCCTCAGTCACATTGTCCCAGGATGGCGTCTCCTGATCCGGGGCGTAGGAAAGCAGCGTCTCCCGCCCGCCGATCCGCATCCACGCCGCCTGGTCTAGCATGTCTGCGGCGGCCTCCAGAAACAGCACCTCGTGGTTCCCCATCAGTGGCTTGAGTTGCGTGGTCTTCTCCAGTTCTAGCAGCGTGTCTAGCACTCCTTTGGTGTCAGGCCCACGGTCCACATAGTCCCCTAGCGTCACCAGCACATCATCCTTGCCCGGCTGCACCGCCTCCAGCACTAGGCGTAGAGCGGTCAAGCAGCCGTGGATGTCGCCAATGGCAAGGGTTCGCATCGGCCCATAGTTGCGCTTTCAGCCCATCGTGCAAGCTAGGACGTGCATCTCAGCGAAAGGGGTGACATTTCCCGCAGCGCGCTATCATGCCGCCCGCCTGCATGAATCTTCTCCAGTCCCTCGACTACTCCGTGCTCCAGCAGTGCATGCACTGCGGCATGTGCCTGCCCACCTGCCCCACTTACATGGAGACGAAGCGCGAGCGCAACAGCCCCCGTGGCCGCATCGCCCTCATGCGTGGCGTCGCCGACTCCGAACTCCAGGTCACGCGTGAGTTCGCCGATGAGATGTACTACTGCCTCGGTTGCCTCGCCTGCCAGACAGCCTGCCCTGCTGGGGTGAACTACGCGGAGCTTTTCGAGACCGCGCGCGCCGAGGTGGAGCGCGCCGGTGTCGCCAAGAGTGCCGAGCGCAGCTTCTGGCGCTGGCTCACCCTCACCGTCCTGTTTATGCACCCACGCCTGCTGCGCTGCACCGGTTGGGCGCTGCGCCTCTGGCAGAAAACTGGCCTTGATGTCCTCCTACGGCGCGTCCATTTCCTCGGCCTCCTGCCACGAAACCTGCGCGCGCTTGAGCCGCAGACCCCGCGCATCGCCGCCGCCTTCTCAGACAGCCTCATCGCCCCCATCGAGTCCCCGCCGCAGCCGCCCCGCCACCGTGTCGGTCTACTCACCGGCTGTGTCCAGGACCTCGCCTTTCCCCATATCAACCGCGACACCGCAGATGTCCTCCTCGCCAACGGCTGCGAAATCGTCACCCCGCGCGCCCAGCACTGCTGCGGCTCCCTGCACGCCCACAATGGTGCCGTCGAGCACGCGCGCGAACTCGCCCGCCGACAGCTCGACAGCTTTGACCTCGGCAGCCTCGATGCCATCATCACCAACGCAGGCGGCTGCGGCGGTCACCTCAAGCAGTACGGCCACCTCCTCCACGATGACCCACTCTACGCCTCCCGCGCCAGTCAGTGGGACCGCAAGGTAAAGGACATCCACGAATGGCTCGTGCAGATCGGCATCCGCCCCCCTGAGCACGGCACAGGCGTCACCGAGGTCACCTACCACGAAAGCTGCCATCTTTGCCACGGTCAAAAGATCACCACCCAACCGCGCAAGGTTCTCCAGGCCATCCCCGGCCTCGTTTTAAAGGAACTGAGCGAGAGCAACTGGTGCTGCGGCAGCGCCGGCATCTACAACATCACCCAGCCCGAACAGTCCGCGAAGCTGCTCCAGCGCAAGGTCGCCCACATCCGCCAGACCGGTGCCCCCATCGTCGCCACCTCCAACCCCGGCTGCCACCTCCAGCTCGTCAGCGGCCTGCAAGGAGCTATCGAGGTCACACAGCCCGTCACCCTCCTCGCCCGCGCTTATCAGGCAGCTTCGTGAGCGCACCACGCCCTCGTTTCTCATAGCTGCCCACTAGGCGCACGCCCCTGCAGCACCAGCGCGTGCTCCACGACGGCACGGCCAGCTTCCACTTCGTCATTGATGACCACAGCGGCACCAAGGCTCTTCAAACGTTCCACATCAGAGGCGAAACGGGCGCGTGCCAGCACGGGCACGTCGGGGCGCAGCTCCCGAACGATGGCGAGTGCATCGGCGGTGATGGTGGCATCGGGAAAGGTGAAGGCGACCATGCGCGCATGGGCCAGGCGGGTCAGTTCCCAGGTCTCCGCGTGGGCGGCATCGGCAAACAGCACGGCCTGGCCCTGGCGCTTGAGCAGGCGCACAGTGTCGGCGTTTAGCTCAATGACGAGGGTGGGGATGCCCTGGTCCAGCAGGGCTTTGTTCAGCCGCTCCCCCACAGGGCCGTGGCCGCAGAGGATGGCGTGGCCGGATATTTCCTTCATGCGCTGGCGCAGGACACTGGCCTCTGGCATGCGTGGCTTGTTGCGGCCCCAGCCGCGTTTTTCTAGCCAGGCACCCAGCGGCTCGCCCGCACGCATAAGCGCTGGCAGCAGGCCCATGCTGAGCGCGGCGCTGGCGATGAGCGTCTGCTGTGTCCCCGCGCTCCACAGCGCGGCGGGGCCGGCTTTTTGCAGCAGCACCAGAGAAAACTCCCCCGCACTGCACAGGCCGATGCCCGCCATCAGAGCCTGCCGGTGCGCCAGTCCCAGGCGGCGTGCGATCAGCGTGGTGATGCCCGCCTTTCCCACCATGAGCAGCAGCGTTAGGCACAAAATTGGTCGCCAGAACTGCGCGGCCACTCTCAGGTCAATCATGAGGCCCACGGACACAAAGAACAGCGTCAGAAAGAGATCCTTGATCGGCATCACGTCGGCCAGAATGCGGTGCTTGAAGATGGACTCGCTCACCGCCAGCCCGGCGATGAAAGCGCCAAGTGCCAGGCCGAGCTGGAGTAGCCCGCCGATGAAGGCCAGGCCGATGCAGCAGCCGACCACGCTCAGGGTGAAGAGCTCGCGGTTGCGCGTGCGCGTGACTGCGTTCAGCAGCAGGGGGATGCCCCAACGCGCGCTGACCCCGGCCAGCACGACAAACAGGCCGCCGCGCCCCAGCAGCGATCCCACGCGGATGAGCCAGCTTTCCTCCGCCGCATGTTCGTTGAGCAGCAGCGGAAGTGCCAGGAAGAAAACGATGATGAACAGGTCCTGAAAAATCGCCACCGCTAGCGCCATGCGTGCGCCCGGGCTTGCCTCTAGCCCGAGGTCTTGGAAGGTCTTCAAGCTCACTGCCGTGGAACTCATCGCCAGCGCCACTGCTAGGATCAGCGCCGCATCCCACGGCAGGCCCGCCAGCCATGCCCCCGCACCCGCCAGCAATCCGCACAGGCCCATCTGGAGGCCACCACCGCCAAATGCCTGCCGCCGCAGAAAGCGCAGGTCGCCCAGGGAAAACTCCAGCCCCAGCGTGAACATCAGCAGCATCACGCCAAACTCCGACATCTGCGTGATCTGCCCATGCGACTCACCGCCGCCCATCAGCTCCAGCACGCCACTGTTGGCGATGAACACGCCGCACAGAAAGTAACCGGCCAGCAGCGACTGCTGCAAATGCAGCAACAGCAGGGAGACCAGCACCACGGCGACCAGCATGACCGCCAGCAGCGTGAACAGCGGCGGCAGTCCTTCCGCGGCGGCGATGAGGGGATGCAGGAGCATATCTTTCCTTTGGATGCAGACGCTCACTGGCTCAAGCCGGATGTCCTGGCAGGCACGCATAATAGCCATGCATTTCCCCGGTTGCGCAGGCGGTGTGCCGCCGCCAGAGTTATGGCTTTCCACCACACCTGCCATGTCACGCCGCGCGTCCATCGCCGCCGCCCTTGCCCTCATGTCCGCCTCAGTCTCCGCTGCCGTCCACTCCACCATATGGGGAAAGACCACCGCCGGGGAGGATGTGCTGCTTTTCACCCTGAAGAATGCGCAGGGCATGGAGGCGCGCATCACCAACTACGGCGGCATCATCGTCTCCCTGACCGCGCCGGACCGCACCGGTAAGCTGGCTGATGTAGTGCTCGGCTTTGACACGCTAGAACCGTATTTGGGCAAGCATCCGCACTTTGGCTGCATCACCGGTCGCTACGCCAACCGCATCGGCGGCGCGGCTTTCAAGATTGATGGTGTGGAGTACCAAGTCACGGCAAACTCAGGCAAGAACCACATCCACGGCGGCACGATCGCCTTTGACAAAAAAGTCTGGAAGGCCACCGCTAGCACGGAGCACAATGCCGTCGAGATGCACTACAGCAGTGCCGATGGCGAGGAGGGCTTCCCCGGAAAGCTCGAGTGCAAAGTAACCTATACCCTCGGCGATGACGGCAGTCTCACGCTCGACTACCGCGCCACCACCGACAAGTCCACCGTCGTGAACCTGACCAACCACAGCTACTTCAACCTCGCAGGCGAGGGCAGCGGCGATGTGCTGGGACACGAGATGATGATCCCTGCGGACAGCATCACTGCCACCGATGACGCGCTCATCCCCACCGGCGAGATCGTCAGCATCCTCGGCACACCCCTGGACTTCACCACGCCACAGCCCCTCGGCGCACGCATCAAGGCGGATTACAAGCCGCTGGTGCAGGGCAAAGGCTACGACCACAACTACGTGCTCAAAGGCACAGGTATGAAACTGGCCGCACGTGCCAAAGACCCGCAGAGCGGGCGCGTCATGGAGGTGCGCACCACCGACCCCGGCGTGCAGCTTTACACCGGCAACCATCTCAAAGGTGTGAAGGGCAAGGGCGGCCATGTCTATGAGGCCCGCTACGGCTTCTGCCTGGAGACGCAAAAGTACCCCGACAGCCCTAACAAACCGCAGTTCCCCAGCTCTGTCCTGCGCCCCGGCGAGACCTACGCGCACACCACGATCTTCACGTTCTCCGCAGAGTGACCGCCCCTGTCCCGCTCCCCTTTCTCTCCATCCCTCTCGCCCCGGCCTTCGTGCAGGAGCAGGACTTCGCCGCCCGCCAGCATCGTGGCCGCCGCGATAACCAAGAGGACTACTACGCCTTTGCCGATGCCGCCGAACTCTCCGAGCTGCCTTTGGAAAAGATACTCCTCGTAGTCGGTGACGGCCTCGGTGCCCATGCCGGCGGTAGTGTCGCCAGTTACATCGCCGTGAACGCTTTCGTGCGCGCCTTTCATGAGCACCCCGGTGCCCCACACTTGCGCCTGCGCAGCGCGCTGGATACCGCCAATGAGACTCTCGGCTTCATCACCAGCCGCATGCCCTCCGTGGCCCCGCCCATGGGCACCACCATGATCTCCATCCTCGTCAGCCCCGTCAGCCTACAGTGGATCAGCGTCGGCGATTCCCCCCTCTTTATCTACCGCGATGGGCACCTCACCCGCTTGAACGCCGACCACTCCCTGGCCCCCATGCTGGAGGACCGTGTGAAAAGCGGCCACATGACCGCCGATGAGGCCGCCGGGCATCCCGACCGCCACATCCTACAAAGTGCCCTGCTCGGCATGCCCCTGGCCCTGGTGGACTATCCGCAGGAGCCACTGCCCCTGAGGAGTGGGGACATCATCATCTCCGCCAGCGACGGCATCTTCACCCTTGCCCACAAGGCACTGGAGGAGCTTCTCGGCTTTGGCAAGCACACTACGGCAGACAAAATCGCCGACGCCATCATCTTCGCCATCCGCCGTATCAATTACGACCGCCAGGACAACACCACTGTCGGCGTGGTGAAGGTGCCCTGACCAGAGGGTGGCAAGTCCTGCGGGAGAATTGAGGCGATTTTTCCCGCGTGCCGGACCTGAAAATCTGCCCACCGTGTGCGGATGTCATACCGCGCCTCCCTCCGCCGCCTTCTCATCCGCCTCTGGCGTGTGGGCCTGCTGGCCGCAGCAGTACTGCTGATTCGCGATGCCACCCAGGGACAGGCTGCCTACGAGGCTGCGGCGGCACTCACCGCTGAGCGTGTGCGGGATTTCTTTCCCAGCATCGCCTCGCTGGGGGAAACGAACCCGCTCAATGGCTGGCGCGCGGCTCTGGATGCAAGCGGACAACTGCTGGGTTACGTCACCACCACAGCGCCGGAATCCAACAGGATCATCGGCTATTCAGGCCCGACCCATACCCTGCTCACCTTCAATCCAAACGGCGTCGTCACAGGCATCCGTGTCCTCAAGAGCCACGACACCGCCGACCACATCGCCGAGGTCATCGCGGACCGGGAGTTCTTTGCCCAGTTCCGCAGCCTGAAGCCCGGCGCGCCCGCCCCGGAGCCGCTGCATGGCGTCTCTGGGGCCACCCTCACCAGCAGCGCCATCGCGCAGGGAGTGCTGGAGAAGCTGGGGCGTGCCAAGGCTGCATCACTGCGTTTTCCAGAGGAGATCACACTTGAGGAAGTGCGACGGCTGGACCCCGAGGCAGCCTCTTTGCAGCCCGCAGAGAAGCATCCCGGCGGCAGCAAGGTCTTCAACGCGGCTGGAGTGCAGACGGGCCTGGCCCTGCGCACCTCGCCCGTCACCGACAGCCTCGTGGGCTACAAAGGTCCGACCGACACATTGATGCTACTGGACCCAACAGGGGCCACGCTGCGGCGGATCGCCCTGCGCAAGAGCTACGACACGAAGCGCTATGTGGCCTATGTCACCGGCGATGACTACTTCCTGAACATCTTCAACCAGATGACGCTGGAGAAGCTGGCCGCGCTGGACTTCGACGCGGCCAAGATCGAAGGCGTCTCGGGAGCCACGGAGACAAGCTGGTCCGTGGCAGAAGGTCTCAAGCGCCGGGCGGCGAACCTTTTGGAAAGGCAACCGACTGGATGGCTGCGGCTGATCCGCTGGCGCTGGCAGGACACGGGGCATGTCGTGGTCATCGTGTCAGCGCTGCTGATGGCCTTCACGCATCTGCGGGGCATTGCCTGGGTGCGGCACCTGCATCATGCGCTGCTCGTGGCCTATGCCGGCTTCATAGCGGGCGAGCTGCTGTCACAGGGACTGCTCACTGGCTGGGCCGCGCATGGCACACCGTGGAGGAATGCCGCTGGGCTGCTGCTCCTGGGAGCTGCCGCCCTGCTGGCCCCGGTCTTCACGAGCAAGCAGCTCTACTGCCATCACATCTGCCCGCACGGCGCGTTGCAGCAGTTGCTGGCACGTCGCGTGAGGTGGCAGTGGCGCGTTTCCCCCAAGACTGACCGCTGGCTTGCCAGGGTGCCCTTCGCCCTGCTGGCCTTCGTTTTCATCTCCGTCATCGTTGGTTGGGCCGTGGACCTGAACGCGCTGGAGCCGTTCGACGCCTACGTCTTCAAGGTTGCCGGATGGGCCAGCATCGTCATCGCTGTGCTGGGGATCATCGCCTCCCTGTTCACGCCTCTGGCCTACTGCAAATATGGCTGCCCCACGGGCGCGCTTTTCAAACTCATCCGCTTCACTGGTGATGCCGACCGCCTGGGCACGCGGGACTGGGTGGCAGCCGCGATCCTGGCTGTCAGCATGGTTCTTTGAGCTGGCCGGGAAACTTTGTACGAGACTCTGCGGACACCATCAATTACGATTTGCGTCATGCCTCTCCTCACCGACCGCAAAACCAAGCCGCAGTATGATGTCATCGTCGTTGGCTCTGGCGCGGGTGGTGGGATGGCGGCGCTGATCCTGGCGCTCAATGGCGTGAAGGTGCTCATGGTCGAGGCCGGGCGGAACTATGATCCGGCGACGGAGACGCCGATGTTCAACACGCCAGAGATGGCTCCGCTGCGCGGTGACAAGACGCCTGTGCGGCCCTTCGGCTATTTCGATGCCTCGATTGACGGCGGCTGGCAGGTGCCAGGGGAGCCTTACACGAACAAGCCGGGCACGGAGGGCGGCTTCTGGTGGTGGCGCGCGCGGATGCTCGGCGGACGCACGAACCACTGGGGCCGCATCTCACTGCGCTTTGGTGAGTTTGATTTCAAGCCGAAGTCGCGCGACGGGCTCGGCGTGGACTGGCCCATCGGCTACGAGGACATCGCGCCGTGGTATGACCGCGTGGAGCAGCTCATCGGCGTGTATGGCGAGAACGACGGCATCGCCAACGCGCCGAACTCCTCCCCCGGCGTGCTTTTGCCGCCGCCGAAGCCACGTCTGGGCGAGCTGATGGCAAAGAAGTCGGGAAAAAAGACCGGCGTGCCCATCGTGGCCGCGCATCGCGCCGTGCTCAGCCAGCCGCTGGACTGGAAGAACCTGCCCAGGCAGCTCTTCCCGAACAACCCGAAGGCGCAGGAGATACTGGGCAAGGACATGATGACACGCGCGGCCTGCTTCTGGGCCACGGACTGCCTGCGCGGGTGCAGCATCCGCGCGAACTTCCAGAGCACCACCGTCCTGCTGCCCGCCGCGCTGGCGACGGGGAATCTCGACATCATCACCGAGGCGATGGTGCGCGAGGTGACGATGGCAAACGGCAAGGCCACCGGCGTGCATTACATTGATAAAAAGACGCGCCGGGATGCCGTGGTAAAGGCGCGCGTGATCATCGTGGCGGCCAGCACTTGTGAGACCTCGCGCATTCTTTTGAACTCCAAGTCGCAGGACAAAGCGGGCCTCGCCAACTCTAGCGGGCAGCTCGGCATGAACCTCATGGACAGCGTTGGCACGAAGCTCGGAGCACACATCCCCGCGCTCGAAGATGCGCCGATCCTCAATGAGGACGGTGCCGGCGGGTTGCATGTCTATTCGCCCTGGTGGCTGGTGAATGAGCACGCGAAGCTGGGCTTTGCGCGCGGCTACCACATCGAGATGGGCGGTGGACGGCGGATGCCGCAGGTAAGCAGTTTCGCCTCCCTAGACACGACCAGTTCCGGTGTTTATGGCAGCAAGCTCAAGGAGGAAGCCCGCCGCTACTACGGCGCGAGCTTCAGCTTCAGCGGACGTGGCGAGATGGTGCCGAACAAAGACTGCTACTGCGAGCTGGACCCGCAGGTCGTGGACCAGTGGGGCATCCCCGTGCTGCGCTTTCACTGGAAATGGAGCGACCATGAGATCAAGCAGGCCGGGCACATGCAGCAAACTTTTGCCGAGCTGATCGAGGGCATGGGCGGCAGGGCCAGTCCGCTCAGCGGTCGCGACGCCATCCAACGCCCTGGCGAGATCATCCACGAAGTCGGCACCGCACGCATGGGCAGCAAGGCCGCCGACTCCGTGACGAATCAATACTGCCAGACCTGGGACGTGAGGAATCTCTTTCTCATGGACGGTGCTGTGCTGCCCAGCAATCCCGACAAGAACCCCACGCTGACCATCATGGCCCTCGCCTGGCGCAGTTGCGAGTGGCTGATGGGTGAGATGAAGGCTGGCAATGTCTAGTCCCTTGAGATAATCTTTCCCGTCATGAGCGCCGCCCTTGCCCTGAAACCCAAGCTCCGAGTGGAGGACTATCTCCTCGGCGAACGCATCAGCCCCGTGCGCCACGAATATGTGGCCGGTGAGGTCTATGCGATGGCTGGTGCGAGCGAGGAGCACAACGTGGTATCGGGAAACATCTTCGCCGCCCTGCATGGCCATCTGCGGGGGAAAAAGTGCCGCGCCTTCATGAACGACATGAAGGTCAAGATATGGATCAACCATGACCTCTTCTATTACCCGGACGTCATGGTCGTGTGCGATCCCGATGACGATGACCGCTACTTCAAGCACCGCCCCACGGTGCTCATTGAGGTTCTGTCGCCTGAGACGCGGCGCATTGATGAGCAGGAAAAGCTGCTCTCCTACCTGCGGCTGGAGTCGCTCCAGGAGTACGTGCTTGTGGAGCAGGACACCCTGCAGGTGATGATCTTCCGCCGAACCAATGATTGGAACCGCGAGGTCATCGCCGGAGCGGACGCCGTGCTACATCTGGCCGCACTGGGCTTCACGCTGCCTCTCAAAGAAATCTATGAGGGCGTGCATTCCTGATCCTTCCAATCACCTCCCAACATGCCTGACCAGCCCATCTCCCTCTCCCGTCGTCACGCGCTGAAATGGCTTGCCGGCACTGCGGCGGCTCCGGCCGCATTTGCGGCGCCGCATGAAACCGCCCCTGCGCCGCCTGCCTACCCGGAGCGCCACTCGCTTCACGATCCTGATTTCACCAAGGCTGCCGTGGCACCGTGGGAAAAACTGCTGACGCCGGAGGAGCTGAAGACGACGACGGCTCTCGCGGACCAGATACTGCCCAAGGACGCCAATGGCCCCGCCGCCAGCGAGGTGGGCTTGCCGGACTTCATCAATGAATGGGTCAGCGCCCCGTATGAAAGGCAGCGCAATGACAGCGAGGTCATTCGCGGCGGCCTCTCCTGGTTGAACACAGAGAGCTTCAAACGTCACGGCAAAGGCTTCGATGAACTTGATGCGGCAGGGCAGTCGGGTATTGTGGACGATATCTGCGATGCTGAGAAGGCGAAGCCCGCGCACCGCGTCGGCGCTGTCTTCTTCAAAGAGTTCCGCCAGCTCTGTCTGGGTGGTTACTACACCCACAGCGCCACCTGGAAGCATCTGGGCTACATAGGCAACGTCAGCCTCGGCGGTGCCTACCCAGGAGTGCCGCAGGAGGTCATTGAAAAGTATGGGCTACAGGATGTGGCGTAGCCAAGCTGTTGTTGAACGCCATGCGGGTTTGCGAGTGACTCGCCGCACTGGAGTGCTGCGTTCTTAAACGATCTGGGGTTTGATGACGGCGACGCTGAGCGGTTCCAGGGCGGCTTTGAGCTTCTGGAACATGGCCTCGTCCTCGTAGGTGCCGACGATGGCACCGCCACTGCCGGTGAATTTGGCACTGGCACCGCAGTCACGGGCGGTTTCGACCATGTCAATGTTTCCCTGGCTGAGTTTGTAGAGGCGGCGGCGGAGGTCGAAGTTCTCGTTCAGCAGAGGACCGATCTCGCGCCCATGCCCTTCCACTAGCATGTCGCGCACGCGCTGGGCCAGGTTGGCCCACTGGTACATGGCGCTGACGATTTCGCGCTCGCCCCGGTTCCAGCGACCACGGATGTCATTGTGAAAGACCTCCGTGCCCTCGCTGAGCTTTGTGGTGTAGGCGACATAAACGGGTGGCAGGAGGGCAGGGTCCAGCTCCTCGTAGATGCCGTGACCCAGCTTTTCCACAGAGGCACGGTTAAAGTCCATGAAGACGACGCCCTCATAGCTCTGGATGACGCGATCTTGGAGGCCGGCGGGGATGCACAGCTCATCATTTTCCACACTGAGCACGAGGCTGGGGAGGATGTGCTTGGGTATCTGGACGCCGTAGAACGCGATCAGGGCGCGCCAGCAGGCTGTGATGATGGCGCTGCTGCCGGCCATGCCGACCTGGGGAGGGATGTTGCTAGAGTAGCGGAGGGTAAAGTTGCGTCCGTGGAGGGCGATTCCCTGTTTCTGACAGTATTCGTAGAAGCGTTTCACGCTGGCCTTGAGCAGGCGGATGCCGCCGTAGTAGCCGAACTGGCGGACATCGCGCGCCAGCGCCTCAATACTGCCAAAAACAGAGTGGTCGCGCTCATTGGGCTCGATCCGCAGCTCCGGCGTCTCATACAGCGTGACCTCCGCGCAGTAGTCGCGGATGATGAAGGAGATGGTCTTGCCGAAGTAACCGTCGGAAGGATTGCCCACCAGTCCGGCGCGGGCGTGGGCTTTGGTGCAGACGAGCATGGAGGTAAGGGGAATGGGGCAGGGCAGGGGAGGAACGCCATGCTACGGAGGCGGGAAAAGGCGCGCAAGAAGATTGGCAGCACACCTGCTGGCAAACGGGCGCGCAAGCCTCCACCGAGCTGTGGGGGTGAAAAAACAGTTGCCCGCCCGCAGTGTGCCGAGTAAACAGTCGCCCCACCAAATCAGCGCGGTTAGCTCAGTGGTAGAGCATTACCTTGACATGGTAGGGGTCACAGGTTCGAACCCTGTACCGCGCACCATCGCCCATCGAAGAAGGCGATGCATTTTCCTGGCAGAAAACGGCTGCAAAGCCTGATGCCCTGGCCTATCTCCCACTCGTGATAGTCATCGCAACGGCCAGTCAAAAAGGTGGCGTGGGAAAGACCACGCTGTGTATCAACCTCGCCTACTCCCTCGCCAGGCGCGGGTGGATGACGCTGCTGGCGGATACGGATCCGCAGGGCGGCGTGGGTTTGTCCCTGGCGCGCTCTACGCGTGCGAAGCAGGGCTTTTATGACTGGCTGTGCGGGGAAAAGAATTTTAACCGGCTGGTTCTGGCCACGCGCCTGCCAGAGCTGCAAATACTGCCCGCCGGCCAGCATGATGCCTGCGCCCGGCGCGGCTGGCCCGCAGATGAGGTGCCTGCACGCCTGGCGGACCTGCTGCGCGCGGCAGAACTGCGTGGTGTGGACTGCCTGATTTTGGACACAGCGGCAGGCCTTAACGGCATGACGGAAGCAGTGGTGAAGGCTAGCGACTACGTCCTGCTGCCGCAGCAGGCGGAGCCGCTGGCCGTGCGTAGCGTGCCGCACATGCTGGAGACTCTGGCGCGCTTCCGTGCGGAGGGCGCGGGGGTAAAGGTGGCGGGCATCCTGCTGACGATGGTGATGGGTGACCACCAGATCAGCCAAAAAGTCGTCACCGAACTGCGCGCCATGCTGCCTGCCGACCTGATGTTTGACCAGACGGTGCCACGGCTGCCCTCCTTCCTGGAAGCCAGCGCTATGGGCGTGCCGGTGGCCTTAATCAAACGCAATCCCCCGCCGGAAGCGCTGATCTTTGACCAGATCGCCGCTGAGATCGAGCAGCGCACCGGGCTGCTTCAGGACCGTGAAGCCTCTGAAAGCCATGCAAGTCTCCTGGATTGACGAACACGAGGTAGCTGCACTGGCGCGACTGCTGAGCAATGCACCATGTGCTGTCCCCACCGCCCTACCGCCTACACCCAGACCGCAGACCGTGCCGACAGCGATGTCTGAGGACTGCGGCACGCCCGCGACTATCCTACCGAGGGCTATGGAAGACAGCGGTGAGGATCAGGCTGGCTTTACACCCAAAGCAGCCGTGCCACCCAGACCGCCTTCCTTCTTTCGTGAGCGTCTGCGTGCGCTACGGGAGCGCGCCATCAGCGCCGGACTGCTGACGCCGACACGGGTGGCAGCATTGGTAGATGAGACGCCGCAGGAGGTCATCGAACTGGCTGTGGTGGAGGATGCGCTGGCCGCTCTGGCACCGCCGCCCCTGGCGGAAACTTTCCCCCCTGTGGCGCAGCCGCCCGCTGCGGTGGACGATCCCGGTTTCCAGGCAACCCAGGGCACCATCGCAGATCGGTTGGACGCCTTTGCCGCCTGGGCTGTGGAAAAGCTGGGTGGCGGTGAAATCCTGGTCGTGGACGAGTACGGCTGCCTCCTGCGCGGTCCGCAGGAACAGTCCGGCCTGGTGCTTTCTACCCTCATGGCCTGGAATGCAGCCATTCGCGCCAGCGCCCAAGCAGCTTCAGCGTACCCCCAGCCCCAGCCCCAGCAGCAGCAGCTACCTACAGGTGAGACGCTGACCCTCATACCCTGTCAGACGCGCCTGGGCATGATCCAAGTGGCCGTGACGCGCCCCTTGTCGCTGACTGAAGCAGAGACCACGCTGCTGCGGCAGGCATTGGCTGCGGCGATGTGGCAATAGATACCTACTTTTCTCGCGTCTTCTTGACAGCAGAACCTGAGATGGATGAAATCCCCTTTCCCACCAACCCGTAGTAACCATGAAACATACCGCCCTTTTCCTGCTCCTCGCCTTTTCGCTCCATGCTGAGGCTCCTGTCAAACCCGTCTCCATAGCTGCCAGCCAGGAGGCGTTTGTCAAAGACGGCCAACTCGCTGGTGCCGTCACTCTGCTGTGGCAGGACGGCAAAGTCATCAGCCATGAGGCAGTGGGCTTACAGGACATCGCCAGCCAGACGCCGATGGCGAAAGACAGCCTATTTTGGATCGCCTCTATGACGAAACCCATCACCGCACTGGCCGTGATGATGCTGCAGGATGAGGGCAAGCTCAGCATTGAAGATACGGTAGCGAAGCATCTGCCGGAGTTCAAAGGCCAGATGCTCCTCAAAGAGAAGACCGATGCGCAGACGGTGCTGGTGCGGCCCGCGCGACCGGTCACGATCAAAGACCTGCTCACCCACACCAGCGGCCTCGTGGGCAACTCGCCACTGGATGGCGATGCGATTGACGTGCTGACGCTCAAGGAGGCCGTCATCACCTATGCTCTCTCCCCGCTACAGTTCGAGCCGGGGAGCAAGTGGTCCTACTGCAATCCTGGCATCAATACTCTGGGGCGCATTGTCGAAGTCGTCAGTGGCGAGGAGTATGCAGAGTTTCTGGAGAAGCGCCTGTTCAAGCCCCTGGGAATGAAGGACACCACCTTTTGGCCGAACAAAAAAGAGCTGTCGCGCCTGGCCACCTCCTACAAACCTACAGCAGACGGCAAAGGACTTGAAGTCGCCACCATCAAGTACCTCACCCCACCATTCTCGGACAAAAAGCGCACGCCACTGGCCGCAGGCGGTCTCTTTTCTACTGCCGAAGACTTGCTGAAACTCTACTCCATGCACATGAACGGCGGCGAGGCAGACGGACGGCGCTACATCTCAGCCGCCTCGCTCAAGCTGATGACGCAAAGCCACACAGGCGATCTCAAGGCAGGCTTTACGGAAGGCATGGGTATGGGTCTCGGCTTCCAGGTCGTAGTGAATCCCACTGGCATCACCCTCTTGCTCAGCCCCGGCACCTACGGCCACGGCGGCGCGCATGGCACCCAGGGTTGGATGGACCCTGTGAAGAAGACCATCCACATCCTGCTCATCCAGCGTGCCGGATTGAAAAATGGCGACGCCTCGCCCATGAGGCAGGCTTTCCAGGACGCGGCTGCGGCTTTGATCAAGTAATTGTCCGTGCCCTTTCTACCCCAGCGGCTGCTTTACTGCATCCCAGACATCCCGGGGGCGGGACTCAGACGCGAGCGCATTTCTGGATCATCCAGGGAGCGGTCCACGGCATCCTGGAGTGCGCCGGAGGTCAGGCCATTGAGCAGCGGCACAGGGCTGCCACTGCCGGGAATGAAAGCAGTGGACTGGCGCTCCCCTGTGTGGACGCGGCTGTGGAGCACCTCACCGCTTCCCGCCGCGACCACGCTCACACGCAGGCGTGCGTAGCCATAGGGACGCACGAGCAACTGGCAGTAGAGGTCCAGCACCTCACCCGTGATGATGTAGCGCGCGTTGCCTGGGGAGGTGAGCATCCCGCGCGCGTCCAAGGCGTGGGCAAAGGCATGAGTGACGACCTCATCCACCGGGATGCGCGTCTGTACATACTCCACTGGCGTGCCGATCTGGGTGCGCACCGTGCCCAAAGAAGTCGGCTCCATATCACGGCGGTCCACAAATTGGCGCGTGCTAAACTCCGCCTGACCAGGCCGCACATGGCCGGGACCGGGCACATAGTCCAAGCTGACCTGCGTCGTGCTGGAGCAGGCGGCTAGGCCAGAAAGACAAAGGGCGGAAAGGAGCAGGCACTTCATGAAGTGCGGATGCTTAACCGCAGTCGCCGCGCTTTCAAACACCGCTTTTAAAGAAGCACGGGCACTGCCCCAAAAAAGTACAACCCTGTCGGAATTGGCGCTCAGGAAAAAAAACCCCAAAACCTGAAGCCAATCGTATTTCCGACAGGGTTGATTTAATGGTTATATTCGGTTCAGACGAATTCAGGCAATCTCAAAAAATGATCTTCCCAACAAATTTTCTTTTTCGGTGGATACAATGTCATGACAAACAGGGCAGGATGCCTGTTTTCACTCTCTCACGCTCTTTTCTGTCGCTGATTTTCGTGCTCGGAATTAATGGATTAATTCTTTCGGGCGCACAGGCACAGATCGGCCCCGCAGTACGGCAGGTGATTGTGGCACGCGCGGCGAATTGGAACTCGAACACCGCAAACCTACAGGCCTACCAGCGCAGTTCCTCCCGTGCGGCATGGCAGCCGGTCTTTGCAAAGCCGGTGCCAGTGCTGCTAGGCCGCAGTGGTCTGGCCTGGGGACGCGGTGTCTTCACCCCACTGCAAAACGGTGTGCCCTGGAAGATAGAAAAAGACGGGCGCGCCCCGGCGGGCGTCTTTCAGCTCGGCAGACTCTTTGGCTACGCTGCTACACCACCTACGGGCACGTGCTGGCCCTACCACCAGGTGGGGCAGTGGGATGCGTATGTGGACGACCCAAACAACAAGTATTACAACCAGCACTACCGCGCCGACCCGCGCAACGTGCCGCCGTGGTTCGAGAAGCAGCGCATGCGGCTGGGAGATGCCGCCTACAAATGGATGCTGGAGATACGCCACAACCAGGGGCCCGCAGTGCCGGGCTACGGCAGCGCTATCTTCTTCCATGTGCGCCGTGGTCCCGCCAAGCCCAGTGCAGGCTGCACCACGATGGCCCTGGATAATCTGGAGCTTCTGATCGGATGGTTGGATCCAGCAGCCTCCCCGCACTATGTGCTGTTGCCACAGGCGGACTATGACTTTCTGCGCCCAGGGTGGAAGCTGCCGTGAAAGCACACCCGCAGATGAGCAACCTGGCCGCCTACATCCACCACATCTCCACCCGCACGCCGGAGCATGTGTACAACCAGGAATGCACGCGGGACCGGTTGAAGGACTGGGCGGTGGAGCCAAAGACCAAACGACTGATCCATGCCATCCACAGCCGCAGCGGCATCGCCACACGTCACAGTGTCTGCGGGGACTTTACCTCTGGGCCAGAGGCCGTGCTCTACCGTAGTGACGCGCACGGTCGCTTGATCCCGCCTGGCACGGCAGAGCGTAACCAAATATATGCACGCTGCGCACGGGAGCTGGCTGTGGAACTGGCGCGGGCCACAATCGCTGAGGCGGCGTTTTTTGACAAAGGGGACATCACCCACGTCATCTACACCTCCTGCACCGGCTTTACGAACCCCGGACCGGACTACCACATCATCCGGGAGCTGGGGCTGCGGCACGACGTGCAGCGCTACACGCTGGGCTTCATGGGCTGCCATGCCGCATTTCCCGCGCTGCGCATGGCCGCGCAGTTCTGCGCCGCCAGTGCAGATGCAGTGGTACTAGTGGTCTGCCTGGAGCTATGCACGCTGCACATGCAGATCAATGACCGGCCAGGCAGCATCATGGCGAACTCTTTGTTCGCCGATGGCGCGGCGGCGGCCATCCTCAGCGCGCGCGCACCAGCACCGGGGCGGCCTGCGTTCCGCCTGTGCGGCTTTGAGTCCGCTCTGGTGCCCTCCGGGGAGCAGGACATGGCCTGGGAAATCGGCGATGAGGGGTTCGACATCCACCTCTCCAGTTATGTGCCGGACATCATCGGCGCAAACATCCACACACTGATCCAGGGCATCCTGATGCGGCAGGGGATGAAGCTAGGTCAGATAGACCACTGGGCAGTGCATCCCGGTGGTCGGGCGATTTTGGATAAGGTCGAGCACAGCCTCCAACTCCCGTCCGACGCATTGGCAGCCTCACGCGCCATCTTGCACGACTACGGCAACATGAGCAGCGCCACGATTCTATTCGTGTTAAAAGCGCTGCAAGACACGGCCCTGACTGAGGGCGCGACACTCTGCGCGATGGCCTTCGGCCCCGGTCTGACGGTGGAGACTGCCGTGCTGTGTGCGGAGCTTGGATAATTTGGGAGTCTCAAGGGCACCTCTGGATAGGGGGCGCGTTTTTGCAAGCGTATCCGATGACCGAAAAATCAGCGTTCTTGCCCGCCTTTCTCCGCGTGAGATGCGCGAACTACACGCTTCAGCGGGCTTCCGCGTGGGATTTCAGGCTCATTTTGCCCTCTTTTGATGCTCGTTTTCGTGTTCCGCCCATCTCAACGAGCCAGGTAGGCATAGCGGTCCATGTTGTAAACCAGGTTGCTCAGGTGGTTGTGCTGCGTGGCTCGTTTCAATCCGATGCTCCGACACCAGTCGGCCCCCATCTTTCTGCCGACCCACGGCAGGGTTGGTGTCGAACTCCTCGGGCCGCCCGCCCTCCTTGATGCGCTGGTTTTGCTCGCGGCTGTTACGCTGGCGCGGGGCTTCGGTGAAGCTGGCGTCGATGATGC
>Ga0247844_1002344_pt1 | contig 31183 bp, 28 predicted proteins | sample LaCtaG_FD_192421 | JGI IMG/M metagenome (GOLD analysis project Ga0247844, IMG submission 192421) | Freshwater microbial communities from meromictic Lake La Cruz, Castile-La Mancha, Spain - LaCruzMarch201714.5m_1 | ecosystem: Environmental > Aquatic > Freshwater > Lake | place: Spain: Castile-La...
CTGGATCGCGAGATCGATCTGCAACTGGAGCAACTGCAGTGGGCGCCGCGGGTGAACATCTCGGCCAAGACCGGCCGAGCGGTGCAGAAGTTGGTGCCGGCCATGGAGATCGCGCTGGCATCGTGGGACGCGCGCATCTCCACCGGGCAGCTCAACTCCTGGCTCAAGGAAGTGGTCGCCGCGACCCCGCCGCCGGTGCGCGGCGGCAAGCAGCCACGAATCCTGTTCGCCACCCAGGCCACCAACCGGCCACCGACGTTCGTGTTGTTCACCTCGGGGTTCCTCGAGGCCGGTTATCGGCGCTTCCTCGAACGACGCCTGCGCGAAACCTTCGGTTTCGAGGGTTCGCCGATCCGGATCAATGTGCGGGTGCGGGAGAAGCGAGCGCCGCGCAAGCGCTAGTCGGATTGGCTAGCCTGTCGATTCCTCATCGTCATTGTCGTGATCGCCATCTTGTGGCAACAACCGTTCCGGGTGGTGGAAATTATTCGTTCCGCCGCGCAGGGGGAGGTGCGGTGGCGGAATCCATTCGGTCCGGCCATCTTTGCGTTTGCGGGTGCGCCAGCCGCCCGGCTTGATCAGTGGGTGGTCTGTTTTGCAGGCGAAGGTGAGCTTGTCGATATCGGTGTTGCCGCCGTCGGCCCACTCATCGATGTGGTGGATTTCGGTGTGGTATCCGGGGACATCGCAACCCGGCGCGGTACAGCCGCGTTCAAGGGCGTGCAGGACGAGCCGTTGGTCACCGGTCGCGATGCGTTTGGACCGGCCTAGGTAGAGCGGGCGCTGGGTGTGTTTCTCGAACACGCAGAGATAGTTGTAGGCGTGCGACGACATCCGGATGAGGTCGCGCATGGGTAGCAGGGTGCCGCCGCCGGTGACGGCGACTCCGGCCCCGGCCTGTAACTGTTCGAGGGTGGCCGAGACGATCACGGTCACCGGAAGGCCGTTGTGCTGGCCGAGTTTCGGGTCGCCGAGTTGTCCGCGCAGTAGTGCGCCGATTGCGTCGTGTTGGCGCTGGGCATGGCTGCGGGAATCGCGGTCGATGACATCCTGGGTGGGTTCTGTTGTGACAGTGGCACTCTGGTTCTCGGGGTTGCACATCCCGGGTGCGGCGAACTTCGCGCACCACGCCTCCAACAAGGAGCGAAGTTCCGGCGTCGCAATGAGCTTGCCGATGCTCATGCCATCGGGGCGTTGACGGCCGCACCAGGTGAACCCGCGGCGCAGGGCGCGGTCTTCATCGCTGAACTTGCCATCGGGATTGATGGTCAGGGCCAACCGGTCAGCGGCCTTCTCCAATTGGTCGGGCCGCAATTCCGCGGCCTTCGCTGCCAGGAATTTCTCGGCCTTCTCCACTTCGGCCGGCGCGACGTGTCCCGGAAGATCACGAATGAACTTCTGAATCACCCGGAGGTGGTCGATATCGAGTGTGCCCGCGGCCCAGGCTTTCGCGGTCGCCGGTAGCTCGGGAGGCATCGGCGTTCCGGTGAGCGTGGTGCGGGGATGCAGCTGTTCGGCGTCACGCAGACGGCGTCGGGATTCACGGGGGCTGATGCGCAGGACGTCGGCGATGACCTTGTACAGAATCGGACCGATCTCACCGTCGTCATTGCGGTCCAAGGATCCGGCGATGTCGTGCGAGGTGGTGGTTTGGCGACGCCGCGCCGTCTCGAGCCGGTCGAGCGCGTCGAGGCGTTCCAGCGCGGGGATGCGGTCCCAATCCAGGGCGCCGAGGGCCGCCACCGCGTCGTCGAGCGCGGTGAAGACCTCCTGGACCGGATTCGAAAGCATGTTCGAATAATAATCGGGCCGTCTGACAAGAATCGCCGACAAACACGGACCCGGGGTGTGGTGGCCGCGATTCGCTCTCGCTCAGAATGTCCAGATGCCACAGGTGCCCACGTCCCCACCCCCGGGGGTCGAACGTCCCGCCAGTACGGGACGCCGGTTGCGGACGGCCCGGTTAGGGTTCCGAGGTGTCCGTCGCCCACATGATCCTGATTGCGGTTGCAGGACTCGGAGCGGGCGCCATCAACTCGCTGGTGGGTTCCGGCACGCTGATCACCTTCCCGACTTTGGTAGCCCTGGGGTTTCCGCCGGTGACCGCGACGATGTCCAATGCCATCGGCGTGGTGGGCGGCAGTGTCTCGGGCACCTGGGGGTACCGCAGGGAGTTGAGTGGCCAGTGGCATCGGCTGCGCTGGCAGATTCCCGCGTCGGTCGTCGGCGCACTGATCGGTTCATTCCTGTTGCTGCACCTGCCCGAACGGGTCTTCGCCCAGATCGTGCCGGTCTTGCTGATCCTGGCGCTGATGCTGGTGATCGCGGCACCTCGCATTCAGGCCTATGCGCGTCGACGAGCCGAGGCAGCCGGACGATCCGCCGATCAGGTGCCGCCGCTGCGGATGGCGGCCTTGGTGCTGGGCACCTTCGCGGTGGGTGTTTATGGCGGGTATTTCACTGCGGCGCAGGGCATTCTGCTGATGGGTTTGATGGGCGCGTTGTTACCTGAAGACGTCCAGCGGATGAACGCGGCCAAAAACCTGCTGTCGCTTTTGGTCAACGTCGTCGCGGCGATCAGTTACACCCTGGTGGCCTTCGACCGGATCAGCTGGGTTGCCGCCGGGCTGATCGCTGCGGGCTCGTTGATCGGCGGTTGGCTTGGCTCGCGGTACGGACGTCGACTGGCTCCGAATGCGCTGCGGGCGGTGATCGTGGTGGTCGGGTTGATCGGGTTAGTCCGGTTGCTGATGGTGTGAGGGCCCCGTCCCTGGATTCGGGTGGCCGCCGGGCGCTGCGGTAGGCTCATCCCCTGCTGCCGGCGATTCCGGCAGCGCCGCGGGCTGTGGCGCAGCTTGGTAGCGCACTTGACTGGGGGTCAAGTGGTCGCAGGTTCAAATCCTGTCAGCCCGACTTTGTGGAATATGCTCTGAGCAGCAGTTTTGCTCTGCTTTCCCTCGGACTTTTTGTTGCGAACGGAAAGTTTTTTGGGACCAATTTGGGACCACCGACTGCTTGGCGATGCCCTGGTAGGACCTATGGCCGGCTTCGCGTCGCACGCTATGCGCGGCTATGCGCGCTATGTGCGCTTATTCTCGCCTCCGCAAGTGCGTCTTCTTTAGCGCACTTGACCGCAGAACGTGTTCAGTCAAGTGCGCTCCAACGGATCCGAATGCTTCCGGCGAGGCGTTCTTCGCGGTGGTGCGAGGATGTCATCGAGCAGAAGGCGATGCCGATTTCCGATCCGCTCCGCCGGCAACGCTCCAGTGGTGATCAGGCGCACCACTGTGGGTCGGCTCAGCCCAAGAAGATCGGCGGCCTGCTGAGTGGTGAGTTTCATCGACTGCGGAGCGATGGTCACCGCCTTGCCCGCGTGAAGCGCCTCTACCACCTTGGTTAACGCCTGATGTACCGACCGGGGCAACTCGATCCGGTCGTGCTCTTCGGCTCCCACGAGGGGATAACCTGGCGACGCTACGGTGCCGCGGAGGCGCTCGTGGGCCGCCAAGAACCCGACTACCGAGGCAAGTTCCTCGGGATCCTCGGGGATGAACGTCGACAAGAAAGCCCCCGCGCCGGGTCAGCCGCTGTTGATGACGATGCACCGCGCCAAAGGCATGGAGTTCTCCCGGGTGATCCTGTCGGGTGCCGATGGCCAGAACGTCCCGTCGCCGGCCACGCTGCGCATCCCGCCCGACGAGGAGAAGGCCGAGGCGCTGCTGCGGGAACGGCCACTGCTGTATGTAGCCAGCAGCCGGGCGCGGGATGCGCTGGTGGTGACGTGGAGCGGGACTCGGACGGATTTATTGGGGGAGTAGGGGAATGCCGTCAGTCCGGACCGTGACTTGCGTCGCCGGGTAGGCGAGCGACAGCGTTGTGCATTGCAGCCTCACGAGGTTGGCCTGCTCGTCGTGGGTGCGGGGTAGATGGTAGCCCCGGTGTCGGCGTCGACGATCGAAGCGGGGAAGTCGCGGTAGTCGATTGTCAGAGTGTTCGCGGAGCCGCGGCGGCCGGGTACAAGGGTCTCTAGAACCGTCATCCAGATCTGGTAGAACTCGTCGTATCTCGGGTCATCCATTTCGATGTCCAGATCGCCGCTATTCTCACTCTCGTAGTCGGTGAAGTAGGTGCAAATGTAGCCCTCACCGTCGGTGAACTCGATGCGATAACGACTATTAGGTTTGAGGTCAGCGTATTTCATCACGACGCCGATCGTCGCCGCCTCTTCAGCGTGAAACCATCCCATCGTTTTCTCCTTTAGTGGCGATCTGGATTAGCTGGCACGACGTGTGCACCCGATTTGGAATAGTGAATTGTTCCCCAACTGGTGGGCGTGGATTTTCCAGTCCTGCCGTCACGATGTACGCCGATAGCGACGCCGAAGTCGATGGTCTCGCGGGTTCCTTGTGGGTTCCAAGTGCCGGTGCCCGCTCTGAGTTCGACGAAGTGCTGCAATTCGGTGATGCTGACGGTGATCTCGGACTTGGTGGGGTCGTGATTCGGCTGGCCGCGCATGTGCTTGGCCTGTTTGCCGAAGTGGAGCACGGTGGTGAATCCGCGGACTGTGCGGAAGGCGTGGTCGGGTTTCCCTACGAGCATGCTGCGCGGTTTACTCATGCTGTCCGCCGATCGTTTGAACGGCACCACGTATCTGCGGTGAATACATGGACTCGAATGCCGCGTTCCCGTGGATGATCGAGCACTTGGTAGGCGCCGCTTCCGTAAACGACAAGGTCCGACGGTTGGCAGTTGTCGCAGATTATCTTTATTTCCGCGACGACATGCAGCCGATTCGCGAGGGATCTGATGCAGCCATGTATACCGATTGCCAGCGTCGAGCGATCGGGGATGCCCGCCAACGCCCACGGGATCGAGTCAGCGCCGTTGAGCCGAACATTCGCGATGACGTTGAAGCCTTCCGCTTGCATCTGTGCGGCGAGTTGTTGGTTTGTATAGGTCGCATCAATCTGCCTCGCCCTCGGCATGTTTCGGTACAGCGAACAGTCGGGGCCGATGATTCCGGCGAATGGGCGTAGGCGCTCGAAGTAACGCTCGGGCTGCTTCTGGAACCGCACAAACCTGTAGTCGTCTTCGTAGAAATGCACCCACGCCAATGGGTCCGGCTTGCGTTTGCTAGCGACCGCCTCGGAAAAGGCGACCAATCGCTCGGGCACCAACGAGTTGGGGGCGACAGCCGGTATGTCGTAGAAGCCAACCTCGGTCAAGCCGTTCCTGCGCTTCCCGCCGAAGATGTTCCGCCGGTCGCGGGGTGCGCTCTGCGCGATCGTTGGTTGGCCGATACTCGATAATTCGGCGAACAGCATGAGCTGCGGTGCTGGACTCAGTGTCTTCCGGTGGCTCACCATGGTTCACCGCCGCCGGTGATTGTGTTCGAGTACGGGCGAATTCTGCTCAGAGCTATCATGAGTGGTGCCTTTCGGTTCTTAGCGGAGTTGACAGGTATCGAGACGGTTGCCGCCGTCTTGACGAAACTGGGCGGTGAGCTTGGCGGCTCCCGCCCAGTTTTGGTCAGGCCCACAGTTTGAGTTCCTCCTCAACAGATGGCAGTCCACGGCTCAGCGCTGAGGACCATTCGATGATCTGGTTGTGCTGCAGATTGCCGATCACGAGTGCCTCGGCGACGCCGAATTTTGCGGCGAGCGCAGCTATGTGTTGGCGCGTCACCGGCCGCTGCTTGCTTAGCCCGCCGGGGAAGCACCACTCGGCCGAGAGGGCGCTCACCTGGTTTTCGACCAAGCGGTCGCCGACGATGAACTCTCTGCCGTCCTCGTGCAGTCGTGGTGCGTCGCGCCAATGGCCTTCGACGACGTGGGCGCACTCGTGCAGCAGGGTGAACATCACTTTGTCGAAACGCTTGCCGCGACCGGACAGGGCGATCATTGGGTTGTCACCGATAGCCAAAGAAACGCCGTCGATTCGACCGCCGGGGAAGGGCTCGATGTGGACTAGTGCGACTCCGAGTTCCGCGAACCGCTTGGGCAGTGATGCGAAATCCTTCGGCTCGTTAGCTAATTGGGGCAGTGAGCGGGCAAATCCGCGGAATCCGGGGTCATCGAACTGGGCGAGCGTCAGTACCTTCGCTTTCCGCCGGGCGAGCGCAATCCACGCGGTTTGTGCACGACTGAAGGGCATCTCCGCCATCGAACGTTTAGCCGACGCGCCGAATGTTCGGTCATCTGCGATGAGTTCAGCGACCTCGGCGGCTTGAGTGTCAGGGTCGCTGCGGCTGATCACCCCGCGGCGAATCAATTCGCGAACCGGAACTATGTCCTCAAGCGCGGCGCGAGCGCTGATTCGCTGGCCACGATCGGCGAACCGGCGACGAGCATCTTCGAGATCGACGGCGTTCTGGATGGCCAGCCAGTCGGGTGCCGACCGATCGGTGAGTGCAGCTAGGTCAAGGGCCATGGCAGCGTCGATTCGGCGTTTGCCCTGCATGATTTCGGACATTGTCTGAACGGGCCAGTTGAGTACCCGGGCGAGGTCGGCCTGGGCCCATTGCCGTTGGCTCAGCTGTTCGCGCAAGACGGTGGTCATCTCGTTCATTCCGATGACCTTACAGCATGAAATAAAGGAATCGCCGAATTCCACAACGTAATTAGAGTGCGGGTCTCGGTGGGAATCCAGCAGCACGCAGCCACGCTCACCGACGACGACGGCCGCGATTCGGGGACCTCCAAAGACTTCGACACCTGCGCGCGTCTTGACATCGAAGAAGCGCGGAAGCACAGGCCCGGTCAGAGGTCGTCGGTCAAGTCCCTTGGCGCTTTGCTTCACGCCGCGCACAGCTACATGCTGTTTGAACAGCTAATATTGCGTTAAATAGTCGTTCCTGAGACTATATATGAGTGAGTGAGATGACGACCGTCGCCAGCGCTGAGGTTCTGGGGGTTTCAGCTCGGCAGATCGCGCGGCTCGCCCGGGCGGGAGAACTCACTGTGACTCGCACGGTTGGCGGAGCACTATTGCTCGATGGCGCGTCGGTGCACCGGCTAGCCAAGCAGGGCCGCCACAACGGACGGCCATGGGCGGCGGCGACGGCTTGGGCTGCACTGGCACTCCTGTCAGGAGAACGTGTCGACTGGCTGGACGCCTCCGCGATGTCGCGACTGCGTCATCGCCTGCGCACAAGTAGCGCTTCCGAGTTGCGTTGGATGACGCGCCGTCGTGCGATGGTGCATCGGATGAGGGGCTGGGGCAAGGACATTGGACTGCTGCACACAGGCGTCAGCGCATTGCGTGATCCGGTCGTGTCCGAGCGGTTCGATCTTACGCCGGTCACCAATGGATCCGACGGCTACGTTTGTGCCCGCAACTTCATCGCCGCTACCACAGCGCTGGGACTCGTCGACGATGTCGACGGCGACATGACAGTGCGGGTAGTGCCCGACGATGCCGGCTATACGGTCGATCGTGTCCTTACCGCCGCCGTTGCGGTCGATTTGGCTGGGTCCCTGGACACCCGTGAATCGGCCGCCGGCATGCGTGTCTTGGGGTACGTGCTGGACGACTTCCGTTCCACATGACTCCGGATGCCGATGGCAAGCAGGTCTGGCAGATGAGTGCACCATCCGACGGAGTGCACCCACCGTGGCCGCAGATGATTGAGATCGTGCAGGCCATCCCGCACACCCAGTGGACGCTGGTCGGCGGACTGATGGTGCAACTCCATGCCGCCTACGCGGGAGTGCAGGTCACTCGCACCACCCGAGACGTCGACATGATCCTGCACATCGAGACTGGCGCTGCCACATTCAGCGGTGTCCAGCACGAGTTGGAACGCCTTGGCTATGCGCTTCGTGAACCGATCGGTAAGGGGCCGATACACCCATTCAGTCGAGGTGACCGCCAGGCGGAAACCATCGACGTCATGGTTGCTGATCATCTCTCGCCGAAACGCCATCCAAAGGTGCTGGGCCGCAATGTATTCGCAGTCCCCGGCGGGACTTCAGCGCTCAACAAGACGATTAACTGCGAGGTGAATACCGCGGTGGGCGTCGTCATGCTCAGCATCCCTGATGTCCTCGGCGCGCTGGTACTCAAGGGGGCGGCCTATGTGGAGGACTCTCGCGACCGAGAACGCCACATTGACGATGCAGCGATATTGGCCTGCGCCCTAACCGATCCGGTTGCTGACCGCACCCGAATGGCCGGCAGCGACCAGAGACGGGTCGCGGCTTTGTGGAAGGCCTTACAGAATCGCGACCATCGGTCATGGATAGCCACCGGGACAAACTCGCGACGCGGCCACGCCGCACTGCAGGTGCTCGTCGGCGCCTGACAATTGAGGCAGGTTGGTCTGGGACCAATTTGGGACCACACGTTCTGCGCGCTCCCGAACGACCTGCACGTTCATGCCCGATCCGCAGGCCTCGAATAACGCGCATACCGGGCCTGAGCGGGCGCAACGTGCTAGTCCCATTTCCTGGGGGTCAAGTGGTCGCAGGTTCAAATCCTGTCAGCCCGACAGATGTTTGTGCAGTTCAGATGTGGTTGTGCCTACATCTGCAATTAGCTCGTGCCCAATGAATGCACGCCGATTTGGCGTTGCTCTGCGAGCGGACCGTCTAGCGGGTCAGCGACTGACCGTCGGCGGTCCAGGCGACGGTGCCACCGGTGAGCTCGTAGACGTTGGTCAGACCGGCATCCTTCATCCCGGCCACCGCGCCCTTGGAGCGCGCGCTGCTGCGGCAGTAAACCGCGAAGGTTCCAGCCGGGTCCAGTGTGGCCACCCGCTCAGGGAAGTCTGACTGCTGGACCGGGATGTTCACCGCGCCCTGGATGTGGCCGTCGGCGTACTCCTCCGGCGTCCGCACGTCGATGATCTGCACGCCGGGCTCCGCGATCAGCGACGCGAACTGAGCGACGTCCACCCGGCCGTAGGCCGGTTGCCCGGCAGGCGCCTCGGCGACGGGCTCCACAGCGGTAGCGGTGGCGTCGTTGGTGCATCCGGTGAGGCCGGCACCGACAACGGCGGCGGCGGCGGCGAGGGTCAGAACAGCGAGACGGACCGATTTCATACCCCCCAGGGTATACCGGGTCGGCCGGTCTGTCACGCGTCCTGCGATAGTTCAGGCAACTGTTCGCAACCCAACCCGCATCGGGGACCATCGTGTCGGAACTGCTCGCGCAATCACTCTCCCTGCCGTGCGGTGCCCGCTTACCGAACCGCCTCGCCAAAGCCGCCATGACGGAAGGCTTGGCTGACCCCGACGGCACGCCGACGGCGGAACTGAACAGGTTGTATGGGCTGTGGAGCGACGGCGGTGCGGGACTGCTGTTATCCGGCAATATCCTTGTCGACGGCGACCACCTTGAGCGCCCGGGCAATGTGATTATTGACCGGGAACCTGATGCCGCAATGCAGGCGGCGCTGTCGCACTGGGCGGCAGCCGCGACCCGCAATGGCAATCACTTCTGGGCGCAGATCAGCCACGCGGGGCGCCAGACACAGAAAATCATCAATCCGCATCCGAAAGCGCCCTCTGCGGTGAAAGTCGGTTTGCCGGGCGGCCAGTTTGGTGAACCCGTCGCGCTCACCGTTGCGGAGATCGAAGAGATCGTGCGGCGCTTCGGGGTGTGCGCCGCCGCCGTTAAAGCGGCCGGATTCACCGGGGTACAGATTCACGCCGCCCACGGTTACCTGCTGTCGCAGTTTTTGAGTCCGCGCAGTAATCTGCGCGCTGATCAGTACGGTGGCGCACTCGCCAATCGCGCCAAAGCGCTGCTGGATACCGTGCAGACGGTGCGGGCGGCGGTGGGGCCTGACTTCCCTGTGGCGGTCAAACTCAACAGTGCCGACTTCCAGAAAGGCGGATTTGCCTTTGAAGACAGCCTGCAGGTGGCGCAGTGGCTACAAGACGCGGGCGTCGACCTACTGGAAATTTCCGGCGGCACCTACGAGCAGCCGAAGTTGTTGGGCGTTGAGGGTATCGAGGAGGAGGAGCCGCAACACGTCGCACACTCCACCCAGATGCGCGAAGCCTACTTTGTGGATTTCGCACTGGCCATGCGGGAAAAAGTTTCTCTTCCGCTGATGGTGACCGGAGGCTTCCGGCGGCGCGACGTGATGGAACAGGCAATCCGGAGCGGCGGTGCCGACTTGATTGGCATTGGACGGCCGCTGTGTGTGATGACGGATGCGCCCGACCAACTCCTGCATCACCTGGCGGAGCTGCCGCGCTTTGAGGCGCAACTGGCGCTATTTCCAAGCTGGCTGGCGTTTCTCAACAGGATCAAAACCGTGCGCACTTTCGCCAGCTTTGGCGTGCAGTACTGGTACTACGCGCAGCTGGAGATGCTGGGGAACAACGGCAGGGCGGCACCTGACATGACGGTGTTTGCGGCAACTCGCAAGGTCCTTGCGCAACAACGGCGCTGGGTCGCAGCGCGGCGCCGACTGTGAATGCGCCGCAGTCGTCCGACCCGGGCGAGGACCGCTACCGCGACTTCCCCGACGGCTTCTTCACCCGATCCGACGAAGGCGACGACCGTGGCTTCTACGGTGAACCGCGGCTGGTGCAGCACATCGACGACGGTGCCATCGGCGCCGTGCGCGACCTCTACGACGAGCTCGGACTGTACGGCGAGGTGCTCGACCTGTGCAGCTCGTGGGTGTCGCATCTGGCTCGGACCCCGCAGCGGCTGGTCGTGCTCGGCATGAACGCCGTTGAACTCGAACAGAACCCGCAGGCGCACGAACGGGTCGTCCACGACCTCAACCGCGAGCCCGCGCTGCCGTTCGCCGACGCCTGCTTCGACGGGGCGATGTGCACGGTGTCAGTGGACTACCTGGTACGGCCCCTTGAGGTGTTCGACGAGGTGGCCCGGGTGCTGCGGCCCGGCGCACCGTTCGTGTGCACGTTCTCCAACCGGTGCTTCCCGACCAAGGCGATCCGGGGCTGGCTCGCTACCGACGACGAGTTCCACATGCGGCTCGTGGCCGAGTACTTCCGCCGCTCGGTCGGCTGGGACCAGCCGCGCATCGACCAGCGCCCGACGCCGTGGCCGGGCGACCCGCTCTTCGCCGTGTGGGCCCACCGCTCATCACGCGCCTGAGGGATTGGTTCACAGCCCGAAGAACGCCAGCGCCTGCGCGATATAGACCACGTAGGGCGTCGGACTGTATGGGCCCGGCTGATTTTGGCTGAGCACGACGCCGACCAGGCCGGTGGTGGGGCTGACGAAGAATGTCGTGCCATAGAAGCCCGACCACCAGTAGTCGCCGGTGCGGTCGAACGTGGCTGTCGCATCGCCGTCGACGACCACCGCCATGCCCAGTCCCCAGCCGAGTCCCTCGATGCCCTCATCGACGAGTACGCCCGATTGCACGGCGGGTTGTGTCATCAGGGCGACGGTTTCCGGCTTGAGGATCTGGGTGTCTTGATATGTGCCGTCATTCCAGAGCATCAACGCGAACCGCAGGTAATCCCCGGCAGTGGAAACGAGGCCGCTGCCGCCCGGCGTCCAGCCCAGCGAATCACCGCTCGGACGTTCGACAGCTACGAGGCGGCCGGCCGAATTCTGGGTGTACATGGTGGCGAGTCGGTCGCGCGGGGATTCGGCCGTCAGGAACTCGGTCGACGTCATACCGAGCGGATTGATAATCCGACCCGTGACGAAATCTCCGAAGGTCTCGCCGGCGGCCACTTCGACCACGCGGGCGAGTACGTCTGCGGACCAGCCGTAGCGCCAGACGTCGCCGGGCTGCTCGTAGAGTGGCGCGGTCAGGATCCGATCGACCCGCGTCTCCAGGGAGCCCGAGCCGGCGTAGAGGTTGTTCGCGGCCCAGATGCGGTCGAGATCCGACGTGGCGGCGTTTCCGCCGATGCCCGATGCGAACTTCAGGAGGTCTCGCACCGTCAGCGGGTTGTCGAGCGGACCGCTGGGGATCGTCCCATCCGGCAACGCGGTCTGGCTCGTGGCGACGCGCAGGTTCGCGGCGGCGGGGATGTACCGCGACACCGGATCGTCGAGGCCGAGGCGACCCTCTTCAACGAGGATCATCGCCGCAACCGCGGTGATCGGCTTTGTCATCGAGGCGATGCGGAACTGCGTATCGAATCGCATGGGCGTCTGCGTTGCGATGTCTGCGTAGCCCGCCGTCGTCGAGTGCACAAGCTCGCCGTCGCGCGCGAACATCGCGACATAGCCGGACTGAAGACCGAGCAGCGCCCCACCGTTGAGGAACAGGTCGAGGGCGATCCGCGCCGGCCGCGCGAGACTCGGCCCGTTCGGGCCGGCGGGAGTTCCGTTGAAGCCCGACTTACCGGCCGGGCTGCCGTCGACCCCGACGCCGCCGACGCCACCGAGTCCACCGGTGCCGAAGAACGACAACACGCTGGCGGTACCGCCGTCACCACCGGTACCGCCACCGGTACCGCCGGATCCGCCCTGGCCGCCGTCGCCCACGAACAACCCGCCGGAACCGCCCCGGCCGCCGGTTCCGCCGGTCGTGGTGGCCGCACCACCGTTACCGCCGGAACCGAACCATCCAGCCGCGCCGCCGTTACCGCCGGCGAAACCGTCACCGCCGTTTCCGATCAGTCCACCGTTACCGCCGTCGCACGCACCGGAGGTGCAGGCGCCGCCGTAGGTTTCGTACGAGTGGCCGTTGCCGAGCAGGATGCCCGCGTTCGGGTTGTCGGCAGTGCCGTTTCCGACGAAGACCCGCAGCACGCTGCCCGGTCGCCAGGAGGCCGGGGCACCCGGGGCGGACGCCGCCGCCGTGGGCGTCGAGACCGCGACTGGTTCGATTGGTTCGGCAGGCTGGCTACGGCTCACCGGGGCCGCCGCGCGCGATGCGCCGCCCAATTCCCGCCGGGCCGCGGCCAGCGCCGTCCACGGCAGGGGCGTTGCCGCCGGGCTATCACCGGAATCGTTGGTGCCGCGCCACCCCGACGGGGCGGTTACCGGCGAAGCCGTCGCGAGTGCGGTTGAAACCTTCGCCGGTGCGGGGGTGCGCTGCACTGCGGACTGCGGGCCACTCGAGGCGCGGGTAGGCGACGCCGCCGCGCGGGCGGACGCGCTGCGCTTGGGTTTATTCGGCTGGGCGGCTTCGCCGCTGGGTTTATTCGGCTGGGCGGCTTCGCCGCTGGTCGCGCCGGAAGTTTCGGCCTGGGCGGTCGCCGCCTGGCCGAGGGCCACCGCCGAGCAGATGCCCAGTGCCGCCACCGCCAGTGCCGTGATGCGACGCTCGTCCAAGGCCTGACGTGCGGGGGCCTTCCGGTTCACGGGCAGTGCAGCCCGGGGGAGTTGTTTGGCCACAGCCCCATGCCCTTTCGGTGTGCCGGTTCTGCCGGACCGCGCCAGTGTAAGCAACGAACTGCGCAATCGGCGGGCAATCGCGGCTAGGTCAGCAACCCTTTCAGGGCCGCTCGGGTGTCGGCGACCTCCTCGGGCGTCGCGCCGAACTCCACCGCAGCGAAATCGGTCACGCCGATCCGCGCGAGTTCGCCGATGCGATCCTGCACCTCGGCAGTGCTGCCGATGATGGCGATGTCAGCCGGGCCTGCCACGCCCTCGCGATCGAGCATCGCCCGGTAGCTGGGCAGGCCGCCATAGGCGGCGAACGTCTCAGCGGCCCGGGCGACGGCCGAACCCCTGTCGTCGGTGACGCACACCGGTAGGGCTGCGATCACCCGTGGTGCCGGCCGACCGAACTCCTCGGCCGCCTTGGTGATGGTCGGGATGGTGTGGGCCGCCAGCGTCACCGGGCCGGTGCACCAGGTCAGAGTGCCGTCGGCCATAGCGGCGGTGACGCGCAACATCTGCTCGCCGAGTGCGGCGACCACCACGCTGAAACCATCGGATCCTTGTGCGCTGATGCCGGCGTGCACGCGATACATCTCGCCGTCGAAGTTGGCCATTTCGTTGCGGGACAACGGCATCAGCACGCTCAGGTACTCGCGCAGGTGACGTACCGGCTTGTCGTAGCTCAGGCCGAACATGTTCTCGATGACGATCTTGTGGCTCAGGCCGATCCCCAGGGTGAAGCGACCGCCCGATGCGGCCGCTACCGTGTGCGCCTGCTGGGCGATCGCGTGCGGATGCCGCGGGAATGTGGGCACCACCGACGTGCCCAGTTCGATCCGCGGCACCTTCATGCCCACCACCGCCAACGCCGTCAACGCGTCGTGGCCGAAAATGTGCGGTGCCCAGTAGGCGTCGAAGCCGTCACTCTCGGCCGCTGCGGCCTCGGCCACCATGTCATCGAGGGTGCCAGCATTGACCGCGCCACCGAAGATTCCGTGTTTCATGGACCCGACGCTACAGCCACGATCTGCGGGCCCGGACGGCGTTCAGTCCGGGACCGAGTCGCTCTTGTCGGTGCCGGACTGCTCACCGTCGCCAAGGGCGTTGTTCTCGTAGGTCACCTGAATCGACGAGGCATCCGCGGCACTGCTCCGCCGGTCACTGATCGTCGGCTCAGGGGAGACCGGCGTCGCCGGCGGCACCGGGGTTATCGGCACCGGGGCCATCGGCGCCCGGGTCGCGGCCAGGGTGGCCGCCTCGGCCGGGCGACGAGTCAGCGGCCGGATCAGTGCGCCGACCACAGCGACAACGGCGAGGCCGACGGGGATCCACCACCAACCGAAAGCCTTCTTCGCCGGTTCGGCCAGTCCGGTGGCGTCCGATCCGGTGGCTCCCGGCCCAGTCGCGGCGGGCGCGGCCCCTGCGGGTGGGCTCGCCGGGGGTGCGAGAAACCGGATCGGCGCCGCGGGCTTCAGTGCTTTGTCGATGTTGCCGATGATCGAGTAGTTCTCTTCGACGGCCACGGCGCGGACACCGGAACCGGGGGCGAAGTTGATGTTGTTGAGGTTGACCCAGACGATGTTCGGGCTCAGTGCAGACTCGAAGTAGTAGACCTTCGAGGTGGAGTCGGCCACCGAACGCCAGTAGGTGGGCGAAAGATTCGGGTGCTCCGGGTCGCCGACGCCCCACGGCACCGATACGTTGCGCATAACGCTGAACACCCCCGCCACCGCCTGGCGTTGATCGGTGGTCTGCGGCAGGTTGTTGAGGTAGTACGAGGCGCGCACGAATCGGTCGGCGGACTGGATCGACCCGGGCAGGTCGGTGTTCTTATCGACGTTGTCCCACTTGGCATTGAGTTTGAGTTGCTGGTCATAGGTCGGGCTGTTTGTCATCACCTGGTACTGGCGGCCGTGGTGGATGACCGGCTTGCCTTCGAGGTACTCGATGATCGCCGAGTCACCGGATGCGTCGGTCACCGACAGGTGCACCGTCGGCTTGGCCGCACCGCCCGGTCCGAAGTTGATCGGCACGACGTAGATCGCCGGGTCGGTGAACGCGTCGACGACCTCGTTGACGGTCTTATACGTGGTCAGCACGTACTGAACCCACGCCGCGAACGACAGGCGGGGCCGATCATCGGCGGGTGCGGGCCCGAAGTCGGACTCGCCGAGGTAGAGCAGGTTGGCCACCAGTCCGGCTTCGTTCATGCCGTCGAAAATCCCGTCGATCGGCCCCTCGGGATCGGTGGTGCCCGCGACGACGATCGCGCCGTACTTGGTTGTCCATTTCAGAGAATTGACTCCGCCTGCGCCGTTCTGCTCCAGACCGCGCGGATAGGCGTAGAGGTGGGAGTGAAACGAATACGGCCAGTCCATCGACCGCCCGGTGATGACCGCGCCGTCCGGCCCGAGCCAAGTCACCCGACTACAGGCGTTCGCCGCCGGCGCCAGCATCACCGACATGAGCACCGCCAGAGCGGCGGCGATTACCCGGTAGCAAGTTTTCACGGTTCTCATCCCTCCGCCGGCGCCGGTTTGTTGGCGAGTTTCCAGTGAAACCAAAATAGTGGAACCACCAGTAGGTAGGCGGTCAAATTGCCCACTAGGCCGACGACGCCGGATCGGTGCTCGCTGGCCCGGTTCTGCTCCTCGAGCAACGCCCTGTCGACCTCCACCGGCTGGGCGCTGTAGGGATCGATATAGGGCGGGCTGGGGTACACCAGGCTCATGACGTTGTCGACCAGGGACAGCGTGGTGAAGATGACCACAACGACGCACACGAAGCAGACCGCATAGAGGTACAGGGAACGCCACTCAGTCAACTTCGGCATCGTGAAAACCTAGCAGCGGACCGCGCCGACCGGCTTGAACCGGTTTAGCCGGCGGCGAGTGCTTCGCGCTGAATAGCCACCCAGGCGATGATCTTGCCGGCGTCCTTGAGCGGGAACATCCGCCAGTTCATGATGAACGGCGTTCCGTCCTTGCGGTAGTTGACCGCGCGGCCTTCGAACCGCCCACCCGACTTGAGGGTCGCGGTGACCCGCTTGATCACCTTCTGGTCGGTACCGGGTCCCTGGAGGATGCGCGGATCCTTGCCGATCACGGCCGCCGGGTCGTGGCCGGTGAGCTTTTTGAAAGCCTTGTTGGCGTAGATGATCCGCCCTCGCTCGGTGGCATCGGTGACGAGTATCGAATCGAAACTATTGTCGGCCAGTAGCTTCAGCAGGGTCAGGCCACCTGTTTGCGAACCGAGCGCGTCAATCAGAGACGAAGCCATGGCATTCTCCTGCCGTTGGTGCCGGCTGCATGGCCGACGGATCCACTGACCCTAACGCGCCCCGGGGGCTCAGCCTGCGGCGCATCCGGACAGGAACAGCGCGGCGGGAATCGTTGCGTCGGTGGGAGCGGTAGTGGTGGTGGGACTGGTGCCGCAGACTTTCGCCTTGTCCTGCACCACCCAGAACTGGCCCTGCTGCTCGAAGACGAACGATGTCGGGGCGCCCATGTCGGGATTGTCTGTGCTGGCCAGCAGACCGGCGGTTACCGCCCACCCCTCGGAGCACGACAGGTCGTCGACGGTGTAGACGTTGTCCGGTCCCAGGGCCTGCGCGGCCGCAGTCGCGGGCCCGGCGAGGGCCTCGGTGGTGCACTCGGTCATGCCGCCGACCATCGTCGTCGAACTCGCGGGTTCGGTGCCGCGGACCATCGTGGTCGACCCCGCGGGTTTGGTGCCGCCGGCGGCGCACGCCGTCAACCCGGCCGCGGCGGCCACTACAGCGGCTAGGCGGTGTGCTCGTCTCATGTGTGTCCTCTTGGTCGGCGGCCCAACACTAGCCGGGCCGCGGGGACTTTCCCACTGCCGTGTTCGGCCGCCGTGTTCCGCCGACGGGCGACCGACGCGGGCAATCACCGATATCGTCCCTCTGTGGGTTTGTTAGACGGTGTGGGTGCGTTCGACGTGACCGAGGTCGGCATCGCTGCGCTTCGCGCGGCCCTCGAGGACGGTCGAGTAACCAGTGTCGGACTTGTCGAGGCCTACCTGCGTCGGATCGAGGCCTACGACCGTAACGGGCCGATGCTGAATTCGGTGATCGTGTCGAACCCCGACGCGCTGAGCGAGGCGGCAGCCTCAGACCGGCGTCGCGGCCGGGGTGAACTCCTCGGTCCGCTGGACGGCATCCCCTACACCGCGAAGGACAGCTACCTCGCGAAGGGCCTGACCGCGGCGGCGGGGTCGCATGCCTTCGCGAACCTCGTCGCACAGACCGATGCCTTTGCGATCGAACGTCTCCGCGGCGGCGGCGCGATTCTGATCGGCCTGACGAACATGCCACCGATGGCCAACGGGGGTATGCAGCGCGGACTCTACGGCCGAGCCGAAAGTCCCTACAGCGCAGACTATTTGACGTCAGCCTTCGGATCGGGCTCGTCTAACGGCTCCGGTACAGCTACAGCGGCGAGCTTCGCCGCGTTCGGCATGGGGGAGGAGACCTGGTCCAGCGGTCGAGCCCCGGCCACCAACAACGCACTATGTGCCTACACGCCGTCGCGCGGAGTGATCTCGGTTCGCGGCAACTGGCCCCTGGTGCCCACCATGGATGTGGTGGTTCCGCACACCCGCACCATGGCCGACATGTTCGAAGTTCTCGATGTTCTGGTTGCCGATGATGCGAATCCGCGCGGCGATCTGTGGCGCCTGCAACCGTGGGTGAAGATCCCGCGGGCCTCTTCGGTGCGGCCGCGCTCCTACTCCGCGCTGCTGCCCGCCGGTCGCGAGGCGGCCCGCAGCAGCCTGGTCGGTAAGCGATTCGGGGTGCCGCGGATGTATGTCAACGCCGACGCCGAGGCCGGCGTGGGTCACGGGTTGGGCATCGGTGGACCGACCGGTCGGCGCATCGAAACCCGTCAGTCCGTCATCGATCTGTTTCAGGCCGCGGGGGCAGAACTGACCGCCGCCGGGGCCGAGGTCGTGCTCGTCGATTTTCCGGTGGTGTCCAACTACGAGAAGGACCGCGACGGCGTGCCGTCGATCAAGACTCGCGGCCTGGTGCGTCCGGAGTTCCTGGACCGGGAGATTCTCGATTTGTCCGCCTGGGCCTGGGATGACTTCCTGCGCGCCAACGCAGACCCGAACCTGCCCAATCTCGTCGCCGTCGATGGCAACCTGATCTGGGTCAACGATCCCGGGGCCCTTCCCGATCGGGTGGAGGGCTTCGGCGAGGGCAGCGAAGAGATCAACACCTACCCGGGGTTCATCCGCGATAACCCCATCGACTCGTTCCTTGACATCCCGCACATCGAGGAGGGACTCCGTGGGCTGGAGCGGACCCGCCGAGTCGACTTGGAGGAATGGATGGCCCGGCGCGGCCTGGACGCGGTGATCTTCCCGACGGTCGCCGACGTCGGCCCGGCCGACATGGACGTCAACCCCGCATCTGCCGACCTGGGCTGGCGCAACGGCGTGTGGGTGGCGAACGGCAATCTGGTTCCGCGCCATCTGGGCATCCCAACCGTCACGGTGCCGATGGGCATCATGGCCGACATCGGCATGCCGGTCGGGCTGACCTTCGCCGGCCGCGCCTACGACGACTCCGCACTGCTTGCATTCGCGGCAGCTTTCGAAGCAACCGGTGAGCGGCGCACCCCTCCGCCACGAACACCACCCTTATGACAGACGAGCCCAGGCACGATGAGAGGCGACCACAGATGAATGCTCCAACTGTCGACTACCGGATGCCGGCCGAATGGGCGCCGCAGGACCGGGTGTGGATGGCATTCCCCTGCACGGGCTACTCGCTGGGCGAAGACGAGGAGTCTCGGCACGAGGCCCGGTCGACGTGGGCGGCGGTGGCGCATGCGGTGGCCGAATTCGAGCCCGTGACGGTCGTCGTGCATCCGCCGGAACGCGCCATCGCCGACCGGTACCTGTCGAAGAGCGTCGACATCATCGAGGCGCCACTCAACGATGCCTGGATGCGTGACATCGGACCGACGTTCGTGCACGGCGCCGACGGGTCGGTGGCCGCGGTGGACTGGGTGTTCAACGGCTGGGGCGCCCAGGACTGGGCGCAGTGGGATCTCGACGCGAACATCGCCGGCGTCGTCGCCGAGGCGGCCGGGGTGCCGATCATCTCCTCCGATCTGGTCAACGAGGGCGGCGGCATCCACGTCGACGGCGAGGGGACGGTGCTCGTCACCGACACCGTGCAACTCGACCCCGGGCGCAATCCGGGCATCACCCGTGCGGAGGTCGAGGCGGAGTTGGCCCGCACCATCGGAGCCACCCACGCAGTCTGGCTGCCGCAGGGACTCACCCGCGACTCCGAACGGTTCGGCACCCGCGGGCACGTTGACATCGTCGCCGCGATCACCTCACCGGGCCGGTTGCTGCTGCACACCCAGGGCGATCAGGCCCATCCCGACTACGCGGTGTGCCGGACCATCCGGGCTGCGCTCGATGCCAGCAACGACGCGGCGGGGCGCGCCTGGGAGATCACCGAGATGCCCGCTCCGGTCACGCTGACCGACAGCGAGGGCTACGTCGACTACAGCTACATCAATCATCTTGTGGTCAACGGCGGCGTCATCGCCTGCGGATTCGGCGATGCCCGAGACGTCGACGCCGTCGCGATCCTCGCCGAGCAGTACCCGGGCCGGCGGGTGGTCACCGTCGATGCGCGCCCGTTGTTCGCCCGCGGCGGCGGAATCCACTGCATCACCCAGCACCAACCGTCGGCGCGATAGCCACAGTGATCCCCGGCTTGGGGCCGGGATTTGCTCAAATCGCAGGTACCCGCGCAGTTTGTCGGATCTAATGGTCACAGGGCGGGCCTGCCGCCGGCGAAAGGTGCGCCATGGGAATGATTGCCCCGATGGACGCGGCCTTCCTGATTCAGGAAGCGCGCGAACATCCGATGCATGTCGCCGGCCTTCAACTATTCCACAAGCCCCCCGGTGCCAATCGGGATTATGTCGGCAAGATGTACCGCGATTTGCTGACTTTCGACGAGGTGGCGCCGATGTTCGCCCGCCGCCCGCGCGATCCGGTCAGCTCAGTCGGGAACCTGTGGTGGATGACCGACAAGCACATCGACATCGAGTACCACGTGCGTCGCTCCGCGCTGCCCAGGCCAGGCCGGGTCAGGGAACTGCTGGAACTGGTGTCCCGACTGCATGGCAGCCTGCTGGACCGGCATCGGCCGCTGTGGGAGTACCACCTGATCGAGGGCCTCGCCGACGGCCGCTTCGCCACCTACTCCAAAACCCACCACGCCCTTGCCGATGGTGTGGCTTTGGCCCGGAAGGTCATTGAGTCGCTCAGTACTGATCCGGCGATGCGCGATATGCCCCCGATGTGGGTTCCGAGAGGGGAGGCGCCATCGGAGGGCACCCGGAGTATCGCCAACCCACTCGACGTGTTCCGCGGCGCGGCCCGAACCCTCGGTGACACGGCTCGCACGCTGGGGAGCGCGGCCGGTATCGTTCCGATGCTGGCCAAGTACGGCGCCGGCGCATTGCTGGAACAGACGATGGTGCTGCCCTATGCCGCGCCGCGGACGATGCTGAACCAGCCGATCAGCGGATCACGACGGGTCGCGGCGCAATCCTGGGATATCGCCCGAATCCTCAAGGCCGGCAAGGCTCGCGGCGTCACCCTCAACGACATGGTGCTGGCGATGAGTTCGGGGGCACTGCGCCGCTACCTGATCGCCAACGACGCCCTGCCTGATGAGCCGCTGATCGCCTCAGTGCCGGTGTCGATCCGGACGGCCGGCGACGGCGGTAACGCGATCACCTTCGTGCTGTGCAATCTGGGCACCCACCTCGAAGATCCGGACGACCGGTTGGAGGCCATCACGTCGTCGATGCGGGCCACCAAGGCGGTGATGGCGGATCGGTCCAGCGTCGAACTCTCCGCGCTGGGAATTCTGACGGCAGTCGGGCCGTCGGCGCTGACCCGTGTCCCGGGTTCCGCCTCCCTACCGCCGCCGTACAACGTGCTGATCTCCAACGTGCCGGGGCCGCGGGAACGGCTGTACTGGAACGGCGCCGAATTGGAAGCCATCTACCCGCTGTCGATCCCCACCGAGGATCAGGCGCTCAACATCTCCTGCGTCAGCTATGCCGACCATCTCGAGTTCGGTCTGGTCGGATGCCGACGCAGCATTCCAAAACTGCAGCGACTGCTGGATTACCTCGAGGACAGCCTGCAGGAACTCGAATAGCGACGCCCGCGCGCCGGTGGCCGGCACTTAGGATCACCGGGTGGCCGATCGCTACGGCGCCGACGTGCTCGGCGACGACCCCCATGAATCCCGCCGGGTCCGTTCGGTCGAATGCGGTGCCGAGGTCGGGATGGTTGTTGAGGACCCGCAGTCAGGGTTCGTCGGCGCCGTCATGCGGATCGAGGGCGGCCGAGTCGAACTGGAGGACCGTCGCGGGCGCACCCGGGTGTTTCCGCTCGGGCCCGGCTTTTTGGTGGACGGTCGGCCGGTGATTCTGACGGCGCCCCGCAGTCCGGTCCCCGCGGCGGCGACGCGCACCGCATCCGGTTCGGTGAAGGTTTCCGGCGGTCGGGCGAGGGTGGCTGCGGCGGGACGGATCTACGTCGAAGGCCGCCATGACGCCGAACTCGTCGAACAGGTCTGGGGCGATGATCTGCGCGTGGAGGGTGTCGTCGTCGAGTACCTCGGCGGCGTCGACGATCTGCAGAGCATCGTCGGCGAATTCAATCCCGGGCCCACCCGGCGACTCGGTGTGCTTGTCGATCATCTGGTGCCCGGTTCCAAGGAGTCGCGGATCGCGGATGCGGTGCGCCGGGGGCACGGTGGCGAGCACACGTTGGTGGTGGGACACCCCTATGTCGACATCTGGCAAGCGGTCAAGCCCGCGCGGGTGGGTCTGTCGCAGTGGCCGACGGTGCCGCGCACCATCGAGTGGAAGTACGGCGTCTGTGCGGCGCTGGGCTGGCCGCACCGCGATCAGACCGACATTGCCAAGGCGTGGCAGCGAATCCGAGGTTCAGTGCGGGACTGGACCGACCTAGAACCCGAACTCATCGGCCGCGTTGAGGAACTGATCGACTTTGTGACGCAACCGGTGTGACGCGTCGCGCTACTGCGGATCCGGTCCCGTCACTCCAGGGACTTACCCGCAGCCACCCAACCGGTGGTGCCGGTGGCCAGTTCGTAGATCGTGGAGATACCGGCCCGTTGCATCGCCGCCACGGCCGGTTTCGAACGGTTGCCGCTGCGGCAGTACACGGCGTAACTGCCCGCCGGGTCGAGTCCGGAGATCTGCTCGGTGAAGTCGGCGTCTTGCACCGGGATGTTTCGCGCGCCTCGGATGTGCCCCTCGGCGAATTCCGCGGGCGTACGGACGTCGATGATTTGGACTCCTGGCGTGGCCAGCACCGTTTCGAAGTCGGTCACACCCATCCGGACTGCCGTGGTTGATCCCGCGACCGCGGCCGGATCGGCGTTATTCGCCGACGCGGATGAATCGGTCGAACATCCAGACAGGCCACTGGTCAGGATCACTGCCGCCGCGACTGCCAGCACACCGCTCCACCGTTTCGACATACCCTCTAGGGTATCTGATCCGCTACTGCGGATCCAGTTCCGCCGCTACCTGGGCCAGCGTCTCGTCGTCGCACAGGCCGGCCTGATGGCACAGTTCCGCGGCCCGTGTCCCGTCGGGCACCAGATGCAACGGGATGCCTTCGGCGCGCAGGGTTTCGGCGCGCTCGCGCACCGCAACGTTGCGGTCCTCGTTGTCGCTGCCGACCTGCCGGATGATGATCAGCTTCACCCGGCCGCTGAACTCCCGGGCCATCTCCTCATATGTCAGGGCGTCGCGCTGGCCGCTGTCACCGATGAGCACGAACGGCATTTTCGGATAAGCCTCCAACAGCCGGCGAATGGCCGTTCGCTTGTGTTCGGCACCGCTGCGGCGAAGGTAGCGCTCGGTCGGGCCCCAGTCGGTGAGGAACATCGGGCCCTGCGGGAAGGCGCGCAGTTGGGCGAACTGCGCCAGCAGCGGATAGAACGACCAACTGCCGGTCGAGACGTAGAAGAAGGTCGGCTCCGGCTTGCGGTTGCCCGCGGCGTTGGCGACCCCGCGGGCCAGTCCACGGTAGAGCGAGGACATGCCCGGGATCGCCCGGCGTTTATCGGCCTCGCGCAACACGGTGCGGGTCACCATGGTGACGCCCTCGGTCAGTCCGGTGACGAGGATGGTGTCGTCGATGTCGGAGATCACCAGGAACGGCGCCTTCAACGATGGCTTGACAACCCGTCCGGTGCCGGAGGCCGACTCACCGCTCTCGATGGGCGTCGTGGTCGCGCGGGCCTCGTGCCAGCCGACCCGCAGATTCGGCACCGGCAGGGCGAAGTTCGCGAATCCGTGGTCATCGGTCACCGCCGTGGTCGCATGCTTGCCGATGCGGAGTTCGACCTCCACCCCGACGATGGCCAGTGCGGCGTGGCGGCGCAGGTTGCTCTGAGCGATGTCCCAGTACGGGATGCGACTGTCGCCCGGCAGTTCCGGGGTCTCGACGACGCGGACCCGGACCTTGGCCACGCCGTCGGCGACGAAACCGCGGTAGACGACCACGTGCATACCGCGGAACGCGCCGGACTTGAGCTTGGACTCACGGCGGCGTTTGGTCAGCGTGCTCTCGATCCCGGCCACCACCGCTGCCGTTTCGGGGCTGCGCAGCTTGGCGTTCAACTCCGAGGCGATCCGGCGGGGGAGGCTGGCCATCGGATCAGCATGGCAAAGACGCACCCACCGCGTCGAATAACCAGGCAAAATGCGGATTGGGCTAACATCGGCGCAGTGGTCAGCCTCGGAGGGGAACCAGTGAAGAAGTGGGGGGCGGCGCGCCGCCTGCGCCATGTTTCCGTTGCCCTGATCCGGGTGCTGCTCGTGGTTGTCGCGGCGTTGGCCATCCCACTCGGTTTGCCTGCCTCGGTCGGTGCTGCTCCCGATCCCGGGCCCGGCCCCGGCACCGGACCTGGCCCCGACAAAGTCACCGTCGGCGCGTTCATCAACGATTTGCAGGACATCGACCTGGTGTCGGAGAACTTCACCGTCGACTTCTATCTGTGGATGCGGTGGTCCAATCCGGAGATCGACCCTTCGCTCACGCTGGAATCGATGAACTCCGAGGGCACCCAGAACACCACGTCCTCCTCGACGGGCGGCGTCGTGGGCAAACCGATCTACGACCAGCCTCTGGACATGCCGGACGGGACCAAATATCAGGCGTTGCGCTTTCAGGGCGTGTTCAGCAGAAAGATGAATCTGGAGAAGTACCCCTTCGACACCCAGGTCCTGGAGATGGTGTTCGAGGATCAACGCAGCAACGTCACACAGTTGGAGTTCGTCCCGGACACACCGCCGGTCACCAAGAACGAGGGGCCGTCGCTGACAATCCCGGGATACAAGGCGGGAAAGCCGATCCTGATCGTGGTGCCGCACAAGTACCCGACGAACTTCGGTGATATCTCCGCACGGGCGGACGTCCCGTATTCGCGGATCATCATCGCTCTGCCGGTGACCCGGGACGTGCTGCCCTACCTGGTGAAGTTGGTGCTGCCGATCTTCATCGTCATCCTCATCACCTCGCTGATCTACCTGCTGCCGGCCCGACTGGAGGACGCCCGCGCCGGAATCGGAATCACCGCGATGTTGACGATCGTGGCCCTGCAGTGGACCACCGACGCCAGCCTGCCGTCCGTCGAGTACCTGACGATGCTGGATCTGGTGTACCTGGTGTCGATGGTCTACATCCTGGCGGCCATGGTCTACACGGTCGTCGCCAGTCGCCGCAACCGCAAGGAGATGGCCGAGGCACTCTCGGGGGCACTGGACCGGCGAGTGGGCATCATCTCGCTGGTGGTCTACCTCGCAATCCTGGGACTGACGCTGACGTACTACCTCAGCCAGCACTACAACATTCTGGACCAGTACATCTAGCAATGCGGATTTAGCAAAATGCCAGCGGCGGTTTAGGTGTCTTCCATGCAGCGCGTTAGCAGTGCTTGCGACACTCTGGCGAATACAGCCACACGCTAGGGAGCGGCCTGCCCATCTGTTAGATTTCGACGGAACTCAGCCGACTCACAATTGAGGTGGAACCCCATGGACAACCGCGACCACACTGACCTGGCCACCGATCACTCCGAGGGCACCGGCAGCAAGGTGTCGAGACGCAAGGTTCTCGGCGGAATAGCCGTCGCCGGCGCGGGCGCCGCCGCGGCGTCGGCATTCGCCGCCGGGTGCAGTACCGGCGAGGGTGGTGGGGGCTCTACCGACGCGGGCCCGCCCGGGTACGGCACCGGCATCAATGAGGGCTTCGACGGCAAGATCGAACTCGACGTCCGCAACTCGACGCCGGACTGGAAGCCGTTCGAACTCAAGCGCGCACCCGAGGGCGCGCCGAATGTTCTGGTGGTGCTGTACGACGACACCGGGATGGCTGCCTGGTCGCCCTACGGCGGTCGCATCGAGATGCCGGTGATGCAACGCCTGGCCGACAACGGGGTGATGTACTCGCAGTGGCACACCACCGCGCTGTGCTCGCCGACCCGGTCGTGTTTCCTCACCGGACGCAATCACCATGTCAACCGGTTCGCGGCGATCACCGAGGGCTCCAACGGTTTTCCGGGCGCCGCCGCGCGACTACCCGCGCAGTGCGCCACCATCGGTCAGGTGTTGCAGGACAACGGCTACAGCACCTTCTGGATCGGCAAGAACCACAACGTTCCCGAAGAGGACGTCGCCAGCGGCGGCAACAAGTCGTCGTGGCCGCTGCAGCAAGGCTTCGATCGGTTCTACGGGTTCCTCGGCGGGGAGACCAACAACTGGTACCCGGACTTGACCGAGGACAACCGGTTCATCGAGCAACCCTACGGTCCCGAAGAGGGCTACCACCTGTCCAAAGACCTTGCCGACCAAGCGATCCGGATGCTGCGCGACCAGAAATCGTCCAACCCGTCCAAGCCGTGGTACATGTGGTTCTGCCCGGGCGCCAACCACGCCCCGCATCACAGCCCGCAGGAATACGCCGACAAGTACAAGGGCAAGTTCGACGACGGGTACGAGGCCTACCGGGACTGGGTACTGGCCCGGATGGTCGACAAAGGTGTGTTGCCCAAGGACACCAAGATGACACCGATCAACCCCCTGCCGGACGACGTCGCAATGCCGGCCGATGCGGTCCGGCCGTGGGAGTCGCTCAACGCCGACGAGAAGAAACTGTTTGCCCGGATGGCCGAGGTGTACGCGGGCTTCTCGGAATACACCGACGCCCAGGTCGGTCGGATCATCGACTATCTCGAGAAGACCGATCAGTTGGACAACACCATCGTGTTCTACTGCGCCGACAACGGTGCTTCGGGTGAGGGCTCACCGAACGGTTCGGTCAACGAGAACAAGTTCTTCAATGGCTACCCCGACGAACTGTCGGAAAACCTGAAGTATCTGGAAACGCTCGGTGGTCCGGACACCTACAACCACTACCCGACCGGCTGGGCGGTCGCGTTCTCGACGCCGTTCCAGATGTTCAAGCGCTACTCGCAGTACTCCGGTGGCACCTGCGACCCGCTGGTGATTTCGTGGCCGAAGGGCATCAAGGCCAAAGGTGAAGTGCGCCAGCAGTATCACCACGCCACCGATATCGCGCCGACCATCCTCGACGTGGTGGGTATTCCGATGCCCGAGGAGTACCGGGGGGCTCAGCAGTACCCGATCAACGGGGTCTCGATGCGTTACAGCTTCGACGCGCCGGAAGCCCCCACCACCAAGAAGCGCCAGTACTACGCGATGCTGGGCACTCGCGGGATCTGGCAGGACGGCTGGAAAGCTGCGGCGGTGCATGCGGCGATCAGCGGTAAAGGCAACTTCGACGCCGATCCCTGGGAGCTGTATCACGTCGACGAGGATCGTTCGGAATCCACCAACGTCGCCGATCAGTACCCCGACAAGCTCAAAGAACTGATCGCGGTCTGGGACGAGGAGGCCAAGAACAACTTCGTGCTGCCCCTTGACGACCGTGTCGCGGTCGAGCAACTCGCCAACGAGCGGCCGCAGTCCGAGCCGCCGCGCAACCGCTACATCTACTACCCCGAGACCGCGCCGGTGCCCGAGGGCGTGGCGGTCAACATCCGGGGCAAGTCCTACAAGATCGCCGCCGACGTCGATATCACCGGCGACTCCGAGGGCGTGATCATCGCGCACGGTTCGCGCTTCGGTGGGCACTCGATGTTCATCAAGGATGGCCGGCTGAACTACGTCTACAACTTCCTGGGCATCAAGCCCGAGCAGGTGTTCACCTCCGAACCGCTGCCGCCGGGCAAGCACGTGCTCGGCATGGAGTTCAAACGCGAGAAAGCCGGCGAGTACGGCGAATCGCTGGGCACCACGACGCTGTACGTGGACGACAAGCCGGTGGCGACGGGTCCGATGCGAGCGCAGATCGGCAAGTTCACCCTGTCCGGTGACGGGCTATGTGTGGGCTACGACAGCGGCGACAACGTCTCCGATCAGTACAAGAATCCCGGAACGTTCACCGGCGGTGAGATCTTGGGTGTCGCTGTCGACGTCAGCGAGAAGGCCTACATCGATCTGCAGAAAGAAGCGGCGGCGGCCTTCGAGACGGACTGAGGCCCGCGACGCTGAACCTCGTGGGTGGTTATGGCGGACCGGTCAGTTCCCGGTTACCGGCGCGAAGCTCATCGGCGTGCGGGTGACATTGGTCCGTGGGGGGTCGGAGCGGTCCGGAACCGTCAGTCGCGGCGCGGGCGGATCAGCGGCGGCCGACGGCCGTAGATCGTCGGCGGTGTCGGGATCTCCGGTGGGTCCGGTCACCGCTTCGGCGGGTGCGGGTACGACTACCGGTGCCGGGACCCTGACCGAGGAGTTCGGCACGGGCGCCGGGGTCGCGGTGCTGATGCTGCGAAGAGGGCTGGTCTGGGGGAAGGCGGAATTGTTGAGCGCCACCAGGGCCGCGCCGGCGACGACCAATGTCGAGGCTGCGGCGGCGATGACCCCGACGAGCACGCGGGTGTTGCGGAACCAGGGCGGCTTCGGGGTTTCGAATGTGGGCGGTGCGGCGTCAGCGTCGTTCCAGTAGCGGGCCCAACCGGGGAAGAGGTCGTCAGTCAGCCACGCGCCGAGGTCCTCGTACGGCTGGGCTCCCTGTTCAGTCATAGGGCTCCCTGCTCAGTCATAGGGTTCCCCGCTGGGTCATAGGCGCTGATGCTAATCCGCGCAGGCCATTCAGGTGACCCGGCCGGGAAAATCGTTTAGCCGCCGGAATCGGCCCCGACTGCGCTGCCACGGCTGCGGACGGCCGACAGGATCCCCTCCGCCACCAGCACCACGATCAACGTCACGCCGAAGGACGGGTACAGCACGGCCAGTGCGGTGGCGACGACGGCGATCGCGACGACCGGCCCCCGCGGGGTGTCGGCGCGCTGGGAATCGCTGGTCCGGCCCGGCAACCCGGTTCCGCCGGTCGGCCGGCGCTTCCACCACATGAGTAGCGCCGTGGTGATGCTCGTCAGCAGACCCAGGCAGGCCAGCGTGGCGAGGATCCGGGTGAGCACCCCGTACTGGTTGCCCATGTGCATGGCCACACTCCAACTGGTGATTCGTGCCAGTGCGCCGTCCTGGTCGGCGGTGGAGTTGGCGACCGTCTCCCCGGTGAACTGGTTGAGGTAGAGGGTGCGCTGTTCGGAGAGCTTCTGCGGCCAGTGGTTGACGACCGTGTAACTGCCGTAGACCGTCTCATCGTTTGCGGTATCACCCGGGTAATCCGTGGGCGGAATGATGGAGTAGCCCGGCAGCATGTTCTCCGACTTGGCGATCTCATCAATCGCGTTGAATCCCAACGTCATCGGCACTGCGGGCCCCGGATCCGACGCATAGACCGGGTCGTTCCTATCCGCCCACGCGATGCGCCTGCCGAGGCGGTCGAAGTCGCCGACCTTCGCCGGGGTGGAGGGTGCGTCCACCTCGGTGCCCGGAGTCACCGTCGATGCGACCGCGCGCCAGTTCTCGCCCCAGTACCGCGACCACGTCAGTCCGGACACGATGTAGCCGATCAACACCACCGAGAGCAGGATGCCGGTGGTGGCGTGCAGATCCCGCCAGCGCAGCCGGCCGCCCTTGCGCCAGCGGATCGCCAACCGTGGCTTGCCACGCTCGGTGGCCCGCGGCCACCACAGAAAGATCCCACTGGCCAGCAGAACCAGGATCCATACCGCGGTCATCTCGACGATGAGGTTGCCCACGCCCACCTTCATCGAGGCATCGGGATAGGCCGACGGCGCGATGAAGTGCCCCAGGGCGGGCACCGACACGGTAGGACCGTCGTTGCCGAAGAACCGGTGCAACTGGTTGGCCCAGCCCACCAAGCCGTCCAGTTCCCGGCGCTGGCCCAGGTAGACACCGGTGAAGGGATCGACGAATACCTGGGTGACGTTGCGCTCGCCCACTTCCGCGGTGTCGGGTGCCATGAAGTCGACCTGGGTGGATCGATCCGGCGCCGCCGGCGGCGTCACCGCGTCCAGGATCATCTCCGCGGGCACCTGCTGCCGGGCGGTATCGATCTGGGCGTCGAGAGAGACAACCGCAGTGCCCGTGCCGGTTGCATTCGGCGGCGAGACGACCGTGAGATCGCGGTGCAGCAGAAGGTCGAGGGGCTGGGTGTAGAGGATGATCAGCCCTGTGCAGGCCAGCAGCAGCAGCGTCGGGGCCGCGAACAGGCCAACCCAGAAGTGCAGCCGCCACACCCTGCGCAGGGTCGCGGACTCACCGCGTCGTTGTGCACGCTCGACAGTGACCACGCTCACCTCCAGTTGCGGCAGGTACCGACCTGCATCCCACTAGTCGTATGGGCGGGGTTGCGGGTTCCCGGGCGACGTAAGTTTGACGAGCCGAGCCGTCGGGCCGGGGTAGGTGAAAGTCAGGAGGTGGGTTGGTGTCGCTGTCGACGAGCGGCTCCGACGCGGGCACCGGCGGGCCGGACCCGGATCGACTGCTGGCCGGCTACCGCGCCGGCCTGGCACAGCAGGCGCTGTTCGACACCGGTGCCGAATCGGGGACATCGGACCGGTCCGGCTACGACGAACTTCTCGACCCCGTCGGCGACGTCCGCGCCGACTGGCGCGAACTCGAAGCCCTCATCGCCGAACGCGGCCGCGACGGCCTGCATCGGCTACGGGAGGTGGTCCGCAGACTCGTCGACGACAACGGCATCGGCTACATTGAGATCGACCGGCACGGTGAGGCTGGCACCGATCACCGGAGCGTGGCAACGCCGGACGTCTGGCGCCTGGACGGTATCCCGCTGCTGCTGTCGGCACCGGACTGGACCACGTTGGAAACCGGCGTGCTGCAGCGGTCGCGACTGCTCGACGCTGTCCTCACCGATCTCTATGGTGAGCAACGTTCGCTGACCAGTGGCACGCTGCCGCCCGAGTTGTTGTTCGGGCACCCCGGTTATATCCGAGCGGTCCGCGGCATCCAGATCCCGGGCCGTCATCAACTTTTCATGCTCGGTTGTGACCTCAGTCGCGCCGGCGACGGCCGTTTCGTCGTCAACGCTGACTGGACGCAGGCGCCGTCGGGCGCCGGCTATGCGCTTGCTGACCGACGGGTGGTGGCGCGCGCGATCCCGGACGCCTACGAACGGATCCGGCCGCGGCCGGTCTCACCGTTCGCCCAGGCGTTGCGTCTGGCCCTGATCGACGCCGCCCCGGAGGCTGCCGAGGATCCGGTGGTGGTGGTGCTCAGCCCCGGCATTTACTCCGAGACCGCGTTCGATCAGGCCTACCTGGCAACGGTTCTGGGTTTTCCCTTAGTGGAGAGCGCTGATCTGGTGGTGCGCGACGGCA
>Ga0247844_1002345_pt1 | contig 31166 bp, 28 predicted proteins | sample LaCtaG_FD_192421 | JGI IMG/M metagenome (GOLD analysis project Ga0247844, IMG submission 192421) | Freshwater microbial communities from meromictic Lake La Cruz, Castile-La Mancha, Spain - LaCruzMarch201714.5m_1 | ecosystem: Environmental > Aquatic > Freshwater > Lake | place: Spain: Castile-La...
ATAATGTCTATTGACATATACAATGTATAGTGATAATATAGTAATTAAGAAAAATAGGAGGTTTTTGATATGAAAAAACCCTTTAATTGGAGTTCTGAAAAGAATGAAACTCTTAAAAAAGAGCGTGATATAAGCTTTGAGATAGTAGTTGAAAAACTTCTAAATGGTGAGATACTATCAGATGCACCACATCCTAATAGCGAAAAATATCCGAATCAAAAAATATTTCTTATAGAAATATTAAATTATTGTTTTTTAATTCCCTACGTTGAAAATGATAGTGAAATTTTTCTTAAAACAATTATACCAAGTCGTAAAAAAACAAAAGAGTTTTTAAAGGAGGTGAAATAAATGAAACTAGATGAAGAAGAAAAAGAGTTGCTAGAGGCATTTGAAAAGAATGAAATTCAATTTACTAAAATTAGTGATGAGAAAAAAAAATATTTTTCTGAAGTTGCAAAAAACACATTAGAACAGAAAAAAATGATTAACTTTAGAGTCAATGAAAGAGATTTTAGAAACCTTAAAATGAAAGCGAGTGAGCTTGGGATACCCTATCAAACTCTCTTAAAAATCTTAATTCATCAATTTACTGAGGGTAAAGTGAAATTGAGTATCTAGTGAAGTGATGTTAGCGATCTATGAGAGTTTAAATCCGTGTGTATCCTGAATTTTCAGTGGTGAAAAACTATTATGTGAATAATACCCCCTCTAACTCCCCCTAGAAGGTGGAGGACACATCTGTGTAAATCAGCTATTTTCAGCGTTATCAATGTGCGTTATTTAAGAGTTAAAAAGAAATCTCCCAAGAACTTAAGTTCAAGGGAGATTTCTTATCTGCGTTAATCAGCGCAATCAGTGGCTTAATCTTTAGTTGTTTTTTGGATAGATGAATCTATCAATGCAAAGTTTTACGATAATCATAAGTACTGTTGCACATAAAGTCATGATACCAATGGTTTGGAAAGCGTGGCAGAATACTGGCAGAGATTGCACAGCTGTCATGGTATCTGCCCCTTTTGGTGATGTCATATTAGAAACCATCGCTCCAGTAACTCCAGCAATTGCCATAGCTAAGAACCAAATTCCTGTTGCAAATCCCATAAATTTCTCAGGAACAAGCTGACTCATCATTGAGGGCCCAAGTGCCGATACGAAAAGTTCACCGACCGAGATTAAAACATATGCTGCAACAACCCAGTTAGAAGATACAATTCCTGCATGTCCAAAAGCTTGAGAAGGTACAAGAACTAAAAATGCTAACGCTGAGAAGAATAGCCCTGTTGCAAATTTAGTAGTAATCTTTTTATTTGTTCCACGTCTTCCCGCACGCTTATAAAGCATAGAAAGAATTGGAGCAATGATGATTACGGCTAAAGGATTGATGACTTGGAATTGCTCAGGATGAATAGGAATTCCGAAGATGTTATGTGCTGCATTGTTCATTCCAAAGAATGTCAGTGACAAAAACATTTGTTGATACAGTGAGTAGAAACAAATAGCCATTACAGTCATCACAAGAGCTGAGACCATTTTCCCTCTCGCACCACGCTTTTGAGATAGTCCTAAAACCAAAAATACGATAAAAGCGATGGCTACAATAGTGAACATAATAGTTCTTGTAAGAGCGACATCTCTTAGTAAGAATGCGCAAAGGATAACAAGAATGATACCAACAACCACAGTAATAATGTAGCGACCAATATTTGAACCTTTTTCACCTGCGGCAGAAGTGACACCGTGAAAGTATTTCAATCCAACTGTAAAATTAATTACCCCAACAATTAGCCCAAGAGCTGCAAGTGCAAATCCCCATTGCCAACCATACTTATGAGCAACGAATGGAGAAACAATCTCAGAAACAAAACTTCCCGCATTGATTGCCATATAATACATAGAGTATGCAGCATCACGTTTAGCAGCGTCGTTCTTGTCAAATATTTTTGAAAGAAGAGAAGCAGGATTTGATTTGAAAAGTCCGTTTCCAATAACGATGGTCCCCATACCTAAAAACACCATGTGTACCGTCATTGAAGAGGCGAGAATAAGATAACCAACAAGAAGAAAAATTCCTCCGAGAATGATGGTGCGCTTTGTTCCTAGGAAATAATCACCAACCCACCCACCAACAGGAATAAATACATAAAGCAGTGCTGAAAATGCACCAAAAAGTGTTGCAGCTTGAGTTTCAGGAAGATGAAATTGATAGATAAAAAACATAACGATGATAACGTTAAATGCATAAAATCCAAATCTTTCCATCATCTCGATTACAAAAATACTATTGAAACGTTTGCGTTCCAATTCTTGAGTTGAAAATTGTGAATAATCCAATACTTCCTCCTTTTTATACTTTTCAGATGAAAAGTATTTAATTGTGATTTGAGATATTATAACAAAATTGTAATGAACGTGTCAAGAGAGTATGAAAAACTTGTGAAATCTTATTCTAGGTGTAGGAAAACTTTCTAAAAAATTTAGAAAAAGAATCAATCCTTTTCAAAAGCTATAAGTCACAAGAAAAATATGATATAATATTGTAGAAGAAAAGCTATGTTGAAATATTGAGTGTGTGCGAGATAGTGAACATAGTGAAGAGATATAAAAATTTAGAACATAGTGAAAGAAACTATACAGATAGAGGTTAGATAAATGAAAAAAGCGATTATATTAACCTACGGGTGTCAGATGAATGTTAACGAGAGCGAGAAGGCAAAAACACTCCTTTTAGAGCTTGGATATGAATTTTGCGATAAAATTTCTGAAGCAGATTTGGTTATGCTCAATACTTGCACAATTCGAGAAGGGGTTGCAACAAAGATATATGGAAAATTAGGCGAACTTAAAACCATTAAAAATAAGGGGAAGCATCAAATTGTCATTGTTTCTGGCTGTCTTGCCCAAGAAGATGGAGAGATACTTTTAAAAAAGTGGAAACACGTTAATATTGTTGTAGGGAATCAAAATATCTACTTACTTAAAGATGCCATTCATAAAATTGAAAATCTTGGATTTAAACAGTTACAGCTTACAGGGGATATTGACCTGCTGCCACCGATGATTTTTCCAGAACATGATGCACCTACAAGTGCGTTTGTATCAATCACTTATGGATGCAATAACTTTTGTGCATACTGCATTGTTCCTTATGTTCGTGGTAGAGAACGCAGTGAGCCTATGGAAAATATTATTGAACAAATCAAGGTACTTGTGTCAAAAGGGGTTAAGGAGATTATACTTTTAGGACAAAACGTAAACTCTTATGGCAAAGGAATGGAAGATGTGGATTTTGCTAAACTTCTGCGTAAGATAAAAAGTGATGTTCAAGGAAAGTTTAGAATGCGTTTTGCCTCTCCACATCCTAGGGATTTTACCCTAGATGCGATACGTGCGATGGCTGAAGATGTGAGAATTTCTAAAAATATCCACTTACCTTTACAAGCAGGATCAGACCACATATTGAAATTGATGAATCGAGGGTATAGTGAGCAGGAGTATTTAGACCTTGTTTCAAAAATAAAAGAGATTATTCCTCAAGCCTCGTTCACTACAGATATCATTGTAGGATTTCCAGGTGAGAGTGAAGAGGATTTTGAAGAGACGCTTAATGTGGCGCGGGCTGTAAAATATGAAAATGCCTATATGTTTGCCTATTCTGTTCGTAAAGGAACGAAAGCGGAGATGATGGAAGGTCATCTTGAGGAGAGTGTTAAAAGCGATAGATTGAAGCGTTTGATGGATCTTCAAACCAAAATTTCCCTTGAACAAAGTTTAACCTATGCGGGGAGTGTACAGGAGATATTGATTGAAGGATATTCAGAGAAGAGCAGGGATTATCTTCAAGGCAGAACGGATTCTAACAAGGTAGTTTTAGTGAGAGCCGAAGAGGATCTTGCCCCAGGGGATTTTATTGATGTGAAAATTATAGAGGCTAAAACGTGGACGCTCTATGGAGAGAGGGTAAGTGGAGAATAAGGTGAATGAGCTTGTATCTAAACTGTTTCAACTATCAGTGGAAGAGCTGAAAGAGGTCGCTAACGATTTAGGCATTGTGTCAAAAAAGTTAGAGCGTTCAGAACTACTGGGTGAAATTCTCAATGCGCTATTAAAACACAAATCCTATGCGAGTGGTTATCTTGAAATTCTCAGCGATGGATATGGATTTTTAAGACACAGTAGCGTGGGATATGATGTATATCTCTCGGCAACTCAAATTACCCGATTTCGTTTAAGAGATGGAGATGAAGTTTTAGCAGAAGTGAGAGCTCCTCATGAAAATGAGCGAACTTATGCAGCGTTAAAATTGATTGCGTGCAATGGACGAGACTTGCGAGAGCTTTTTTCAAGGCCTCATTTTGACACGTTGACTCCAACCTATCCAACAGAGCAGATTATATGTGAAACGCGTGAGGGGAAAATTTCTAACCGATTAATTGATCTGATTGCTCCTATTGGTAAAGGACAACGAGGGTTGATTGTTGCACCCCCGAAGGCTGGAAAAACGATGTTTTTGATAGATCTTGCCAATGCAATGATTGAAAACTATCCTAAACTTCATGTATGGATTTTATTGATTGATGAACGGCCAGAAGAAGTTACTGATATTAGAGAGAATGTAAAAGGTGCAAAAGTATTTGCCTCAACATTTGATGAAGCATCAAAAAATCATATTGAGCTTACAGAGATGTTAATCGCGCGTGCAAAGAGACTGGTAGAAAGTGGTGAAGATGTGGTGATACTGATGGATAGTCTGACCCGTCTTGCACGTGCTTACAACATCATTGTTCCTTCAAGTGGCAAATTAATATCAGGAGGAATCGATCCTACAGCCCTCTACTTTCCTAAGAAATTTTTTGGAGCAGCGAGAAATGTTAAAAATGGAGGAAGTCTTACCATTATAGCAACAGCGTTAGTAGAAACGGGAAGTAAAATGGATGATGTTATCTATGAAGAGTTTAAAGGAACAGGGAATATGGAGCTTCATCTTGATAGGAATTTAGCTGAGCTCCGACTCTTCCCAGCAGTTGATATATTGCGCTCTGGAACACGAAAAGAGGAGCAGTTGATTGATTCAGAAACCATTGAAGCCATATGGAAACTCCGTAGAGTTATCTATGAAGAGCGCGATAAAGTTGGCACATTCAGAAAATTTATCGAGCTTATAAAAAGAACAGAGTGTAACAGTTTGATGATTCAAGAATACATGTAGAATATCAGGGGGAAATGTGAGTCGTAGGGGGGCAATCATTGTTTTACTCGTTATCATCCTTATCCTCATTTTAATGATTTGGAAGAAAAATCAAGAGTTTTCAATGGAAGAACTGATGCAACAAACTTCACAAATAGATGTTTCAGAGGTGACAGATAGTACGCTTATTCAAGAAAATGCTATTGATGATGAGTCTGGAATAGAAGTTTTAGAGGGGAATTATACAGAATATTCGAGTGAATATGATATACCTCAAGAGAGTATTGAAACTGTGACTTATAAAGTTAAAAGAGGTGACTCATTGGATAAAATTACCAGGGCATTTCATACAACGGTTGAGGCAATCAAATATAATAATCCTTCATTAAAAGGAAGGAATCAATTGTCACAAGGGGAGACTCTTCTCATCATCAAAGATAATGTGATTGCTTATAAGGTAGGAAAAGGAGAGTCGCTGTTTAGCATCGCTCGAAAATTTGGAACATCGGTAGGACAAATTCAAGATTTAAATCAGAGTTCAAGCAGTGAGATACAAAGTGGTAGCACGCTTTATGTTCCAATAGAAAATTTTAATCTATTAAAAGTAATAGGAGTTGAACCTATTACTACTGTGATTAGAAAGAGTATTGAAAAAAACATTACTTTCCCTAATCAAAAAAGTAGTAAAAAAAGTCCAGTTAAAATGACAAGCAACAAAACTTTTTGGCCAGTAAATTGGGAGGGAGTTACCAGCAGTTATGGGGTGAGATTTCATCCAGTACTCGGCCGATATATTAAACATAAAGGCATTGATTTAAGAGCGCAAGTGGGTGATAAGGTCTATGCTTTTGATTCTGGAAGGGTCACATTTTCGGGCTATATGAGTGGATATGGGAATTTGATTGTTATAACACATAGCGGAGGACTTGAAACACGCTATGGTCATCTTGACAAAATTTACGCAACTCAGGGAGAGAGCGTAAAAAAAGGAAGTGTGATTGGTTCGGCAGGTGCAACGGGCAGGGTCACGGGTCCACACCTACATTTTGAGGTTAGAAATGGTGGAAACGATATCAATCCAATGAAGTATATAAAAACTTCTAAAGTTGTTTAGAAAATCACCTTGACAAAAGCTGAAAATATAGGTATAATAGTAAGGTATTGTACGGATTTAATAGATTTAAGATAGGAGGGTTTTTAAGATGGCAGTATCTCCAAAAAGAGTATCGAAAGCAAACAAAAGAATGAGAAGATCACACCATGCTTTAACAGCAACTCAATTCTCAGCTTGTCCAAACTGCGGAGAACCTAAAGTGTCACACAAAGTGTGTCTTGAATGTGGTTACTACGATGGTAAGCAAGTGATAGGTCAAGAAGAAACTAACGCATAGTTAACAATATTCGTTCGAGCAAGATTTTAATCTTGCTTTTTTCTTAATTATTATCATTATGGAGGGGTAAATGAAAATTGCAGTTGATGCTATGGGGGGAGATCATTTTCCTTCGGTTCCAGTTGGTGGGGCAATCAAAGCATTACAAGAAAATTCAGAAATTGAGGTTGTTTTAGTTGGGGACGAAACACTCATCAAAATTGAGTTAGCCAAATATGAGTCGGAGAGCTATGATAGAAGTAGAATCTCGATTATACATACAGATGATTATATAGCAATGGACGAATCAGAACCAGTCAACGCTGTAAGAAAAAAGAAAACAGCTTCAGTAAACATCGCTCTGAATATGGTGAAGAATCGTGAAGCAGTTGCATGTGTATCCGCTGGAAATACTGGGGCATACATGGCAGCAAGTTTTATGATACTTGGAAGGGTAAAAGGGGTTCTAAGGCCTGCGATTACCACAATATTTCCTGGGAAAGATCGTGTGAGTGTATTGTTGGATGTCGGCGCAAATGCGGACTCTAAACCTGAATATTTAGAGCAATTTGCTTTAATGGGTTCGATTTATGCTGAGATTGTTTTGAAAAAGCAAAATCCTAAAGTAGGACTTCTCAATATTGGGGTAGAAACGACTAAAGGGAATGAACTTATTGTTCAAGCATATGAGCTCATTAGCAAAAGAACGGATATCAATTTTGTAGGCAATGTTGAACCAGGAGATTTGATGTTTGGTGATGTAGATGTGATGGTTTCAGATGGTTTTACTGGAAATATTGCGCTCAAAACGGGTGAATCTATGGCAAGATTGATGAAACAGTTGATACGTGAGACGATTGAAAAAAGTACCATGGCAAAGCTTGGGTATGTTTTGACAATGAAGTCAACATTTGATCAAATTTCGAAGAAAATGAATCCTTCTGAATATGGGGGAGCAATTTTTTTAGGAATTGATGGTGTTACGATTAAAGCCCATGGTTCTTCTGATATTCAAGCATTGAAAAATGCAATCAAAGTAGCACATAATATGGAGAAGAAAAAATTGGTTGAATCACTTCGAGAAAATTTTAGCAAAAAAGCGGGTATGAATTAACTCTCTTTTAAGTAATTTTGCAGTTAAGGAGATTAACAAATATGCAACTTTATGGTAGTGAAATATTGGGTTTAGGGAGAGGACTTCCTAAACGTATCGTGCAAAATAGTGAGTTAGAAAAAATGATTGAAACAAGTGATGAATGGATTAAATCAAGAACAGGTATTGCACAAAGGTATATTGCAGCAGACTCTGAGTCTACTTCAGATTTGTGTGCAATGGCAGCTGTAGAGGCCATGGAAAAAGCAGGTGTAAGTGCAACAGAGATTGATTTGATTATTGTTGCAACGATGTCACCGGATTATATGTATCCTTCTACCTCGGCAATGGTTCAGCATAAAATAGGAGCAGTGAATGCAGGGGCTTTTGATCTCATGGCAGCATGTTCTGGTTTTGTTTATGCTTTAGTTACGGCCGAGAATTATATTAGACTAGGACGTTATAAGAAAATTTTAGTCATAGGTGGAGAAGTTTTTTCTAAAATTTTAAATTGGGAAGATAGAAACTCATGCGTTCTCTTTGGTGATGGTGCAGCGGCAGCAGTACTCTCTCAAACGGAAGATTGCTCAAAAGGGATTATCTCTTTTGAACTTGGTGCTGATGGTTCAGGATATGATAAATTAATAGCCGTGGCAGGAGGAACAAAAAATCCTATAACGGTTGAAGCGATTGAAAATAAAGAGCATCTTTTGACAATGAAGGGTGCGGATATTTTTAAATTTGCAGTAAGGATTGTGCCTGATTCAATTAACAGAGTTTTAGCTAAATCAGAGTATGGAATAGATGATGTAAAATTAATCGTTCCACATCAAGCAAATTATAGAATTATTGAGTCTGCAGCAAAACGTTTAGGAGTTGGTATGGAAAAGTTCTTTATGAACATGGACAAATACGCTAACACTTCAGCGGCTTCTATAGGACTTGCATTGTATGATGCCCTAGAGCAAGGAAAGCTTAATAAAGGCGATTTAACTGTTTTTATAGGCTTTGGAGCAGGGCTTACCCATGCAACGTGTTTAATTAGATTATAGTAAAAATCATAAGCATAGTGCTTATGATTTTTTTTGAAATTTTTTAGAAAATATGGTATAGTATAGGCACAAAGAAATAGGAAAATGGAGGATTAAATGGGTAAAATTGCATTTGTATTTCCTGGTCAAGGGACACAGTTTGTTGGAATGGGAAAAGATTTATACGAAACAACAGAGTTTAAAGGAGTGATGGATGAAGTTTTTTCAGCACTGCCAGTGGATTTAAAAACAGCCATGTTAGAGGGGCCGTCTGAAACATTGATGGATACACAATATACGCAACCAGCGATTGTTTTAGTATCTTCGTTACTTGCAAAAAAATTACTTGAAAAAGTAACGCCTAATTTTGTTGCAGGGCACAGTGTAGGTGAGTATAGTGCGCTTGCAAACAATGTTCTTTCAGTAGTAGACGCTGTAAAATTAACTTATAAGCGTGGAAAGTATATGTCAGATGTAGGGGCGCAAGTGAATGGAACTATGGCGGCGGTTTTAGGACTTGATGCAAATACCATTGTAGAAGTTTTAAAAGGAGTCGAAGGTATTGTTGAGGCCGTAAATTTTAATGAACCAAAGCAAACTGTTATCTCAGGAAGTAAGGTATCGGTTGAAGCTGCTGCGGAACCACTGAAAGCTGCAGGGGCAAAACGTGTTATTGGACTTTCTGTATCGGGACCATTTCACTCAAGTTTAATGAAGCCAGCAGCAGAGAAACTTAAAGCAGAGTTTGACGCGTTGACATTTTGTGATGTGAAATATCCTGTGATTGCAAATACAACTGCAGAAGTTATTGAGAGCAGTGCGGATTTTGTAGCAGAGCTTTACGCACAAGCGGCAGGACCAGTTAAATGGGTAGACTCTATTTTAAAACTTAAAGCTTTAGGCGTTACAAAAATTTATGAAGTAGGACCAGGAAAAGTTCTTGCAGGTCTTATTAAGAAAATTGACGGAGACATTGAAGTGGTAAATATCCAAACACTTGCAGATATTGAAAATTTAGCATAATATACTGAGTTAAGGGTGCTGTACATAGTGAAAGCTATGACGGTACCCTTATTATCTTTAGCTTTCTTAAAATAATTGCAGTGTAGAATTTTTACCATTTAAAAAATTCTTGTAACGTGTTATAATAGGTTTAAGTAATAAAATTTCGGGGCAGGGTGCAATTCCCGACCAGCGGTGATAGTCCGTAGCACTTAGGTGCGTGGACCGGTGAAATTCCGGTACTGACAGTAAAGTCTGGCGAAATTCAAAAAACTACGCCCAGAGTCTATTTTGGTGCGTAGTTTTTTATTTTTTTTACGAGATTTTTTACTTCCAAAAATTTTAGGAGGTAACACATGAAAAAAGCTTTACTCAGTTTCACTCTATTCATAGTAGGTACTATGATACTCTTTTCGGCTCCCCTTAGGGTGGTAGTCATCTCGCCTACGGCGGTTGGAACAATCCAATATTTAGGAGAGAGCAATACCATTGTCGGGACATCTCAATACAGCACAGTATCAGGGGCAAAAGTGGTAGGAAATATGACCAATCCAAATGTCACAGAGATTGCCATGCTAAATCCAAACTATGTGATTGTAGACAGTTACACTTCTCAACAGGTGGTCGCTCAGTTACAAAATCTTAAAATTCCAGTTTTAGTCATTAATCAAAGTTATACCCTCAATGGTGCATACGATTCAATGCGTTCTGTTGCTGCAATATATGGGAAAATGACTCAAATTAATCAGCTGATTGCGAAGATGAATGGGTTGATGGCTAAAAACAGTAAAAAGAGTTCAATCACACTCTATTATATGCTTTCGTATGGAAGACAAGGGGATTTTAGTATCAACAATTCTACTTTTACGAGCCAAATTATTGAGAATTTGGGTATGCAAAATATCATGGCAAATACACCAACCAATGAAGTTTCAAGAACGGATTTGATGATGAAGAATCCAACCGTTATCGTTGTTTCAAGTGGTAGTATGGGTGATAATCCAATTACGCTCTCTCAATTGAAGTCGACTTCACCTTATAATCAACTAAGTGCGGTTCAAAAGGGGAAAGTCTATTTTGTTGATTCGGATACGGCGGATGAACCAGGACCGAATATGCTTGCTTTAATTCAATTTCTTATCGGTGTGAAAAATGCAAATCAATAGTAGAAAAATTGGGTTTATACTCATTTTCCTTGTAATCTCTGTTTTGTCTTTGTCAACATCCTTGCAAAATTATGGGTTTCTTGCGTATTATTCTAATACACTATTTGAGGGGAATGCCTCAATGACCTATGATTATGAGCCAAGTTATAATAATGGTTCTCTGTATGCGCCTACTCAAACAAATCCGAGTAACTATAATTCCACGGGGTTTCAAGGAGCAGAGTATGACCAATTTGTAACCACCACAGTGAGCTTGCCTATGAAAACATATAGCATACAGTTTAACGGGAGTTATGGCGGATATGGAGCTCTTACAGGCGGGAGTTTAAAGCAGCAATCTCAAGGTTTAACAACCACTTCTGGAATTGGAATTCAAAGTAATAGCAATACGTTTCAAAAGGGGATTAACCTTAACTATTTGAACAATTCAGATGGGGGAGCACACCATTTCACACCAGGTGGAACCGTTGGATTTGAAGTGAATCCTTTTTTACAATATGAGCACGGAGCAGGGGCTTATGCACTTGTAGGCGATATGCAACAAACTTACTCACAAGGCGGTATTCCAGGGCTTGCCTTAGAGCTTGAACCTGAAATGACTTATAGGTTAACAGAAAATTTAACCTATGCTTCACTTTTTGAATGGCGCATTGTTAACAATGCCTATGTAGGTAATGGGATAGTATCAACGTCAGGTAATCAAGTCATGGGGGATACGTTAGAGTATCAACCTTTAGTATTGATGTACTCTGTTCCACAAATTAAGGGTCTTATGGCGACATTTGAAGTAAAGTTAGATTGGTACAACTTTAGAGCTTGTCAAACCTATTACGGCATCAATTTTAACTCATGGGTGACACTTGAACCTGATATACAGTATTATCTACCAATTAATGACAATTTAGGACTTACTTTTGATGTAAAAGATGAGATATCTCAACTTCTTCAAGCATCTAACTATGGCAGAACCCCTAATCAACAAAATTGGGTGTTTGGAATAACAGCCACCACATACTTTGGTGGATAATGTGAAAAGCCTCCTTGAAGCTATTAGAGCGTTACTCTATTATCGTTAAATAAAGCAAAAAAACTTTTTTAAGGAACACTATGAAAAAATTATATGTACTTACGATTTTTGTGATATTTTTTATTGTCGCCATTGCATATCTTTATGTAGGGCCTATTCACTTTTATGTATGGAATATGTGGTCAACACCCTCTCCTTTAATAGCACTACTTTTTCACATGCGGCTTGAAAGGCTTGCGACAGCTTACATAATAGGGGCTATTTTAGCTATCTGTGGTGTAGTTATGCAAAATCTTTTCAGAAATCCCATTGCCGACCCCTATATTTTAGGGGTCTCTTCAGGGGCTGGAATGGGGGTTGCGGTTGCTATGTTTTTAGCGTCACTGTTTCCAATTTTAGGTGGATTTACCTTCACCATGTTTTGTGCATTTTTCTTCTCTATAGTGAGTTCTTTTATTGCACTCTATTTTTCAAGGGTAAATGGACAGGTGATACTCACACGTCTTCTTCTTGTAGGAATGGCACTGACATTTTTTGAAGGGGCATTTATTCAAATTATTTTTAGTGTAAATGTATTGAAGAATTTCAATATATTTTTGTGGTTAATGGGGAGTTTAGATAATGCAAATTTTGGTTCTACCGTGGTATTGCTAATAACACTTATTGTGATAGCAGTTATTTTCTTCCTTTTCCACCGTTCATATGACTTACTTCTTTTAGGTCATGAAATTGCGCATAGCAGCGGAGTACGTGTAGAACGTGTTAAATGGATTAGCCTTATACTTGTATCACTTGCGGTAGCGTTAGTGGTGAGTTATTGTGGGATAATTGGTTTTGTTGGGATGATAGTTCCTCATGCGATTCGAATTGTTATAGGACCAAAAAATTTAAAATTGATGCTTTACAGCATGCTTCTAGGTGCAGTTTTTGTCGCACTGTGTGATATGGTGTCTACAAGCGTTATTGCTCCGTCAGAGCTTCCGCTAGGTGCAGTCATTGGGATTATTGGTGCCCCATATTTCATCATTTTATTAGTGCAAATGAATCGAGGTAAACGGGCATGAGTATAAAAATAGAGGGATTGAGCATTGAGTTTTCAAAGAAAAAAGTTGTTGATATTGAGAGCTTAGAGATAGAAAAGGGGAAATTTCATGCCATAGTAGGGATGAATGGCAGTGGTAAAACGAGCTTAATAAAGGCTTTAATTAACATCATTCCTCAAAGTTGTATAAAAGGCAGTGTAATGATTGAAAATATCCCTATTTCATTGCTTAAGGGAAAAAAATTGGCTGAAAAAATTGCCTATGTTCCACAAAAATTGTTGATTGAGTACGATTTTAGTGTAGAAGAGTTGATTAAAATGGGTGGGTATAGGTATAAATCTGAGAGTGATGCCCTTTATCATACTGTTATTGAGAGATTTAATTTAGGTGAGTTTGAAAATCGGAGTATATTAACGTTAAGTGGTGGAGAGTTTCAAAGGGTACAAATTGCAAGAGCTCTCTATCAAAATAGTCCAATCATTGCATTAGATGAGCCAACAGCAGCGTTAGATGTCTCACACTCCATTGAGCTTTACCAATATTTGGCTAAATTGGTAAGTGAGGAGGGGAAAACAGTGGTACTTGTCACACATGATCTTTCGTTTATATCAAATTATTGTGACAATTTGATTGTAATGAGCGAGGGCAAAGTGGTCTGTAAAGGGGAAGCACAAGAGGTTTTAAATGAAAAAACTCTTTGTCGCTATTTTAAATTTTATGGAAATTTAGAGAGAATTGGTGGCTCATATACCCTTGTTGAGAAAAAAATATAGTAAAATAGGTGAAATTAAAAAAAAATGGTTGCGACATTTCCATTTTTTTGATATTATATTGTTATGCAAAAAAATAAAATAAGAAGTAAAAATAACAGGGGGTATTCCGAAATGGCAAATTTTGACAAAGTAAAAGAAGTTATTGTAGAACAACTAGGAGTGGACGAGGCTTCAGTAGTTCCAGAGGCATCTTTCATCGATGATTTAGGTGCAGATTCATTAGACACAGTTGAATTAATCATGGCGTTTGAAGAAGAGTTTGGAGTAGAAATTCCTGACGAAGATGCTGAAAAAATGAAAACTGTTCAAGATGTTCTTAACTACATCGAATCAAAAACAAAGTAAACACATAACTCTGCACAAGATAAGGTAGCCACCTTATCTTGTGTGCATATTAAAGTGCATTTTTAAAAGTGCTTTTTAGTATTCAAAAAACTTTATTTAAGGAGAGTGAAACTTGAAAAGGGTCGTAATAACGGGAGTAGGTCTTTTGACTTCTTTAGGTGAAAACAAAGACAAAAGTTGGAAAGCAATTTTAGAAGGAAAAACTGGTGTAGGATATATCGATAATTTTGATTCAAGTGATTTTGGAGTTAGAATTGGAGCTCAAGTTAAAGGATTTATGCCAGATGAGTATATCGAGAAAAAAGAGATGAAAAAGTTGGGACGTTTTAGTCAGTATGCCATTGCGGCATCTAAAATGGCTTTAGCTGATGCGAACTATGTTATTACAGATGAGAACGCATGTGATATTGGTGTTATGGTAAGTTCAGGTATTGGTGGGCTAGAAGTATTTGAGCAACAGTATGACATCTTACTTGAAAAAGGTCCTAAGAGAGTCTCTCCATTTACTGTTCCAGCAATGATTGCGAATATGAGTTCAGGTAATGTGGGAATCTATACTGGTGCAAAAGGTCCTAATAAGACCATTGTAACAGCATGTGCATGTGGAACACACTCTATTGGTGATAGTTTTGAAATGATTAAAAATGGCAAGATAAAAGCGATGATTGCTGGAGGAAGTGAAGCAGCAATTTCAAGACTTGGACTTGCTGGATTTGCAGCACTTAAAGCATTGACAACTTCTTATAATGAAAATCCTGAAATATCTTCACGTCCATTTACAGCAAACCGAGATGGATTTGTTATGGGTGAGGGTGCTGGGGTTTTAATTCTTGAAGAGTTAGAGCAAGCCAAAGCACGTGGTGCTAAAATTTATGCGGAAATTATCGGTTATGGAGAGACAGGTGACGCTTATCATCTTACAGCACCTGCTTCTGGAGAAAAGGGTGGGGCTGCTAGAGCAATGAGAATGGCTTTAGAGCAAGCTAATGTAGAACCTTCTAAAATTGATTATATCAATGCGCACGGAACATCAACACCATTAAATGATATTTTAGAAACTCAAGCCATTAAATATGTATTTGGAGATCATGCTTATAAAATGGGAATAAGTTCAACAAAAGGGGCAACAGGACACTGTCTTGGAGCTGCCGGAGGAATTGAAGGGGTTATTTTAGCTCTTAGTGTGGATGAAGGAATTATGCCTCCAACCATCAATTACGATACTCCAGATCCAGAGTGTGACTTAGATTATGTTCCTAATGTTGCGCGACAAAAAGAGATTGAGTATGCAATGTCAAATTCATTTGGATTTGGTGGTCAAAACGCTGTAATCATCATGAAAAAATATAGAGGATAGGCGTGTTTAGTCAGTTAGAAGAGAAAATAGATTACACTTTTAAAGATAAATCACTTCTGAAACTTGCTTTTATTCATAAGTCGTATGGGAATGAAAATAGACACTATGCAAATAAGAATAATGAGAGATTAGAGTTTTTAGGTGATGCGATACTTGATTTTATTTTAACTGAACATATTTTTGACTATTTTAAAGAGAAAAATGAGGGTGAGCTTGCTAAGATCAAAGCGATGTTAGTGAGCGAGCCCGTTCTTTTTACCATAGCAAAAAAGTTGAATTTAGGCGAGTATCTCTATTTGAGTCATGGTGAAGAGGTAACTGGAGGTCGCTTAAGGCAATCTATTTTAGCAGATAGTGTAGAGGCGCTTTTAGGTGCAATATATAAAGATTCCACAAGCATTGAAGAAGCTAGAAAATTTATTTTACCATTCATGATAAGACAGATAGAAACCTTAGATTGTGAAGAACAGTTATGTGACTATAAAACTCAATTACAAGAGAAAACACAAGAATTGTATCGTCAAACACCAAATTATGAGGTGCTAAAAATGTTAGGGCCAGCCCACAATAGGGAGTTTGAAATTGCTGTTGTGGTAGATGGTGTTACACTGGGTATTGGAATGGGTAAAAGCAAAAAGATAGCAGCTCAGTTGGCTGCTAAAAATGCTGTAGAGAGAATGAGCGATGAAAAGAAAAATTAATATTCCTATTTTTATTTCTGATGTTGGGTGTAAGCACCGTTGTAGTTTTTGTAATCAGAAGCATATCACAGGAAAAAAGTTCATATTGGATTTAGGTGCTATTTCAAGTTCAATTGAAATAGCACTTTCTACATTACATGCCTCTCAAGTGGCTGAAATTGCCTTTTTTGGCGGTAGTTTCACTGGGCTTGAAGAAGAAGTTATGGAGCAGCTGCTAGAGTGTGCCCAGAAGTTTGTAAACAGAGAGCCACGCATAGAGGGGATACGGTTTTCCACAAGACCAGATTATCTGTCAGAGAGTATTTTTAAAATTTTAGAAAATTATACCATTACCAGCATAGAGTTGGGAGTGCAGAGTTTTGATGCTGATGTGCTTTTAAAAAATAGCCGTGGTTATCATCCTGGTAGTGTTGAATCAGCGTGTCGCCAGATACAAAGTAGAGGGATTAAACTAGGACTTCAATTGATGTCTGGACTTTTTGGCGCAACAATTGAAAGTGATTTTGCCTCTGTAGATAGAGTGTGTGCATTAAAACCTGATTTTATGAGATTTTATCCAACAGTTGTGATAAAGGATACAGAGTTGGCGAGTCAGTATATGAGAGGGGAGTATATCCCTTATACACTTAGTGAGTCTATTTTAGTGGGTATGTATGCGATGAAACAGTGTGGGTTAAATGGGATTGATATCATTCGAATGGGTCTTCATTCAAGTGATGAACTGCGCAGTGATGAGATTATTATCGCAGGACCATTTCATGATGCTTTTAAGGAGTGCGTCTATTCAGAACTCTATTACCAGTTTCTTTTACAAAATTTCCCAAAAGGGTGCAAGGTAACAATCCCACTTTCACTTGCAAGTCGTGTGATTGGGCATAAAAAGTCTAATGTATTACGCTTGAATAATGTGGAGTTTAATGTATCGAACGCTTTAAACTCGGATAGGATTTTAATTGATAGGCTCTATAGTTTTGAAGAGGTACTGCTTAAAACAAAAATATCATGGTAAAATGGCTTAAAAGGCCATTTTTTTTATAAGGGGTGATGGATGGAGATTCTTTTTTGGATATCAGACAAGGGCGGAATGAAAGCCATTAGGCTTCAAAATCGAAAGATAATTGATATTGCTTACGAGAAGGATTTAGGCGTTGGTTCAGTTGTTGTAGGAGAGATAGTTAAGCAGAGCAGAGAGGGCCATTTTTTGGTGGATTTTTCGAATTTTCAAGGATTTTTAGAGGTGAAGGCGAATAAGATTGCTATAACTGTTGAGCATAGGAGATTAAAATCAAAACTTCCCTTTGAAATTGTGCGTGAGGGGAGCATGAACAAGCTTTCAAAAGTTGTTTACTTAGAAGAGGGGAACGCTGAAGAGGTGAGTTCAAGACTTAAAGTTGGCGAATGCTTGAAAAAAAGCCGTTATTTTCATGAAAAACTTTCTCACTGGTTGAAACTCGGAGTTAGCAAAATTTTTGTAGAGAGTTCTAACTGTCTTGAAAAGCTTAATGAACTGTTTTTTGATGATATTAGTTCGGTTGAAATAGATGTGAATACCCATAAGCGTAGTTTAATAGAACGGTTCGAGATTGTTAAGGGGTTAGATTCGATTTTTAGAAAAAACATCTATACCGATAGAGGTGCCTATTTTAATGTAGATTTTTGCCAAGCGTGCACAGTCATTGATGTCAATAGTGGTAATTATCTTAAAACGTCCTTAGAGGTCAATTTAGAGGTGATAGAGGATATCGTGCGCTTGATTGTCGCAAGGAAGGTTTCTGGACTCATTATAATTGATTTTCTCAACATGCCTCACAGTGGGGAGGAGCAAGTTAAAGAGGCTCTGAAAAAAGCTTTTGAAGTGGATAGAGTGTCAGTTTCCATATTAGGCTTTACACGTGGAAAACTTTTTGAGATTACGCGAAAAAAAGAGGAGAATTATCACAATTCAAGCTCTGAGATATTAAAATTTTTAGAAATTTTAAAATAGTATTGCAATTTCGTTTAAAACGTATTAAACTTTAAAAAAGAGTTGGAGGAAAAATGGAAAATATAGCTGTATACGCAGGGAGTTTTGACCCTATATCCAACGGACATGTCAATATCATTGAGAGGTCTGTTAAACTGTTTGATAAAGTTATTGTAGGCGTTCTTGAGAATGGCAGTAAGAGTTACTGGTTTTCAAAGCAAGATAGAATTGAGATGATAAGAGCATCACTTGCTCCCGATATATTAGAACAAGTTGAAATTGTTGCGTTTGATGGGCTATTGGTAGATTTTATGCATATGCATCATGCCACAGTCTTAATAAGAGGGCTGAGAGCCGTTTCTGACTATGAGTATGAGATGCAAATGCACCTTACCAATCAAACACTTGCACACAAAGAGATTGAAACAGTATTTCTTCCCTCGGTTCGTGAAAATCTTTATTTAAGCTCATCTCTTATCAAGGAGATTGCAAGGTTTAATGGGGATGTGTCGGAGTTTGTTCCAAGCTGTGTGGTGGAATATATAAAAAAGTGGGTGGCAAACAGTGAAAAATAAAGCACTTTTTGTATGTGGGGAGTGTGGGTATCAAAATAGTAAGTGGTTTGGAAAATGTCCCGAGTGTGATAGTTGGGAGATAGAGGAGAGAGAGTTCTCTCAAGCTCAAGAGAAATCAAAAAGTTCTAAGAAAAGTAGTTTTAGTGGGTCTGAGATAAAAGCGCTCTCTGACATCGTCTTAGATGAGGAGTTCAAATATCTCTCTGAGTATCCTGAGTTTGATAGAGTGCTTGGAAGTGGGTTGGTGAAGGGAAGTGTGACGTTGATATCAGGAAGCCCTGGAATTGGAAAATCTACGCTACTACTTCAAATCTTAAACTCTTATGCAAGCCTTGGCTCAGTTCTTTACGTCTCTGGAGAAGAGTCTATCTATCAAATTCGACAACGTAGCATTCGTCTGAATATTCATAGTCCCAACCTACATGTGCTTGCTGAGACGGAGATAGAGGCTATTGAAGGTGCCATTGCACATTTAAACCCAAAAGTTGTTATCATTGATTCGATTCAAACCATCTCTGCAGAGAGCATTGGAAGTAGCTCAGGCAGTAGCAGTCAGATTAAGGAGGCGTGCACACGCTTCATTCACATTGCAAAGAATCAAGGGATTCCATTTTTCATAGTGGGTCACGTAACTAAGGATGGGAAAATTGCAGGACCTAAACTTTTAGAACACATGGTGGATACGGTATTGAATTTTGAAGGTGAGTCTGAAAATGATTATAGGATGATTCGAACAGCTAAAAATCGTTATGGTGCTACCAATGAACTGGCGATATTTGAGATGGGAGAGTCTGGGATGACTGAGGTGAAAAATATCTCAGAATACTTTTTAGGCGAGCGTGATAGTGATAATCTTGGCAGTGTTGCAACAACAACCCTAAATGGTAATCGTGTTTTTTTAGTAGAGCTTCAAACATTGGTCACACGAAGTCCTTTTGGTATGCCAAGGCGTGTAGCTCAAGGGGTGGACTTCAATAAATTTCAATTAATCGTAGCCATATTAGAAAAGAGTATGAAGTTACAATTGATGGACAAGGATATTTTTATTAATATTCCTGGGGGACTTCTTGTCAAAGAGCCTGCTATTGATTTAGCTATGGCAGTTTCGATGTATTCAAGTTTAACAGGAAGTAGCATATCGGGAACGGTTGCTTTTATTGGCGAGATTGGCCTACGAGGCGAGATTCGCAAAGTCTCCTACTGTCTTAAAAGGGCGATGGAGCTTGAAAAATGTGGATTTAATAAAATTTTTGTTCCAAAAGGGAATGAAAAGGAGCTTTTACAACAAAAATTATCGCTGGAAATTATCGCTGTAAGTCGGCTTGAAGAGGTATTTAAAAACATTAAATTTGGGAGGTAAGTAGATGAGTCTAATTTTGCTACTTATTGTGCTTATTACCATTCTAATAACGTTATACTTTTATAAAAAATTACCCAAAGTTTTGATAATTCATGCAAAAGGGAATTTTATAAAGTCTGGAAATGCATTAGAAGATATTGAATCTGCAAGAAAATTGATTATGAATCCTAGTGAAAATATACAGCCTAATCGTTATGGACCTAAGAGTGTGGTTTTCGCAATTACAGGAATCCTTCAAATTGTGTTGTTTAGTATAGGGTTTTTTAGCAGTATTCGAGGTGTTCTTTTTTTACCGATAGTAATCGTTATGGCCATTGTATTGTTTACAGTGATTATTCTTATAGTGATTAATTTGAAATTCAAAGATGGGAGGTAAGCGTTGGAAAAATCGTCTAAATTATTAGAACTGCTAGAAAAAATAGCTCCAGGAACGGAGTTTCGAAATGGAATCGACAGTATTCTTTCTGCTAAATTTGGGGCATTGATTGTTGTATCAGATGACCCAGAAATTACAAAACTATTTGATGGGGGATTTTATATTAATTGTGAGTTCACCCCACAGAGACTTTTCGAACTCTCTAAAATGGATGGGGCAATTATTGTTGACCAAAAAATTGAAAAAATTCTCTATGCTAACGTTCAGCTTCATCCCTCACCCTCCATACCTACATCTGAGAGTGGAACGCGTCACAGAATAGCAGAGCGGTTTGCCGTTCAGACGAACAGTTTTGTCATCACCATATCGGAAAGACGAACGGTTGTCACGATATACAAAGGAGAGATTCGATACCGCTTGATGGATGTAAATAACTTGATTATCGCTACAAATCAAGCAGTGAGAATGGTAGAGAGATATCGCCTCGTTATTGAGAAAATGCTAGACAATTTGACCATCTTAGAGTTTGATAACTTAGTAACCCTTGTAGAAGTAGATGAGTGTTTACAAAAATTTGCCTTTTTATTTAAAGTTGCGAAGGAGTGTACAAACTATATTGTAGAGCTTGGTATTGAGGGAAGACTTCTTGAAATGCAGCTTGATGAGATATTGATTGATTTAGACAAAGAGTTGGAATTTTTGATATTAGACTATTATAACCCTAAGAAAAAATTAGACATTGGGAAAATTTTACTTGAACTTGAGCACATGGATATGTCCGAAGCGCTTGAAGTAAAGTTTTTATCGGGATTTTTAGGCTATGAAAGAAGTAACTCTAATCTTGATAAAGAGGTAGAGCCAAAAGGGTTTAGAATACTCAATAAAATTACTAAACTTTCCCAAAAGGATATTGATAATATTATTTATCATTTTGAGAGTTTCACCGCCATTTTAAACTCTGATTTAAATGACCTCTCTGAGATTCGTGGTATCAGTAAAATCAAAGCACAAACGCTGAAAAACGGACTACAAAGGCTGAGAAATACACTGCTTTTAGAGCGTGAAATAAAACCTGTAGAAGAAGAAGAGATTTACGAGCTGTAAATGATGTAACAAATAATAACGCTGATTTTTCGCTATACGGTAAACCTAGCATGCGGATATAGCGGAAAAGAGCGGATTTAGATGAATTTTAGCATTTAAAACATTGCAAAAAAAGGGTATATTAAAAAAGTGTTGACAAGAGTGTGAAAAAATGGTAAAATCATTATTGTGATTGCAACGGGGTTGTAGTTCAGTTGGTTAGAATGCCTGCCTGTCACGCAGGAGGTCGCGAGTTCGAGTCTCGTCAATCCCGCCATTGCCCAGATAGCTCAGTCGGTAGAGCAGGAGACTGAAAATCTCCGTGTCCGTGGTTCGATTCCGCGTCTGGGCACCATTATGCCTCTTTAGCTCAGTTGGCTAGAGCAACTGACTTGTAATCAGTAGGTCGTTGGTTCAACTCCGACAAGAGGCACCATCCGAATGTTGAGAGATCTAGTATCTCTTTTTTTTATATATCAAGGAGAAAAGAATGACACTATCAAGAGCAGAACTCATTTTTAAGATGCTATCGAATGAGATTAGAATTAAAATTTTGAAAATTTTAGTAAGTCAAGGTCAAACAGGAATATGCGTAAGTGGTATGGAAGATATCATCAAATGCAAACAGTCAAGTGTAAGCCAACATCTTGCTCACCTTAGAAACAGTGGTATTATTACTGCTGAGAAAAAAGGGACAAAGGTGTGTTATAAGCTAGTCGATGAGGATGTGTTGAAAATCATCTCGTGTGTTGATATTGAAAATGTGATACTTTAAAAGAGGGTTTGATACCCTCTTTTTTTATACCCAAAATTGAGGGGTTTTTGAGAAAACAATTACAAAAATGTGCGTATACTCTAATTACTAAAGCGTTAGAGGAGGGTGTATGGACGATTTTGATTTGTTGAGAACACTTATCATTGAAGAAAGCAACCTATTTTTTTTGACTTCCATGAATGAAGTACATCATACAATCACTATTCACCATTTCCCACCTACATGGCACGATAAGCCATTTAGTGAGTTAGGTAGCGAAGAGTTAGTGAGGATTTACACTCAGTACAAAGATACATATCTTGCGTGTGGATTGGATTTATCTGCTGATAGTGCAAGTGAGTTGGTAGCTAAATATAGTGGGGTTATTGTGGCAGATGTGGATATGGATGGGTATTGGGATGCGTTTTTAATCTATCGTGACACACAATTTGGAAGGAAAATAGCTTTACTTGGCACATCAGGGTGCAAACAGTGTAAAAAAGCTCTCATTCAACATCTTATCATGCTGTTAAATGGATGTGAAAACTACTATATTGAAGCGTCAAAACGTATGGAGGAGATACTGTCGATATCAAATGTTCCAGTGGTGGCAGAACAGGAGAAAATTTATAAAATCGTGGGAAGTGAGAAAAAGGTGGAGTTTGTAAGTGGTGGGTATTATACTCGAAGACTTTCAAAGGTGGATAAAATCATAACCAAACGCATTTATGGTAGAGTAAGTTAAAACGAGGGGGATAAATGAAAAAATACGCCTTTTACCTATTCATATTTTTTATCATGGTAACAACACTCTCTTCGATAGCATGTGAAAGTTACTATCCTATTCTGCCTAAATTAGAGGGAGTTTTTCATACGAGTAGTGAGTTTGTGAATATGAGCGTTTCGGTTTTCTTACTAGGAATGGGTTTAACGGCGATACTTTTCGGACATCTTTCAGATGTATTTGGTAGAAAGAAAATTATGATTATCACCATTTTTCTTGGGATGGCTGGGACAGTGATTTGCATGTTTTCTGTGAGTATTGAGATGATAATTCTAGGGAGATTGATACAAGGAATGGGATTTAGCGGTGTTGGAACACTGGGGAAAAGTATATTACGCGACAAATTCAATGGGCTAGAATTGGCAAAATACATCTCGCTAATTGGAATATGTGTTGCTGTGATTAGAGGGATATCACCCTATGTTGCGACGGTTTTATCACACTATCTTGGGTGGAGGATGAGTTTTCTTGCAATTATTTTATACTCTGTGATGGTGTTGATTTTGATAGCTTATTTTAAGGAAGAGAGTTTTAAACGTGATAAACTCGATATTCTGCACCTTCCCATATCGGTAATACACCATTTTAAAGATATCACTTTTTTGAAGTATACTTTAGTTTCAGCGATAGATTTTGCAGCGTTAACCACCTATTTTATTGCAGCAAGTTATGTATTTCAAAATTCACTTCATCTTACTTCTACCCAGTATGGATTGTATAATTTTGGCATGATATTCTTTTTAGTGATGTGGGGATTTTTGAACAAAAGACTTTTAGAGCAGTTCTCATTGAAAACTTTGATAAAAATGGGAATGGTGTGTTATTTTCTAGGGGGAGTGGGGGTGGTGTATAGTAGCTTTCACCTTTCACTCTTAGGATTAACTGTAACCGTTGCCATCATCTTCTTAGGCAGCTGTCTTATGGGACTCAATAGCAGTGCATTGGCGTTTTTGAACACCGATAAAAAAGTAGGAAGTGCCTCTGCAACGTATTTCACTGTTCAAATGGTTGTGGGGGTTTGTGTTACACAGATTTTTTCACTGCTTTCAGATGTATCATTGTTGGCGCTGGGGATAATGATAATCGTTTTAGTGGTAGGGGCGTTAGGTATTGTTCTCTATCCTGAAAAAAGAAAAATTCAGTGTGGTAAAGGATGCAGAGCGGGGGTATAAAAACCTGTGATGTAGTTATCAAAATATAACGAAAAGGACAAAGTCGAAGGGCTTTGTCCTTTTTGTTATTTCAACTACTTTGTACTGTTAGTCATATTGGGTGGAATGTTGCACCTAAGGTGAGTACACTCCCAGTATACAAACGGGACGATACAATGAAACTTTATCTATTATGCATCACTGCACACAATTGACATAGCCAATATATGTTGATTGGTATAATAGTGGAGAGAGTATCGTTTATTTATATAGTCTGAATAAAAAATAATTATAAAACCTATTGGTAGAATTAGGGAAATGAGTTATAATTACTTAATTTAACAAGGATTAAATAAGTGAAAAAAACTTATGTTACACTAAAAATTGAAAATTATGATTTAATAAAATTCTATTAGTAATAGTTTTTGAGCAACACTATTGAAAGTTAAATTAAAAAAAGGAAGATATTTGATATTTTGGGAGGAATGATGAGTATAGACATATTGGAAAAATATAAAAATAGACTTATTAATTTTAATGGAAGAAATCAAACGCTATTACGAAAAAAAATAACAGCAAATAGAGCATTTGATTTAATGAAACTTGAAAAAATTGATCCACAAATAATTGAAAGTATTATTTCATCTATATTAAACGATGATGATAAAGAGATACTTCTACTTCCAAGAGCTATCGATATTGTATTAACAAGTAGTGAGCAAGAAAGAATTACTGAAAAGTTTGACACATATACTGATAGAATTGCAATCCAATCTTCTTTTTCCAAGGAAGATATAAAAATTGCCAAAAATGATATTGAATCTAGAGAGTATAAAAGAATTTATGCAACAATAGAGCAAGAAATTAAAAATGAAAAAATAGAATATTCTCACAATCTATCAAAAAATTTAGACAAATTATTTTCAACAATAGATTCTAAAGAAAAAGAAACAGGGCTTTATGAATTATACATAGGATTTCCTTTTATAGAGGGAAAACTATTAGATTCGAAAAAGGTCAGGGCACCATTAATTATATTTCCGAGCCAAATTTATAAAAAAAATAACGCATGGTACTATAAAAATGCAAATAAAGAAAAAATATATGTAAATAAAATATTTCTTATGGCTTATAAGGATTCTTTTCAAGAAGATATTAGTTCTATAGAACTAGAATTTGAAGAAGTTGGTGAAATTTTTAAGGCTAAGACTTCAATTACTAAGATATCCGAATATTTAGAATATTGTAAAACGTGGGCAGAGTCAAATAAGATTAAAATAGATAATGCGAAATTTAAAGAATATCCTGAAGTAATGAGAGATTACAAAGATGCAGATTACACTGAAATAAGAGATGGAGAGCTTTTTCTTAAAAATCATTTCATTCTTGGGCAATATAACATTGGATCAAATAGTATTTACAAAGACATTTCAGAAATTATTATTAGTGAAAATATTTCTGAAAGCGTTATAAATCTATTAGAATTTGATAATGAAGTTCATGAAACATCAAATGAAGAAAACGATGAACGTAAAACAATATTGAAAGAGCAAAATAATTACTTTGTAACAGAATTAGATTATAGCCAAGAGCAAGCAGTTAAGTTATCTGATACACTTGGAAATCTTGTGATTTACGGTCCACCTGGAACGGGCAAATCTCAAGTAATTACAAATATAGTAGCAGATAATTTAGCAAAAGGAAAAAAAGTTTTAGTCGTTTCAGAGAAGCGAACTGCATTAGATGTAGTTTATAAGAGACTCGAAAAAGCGGGATTAAATACTTTTATAGGAATTGCTCATGATATAAAGAAAGACAGACTATTGATTATGCAAAAAATTGAGTCGAATATTTTAAATGCAGATTCATTGGAAAATACAGAAATTGAAGCTAATATTTCTAATATATCTACTAACATTCAAGATTCGATAGATATTTTAGATGAAATAGCACTACAGTTGCACAAAGATAGAGAATTTGGTTGTACCTTATTTGCGATGTATAGTCGTTCAAGATTAGAATTAGGCATAATTAAGGAACTCGCAGATGATTTTGATAAATACAAAAAAATGAAAGAAGCGGACATAATTCAATTTTTAAAGGTATTATTTGAAATAAAAGACTTTACAAAATATGATGGTAATGAGTTGATAAGTCGTAGAAAAGGATTTAATGAATTTTCAAGTTTAGAAGAAATTGAATTAAAGCGCAGATTTTCATTACTTAAGACTTTTAATAATATAAATTCTTATTTGGACGAAAGTACAAATTTGTATCATAAAGTTTCATCGGTTGATATTCACGATGAATGGATAAATCTAAATCCAGAAAATAGAGCTATATATCTAGAAGTTGAAAAAATGGCTGCTAGTCTTAATGAATACGATATTTACATAAAAAATAGAAATGACTTCGAAAACAAATATTATTCAAGAGAATCTCTATCTATGAAACATTCATTTATAGATCAATTAAGAAAGTGGATTATAGGAGGTCAAATAACCTTATCAGATATTGAAAAACTAGAAGATCAATGTAAAGAAATGTATCAACTATCTAACTATTTTAACAAAATAATAATGGATACGAAAATATCCGATATTTGGAAAAAGCAAAATAATGAATTAGAATTTATATTTGAAAATTTAAATGAAATTTGTGATAAATATAAAGAATATAAAAATCTTTCATTTATATCGTTAAAAAAATACAAATTAAGAAAAGAGATTACCAATCTTTCTCGACTTAAGATTGATAAGAATTTTACGAGTAAACTTGAAAAAACATCTACAGAAAAGAAAGCAATATTAGAGTTGAACTTTAATATTGAATCAAATGAGATAGATATTAAAAATAAAATATTATTATTGTTAAAAAATTCTGTTGTCAAATTAGAAAATGCTGAGAAATTACATGAATCTCATGAGCGTACCGTGGAGTTAAGTAATAGTATAATAAAAAGTGAAGAGCAATTAAAAGAAAAAATAAATGAAAAAATTGAATTTAGTAAAGAAATAAATATTTTGAATGGGCGAGTAGTATTATTAATTAAAACAGCTGAAATCAATGATTATATTTCAAAATTTCCGTTTGAGAGTAATTACGATGGCATTAAAGAAAAAGTGTTTAGTATCGTTGATTACAAAGTTGAAAATTCAAATAAAATGAAAATTCTAACAGACTTCAGAAAATCTTTAAATGAAAAAATTGAAGTGATAAAGAGTACTCCTTATTTATCTGAAAATCTTAGAATATCAATTGATGATGAATATTTTCATCTTGAAAATTATGAAAAAGAAATAATTGGGTGTTCTATATATTTCAAGGAAACAAGGATTATAGAAGAATTGAAAAATTCAACTCAATTTGCGCTGTCTCAATTAATCGAAACCATTTTAAATGATTATAGTCAAATTAAACAGTATGATCTCAAGAAAATACATTTTACGACAATAGAGAATTCTATTTTTTCTATTTTTTTGAAAGATTTAAAAGATGAGTTTTTCGAAAAATGTCTAAATACATTTTATTTGAAGTGGATTGAAGCAATAGAGAAAGAAACGTTTTCATCACTATTAGTTTGCTATGAGTATGATAATATTCGTGACGAAATTCTTTTATTAGCAAATAAGAAAAAAGAGCTAGTACCAAAATTCATTTTAAGCAAGGCAGCAGAAAACATTAGAAGGAATTTTAAATTTAATAGATTGGGTAATGAAATATATTTTAGAAATATTCAAGCAGAGGCTCGAAAAAAGAAGAATAAGAAATCTTTGCGGGAATTTATAGAATTATTTAGTGAACAAGGTATTTTTGATATCTTGCCATGTTGGTTACTTACACCAGAAGTTGCATCTGAAATATTGCCACTAAAAAACAATTTGTTTGATATAGTAATATTTGATGAAGCATCTCAATTATTTGTAGAGAAAAGTATTCCAGCAATATTTAGAGGCAAGAAAATAATAGTTGCAGGAGATGATAAGCAACTTAAACCAAATGATATTGGTATGAAAAAGGAAAATAGTGAAAACGACGATGATTTCGATCCTGACAGAGAAGATGAGTATGTTGATGATAGTGCACAGACAATGGAAAGTTTACTAGATTTAGCTAAGGAAAGATATAAACATACATTACTTCAATATCATTATCGAGCTCAATTTCCTGAATTAATTAATTTTTCAAATTACGCATTCTATAATGCTAAGTTAATTATTGCCCCTAATAGTAAAACTTCTTCAGTGCCTCCTATTGAAGTTATTAAGGTAGATGGAGTTTGGGATAAACAATGTAATATTGAAGAGGCTAAAAAAGCATTTGAAGTAGTCAAAAAAATACTTAACTCAAGAAAAAATAATGAAAGTATTGGAATTGTTACATTTAATGCAAAACAACAAGAATTAATTCAAGAATATTTTGAAGATAAGTGTGAAAAAGATGAAGAATTCAGAATGAACTATGAATGTGAAAAAAGTCGATATGATGGTACTGAGGATAAAAGTCTTTTTGTCAAAAATATTGAAAATGTACAAGGGGATGAAAGAGATATTATAATTTTTTCAATTGCTTATGCAAGAGACGCAGCAACTGGAAGAATCTATCAAAGATTTGGAACATTAGGACAAGAAGGAGGCGAAAATAGATTAAATGTTGCAATATCAAGAGCAAAAACAAAAATATTTGTTATTACTTCCATTGAACCAGAAGAATTAAAAACAGAAATGTCACAAAATGAAGGTCCAAAACTCTTGAAAAAATATTTGCAATATTCTAGAGCTGTCTCGAATATGCAGAAAGAACATTCATTATCAATACTCAATACATTACCAGTAATCATGGAAAATATTTCTAATCAAGAAAAATTTGATAGTCCACTTGAAGTTGAAATTCATGATAAAATTGTAGAAAAGGGATACACGGTTCATACTCAAATCGGAGATTCAGGGTATCGAATAGATCTTGCAATTTATGATGAGAAAATTGAAAAATATATTCTTGGTATTGAATGTGATGGTGCAATGTATCATAGCTCGCCGAGTGCAAGAGAAAGAGATATATTTCGACAAAAATTTCTGGAGCAAAGAGGATGGATAATGCATAGAATATGGAGCAAAAATTGGTGGGCAAATTCAAATGATGAAATTAGAAAGCTTGTTGAAAAAATAGAAAGAATAAGAAATAGCGATCAGAGATTTTTATAATTTTCTAATTTTTCAAGCAATAGGAAAGTTTAGTGATTTGATTGTATTAATCATTATCTTTTGTTATTTGTGAAAAGTTTCAAAATTAAAAACATTGAAATTTTAGAGTTAGTATGAAGTATTTTGAATTATTAGTGCCATGCAAAAAGTGAGAAGTAGAGATAGTGTGAGAATTACTAAATTACTCAGAAAAGGATGTTGATAGTTAAAAAAAGTCGGTACATTCGTATCCGACTTTTTTTTATTGTTTATAATGGTTTACTTCCTCAAGCTATACTCCAAAGCGTACCGTGTGGCTATGAGTGTCTTTGCATCTTTAAAAGGGGTACTTAAAAAATTGGAGAGTGGCATGGTGGATACTTGCACAAACTCATGCTCATCGAGGGATTGTTCAGAAACCTTTTTTAAGTTGGTGGCAACAAAGAGGGTGGTTCTGCTTGTAACTGACCCTGGTGAGGCGTAGAAGCTTGCCACCTCTTGCCAATTCTCGGCAATGCATCCAGTCTCTTCAAGAAGTTCACGTTTAGCGGATGTGATGGGTTCTTCTCCTTCATCAATGAGCCCAGCGGGTATCTCTAAGAGTTCCTCTCTTGCGCCATCTCGATACTGCTTAACGATGATGACTTGGTCGCTCTCTGTGATGGCGAGTATGGCAACAGCATCGACCTGTTCGATAAGGTCACGTGTAGCAACTTGCCCATTGGGGAATTGTAGTTTCTCTTGGTAAGCGGATAAAATTTTTCCTTGGTACATCAGTTTTCTTTCAAGCATTTTGTACTCTGACATGGTTCCTCCTAAAGTGTGTGGGTGTGGGTGTGACTTTTCTGTACCGTTTGAAGCCAATAGGAAAATATATAAATATCACCACATTGCCACGAAGGTAACAGAGAGAGATGAGTGAAGTTTAACTAAAATTTTAACCACAGATAAGGGCAAATGTTCACAGATAAATATGAAATGATACTCTTTTGACCTACTCCGTCCATTGGGATTTTGCCGTAAAGAAATACTTTCAAAGGAGCCTACTTTTTTCGCACTGTTTGAAGCAAGTGCTTTTCTTGCAAGTTTGCGAAAAATGTCAGCGAACTGAAAGTATTTTAGGCAAAATCACACGGACTAGCGTTTTTGCCTACTTTTTAGGCAATGAAAAAAGTAGGTCGCTACTAGGGAAAATAGTCTTGTGGTTAAAATAGTCTAGATTACCCGTATAGCGAAAAAGACAGAATAGATTAGTGAGTAGAGCCCATATTATAACCAAACGGGAATGCCAATGAGAAAAAAGTAGAAGATACCCCCACTAACTCCCCCTAAATAGGTGGAGGAAAAGCTTAACCACAGATAAGGACAAATGTTCACAGATAAATAAATGGAAATGTTTTATCCGTGTATATCAGTGTTCATCTGTGGTGAATAACTTTTCTCTATATTTCGTGCATTTCGTGGTGGAATTTTTTGAATTGTATCGATATCCGTGAAAATCAGAGTTATTCCGAATGATATCCGTGTGCAATTTTACATATAGCGGGGAAAATACCACTCACCTAACCTCTCGCCAGCGAGAGGGATTAAGTTACATCAGCTTAGTGCAAAAATGACATAAAATAACCAAATTTGATTTTTAGCAGGTAACTTCTCTGTGTAAATCAGCTCTTTTCCGCATTATCAGCGTTCTGGGTTTTCATCGATATATCTATTTTTATTTCCAGTCGAAATATGGTATAATATACTTGTACTTATCATATCGGATAATACAAATAATGTCAATAAAAAAGAGGACTTATGAAACTATATCATGACTTCGATATCAAAAAACTTTCGCA
>Ga0247844_1002346_pt1 | contig 31162 bp, 30 predicted proteins | sample LaCtaG_FD_192421 | JGI IMG/M metagenome (GOLD analysis project Ga0247844, IMG submission 192421) | Freshwater microbial communities from meromictic Lake La Cruz, Castile-La Mancha, Spain - LaCruzMarch201714.5m_1 | ecosystem: Environmental > Aquatic > Freshwater > Lake | place: Spain: Castile-La...
AAATTGGTTCTTAATTTTTTTTAATACAAAAAACAACATTTTGTATAATCCTTAATATTTATTAAAAAATAAAATAAACGAAAAAAAAAATAAATAATGTCAAATTACGTTATTATTACAGATCCAGTAGGTGGATTAACAACAACAGTTAGGAGTGGACAAACAAATTCTGCTTCAGCTCTTTATTCTACCGTTTCTGGGGGTAGAGCTAACACGACAAGTGGAAATACCGGATACGCAACAGTCGCCGGTGGTAGAGGAAATACAGCAAAAGGAGATTATTCTAATATAAATGGTGGTTACCTTAATCGTGCTAACGGATTATTAAGTAGTATTGGTGGTGGATGTAATAACTTTGCAAACGGTAAATCATCAGTTGTTAATGGGGGTGCATTTAACACAGCACAATCAGATTATACAATTGTAGGTGGTGGTTATTTTAACACAGCAGTAAATTTAAAATCTAACGTTCTTGGTGGTGACCATAACACCGCGATGTCAGGATCAACAATAGTTGGTGGTGATAATAACATTGCAAGAGGTGTAAATTCTTTTGTTGGAAATGGTCAATTAAATAAAGTTAGCGGGAATTATTCTGCAACTATTGGTGGAAATGGAAATGTACTAACTGGTACAAGGTCAGTTATTCTTGGGGGCGCCGGCTTAACAGGAACATCTGCTGATACTGTTTATGTACCAAAATTAAATATCGATTCAATTGGTACTACAACATCAGTAAATAGTTTAGGTGTTGATGTTAATGGTAACGTTGTAATTAGTAATAGTGACGTTTTCTTAAGTGCTTCAACATTAAATAATGTTGGTTTATTAACTTTAATAAATAGTGATGGAAGCACTGTTGTTCAAAATGGGTTTGTAACCGAAGACAATTACGTTACAGGGGGTACTTTTGATTACTCAGCAGGTGCTTTAACACTTGATTTAAAAAATGGAAGTAATGTTATTGTTCCTGGATTAGAAGATAAATATTTTACTGGTGTAACATTTGATACAAATAGTTTTGATTTAACTATTGGAAGAAATGATGGTTTTAGTGATACAATAAATCTTGGTGTTTTAGCAACAGATTTAGGGTTAACTGGTGGAACATATAATCCAAACACAGGTGTTGTAACATTTATAAACACATCTGGAAATACAGTACAAGTTTCTGGATTTACAACAGGATATACTGATACATATTTAACTGGTGGTACATTTACTGCTGGTGATTTAACTTTAACAAATACAGATGGTTCTTCAGTTTTAGTAACTGGGTTTACATCTATTGATACGTATGTTACGGGAGGTACATATGATAACTCAACTGGTAGTGCGACATTTGAAGACAATCAAGGTGGTTCTTTTGTTGTGACTGGTTTTACAACTGGTGCCACAGATTACTTTACAACCGGATTTACATTTGACCAAGGTACTTACGACTTGACGGTTGAGTTAAATAACTATAGTGCGTATACGGTTAATTTAGGTATTTTAGCTGGTGATTTAAGAGTGACTGGTGGTACATATGATTTAAACTCTGGTACTGCAACTTTTACAAATAATTCTGGTGGAACATTTAATGTTACCGGTTTCTTAACTGGATATACTGATACCTATGTTACTGGTGGTTTTTATACTCCATCAACATCAACTTTAACAATCCAACAACAAAATGGTAATGTTAATATTACTGGTATTGAGGACGCAGTATTAGTACAAGGTGGTGGTGTTTCATCTACGGTTAGAAAAAATGCAAGTAACATAGCTTCAGCTCAAAATTCAACAGTACTTGGTGGATCATCAAATTACTCAACACAATATGCCGCAACAGTTGTTGGTGGTACAAATAATTGCGCTAACAACTCTTACGATATTGTTGGTGGTGGATATTTTAACAATGCTTACGGTGGTTACAATTTTGTTGGTGGTGGGTACTCAAATCAAACATATGGTTATATGTCAAATATTACCGGTGGTTGGGGAAATAAAACATGTGGCTCTCAATCAGTAGTTGGTGGTGGTTGTTTAAATACCGCTGTTGGTAATCAAAGTATTGTTAGTGGTGGTCATTTGAATACCGCAAATCAAGCATGCTCAACTATTGTTGGTGGTTATGGTAACAAATCTAATTGTTTTTACACATTTATTGGTGGTGGTCAATTAAATACCGCAAATGGTTATATGGCAACTTCTACTGGTGGTAGATGTAACAGAGCTGTTGGTGATTATACTGCAATTGGTGGTGGTAGAGAAAATACAGCATCTGGCCTTTATTCAATGATTTTAGGTGGTTATCAAAACGTAGCACTTGGTGTTAGAACCGCTGTTATTGGTGGACAAAACATTACAGGGACAACAAATGATACCGTTTATGTACCACAATTAAATATTCAAACAATTGGTGCAACAACACCAGTTTCAAACTTAGCGGTTGATGGTTCTGGTAATGTTGTTATTGGTTCATCTACAACAGATTATTTCTTAACCGGCTTAACATTTGACACTAGTGGTTTTACATTAACAGCATCGGTTAACAACGGGAATGATTATACAGTAAATTTAGGAATTCTAGTAACTGATTTAGGTTTAACGGGAGGTACTTATGATGGTAACACTGGTGTTGTAACATTTACAAATACATCAGGTCAAACAGTACAAGTTTCTGGTTTTACAACAGGATATACAGATGTTTTCTTAACTGGAGGAACATTTACTAACGGAGATTTAACTTTAACAAATACTGATGGGTCGTCTGTTTTAGTGACAGGATTCACAGATTACTACGTTACTGGTGGTACTTACGATTCAAATACTGGTGACATATCATTAGATAGACAAAATGGTTCTGTAACAATTAGTGGTATCTTTAATACTGATACATATTTAACAGGTGGTACTTATGACTATTTAACAGGACAATTAACATTAGGTCAAAATAACGGACAACCAGACGTATCAGTAATTGGTTTCCAAACACAAAATAATTTTGTAACTGGTGCGACATATTCTAATGGTACATTGGATTTATCGTTAAACAATGGAAACATTGTAACGGCAACAGGATTTTTAAATAACGATTACTACGTAACTGGTGGTACATATGACAACTCAAATGGTCTAATCACTTTAAATAGACAAAATGGTGTTGCAACAATTGGTGGTTTACCGGCAGGTTTATCATCAACACCAGCTCAAATTGTTGTTGCAGGTTCTGGAACATTATCAACAATAAGAAGTGGTATTGGTGCATCAGCAACAAGCGCATGTGCAATTTCATTTGGGTCATTTTCAGTTGCTAGTGGGATTGGTTCGGTAGTTGCAGGTGGTAATGGAAATACAACTAGTGGTAATCATTCATTTGTTGGTTCAGGTTCTGGAAATACAGCTGTTGGTAATTGTTCAATAGTTGGTGGTGGTCAAACAAATGCCGCTGTTGGTGTACGATCTTCAGTTTTAGGTGGAGAATCCAACAGAGCGCAGGTGAACTACTCAACAGTTGGTGGTGGTCAATCTAACGTTGTTGCGAGTCCAGGAAGTTTTGCCGGTATTTTTGCTGGTTGTGGTAACAGAGCCGAAGGTCAATATAGTGTAATTGGTGGTGGTCAAGCAAATACTGTTTGCGCTCTTGGGACTCATGGTGCAATTTTAGGTGGTGTTGGTAATAGAGTAGCTGGCTGCGCTAATTTTATTGGTGGTGGATCTACAAATTTTGCTTGTGGAAACTTCTCTTCAATTCTAGGTGGTTGTTTAAATACAGCTACTTGTATTCACTCACATGTGTTGGGTTGTAGTATTACTACAGATCAACCTCATACCGCTTTTGTGAATAACTTAACAGTTAATGGAGGTGGGTTTACATCACCATCAACTTGTACAAGAGTTACATTTAAAAACATACCAACAGATACTGATGTTACTAACCCAGCATTTCCAATCGGAACTGTTTATAGAGATACAGCATCAGTTGGTGGAAATGTTTTACGTATAAAACTATAACAATTAAAACCCCCATTGTTAAAGTGGGGGTTTAAACATAAATTAAAAACAAAAAAAATAAAAATGGCATATGTTATTATAGACGACCCAAATGGTGGGGTAACATCAACAGTTAGATGTGGTAATTTAAATTCGGCCGCATGTCCTTATTCAGTTGTTACTGGTGGGCATGCGAATAGTGCTGACTCTAGATTTGGTGTTGTAGCTGGTGGATATTATAATACAACTACTGGTTGTATGGCAAATATATCCGGTGGTAGATTAAATAAATCATCTGGTTTTTACTCAACAATTTCTGGTGGTAGAGAAAATACTAATAACGCAATTTTAAGTGTTATTGCTGGTGGTTATAAAAATACAAGCCTTGGCGGTACTTCAACAATTGGTGGTGGTGTTTTAAACACAACAACTGGTTCTGTATCAACAATTGCTGGTGGTTGTAGTAATTCAGCGTTAGCTGCTTGTGTGTCAATAGGTGGTGGGTATAGAAATGTTGTATCTGATGTTTACTCAACTGTGAGTGGAGGGTATTCAAATACTGTATCTGGATATTATTCTGGTGTTGGTTCAGGAGCTTCTAACATAGCACAAGGTGGTTTTTCATTTATTGGTGGTGGTATAAATAATACTGCTGCAGATTCCTTAACGGTTGTTGGTGGTGGTCAATTAAATACCGCAACTTGTGAATGTACGGTAATTGGTGGCGGTCAACAAAATACTGTTGATTCTATTTTCTCATCTATTCTTGGTGGGTTTTGTAATACATCAATAGCAAACTTTTCAATTGTTGGTGGTGGATGTAATAACGCAAACTTAGGTGCTGGTTCATTTGTTGGTGGTGGTTGTTCAAATAGCGCAATATCAAACATTTCTGTTGTAGTTGGTGGTTCACAAAATAAAAACTACGGAACATACGCATCAATATTAGGTGGTTTATCTAATGAAACATTTTCTGACGGTACAACAGTTGCAGGTGGTCAGTTTAATACTGTAATAGGTTTTAATAGTAATATTGCTGGTGGTTATTCAAATACAGTATCTGGATACTGCTCAGCTATTGCCGGTGGTAATCAAAACTTAGTGTTAGGTGATTGCTCAATGGTATTTTCAAATAACTCAACAATTAACGCAGATAGAAGTGTTATTTTAGGAGGACAAAATATTTCTGGAACAACAGATGATACTGTTTATGTTCCTTATTTAAATATTCAAAATGTAACAACTGGAACTTCAATTTCAAACTTGGGAATTGATTCATCTGGCAATGTAATTTTTGGTCAAGATTTAACTGGATCAACAGCTTTATATGAAGTTGGTTTAGGTGTTGACTCAACACAAAGAATTGGTACATCAAATGACGCTCTTGGTAGTTTTTCACTTGTTAGTGGTGGTTTTCAAAACACATCGTATACTAACTATTCAACAATAAGTGGTGGTTATGGAAATAAAGCAGGGATAAAAAATACTGTTAGTAGCACTTATAATGTAGTATATACCGGTGGAACTTTTAGCGGAAATTACGGTGGTATTACACCAACATCAACTGTTTCTGGATATGGTACGGGTGCTGTATTTAATTTTACTTTTAACACAGGTTCTTTTTCATATCTTAATATTGTATCTGGTGGTTTTGATTATGTTAATAGTGATACATTATTTTTTGATGGAACTAATTTTGGTGGTGTATCAGGTACTGATGATGTTACATTACAAGTGAATACAACAACTGGAACTTTTTCATTTATTGGTGGTGGTGAAAATAATGGTTCATTTGGACAATACTCAACTGTGAGTGGTGGGTACTGTAATTCCGCATCAGCTTATTCGTCAACGATTGCCGGAGGTTGTGGAAATACAACATCAGCTTGTTACTCAACAATAGGTGGTGGTGAAAATAGTACAATTACAACAAATTCAGATTATGCAACAATCGGTGGTGGTGAAGACCATTTAATCGATGGTTGTGATTCAACAATAGGTGGTGGTGAAAATAATACAATCATCGGACAATACTCAACAATTAGTGGTGGTTACTATAATACAATAAACAGCGATTGCTCAACAATAAGTGGTGGAGAAAATAATCTCGCAAGTTGTGACTATTCAACCGTAAGCGGAGGAAGATGTAATACATCAAGTTGTTATAATGCAACCGTAAGTGGTGGATATTTTAATACGTCAAGTAATTACTCCTCAACAGTAAGTGGGGGATGGAATAATACATCAAGTGGACTCAGCTCAACTATAGGGGGTGGGTATTTTAATACCTCAAGCGGTCCTTATTCAATCGTAAGTGGAGGAAGACGAAATTCATCAACCGGAGGAGATTCATTCATAGGTGGGGGATTATGTAACACATCAATTGGAGATTTTTCAACTGTAATTGGTGGTTTTCAAAACACATCAAGTGGGGTTCTTTCATTTATTGGTGGTGGTAGAGGTAATACCGCTGGTACAAATGGAACTGTAAGTGGTTATTATAATTTAAATACAAGTGGATCAACAACAACAGGTATTTTTTCGTCGGTTTCTTCTTCATTTACAAATAGTGTTAACGGTTCTGGTTCTTTGTTTGAATTTAATTTAGCGGCAGGTGTTGTTAACAGTATCACCATTACAACAGTTGGTCAAAATTATGATGTTGGTGATTTTCTATTATTTGACGGAACATTGTTTGGGGGTACTTCTGGTGTTGACGATATATCATTTCTTGCTTTAACAACTAATTATGAGTTTGGAATCGTAAGTGGTGGACAAGATAACAAATCAAGCGGTCCTTATTCAATCGTAAGTGGTGGACGACAAAATAATTCAACTGGAGATTTCTCAACTGTAAGCGGTGGACTACAAAATAATTCAATTGGAAATTATTCACATATCGGTGGTGGTTTTCAAAATACATCAAGCGGGTACAGTGCAAATATAGGTGGTGGAGTGTGTAATACATCAAATGGAGATTTTTCAACAATAAGTGGTGGTGAACAAAACATTGTAACAACACAATATTCTGGTATTCTTGGTGGATCCGGAAATACAGTTTCTAATGATTGTTCATTTATTGTTGGTTATGGAATTACAACAAGTTGTCCAAACACAACATATGTAAACTGTTTAAGTATTATTGATTTACCAACTAGTTCTACTGGTTTACCTTCAAAATCCGTTTACTACTGTCCAACAGATTTAAATAGAATATATTTTGTTCCTTAATTAAAAATACAAAATTATTATAATAACCCCAATTCAAAGTTGGGGTTATTTATTTTTATAATGTTTTTTTTATACTTGAGATATGTTTGTAACTGTATGTAATAAAGATTATCTCATAGGATTTGAGGTAATGTTAAAATCGTTAATAGATAATAACCCAAGAGTTGTTAGTGAAAATTTACCATTTGTAGTTATTACAAATGATTTAACACCAGAAGATTTAGTCACTTCAAGAAAAATCTATAATAATATACACATAAAAAGATTTGACACCGAAAAATATTTTGAAATAGAAAAACTAAAAGAAAAGCAAATGTCTTTTGGTGATTACACCAAATATGAAATTTTTTCATTAACTGAATTTAACAAAATTATATTTTTAGATTCAGATGTTGTTATTTTAGGGAACATTGATTATCTAATTGATTTTGATTGTGATATTGGTGGTGTTAGAGATTTATATATTGACCAATACAACACAGGTGTTCTTGTTATTTCAAAAAAATATTTGTCTGAAAAAATAACAAATGATTTAATACATCTTACAACAATATATGGTATTACAGAACATCTGGACCAAGATATTATTAATAATTATTTTTACGATGAAATAACTGAAATACCAATTTCATACAACTACTTAAAAACATATTCAAAAGAAATATTCAAAAATACAGGACTTCCAAAACACATTAAGATTTTACACTACATTGTAAAAAAACCTTGGCAACAAAAACCATTGGTGTATTTGGAAGAAGGTACAATCTGGCAAGAAAGATATTGGTTTGAATATTACTCTAAACTTTTAAAATATAAAAATGGTTAAAAGACATTACGACAATTCTGAGTTGATGAACTATAAAGAAAGAGAACTAAACTTAGAAAACTTTGAAGGAAAAGAATTACTATTACACTTTGATTCATTTTGTTTAGGTGATACAATTTGTTTTTCATCTTTGATGGATGCCTTTATGGAATATCACAAACCAAAATATGTTTGGGTTACAACTTTTTTTCCACACTTATTAAAATCAAATAGGTCTGATTATGAGTTTATAAACGCAAATGAAAGTGGTTTTTTAGAAATTGATAAATTAGTTGATGTTGGTTATGATAAAAATAATATGGCACACACTTTAGGTGGAATGTTTTATGCTGCTAAAGATACAATGCGTTTACCACAAGAAACAAAACCAGGTAAATGTCCAGTAATTCCAAAACTAAGAACAATAGACCCAAATAAAATTACTATGGGTCCAGAAACAATTAAAGAAATTTCACAATGGAAATATAATGGGAATGAAGGTTGGCAAACAATTGTAAATTCATTACATAGTATTGGTTACAATGTTTATAACATTTCTTATGAAAACACAATGAATTTAGAAAATATTATTGGTTTTCACGGTCACGACGATTTAAATGTTGCAATTGACCATATTGTTAGTTCAAGATTCTTTGTTGGTCTATCTTCAGGTCTTTCTTGGCTTGCTTGGGCCTATGGCGTACCAGTTGTTATGATTTCAAATTTTACAAAAAGTCAAAATGAATTTGATTGTTTTAGAGTTACAAATCCTTATGTTTGTAATGGATGTTTTAATATGTTTCCAAATATAAAAACTAAATGTCCAATATTTTTAGGAACAGAAAGAGAAAACGAATGTCACACAAAAATAAAACCAAAAATGGTAATAGATAAGATTAACGAAGCAATTATCTTTACTAACAAAAATTAAAATTTATAATCTTATTATGGAAAAAAAATATAGTATATTTCATTTAGAAGGTGGTTTAGGAAAACACGTTCTATCAACTGCTGTTGCAAAATGTATAAAAAACAATCACCCTGATAGAGAATTAATAATTGTCTGTGCTTACCCAGAAATCTTTTTAAATTTAGATTTTGTTGATAGGGTATATAGAATTGGTATGACACCATATTTCTATGATGATTACATCAAAGATAAAGATAGTTTAATTTTTAAACACGAACCTTATTTTACAACAGACCACATTCAAAAAAAATTACCATTAATTATGAATTGGTGTAAACTTTTTGGTTTAGAATATAACGGTGAAATGCCGGCACTTTCATTTAATTTAAGACAACAACAAGTTGCATTTAATAAATGGAAAAGAGAAAAACCTGTAATGGTCATTCAAACAAACGGTGGTCCATTACAAGAACAACCATATCCTTATTCTTGGACAAGAGATATTCCTTTTGATGTTGCTCAAAAAATTGTTGACCACTTTTCACAATATTATCACATAATTCAAATTTGTAGAGATCAAACAAATGTTTTACAAAATGTTGAAGCTCACGTAGAGCCTATGTCTAATATGGAATTGTTTTCATTACTTGCTTATGCTCAGAAAAGATTATTAATTGATTCTTGTTTACAACATGCTGCAGCTGCTATGGGTCTACCATCAACAATATTGTGGATTGGTACATCACCAAAAGTATTTGGTTATCCATTACATACAAACATTATTGCTGAACTACCAACGACAGTTAAGTTACCAGATAGTTACTTATTTGATTACAACTTTAATGGTACAATACACGAATGTCCTTTATTTGATACAAACATTTTTAATATAAACGAAATAATAGAAACACTAAAAAATTAAATTATGGTAGAAAAAATATTTTTTCAAAGTTCATTACCAAGAGCAGGATCAACATTACTTCAAAATGTAATGGGACAAAATCCAGAGTTTTACGTAACACCAACATCTGGTGTTTTAGAATTAGTTTATGCTGCAAGAGCAAACTACACTTCATCACCTGAATTTAAAGCTCAAGATTCAGAATTAATGAAAAAAGGTTTTTTAAATTTTTGTAATCAAGGTATGTTAGGTTTTTTTAACGGTGTAACTGACAAACCATACGTTTTAGATAAAAGTAGAGGTTGGGGCGTTCATTATGGATTTTTAAATTCTTTTTATCCAGAACCAAAGATTATTTGTATGGTAAGAGACTTGCGTGGAATTTTTGCTTCAATGGAAAAGAATTTTAGAAAGAGTCAACATATGGATTCTGGTGTTGTTAATCACGCGCAAATGCAGGGAACAACAACAGAAAAAAGAATTGATGTTTGGTCACAATCACAACCAGTTGGTTTGGCTGTTGAGAGGCTTTACCAAATGTTTAAAGAAGGTATTAATACAAAAGTTTTGTTTGTTAAGTTTGAGGATTTTACGTCAAATCCAAAAAAAGAAATGGAAAGAATCTACAATTATTTAGAGTTACCATACTACGAACACGATTTTGATAATGTAGAACAGATAACACAAGAAGATGATTCTGTATATGGAATTTATGGTGACCATAATATTAAATCAAAAATTGAACCATTAAAATTAGATTATAAAGAAATTCTTGGAACACCGGCTTGTAACTGGATAAAACAAAAACATCAATGGTTTTACGACCAATTCGGTTATTTTTGATTATGAAAGAAAAAAAGATTTATTGGTTTACAGGACAACCAGGAGCTGGTAAAACTGTATTAGCAACAATGTTAAAAACAATTTTAGAAAAAGAATATGGAAATGAAGTATTCCATATTGACGGTGATGAATTAAGAAGACTTTTCAATAACCAAAAATACGGTAGAGAAGGTAGAGAAGAAAACATCAAAATAGCTCAAGACATTGCAAAATTTTTATTAGTACAAGGACACGATGTAATTGTAAGTCTTGTCGCACCTTACAAAGAATTAAGAGAAAGTTTTAAATATGATTTACAAAATTTATTAGTTGAGTTTTATGTTCATACAACAGACATTAGAGGTAGAGAACATTTCCATACAGATGAGTATGAACAACCATCAGAAAATTTTGTAGATATTAATACAACAGGTGTTAATCCGCAAGAATCATTAAACGAAATAATTAAACACATATGAGTTGGGAAAAGAATAATTATGGTGGTAGAGCAACTGATAATGAAAGTAAAAAGTATGCAATTTTTGTTGGTCGTTACCAACCTTATCATTTTGGTCACATAGAGTTAATCCAACAAAAATTAAATAAAGGTGTACCAGTTTTAATTATGATTAGAGACATTGAGCCAGACGAAAAAAATCCTTTTACAACAGAGCAAACAGTTTCTATGATTGAAAAGTACCATAAATCAAAGGGTGATGATGTTAAGGTTGTTATTATTCCAGATATAGAGTCTGTTAATTTTGGTCGCGGTGTTGGGTATGAGGTAAATGAATATTTACCACCAAAAGATGTTGCAAGTATTTCCGCTACTGGTATTAGAAATTGTATAAAAAATAAAGATGATTACTGGAAAAAATTAGTTGACCCAATAATACAAAATGATGTTTTATTGATATTGGAAAAAAATTAAAATGAAGTTAGACGTAAAAAGACATTTATTAAAAACAATTTCTTATAGAATTTTTGGGACAATCACCACAGTTATAGTCGCATATTGTTTTGGGGTGTCAGTAGAGATATCATCTTTATTAGGTTTAGGTGAATTAATATTAAAACCAATTATTTATTTTTTACACGAAAGAGTTTGGTTCAAATATATTAAAATTAAAAAATAAGTCTGTTTGATTGTATTTATAAAAAAATACGATGAGTCAGATAATTACAATACAAAGTGTTAACTTTAGTGGTGAAACAGCTAATGTTCTATTTAAACCAGATGGTTTAGATTTAACATTTAATCTTGGTGAAATAGTACTACCTTTTACATTTAATCCTAGTTTATTAATACCACAAACAGAAATTTATGGTAGTTATACGATATCGGTACTAGGAAATTCTTGCCCAAATATTTTAACAGTACCAAGACCAACCCCAACACCAACACCGACAAATACACCAACAAGAACCCCAACACCAACACCGACAAATACACCAACTAACACACCGACAAATACACCAACACCTACACAGACCCCAACTCCAACTAACACGCCAACAGCAACATTAACTGCAACACCTACCCCAACCCCAACTTCTACTTGGGATTTGTGTGTTACTCCTTTGCCACCAAATTTTACACCTTCAAATACACCTTCAAATACACCAACACCAACAAGTACACCAACAAACACACCAACATCTTCATTAAATTTAATTAATTTAGATTTGACGATTAATGTTATGGTAATGTCTGGTAGTGTAATTTTAAATATCGTTGTAAGCAACACGTTACCAGTACCATATGATACAATAGTTAACTTTACAAAAACTTTAGTCTTTGAAAACAATAAGGTTGTACCAATTGATGTTGATATATTAATACCTTACGGCGAGACAACGGTTACAGAACAAATAATAATTGATGAGGATTATGGTACATTAACTAGTAATGGTAATATTAGTGATTTTAATGTTAATGTAGTTGGTGTTGATAGTAGAATTGTAAATGTTGTTGAAAATACTCATATTGAATATGTTGACCCCGTTAAACCAGGTAATCCAACACCTACACCGACTTCTACTCCGACAAATACACCAACTCCGACAAATACACCAACTCCTACTAATACGGTAACACCAACTAATACGCCAACTAACACTCCAACAAATACCCCTACACCAACTTCTACACCTACTTCTACACCTACTAATACCGATACACCTACACCTACTAATACTCCAACTTCTACACCGACAAATACCCCAACTTCTACCCCAACACCTACAAATACTTCAACACCAACTAATACTCCAACCCCAACACCTACAAATACTTCAACACCAACTAATACTCCAACCCCAACACCTACAAATACTTCAACACCTAATCCTGTAATATATTACGGAAAAATACAAAACGCAAATCTAACATCTAATGACATACAATCATTAACAAAGTTAGACACTATAACATCAGTTAATTTTCATTTAGAAGTTTTAAGTGGTACTGGTTATGTGTATATTTTGATACCTAAATTAATGACACAACCATCAATGTTTAGAAATAGCCTTTTAGGTTGTAATGGATTTGTTATTCCAATTATTTCAAAACCAGAAGTTTCTTTAATTGACAATTTTGGATATTTAACTATTTATTCAGTATATAGAACTTACGTCTCAACGAGTGCCTCTGTGGACGTATGGTTATGTGAATAAATAATATATGTATATTTTTGATGTAGATGTCCGATTTTAGCAAGATTGGTGGTGTTGGTATTATGGGTTTCCTTTCGCCAATGGACACCCTAGACACGTATGCTGTTACCGATCCTTTATATGGTGTAGACGGGTTAAGAAATGTTGACCAAGAATCTGATTTAGATCTTATTTCATACGAAAGAAGAAGGCCAGGAATGATTGTTGGTGTTAACGGAGGACTAAAATACTTCAAACTTAAAAACAATTTTTGGTCTTTTAATTCTTCGGATTGGGAAGAAATCTTTTTTTTGTCATCGTCTCAATTAGAAGTTTTAAATAACTTATCCAACAACATATTAATACCGGGTGTTAATTCCTCCACATTTATTGATAGGGAATTAATATCTGGACCTATTGATAGTGTCAATAAAGTATTTTCATTACGATTTACACCTGAAATAAATTCTGAACATTTATATTATAACGGACTTTTACAGGATAGAGGGTTAGGTTTTGATTATGTTATAAGTGGAAAAACAATAACATTTAATGATCCCCCAAAAATGGGGAGTAAATTATTGTGTACTTACAGAACTTATAGTGAAATCAATTTTATTGATCACGAAAAACCAATTGGGATTGTTGATGGTGTGAATAAATTTTTTGAGTTGAGTACCCAACCAAAACCTGGAAGTGATCACGTATATTTAAACGGTCTCTTACAAGATCTAGGTAAAGATAATGATTATACAATAAACGGAAAAATTATAACATTTAATGACCCCCCAACTTCTCGGAGTAAAATTACTTGTTCATATAGATTTTATTAAAAAATTTTTATAAAAACGTAATAACCTAAAATATAGATATATTTATAATAGTAAAAAAAAATGATGGAGCAGGAATTAAAATACAAAACAAGTGATTTATATTTGTCAGCATTTTTAAAATTAAAAAGTTTTAAAATGGATGTTGAGAAAAACAAAACTAGAGTTGTTTTTGTCTTTGACAAAACGGATGAATTAATGTTAAATGTTAATAATTATTTAAATGAGAGTGCGTCTTGTGACCCACTGTTATATACTAATTCGATTAAAAATTTAAAAAATTTATTATACAATTTATAACTTTTTTTGTCTTTTTCGAATTATTAATATATTTATATGAAAAACACGTTTAGGATCCTTCCTAACAATTATTAATATCTAATATTTATCCACATACAAAAATTTAAATTTATATTAAAGAATACTTTTCTTAATGAAGTATTCTGATACAATATTTATCGGTAAACTTAAAACCTAAAGTTAGGGTTTTTTGGTGTAAAGATCACATTTTTATAAATAATTTTTTTAAAACCAATTTTATGGCGAATACTAGAATAGTCTTGAACAGACAGTCGGACTTAATCTTAACAAACGCAACCATCACCACACCAGAAGGTTTAGTGATGACGGATATCTCAGGTTTGACATCCACAGTTGCATCAATTGATACTAACGTATCATTAGAAATGTCAACTGAAGTATCTAATCGTATTTCAGGAGACCAATCAATTACTTCTAACTTATCTACAGAAGTAGCAAACCGTGAAGCAGCAGTATCTACTGAAGTTTCTAACAGAATTGCTGGTGACAATTCAATCGCAACTAAATTATCTACAGAAGTTGTTAATCGTGAGGCGGCAGTATCTACTGAAGTTTCTAACAGAATTGCTGGTGATAATTCAATTGCAACTAACTTATCTACAGAAGTTGCTAATCGTGAAGCTGATGTTGATGCTGAAGAGTCTCGTGCAATTGTTGCTGAAACTTCATTACAAAACAATATTGATGCAGAAGCGTCTTTACGTGTTGTGGGTGACGAAAGTTTAGAAAACGCAATGAATGCTGCTGACCTTTCATTAGAAACTGATTTATCTGCTGAAATCGCAAGAGCGGAATCTGCTGAAACTTCATTAAACGCTAAAGTTAATTATGTTATCTCAAACACTGATCCGGCGGCTTTAGATTCATTAACTGAAATCGTAGGTGCATTCCAATCAATGGACGGTGATTTAGAAGGTGCTATCGTATCATTAGCTACTAAAGCAACAGCAGATTTATCTACTGAAGCGTCAATCCGTTTAGGTTCTGACTTATCAATCGAAGCTAACTTATCAACAGAAATCGTTGACAGAACTGCTGCGGTATCAATGGAAGAAGCGGCTCGTATTTCAGGTGACGAATCAGTTGCGGCTAACTTGTCAACTGAAGTTTACAACAGAGCAGTTGTAGTTTCTACTGAAACATCTGCTCGTGTTGCTGGTGACCAATCAATCGCGGCTAATTTATCAAGCGAAATCGTTGATAGAGAAAACGCGGTATCTACTGAAGTTTCTAACAGAATCACTGGTGATAATTCAATTGCTACTAACTTATCTACTTCAATGTCTACAGAAATATCTGCAAGAGAGGCATTACAAGAAGTGATGAACAATGCTTACAATAGTGAAGTATCTAACCGAACTGCTGGTGACGAATCATTAGCAACTGCTCTTTCTACTGCAATCTCTACAGAACACCAACATCATATTGATGGTGATACTTCTTTAGCAACTGCAATGAATGCTGCAGATTCAACTGAAGCTTCTATCCGTTTAGCTGCTGACGAAACTTTAACATCTAACTTATCTGCTGAAGTTTCTAACAGAATCGCTGATGTTAATACTGAAGAGTCAAGAGCAATGAGCGCTGAATTAGTATTGACTAATAACTTGTCTACTGAAGTTTCTAACAGAATCGCTGATGTTGATGTTGAAGAATCTCGTGCTACAAGTGCTGAGTTAGTATTAACTAACAATTTATCTACTGAAGTTTCTAACAGAGTATCAGCAATCAATAATGAAGCGTCTATCCGTTTAGCTGCTGACCAATCATTGGCAAGTGCTGTTTCTACAGAACAAGCTCGTATTGATGTTATCCTTGATGGATCTGAAGTTGATTTAGATCAATTTGCTGAAATCGTTGATTTCGTTAATGGAATTGATTTAGAGAATGACAACGCATTATTATCTGCAATGACATCTTTCGGTTTAGATTTAGATGCTGAAGAATCAAGAGCAATGAGTGCTGAAGCGGCATTAACTAACGATTTAGAAAACGAAAGCGCGTCTAGATCTAATGCTGACCAATCGTTGGCGTCTGATTTATCTGCTGAAGTTTCTACCAGAGAGTATACAGTAGTTAGAGAACAATCAAGCCGTGTGGAGGCAACCTTATCTTTAGCTTCTGATTTATCTTCTGAAATTTCAAGAGCGGAAGCTGCTGAAGATTCAATTGCTACAGAATTGTCAACTCAAGTTTCTTACTTAATTTCAAACATTGATGTAACTGAGATTGATTCATTTACTGAAATCGTTGAAAACTTAGAAAATGAGGTATCAAGAGCGGAAAATGCTGAATTGTCATTAGCTGATGATTTTGCTAATATCTATTTTAGATCTGTTGATGTAAATCAAACACCTAACGGTGCAATTACTCAATTTACATTCGGTACTGCCCTTAGACCAAATTCACAAGCAGTTTACTTGAATGGTTTATTACAAGATGCTGGTGATTACACAATCACTACAACTTCTGTAACATTCAATGATGCACCTAAAACAGGTGATAAAGTTGCTGTTTACGGTATGTATTAATCATTAGATTAAACATAAAAAAAGAAAAGGAGACTCAAAAGGTCTCCTTTTTTTATATGTATTAAATTGATTTACTTATATAGATTAGTCATTGGGTCGTAAACCAACCCACTATTTCCACCATTAAATAGACCCTCAATTAAACGATCATACGTTTCAATTACATCTGTATTTTCAATATGATATCTTTGTAGTACAACATCATTTTTTTCATTATATGAATCAATATTTTTATCGTGTTCTGTTAAGATAGTATTTAATATTTTTGAAGCCTCAACAGTGTCCGATCCTTCATAGTAATAACCCAAATCTTTACACATTGGTGCGTTATGTAAAACTGGATAACCTAAATACACAGCATCCAAATATAAATAATTTAGTGGATTTAATAATTGATGACAAATTAAAATATCTAAATGTTGTGTTAACATATATGCGGTTTGATACCTAGACTCAGCACTTATCTTATTATCTTTATATAAATCAAACGTAGAGATAATTGATAGAAACTCTTTGTGTTTTGAAACCGTCCCAGAATTGGTAATACGTAATTTATCAATGTGTTTTCTACCAATTTGGGTGCGGTAAGATTCTTCGGCAATCATAGCGGGAATTAAACAAAACTTAACAATGTTTAAATTTGGTTCCATTATACCAATTATTTTTTTATCTTTTGTTTCATCATACTGCCAGTTTTTCTTATACTTACCATCCTTATAACCTTTATTAATTTCAACAACCGACTCAAGTAAAAATTTCTCTGACCAAATAAATGGAACGGCAAACGCATTTGTTCTATATAGAGTTTTATATAAACCAGAGTTAACCTCGTGTTGTTGTGGAACATACCAAATCTCATCATATTGTTTTTCATACTGAAATGATTTTGATTCACTGGGTTTAAATAAAATATTTTCCATATGGATTACATAATTATTTCCACACTTATATGACACAACCTTTTTATTTGGTCCGGATTTTTTAAAGGTTTCTAATTGATAGTCAAATACCTGAGCACCCATACAAATAATCAAGTCCATATCCATAAAATGATCCTTAAAATATAGAATATCAATACCATCTAAATAAGATTGTCGCTCCGTAAAGTCTACATTGCGCGAGTTTAAAATATAAACCTCATAATTTTTTTTTGAGTTTTTTAATAGATGGACTAACATTAATACATTCTGTTTAATTCCATTTGTCCAAATAGATTCTTTATTATCATTTAATCCTAAAGTAATTCCAATTTTCATAAATTATCCGTTTAATTTTATAAATTTATTTATTATTTCATCTTTTTCTTCTTGTGTTTTAGAGTTCACCCATAACCATAGAAAAGAACTTTCAACTGACCTAACCTCTTTTTTCTTATCCTCAATTATTTTTTCTAATAAAATTATTGTAGTTAAATTTATTTCAACATCAATATTTAGTTTTTTTGTTATTTTATAAAGAGTAAGCAAATCATTTATTTCATAAGCAAATTGTGCTTCTTCATATAGTTTATTTTTATAAATATTTTTTGTTTTGTCTGGGTGACAAATTTTTGCAATAGATCTAAAAACGGATTTAATTGTTTTTAATTCCTCTTCATCAACTTCTATAATTTTTTTTTGTTTTGAATTAATTTTATTTGATATTGTTTCTCCGGTTTGAATACTTGGTATGTATCCGTTTTTGTCTAATTCATCCATAAAAATTGGTCTATAATGACTTGTAAATTCATCAATATATTCTTTTTCGGAATCAAGTAACTTTAGTTCTTTTAACAGTAACCCAAGTTTTAAACTTTTTAACTTATTACTCATAATAATAAATAGTTTTAAAGTTGACTATATTTATAAATAAAAATATACTATGAAAAATTTATTCAAACACATTACATCAATTTTTGGATTGTTGTTGTTAGGTACAGGTTGTGTTATGTACCCTTTTTGGTTAATGAATGGTACTTTAGATAATTGGTATTTAATTATCACCGTTTTTATAGCTTCTTATGGTGGTTTTATTGCAAATTTAATATGGTATATTAAATTCTTAAAAAATAACAAATGATATATATTGGTTTTTTATTATTTATATTAGCCGGTATATGTGAGGCAGTAATGGATAAAATACAATTTCATTATGATGTATCAATATTTAAAAATTATAAAAATCAACTTTTTTGGGATCCAAGAATCTCTTGGAGGAATAAATATAAGGATGGTAATCCCCTTGGCGGAGAAAAGTTTTTTCTTTCAAAAAGCCTACTTGTTGGTTTAACAGACGCTTGGCATATGTTTAAACTTTTTAGAACATTCTTTATTTTTACTGGGATTTATTTTTTGTTTTTACCTTGTGGTTCTAAAATGGAGTGTTTAATGTTTGTTATAATTGCAAGAGTATTATATGGTTTATCTTTTACTTATTTTTTTAATAAATTAGAGGATTAGTAATCTTTTTTTCTACTAAACATTCACCTTATATTAAATGTTACACGAAATTACAATTTCTGGAATCACAGGTAACCCGCCTTACGATGTATATGTTTGTGATATAACAAACACGTATTGTTATTTAGTTTCTGGCGGTACATACATTTCAACATATACATTTGAGGTTCCACAACCATTAAATAACGTTGGTTCACTACTTGTAAAACTTATCGATTCAAACAGTTGTGAAATATTTAATTTTTATCAGTGTTAGTTATTTTTAACTAACTATGACAATATTTGTACAAATAGCCTCTTATAGAGACCCCCAACTTATACCAACAATTAAAGATATGTTGGACAAAGCAAAATACCCAGAAAATTTAAGATTAGGAATTGCAAGACAATATCATCCAGAAGATGGTTTTGATGACCTTTCAGAATATGAAAGTGATGATAGATTTAGAATTTTAGATATTGTCTACACAGCATCTACTGGTGTGTGTTGGGCAAGACATCAAGTACAACAATTATATAGTGGTGAAACATACACATTACAATTAGATTCTCATATGCGTTTTGAAAAAGATTGGGATGAGACATTAATTAATATGTTAAAAGAATTACAAGACGATGGTTATAAAAAACCACTTCTTACAGGTTATGTTTCATCTTTTGATCCAGACAACGACCCACAAGGAAGAGTTACAGAACCCTGGAGAATGGTATTTGATAGATTTACGCCAGAAGGTGTTGTTTTCTTTTTACCAGAAGTAATACCAGGTTGGCAAGAATTAAAAAAACCAATACCCGCAAGATTTTACTCGGCACATTTTTGTTTCACGTTAGGTGAATTTTCAACAGAAGTCCAACACGATCCAGAATATTATTTTCACGGAGAAGAAATATCAATTGCTGTTAGAGCGTATACCCACGGATATGATTTATTCCATCCACATAAAATTGTAATTTATCACGAGTACACAAGAAAAGGTAGAACAAAACAGTGGGATGATGATAGTGTATGGTATAAGAAAAATGAAAGTTCACATAGTAAAAATAGAAAAGTATTAGGTGTTGATGGTGAAAAATTTAAAGGAAAATTAAAATATGGTTTTGGAAAAGAAAGAAAGGTAAGAGACTATGAAAAATACTCTGGTGTTCTTTTTGAAAAAAGATCCGTACAACAATATACAATAGATAAAAACTATCCACCAAATCCTTATGATTATAAAAATGATAAAGAATGGAAAGAAAGTTTTTTAAGAATATTCAAACATTGTATAGATATTCCATTAGATAAAATACCAGAAGACGATTATGATTTTTTAGTTGTTGCATTTCATAACGATAAAGATGAAACAATTTATCGTATTGACGCACAAGAAGAAGAAATCAAAAAAATAAAAACAGATGCCGACGGTTACGGAAAAATATGGAGGGAGTTTAATGCAAAAGAAAAACCGAAATATTGGGTTGTATGGCCACATTCAAAATCAAAAGGTTGGTGTGATAGATTAGTTGGTGATTTATGATAACACTTGTTACAGGTCTTTGGGATATTGGTAGAGGCAATCTTAATGAAGGATGGAATAGGTCTTTTGACTATTATTTAGAAAAATTCAAAGAACTTTTACAAATAGATTGTAATTTAATTATTTTTGGTGATAACCACCTAGAAGAATTTGTATTCAAATATAGAAACCCAACTAATACAAAATTTATCAATAGGGATTTATCTTGGTTTAGAAATAACGAATACTTTGATAAAATCCAAAAAATAAGAACAAATGAAAATTGGTATAATATTTCTGGTTGGTTAAAAGAATCAACGCAAGCAAGATTAGAATATTACAATCCACTTGTAATGTCTAAAATGTTTTTACTACACGACGCTTCTATTTTGGATTCTTTTAATTCCGAAAAACTTTACTGGATAGATGCCGGATTAACTAACACGGTTAATCTTGGGTATTTTACTCGTGATAATGTATTAGATAAAATAGAAAGTTTATTTGATAAATTTATGTTTGTTGTTTTTCCTTATGAAGCGGAAAACGAAGTGCACGGATTTGATTATAAAAAAATGTGTGATTACGCAAAAACAAAAACAGAATTTGTTTCAAGGGGCGGATTTTTTGGTGGGACAAAACAAAAAATTGCTGACTTAAATGTTTTATATTACCAATTACTTATTGATACATTAAATAAAAATTTGATGGGAACCGAAGAAAGTATTTTCACAATTATGACATATCTTTATCCATCAATGATTGATTATTGTGAAATAGAATCAAATGGTTTGATGTACAAATTTTTTGAAGATGTAAAAAATAATACGGTTGTGATTAAAAATAAGGGAAAAAAAGTTGTAACAAAATATAAAGGAGATATTGGTTTATATGTAATCACGTTTAACTCACCAAAACAATTTGAAACTTTAATAAAATCAATGTTGGGTTATGACCCAAATTTTATACATAAAACAAAAAAATATTTACTTGATAACTCAACAGACCTTTCAACAACACCAAGGTATAAAGAGTTATGTGATGAATATGGTTTTGAACACATTAAGAAGAATAATTTGGGTATTTGTGGTGGAAGACAATTTGTTGCCGAACATTTTGCTAACACGGATTTACAATATATGTGGTGGTCAGAGGATGATATGTTTTTCCAAAATAAACCAGATGAAACTTGTAAAAACGGATTTAATAGATACACACCAAATTTATTTAACAAGTGTTTTGAAATAATGAATAAAGAAGATTTTGAATTTCTCAAAATAAATTATAGTGAATTTTACGGTGACAACGGGACTTGTTGGCCCTGGTATAACCTACCACAAGAAAAAAGAAATGAGTATTTTCCTGAAAAACCTAATTTACCAACCAATGGATTAGAGCCAAATGTACCAAAAACCAAGTTTAATAATATAATGTCACATAAAGGATTACCATATGTTGATGGTGAAATATACTATTGTAATTGGACACATATTATAAGTCAAGAAGGTAATAAAAAAATGTTTTTGGATACAAAATGGACACACCCTTTTGAAAATACTTGGATGAGTCATCATTACCAATTAACAAAGAAAAATCAATTAAGGGGTGGTTTGTTATTATTAACACCAGTTGAGCATGAACGCTTTGATCATTATTCTAAAGAATTAAGAAAAGAAAGTTAATTTAAAATTTTATTACTTTTTTTTAAATTATCTTTATTTGAACTTTGTAGTCCAAATTCACAAACATCTTTTTCTTCCTTACATTTACTACAAATTTTTGTTTCCATAATATTCCTTTAACAGTTTCTCAATTAACCTAGATTTATTTTCTTTTTCATTAACCATTCTATCAAAAATTTTACGATTTAAACTAATTCCAAATTTAATTTTTCGTTCTTTTTCTTCCATTATTTTTCTTCCCATACTAATAAATATCTTTTAATATAAAAAAGTTTCACCTTTTTAATTTTTTTATTAAAAATTTTTTAAATAACTAACTATTTATGAATAAAAGTTAAATGGAATTCTTTATTAAGAAAAACGCAACATTACCCTTATTGAAGTTATCCGTGACAAAAGACGGCAGAAGTGATTTTAATAGAATGATGAGTCTTATTGAAGAATCTGCGATATTCTTTTCAATGGTTGATGTTGATACTGGGATACCAAAGATTATCACAAGACCGGCAGGATTTGTTGCAAAAGAAATGTTGGACCCAAATGCCGAACCAGAATATTATGTTTATTATCAGTTTTCAAATACAGACACAAGAAAAGTTGGTAGATATGAAGGACAATTTTTATTTAGAAATGATGAAGGTGTTTTAATACTACCTTTAAGAGACAAACTATATATTAATGTACAAGAAAGTTTTATTGGTGATTCATTAGAATATAATAATTGTTATGTTAGTGAATTTCCTTGTTGTAATACAAGTCCGGTTATTACTGCGACAACAACAACAATTTGTGTACAACCAATCCCACTTAATTTACAATTAACAGCCGTTGTTACATCTGGTTCTGTTGTTGTTGATTATTATTTAACAGCAAATAAAACAATACTAGGTCAAGACGTACAATTTGATTTTGATCATATATTAAGTGTTTATAGTGGAAGTCCAATTACAATATCAACTGGTGTTACAATTTTTACAGGTTTTACATCTGGAACAACACAAGTTATATTAGATGAAAATTTTGATAATTTATCAAGAAATGATGTGTTTGGAAATATTGTTGTAATACCAAGTGATGCGACTTGGGAAATCTTTGAACAGTTTCCAATTACCCCAACACCAACACCTAGTCCAACACCAACACCAACACCTAGTCCAACACCTAATGATTTTGTCGTTTTAGATATACCAGAAGATGATGTAAACTTTGATTTGGTTATTACAAATTTAGAACCTATAGGAATACCTGAAGGAGATTTAAATTTTGATTTGGTTATTACAAATTTAGAACCTATAGGAATACCTGAAGGAAATTTAAATTTTGAGTTAATAATTTAAAATTATAAGATATTTATAAATAAAAAAAATATGATACAAGGAATAAGAATTACAAGTCAAAATTTATCGGGAGATACCGCTAATGTCACTTTTAACCCACAAACGGGAGGTACAATTAATTTAGGTACTCAAACAATCCCTTTTAATAACATCACAAACTATCCTTACGGTACGTATGAATTATTTGTCCCTTTATTTAATTATACATATAATGTAATTGTTCCAGCACCACAAAATGGGCAGGGTGCATATACAACAATAGTTAGAGACGTTACAATAGATGGTGGGTTAAAACCATTTTCAGGAGCGGTGTTATCTGAAATTTGGGGAACATATACAACTGAATATATAACAAATCAAGGAATACCGTCAACATCTATTGTATTGGCCGAAGGTATTTGTTCTGATGATGTTGACGCATCAAAAGTACCATCAAATATTGGTCAATGGCCAAATAGTATTAATTCGTTTTTAGGTCCATTTATGTCAGGTGGATTGGCGGGTTATCCATTTGTTGGTAGTGTTGGTTTTGGGGCATTTGCGAGTCACGTAGCCGCAAGTGGTGTTACCGAAACAAATGCAACTTTATTTGTTACAAGTATGCCACACATTGGTGTTACCGAAGATGGTCGTTCAGGAAGAATGTTACGTAGAGGTAAATCTGATAGTTTAACTGATAATACCTGTGGAGCAGTTTGGGGAGCAATTAACCAAGTTGTAAATGTTTTATCGGCACCTCCAAGTCAAAGTAATCCTCCATTTGATAATGGTAATTATTCTTTTTGGAAGTTAACAGATATTTTATGGTCACATAAGGCAACATTATCAGCATTTACTGGTACTTCCGAAGTAATTTACAATAAACAAATGATTTATGCAACAGAAGTAATTAGAGATTCTGCATATGATTACATTATTGATGTTTTACCAAGTCAAGTAACAGGTAACACACAAAACGATGTATATTTTTTAAGTGGTATTTTTATCAATACTGATGTTATTCCTGACAGTACGTTACAATTTGAATCTTATGTTGTTGTTGATAAAGTTATGAAATATGAATTTGGTATTGGTTGGAGTAATATTACATCAAATTATATGGTTGGGTTACCGATTGACTAAGTAAATTAAAAAATAAATAATATGAGAATAAATATTTTAACAGAAAACGATAAGGTAGAACAAGAAGGGTGTTTTTAAGTTTTGGATTCTTATTACCTTATGAAAGTTTAAATAGGGATAAAAATGATCCACGAATTACATTAAGTCGTAGAATTAAAAAATTAAACCCACCCCAAAAATAAAGGTGGGTTTTTTATTTGACATTAGTTAGGTAAATTAATATATTTATCTGAGTAAGGTAAATGTCGTTTTGTGCGACAGCAAATGAACCACTCAAAAAATATATTATGATAACAGCAGAAGAAATTAAATCGTTTCTAGAAGGAAACGACCCTGAAGAACACATTGTGACAATAGAGTTCGACTATCAAAAAGACCACATTTATAAAATCAAAGAAGTACCCGGAAAGGGAAAATCAATCGTTAGAGATAGTTTAATAGCATTTGCGTGGGTTGGTGACTTACGTGGACTTAACTTTTATCAAGGTTCAAAAGCTTTACAAAAAGAAGCAATGTCTAAATATGGTATTGTTATTGAAAAGTTAAGAACTGATGGTAATGAACAATTAGAAAAAGGCTTAACATTCCTTGTTAAATCATTAAAAGGGTATAGAGCACTATCACAATTTTTTAGAGACGGTGGTATTGATCCCTGGGGTGAAAAAGCAAAAGATAAATTCTTAATGTTAACACCAACGGAACAATTTTTAATATCAAAAGAAAAAAGACTATTTAAAGGATTTGATGAGTACAACGATATTCATAGACTTGTATTTGACCTTGAGACGACCTCTTTAGAGCCTAGAGATGGTTGTATCTTTATGATTGGAATTAAAACAAATAAAGGTTACAGAAAAGTAATTGAGTGTTCAAATGAAGACGAAGAACGAAAAGGTCTTGTTGAGTTCTTTAAAATTATAGACGAAATAAAACCATCAATCATTTCTGGTTATAACTCAGCAAACTTTGACTGGTATTGGATTTATGAAAGATGTAAGATGTTAAATCTTGATATTAAAAAAATTGCAAAGTCACTTCACGGTGAAAGGTCAATAACACAAAAAGATTCGATGTTAAAACTTGGTAACGAGGTTGAAAAATTTACTCAGACTCAAATGTGGGGTTATAACATCATTGATATTATCCATTCAGTTCGTAGAGCTCAAGCAATTAATTCTTCAATCAAAGAAGCGGGTCTTAAATATATTACAAAATTTATTGATGGTGAAGCAAAAGATCGTGTTTATATTGATCACGATAAGATTGGTTCTTTATACAAAGAAAAAAACTTATACTGGTTAAACATAGAAAACGGAAAATATAAAAAGGTTGGTGTAGACGAAAAGATAGATGAGGTATGTTCAAGAAGAACTGACATTTATATTCAAACAACGGGGGACGACATTGTGGAACGTTACCTTGACGATGACTTAGAAGAAACGTTACTTGTTGATGAAGAATTTAACCAAGGTTCATTCCTTCTGGCGTCACTTCTCCCAACAACATATGAAAGAGTATCAACTATGGGTACCGCAACAATCTGGAAGCTTGTAATGCTTGCCTGGTCATATAAAAATGGACTTGCAATTCCTACAAAGAAAGAAAAAAGAAACTTTGTTGGTGGATTATCAAGATTATTAAAAGTTGGGTATTCTAAAAATATTTTGAAACTGGATTATTCATCACTTTATCCGTCTATTCAGTTAGTTCATAATGTATTTCCAGAATCGGATATAACAGGTGTTATGAAGGGTCTCCTATCTTATTTTAGGAATACCCGAATTATGTATAAAAATTTAGCCGAAGAATACAGTAACGTTGATTCAAAAAAATCAAAGTCATTTGATACTAAACAATTACCAATTAAGATATTTATTAACTCTTTATTCGGTGCACTTTCTGCCCCACAAGTTTTTCCTTGGGGTGATATGGATAAAGGGGAAATGATTACAACAACAGGAAGACAATATCTACGAATGATGATAAATTTTTTTGGTGAAAGAGGATATTCTGCGACTGTGATGGATACTGATGGTGTCAATTTTTCTGTCCCAGATGGTGTTGATAGTAGAAGATATGTTGGTAAGGGTTTAAACTGGAAAGTAACGAAAGGTAAAGAATATTTTGGTGAGGAGGCAGATGTTATGGAATTTAATGATTTGGCAATGAAAGGTGAAATGGCGCTCGATACGGACGGTAGATGGCCGGCATGTATTAATCTTGCTCGTAAGAATTATGCGTTAATAACAGAAAAAGGTAAAATCAAACTTACTGGTAATAGTATTAAATCTAAAAAGATGCCAAAATATATTGAGATTTTCTTAGATAAAGCAATTAAGTTATTACTTAATGGTAATGGACAAGGATTTGTTGAGTGGTATTATGAATACATACAAAGAATCTTTGACCAAAAAATACCACTTATTGATATTGCGAGTAAAGCAAGAATAAAACAATCAATTGATGATTACATTAAACGAAGTAAAACCAAAACAAAAGCTGGTGCCTTTATATCAAGACAAGCACATATGGAACTTGCAATAAATGAAGGTCTTAATGTTAATCTTGGTGATGTAATTTATTATGTAAACAACGGAACAAAAGCTTCACACGGTGATGTTCAGAAAGTTAATAAACCAAAGAAGGGTTGGTCACAAGAACACTTAAATTTATTTTTCCAAACTAATGAAAGTCATAAAGAAAAAGTAAAATTCTTACTTAAAAATGGGTGGGAACAATCTTGGTCTGATGATAACTGGGTAAGAAGTGACTCACCAAATAAAGAAGCAAACACAGGTATCCCAACAGATTCGGCATACCAACGAGCGTTTTCTGATCTTGTCGGTTCTGTTATACAATTAAACTGTTATAGAATTAATCCCCAAGAATTAGAAAGTAACCCAGGATTAACCGGTGAATATAATATCCAAAGAGCAATTGCAACTTTCAATAAAAGAGTAGAACCACTACTTGTTTGTTTTAAACAAGAAGTCAGAGAAGGGTTTTTAGTTAAAAATCCAGAGGATAGACCTTTCTTTACCAAGGACCAATGTGAGTTAATAAATGGTGTTCCGTTTGACGATGGAGACCAAGATAAACTAGAAGACGTTATGACAATATCACAAGAAGAATTAAATTTTTGGGAAAACATTAACACCTCACCTTACCATATGTATGAGGGTGTTGACCCATATATGCAAAAATTTATTTCATAAATTTTTAATAAAAGTGAAACTTTAATAAACTAACAGATATTTATATTATGGGAAGACCGAAGATTAAACAAGAGGATAGGAAAATAAAATTTGGTATAAGTTTAGACCCTAAATTATATCAAAAAATAAAAGAAGATGGTTATAAGGTCTCCACATTACTTGAAAAATTAGTTAGGGAGTATTATGGAAACAAAAATTTGTAGTAAATGTAAAGAAGAAAAAAAATTATGTTTTTTTGGTGTTGACAAAAAAAGAAAAGATGGCTTGAGGGTACATTGTAATGATTGTAGGAAAATTGAAAGTTCGGAGTATCGAAAAAGAAATCCGGAAAAAAGAAAAGAAACCATAAAAAAATATTATGAAAATAATAAAGAAAAGATTAAAGAAAAAGATAAAATTAGACTTTTAGAAAATCCTGAAAAAATTAAGACAATTAAATTAAAATCTTACCATAAAAATAAAACTAAAGACGAACAAATTGATAGACGGAGGAAGTATCGTAAATACAAATGAAAAACCGACGTAAAATATAGATTAGCGGACGTTGTTAGACAGAGGATAAAAGATTACATACGAATAAACAACATAACCAAAAAAAATAAAACTTTTGATATTGTTGGTTGTACTCCCCAATTTTTAAAAGAACATATAGAAAAACAATTTAAGAACGAAATGACCTGGGAAAATCACGGTTTATACGGTTGGCACATTGATCACGTAATACCATTATCCTCGGCAAAATCAAAAGAAGAACTATATAAGTTGTGTCATTATTCAAATCTACAGCCTCTTTGGGCTAAAGAAAATTTAAGTAAAGGTTCAAAAATACTAACTCATCTTCAAACCATCACTTGATAGGATATACCAGTTTCCTTCAACAAACTGAAACTGAACACAAGCTCCTTTTTCTAAAAGTAGTTCATCCCATTCTTCATCAATTTGGCCAATATCAGTTTTTACAATAACAGTAGATAAAGATTTTATTGTAATTTTAGAACTTGTTTCAGAATTTAAAGTAACTTCAGATTGTTCTATTTTTCTTACAATTAATAAAGATTCTTCACCAGTTTTATAGATTGGTTCTGAAATTACTTTATTAGTAACTTGTGGTACCACAACAACCTCACTTGGTATTTCAATCGGAATATGTGTTTGGTATTTTACAATATTTTTTCTTGGTGTTATGTTTTCAACTCTTATCATATTACATAAATTTGTCTTGGCATTGCTCTGAACTTGAGCTGTTTATTTAAGTTTTCAGCAAGTAATGCTTCACGTTCCATAACTTTTTCTGGTTTTAATCTTGTAAGTCTTCCTTCAGCACCAATAAGTTCATCAATAAGTTTTGTCTTTTCATCTTTAGCTTCAGTTGCCAGTGATGCGTAATCCATAGTTAAATCACCACCTTCACCTGTTTTTAAGTTTCCACTAAACTTACCTCGTACTCTAGATAATGTTTCCTTACAATAAGCAATAAACCATCTTCTAACCCAAACTTGTGCTGGATTATTTAAATCATTCCAACCCATTTTATCAAACGGAACATCCGATGGTAGTCTTATTATGTCTGGATTTTCAGCCAAACATTTATCTCTATCACCGCCATCATCGTAATACCAATACCAAACACGACCTTTCATTAATGTCCCATTACCAAAGTCAAACTTACCACCAGGGGTATTCATTAAGTGAATTGCTTTTTTACCTTCAGGTAATGCTGTTACACGATATGTTAATTCACCGGCAATAATTCTTCTTTGTATGTTAATTTCTTGCATTCTTAATAGCATATCAAAAGCTGGCATCATAAAATAACTACCACCCATATTACCCATTTGAGCTAAACCACCACCTCCTCCGAGACCACCACCAACACCTAAAGAACCAAAAGACCAAGGGTCAAATGTCATATTATTTAATTCTGGTGGAGAAAACCATAACAATTCGTTTAATTCACGACCAGCGGGAATTTCATATATCTGTTGTTTAGGTACTAATTGTATATAATCCTTTTTTAATACAGAATCACCACCAGCTTGTAGACCTACGATTTTTGAATAGGCATATGTGTATCTTGTTTCATAATCAAGACTTCTAGTTGTAAAAGCTTTTGTTAATGATTGCGTATCTAAATTAAGATTATAAAGTGCGGTCCATTGCGATTCAATTAGCCAATCTTGAACATATTGTGAATACTCGTCGATAGAAAATTCTAAAAGAGTGTCCATTTGTTCATCTTCTAACTCAACACTTCTAAGTGGTGCGCCAAGTAAATGTCTTACTTTTGTGTATAATTTACTTCTGTTTGGTTCATCAATAATTGCCATTGTGATTTTTTTATATAAATATCACAATAAATTATTTTAGTATTCTTCTTACATCCATTTTGAATCTTTCATTTCTAGAAAGGTTCCTAATTATATCTTGTGGGATGTTATCACCTAATTTACCAACACCATATTTTTGACCTAAGTTATTAAATAAATCAAGAACTTCTTTTGTTTTATCATCACCTAATAAAAATTCTGAATATTCTTGGGTTGATATTTTTGGAAACTTTATTGCACCTCTTTGTGGTGCCACATCAGAATCGGTTAATTTTAATATTTTTGTTGAAAATCTTATTTGTTGTGAATTTTTTGATTTTGGTGCTGTCGTCATACCAGGTAATTTAAGAATATTTTTAAGTGCATTCTTATCATAATAATATAATGATATTTCATAATTATCTTTTGGTACACCCAATAACATACCGTCAATATCACTTAATAAGTAATCAATTAAATCTTCAGCAACATTAACTATATCTTGGTTTTGACTACTAATCAACTGAGCAATAAAATTAGATTCATTTTCAATTGATTGTAAATATTTTTTATTTTCTTCACTAC
>Ga0247844_1002348_pt1 | contig 31150 bp, 28 predicted proteins | sample LaCtaG_FD_192421 | JGI IMG/M metagenome (GOLD analysis project Ga0247844, IMG submission 192421) | Freshwater microbial communities from meromictic Lake La Cruz, Castile-La Mancha, Spain - LaCruzMarch201714.5m_1 | ecosystem: Environmental > Aquatic > Freshwater > Lake | place: Spain: Castile-La...
TATTTGCGAATGGAATGAAGCAACTGGTTGGGCTGAACCAGAGCTAATTCCTTATGGTCCACTTTCGTTAGATCCTGCAACAGCCGTTTTTCATTACGGCCAAGAGATCTTCGAAGGTATGAAGGCATATCGCCAACCAGATGGTGGTATTTCACTATTTCGTCCAGATGCCAACGCAATTCGATTCGCTCGTAGCGCTAATCGTTTAGCTTTGCCTGAAATGCCAATTGATTTGTTTATCAAGACCGTTGAAGAGCTAGTTAAGACTGATGCTGGTTGGGTTCCGGGCAAGATTGGTGAAGCCCTTTATTTGCGTCCATTTATGATCGCAACTGAAGTTGGCCTCGGTGTTCGTCCATCAAACAAGGCCACTTACTTACTTATCGCAACCCCTGTCGGTGCTTACTTTGATCCATCAAAGGCAGTCAGCGTTTGGATTTCAACTGAATATGTTCGCGCTGCTCAAGGCGGTACAGGCGAAGCAAAGTGCGGTGGAAACTATGCCGCTTCACTCGTTGCCCAAAAAGCTGCCGCGGCTCAAGGTTGCGATCAAGTTGTTTGGATTGATGCCCAAGAACGCAAATGGGTTGAAGAGATGGGTGGCATGAATCTTTACTTCGTTCGAGGTAAAGGCACAGATGCCACTGTTGTAACACCAAAATTAACCGGCACTTTATTGCCAGGCATCACGCGCGATTCAATTCTTAGCGTTGCTGCTGATCTTGGTTACAAAACGTCTGAAGAAATGATCAGTATCGATGATTGGCGCGATGGCGTAGCAAGTGGCGAGATCACCGAAATCTTTGCTTGCGGAACTGCGGCAGTTGTTTCTCCAGTTGGTCAAGCTAAAAGCACCATGGGCACCTGGGTAACTGGCGATGGTCAGCCAGGTGTAATCACCATGCAGATTCGTAACACGCTACTTGGAATTCAGCACGGCACAATCGCAGATACTCATAACTGGGTTCATAAGGTTCTCTAAGAATTTAATATGACAATCAACGACGCCTTTCATATCTATGACACCACTCTGCGTGATGGTGCGCAGCAAGAAGGTCTTAACCTTTCGGTGCACGATAAGTTAGCGATCGCTCGTCACTTAGATGATTTAGGTGTTGGTTTCATTGAAGGCGGTTGGCCAGGAGCTAATCCAAAAGATACTGAGTTCTTTGCTCGCGCTAAGAAAGAGTTACAACTCAAGAATGCAACTTTCGTAGCATTTGGTGCAACTCGTCGTCCAAATGTGAAAGCCGCCGATGACGCTCTACTGGGCGCACTTCGCGACAGTGGGGCACCTGCCGTAACTTTGGTAGCAAAGTCTTACGATCGCCATGTTGATTTAGCGCTTAAGACCACGCTTGATGAGAACCTCGAAATGATTCGCGACTCAATTAAACATCTTCACGCCGAAGGTCAACGTGTGTTTCTTGATGCTGAACATTTCTTTGACGGTTACCGCTCGAATCGTGCCTACGCTCTTGAAGTTGTTCGAGTTGCTGCTGAATCAGGCGCCGATGTAATTGCACTTTGCGATACCAACGGTGGCATGTTGCCTGATGAACTCTCGCAAGTTGTTCACGATGTATTGCAAGCAAGCAACGCTCGTCTTGGAATACATTGCCACAACGACACTGGTTGCGCAGTAGCTAACTCAATGGCCGCCGTTGCAGCGGGTGCTACCCATGTCCAAGGAACGCTAAATGGTTATGGCGAGCGCACCGGTAATGCTGATCTAGTCACAATAATCGCCAATTTAGAACTTAAGAAAGAAAAATTAGTTTTGCCAGCAAATGCGCTACGCGAGTCTTTCCGCATTTCACACGCAATCGCTGAAATCACCAATATCAATCCAAGTGCACGTCAGCCATATGTTGGCGTTTCAGCATTTGCACATAAGGCCGGCCTACATGCCAGTGCAATTAAAATTGATCCATCGCTCTATCAACACGAAGACCCTGAATCTGTCGGAAACGATATGCGCATGTTGGTCTCTGACATGGCTGGTCGTGCCTCAATCGAAATGAAATCACTAGAACTCGGCGTTGACCTTGGGGGAGACCGCGAATTAGTTAGACGCATTGTTGATCGCGTTAAAGAGATGGAAGCTCGGGGCTTTACCTTCGAAGCGGCTGATGCTTCTTTCGAGTTACTTCTTCATGAAGAAATAAATGGCTCTCGAGCATCATTCTTTAAAATTGATCACTGGCTAACTTCGGTTGAACGAAACGAAGATGGCAGCATCATCACTAAAGCCGAAGTAACTGTTACTGCGCAAGGCAAGCAGATCGTTTGTTCAGGTGCTGGAAATGGTCCAGTTAACGCATTTGATAACGCCCTGCGCAGCGGCTTACAACAGCTTTACCCTGAACTTTCAGCTCTTGAATTAACGGATTACAAAGTCCGTATTCTTGAAGGTCGCTTAGGAACTGGCGCTATTACTCGCGTATTAGTTGAAACTAGCGATGGCAAAGGTGAATGGAACACTGTTGGTGTTCACGAAAACGTTATTGCTGCCTCTGCCATGGCACTTGAAGATGCCGTTACCTATGGCTTACTAAGACAAGGTCGCAAACCCGAGTAACCTTGGCTCTTATGAGCGCTGATTTTCAATCATTAGTAAATGATTTTCAGCGCCATCTTGAATCCGAACGAAATCTTTCAGTTCACACCGTTCGTGCCTACGTTGGCGATCTACAATCATTGATCAACCATTTAGAAACTATGGGCAAGAGCGATATCGCAACCCTTGATATGGCGCAGATTCGATCATGGCTAGCCAATCAGCAAGTTAAAGGTGGAGCGCGCACCACGATGTCGCGTCGGGCGGTATCGATTCGGTTATTTACTAAGTGGGCCTTTAAACATAATTACTTAAGCAGTGATGTTGGTGCTAATTTAGCAACGCCAAAAGCACATCGCACTCTGCCCGAAGTCTTAGATGCAGCAAGTACTGGCATTGCAATGGACGCTCTTGCTGCGCGAGTTGATGAAGGCGAAGGACCCCTGGCTCTTCGTGATCGCGCAATGGTTGAAGTTTTGTATGCCAGTGGTGCTCGTGTGGCCGAACTCTGCGGACTTGATTTACAAGACATTGATTATGAGCGACAAACAATTCGAGTCTTCGGCAAAGGCAGCAAAGAGCGCACGATTCCGATTGGTAATCCGGCAATGCGCGCACTTAAAGCTTGGTTAGCCGATGGTCGCCCGCTACTAATGAAAGAGCAATCTGAGAAGTGTGTATTTATCGGTGCTCGTGGAAAACGAATTGATCAACGAGCCGTGCGCACCGTGGTTTATAACGCGTTATCGGCCCTCGAAGGTTTTGAACGCATGGGGCCGCATGCTTTGCGCCATTCGGCAGCAACGCACTTGCTCGAAGGTGGTGCTGATCTGCGCACGGTTCAGGAGATACTTGGGCATGCCTCGCTTGCTACAACTCAGATCTACACGCATGTTTCAACTGAGCGTTTGCAAGCCGCTTTCAAACAAGCACATCCCAGGGCGTAGCTAATGAAGATTGAATTAACTAGAGCATTTGCCGAATTAGAAGAGCACATCAAAGCTCCTAATTTTGTGCGCGCGGTTTTATCGGGCCGCCGTCGCAATTTAACGCCTTCAGCTGAACGCATTGATATCAAGCCGGTTCTGATTAAGGGCGAAGAGAAGTTGCAGATTCAATCTACTGATGGTCGCCAAGTTACAACTAAGAATTTAAGTGCTAATGAAATTGATTTCACGGAGTTCTTGGGTCAAGGCTTTGCTAACTTGTTAGCCGAAAGCACAAGTGAGAGTTACTCAGTTCGCATCAGCAAAAAAGATGAAGCACTGGTCACTATCGGTCGAGTAAAACTAGAGCGAGATTTATCGCATGATCGCCAGAAGCAGCGCTTGTTGCCTGAAGATAATCGCATCTTTGCTTTACTTGGAATGCATGATGGATACAAACGAATCAAGCCATCGAAAATGGATAAGTATCGCCAAGTAGAAGAATTCTTAAGGCTACTAAAACCAACGCTTGATAATGAAGTCGGCGCACAATCTGAAATCTCGATTGTCGATCTCGGCTGCGGCCATGCCTACCTAACTTTCGCAGTGCAAGAATATTTAAATAGCGCTACTCAAAAAGTAAAAATCTTGGGTGTTGATGAACGCGAAGAATCAAAGCGACATAATGATCAGATCGCGAATTCACTTGGTGCTGATGCGCAGTTCCTAGTTGCCAAAATTGCAGATACGCCGGCGCAACCAGTTGATATCGCAATCGCACTTCATGCTTGCGATACCGCCACCGATGATTCGATTGCATGGGCGGTTAAGAATTCAGCGAAAGTAATTATGTTGGCACCTTGTTGTCACCATGATTTGCAAGCTCAGATCGATCTGGTTCCTGAACCTTGGTCGTTGTTAACTCGACATGGCGTAGTTAGTGAGCGCTTGATTGATCTAATGACCGATTCATTGCGGGCCCAGATTCTTAAACTTTTGGGTTATCGCGTTGACATCGTCGAATTCATTGGGGGAGAACACACCCCCAGAAACATCATGATTCGTGCGGTCAAAACCGGGGCCAAGGTCGATGAGGCCGAAGTTGCCCGTTATCAGGCGATGTTGGCTGATTGGAAGATCGCCCCGCACCTAGCCGAACTGCTCAAGAACGAGCTTTCTGCGCGTATCTAGCGCGTATATAAGAGGGGCTTGCTTGATTTGATGTAAAAGGCACTCCTTGCGCTCAGGTAGGATTTGCCCTGCACCTAATAAGAGGCATCCGCTAATTAATAGGTGACATCTCAGCACTCACCGGTTCGCCGGCATAGTCATCTCGGTCCAAGAAATTGGTCGATGAATTCGAGTGCGACGGGTGAATCAAATTGATTCACCATAAACCGAGTCAGGTTTGTTCGTTGCCGCGTGCGCGAAAAACCGAAGAAGGAGCGTGCCGTCATGGCCGTAGTAACAATGCGAGAACTTCTCGACAGTGGAGTCCACTTCGGACACCAAACTCGTCGATGGAATCCAAAGATGAAGCGCTTTATTTTTGCTGAGCGCAATGGCATCTACATCATCGACATCCAACAATCACTTGCACTTATCGATAGCGCATATGAATTCGTGAAGGATGTTGTAGCAAAGGGTGGCCACATTCTTTATGTTGGCACCAAGAAGCAAGCACACGAACCAATCATCCAGCAATCAGCTCGCGTAGGAATGCCTTACGTAACTGAGCGTTGGTTAGGTGGAATGCTTACAAACTTCCCAACTGTATACAAGCGTATTCAGCGTCTTAAGGAACTTGAGAAGCTAGAAAATGCAAACGATCAGTTGCTAACAAAGAAGGAACTTCTAGTTCTTCGTCGCGAGCGCGAGAAGCTACAGAAGAACCTAAACGGTATTCGTGACATGACCAAGTTGCCTAGCGCAATCTGGGTTATCGACACTAAGAAAGAGCACTTAGCAGTACAAGAAGCTAAGAAGCTTGGAATTCCAGTTATTGCTGTTCTAGATACTAACTGCGATCCAGATGAAGTTGATTTCAAGATTCCTGGTAACGATGATGCAATCCGTTCAATCGGTTTGCTAACACGCGTTATCACTGATGCAGTTGTAGCCGGTCTTGCTGCACGTGGCGCAACTGCTGCCGCTGAAGCAAAGCCTGCCGAAGCAGCTGTTGCAGATGCAGCTGTTGCTGCTGAATTACTAGAAAGCGCTGCAACACCTGCAGCCGAGACAACTCCGGAGGCATAAGTGGCTTACACAGCTGAAGATGTAAAGAAGCTGCGCGAAGCAACTGCAGCAGGAATGCTTGATTGCAAGAAAGCACTTGACGAAGCAAATGGTGATTACGACAAGGCTGTCGAAATCATTCGCGTTAAAGGTCAAAAGGGTGTTACTAAGCGCGAAGGACGTCTGACTTCAAACGGTCTAGTTACTTCACGCGTTAGCGGCGACCTTGGTGTGATTCTTGAACTTAACTGCGAAACAGATTTCGTGGCAAAGGGCGAGCGTTTCCAAGAGCTAGCCGAAGAATTAGTTGCACACCTAGAGTCAGTAAAGATTGCAGATGTTGATGCGTTCTTAGCTTCAACAATGGCTTCTGGAAAAACTGTGCAAACCACAGTTGACGAAGGAAACGCAACACTTGGCGAGAAGATTGAAATTCGTCGCATTGGCGTTCTAACTGGTTCACCAGTTGGCGTTTACATGCACCGCACTAGCCCAGATCTACCACCACAAGTTGGCGTTCTTGTTCAGTTGACCAAGGAAGCTGGCGAAGTTGGTAAGGATGTTGCTCAGCACATCGCAGCTTTTGCACCCCTTTATGTGAAGCGCGAAGATGTTCCAGCAGAGGCAATCGAAAACGAGCGCCGTCTTGCTGAAGAAACTGCAGTTAACGAAGGCAAGACCGAGCCAGCGCTTTCTAAGATCGTCGAAGGCCGCGTGACTGGTTTCGTTAAGGAAGTTTCCTTGATCGAGCAGTCATTCGCTAAGGATGCCAAGAAGAGCGTAAAGCAGATTCTGGACGAAGCGGGCACTGATGTGACTGCATTCTTCCGTTTCCGCGTGGGTCAATAACAGGTAAGTAATCGCCTAATAGACTCATCAGATAGCAGCTAGAGTTTCAAAGATCTAGAGGATAAGGAGCACTCATGCCGGGTACACGAGGTACATACGAAAGAGTGCTCCTTAAACTTTCTGGTGAAGTTTTCGGTGGCGCAAAAGGCATCGGTGTTGATCCTGATGTTGTGCAAGATGTTGCTCGCCAAATCGCAGATGTAGTCCGCACTGGCGTTCAAGTGGCAGTTGTTGTCGGTGGCGGTAATTATTTCCGCGGCGCCGAACTACAACAGCGCGGCATGGATCGCTCTCGAGCTGACTACATGGGCATGCTCGGTACAGTTATGAATTGTCTAGCTTTACAAGATTTCCTCGAAAAAGAGGGCATCGCAACTCGTGTTCAAACTGCAATCACAATGGGCCAAGTTGCCGAACCTTATATTCCGCTTCGCGCGATTCGTCACTTAGAAAAAAGTCGCGTAGTTATTTTTGGTGCTGGTGCCGGAATGCCATTCTTCACAACCGATACCGTTTCAGCGCAACGCGCACTTGAAATTGGTGCCGAAGCGCTATTGCTGGCAAAGAGTGGCGTCGATGGCGTTTACTCAGCCGATCCAAAGAAGGATCCAACTGCAACCAAGTACGACTCGATTTCATACGACGAAGTTTTGAGTAAGTCACTTGCGGTTGCCGATGCAGCTGCCTTTGCGCTCTGTCGCGAAAACAAGTTGCCGATCGTGATCTTTGATTTAATGACAAATGGAAATATTGCTCGCGCCGTTCGTGGCGAATCGATTGGCACGATCGTCGCATAAGCGGTGATCACTAAGTTAGGCGGGAAACCAAATGGCAGATGTAGCAGCAACGCTAGGCGATGCGACTAGCAAGATGGATAAAGCGGTAACTGTCGCGAAAGAAGATTTCGCGAGCATTCGCACCGGTCGTGCTAACCCGGCCCTATTCAACAAAATCATGGTTGATTACTACGGCACTTACACCGCTCTTTCGCAATTAGCTTCAATTCAAGTTCCAGAAGCCCGCATGGCAATCGTTTCACCATTTGATAAGGGCGCAATGGCCGGCATTGAAAAGGCAATTCGCGATTCAGATTTAGGCGTTAATCCAGGCAACGATGGCGTGGTTATTCGCGTTAATTTCCCGCAACTAACTGAAGAGCGTCGCAAGGAATATGTAAAAGTTGTTAAAACCAAGGGCGAAGATGCCAAGATTTCGATTCGCAATATTCGTCGCACAGCGAAAGAAGCGTTAGAAAAGGCTGAGAAAGATGGCGATATCGGTAAAGATGATTTAACTCGCGCCGAAAAAGAACTCGAGAAAATGACTGGCGATCACACCACCATGATTGATGAGTTGTTAAAGCACAAGGAGGCCGAACTCCTCGAGGTCTAAGGAGTTAGTAAACCCATGGACGATCTCCATTCGATTAACGATGCCATTAATCGGCGTGCCGGGCGCAAGCTCGGTCCCTCGATTTTGGTATCGCTATCTTTGGTTGCGTTGATCTGGGTTTCGTTAGCATTTCAACCGATTGTTTTCGCAGGTGTTGTAACTATGGCAGTAGTTCTCGGGATCCGCGAAATCTCTAGTGCATTTGCAGCAGCAAAGACGAATATTTCTACTAATGCACTAATCGCAGTTGCGATCGGTTTATCTATTGCCACTTGGGTCGACGGCGTTGAAGGTTTGGCAGTGGCGACTGCGGTTGCATTACCGCTTCTGCTGATCAATTTATTGCGCAAAGGCCCCGAAGGATTTGTGCGTAGTGCAACCGCGACGACGTTAGCGCTAATCTATTTACCTTTTCTGGCCGGTTTTCTTATTCTGTTAGGCCACGATGAAAAGGGTCTCGAACGAGTCATGACCTTCGTAATCCTGGTTGGCTGCAATGACACTTTCGGATATTTTGTTGGTGTTTTGATTGGGAAACATCCAATGGCCCCAAAAATTAGCCCAAAGAAATCTTGGGAAGGTTTAATTGGCTCCATTGTTTTCACCACTTTAGGTGGCGCACTCATGTTCCATTACGTTTTAGATATTCATTGGCATCTTGGTGCGGTAGTTGGCTTATTAATAGTCTTCACAGCAACAAGTGGCGATTTAATTGAAAGCGCTATGAAACGCGATCTACATTTAAAGGATATGGGTTCACTGCTACCCGGACATGGCGGAATTCTTGATCGTCTAGATTCAGTTCTGCTTTCAGCTCCGGCGCTCTGGTTGACGCTCGAATTAGTGCAGCGGTACCTATAAATGACTGAAATTAAGTTAGTTTTCGACGAGCCAGTTCAGCGTAAAAAGACGCCTAAGCATTTAGCTGATTTAGCACCGGCCGATCGTAAAGCTTGGGCAACTGAACTTGGATTCCCTGGTTATCGCGCAAATCAAGTTGCTACCCATTACTTCTCGCATCTAGCTCATGACCCAAGTACCTGGACTGATGTGCCAGCAGATTCACGTCAGGCGTTGGCAGATGCGCTAACTCCGTCGCTGATTTCTTTGGTGCGCACAGTTACTTGCGATAACGGCATGACCCGTAAAGATCTCTGGAAATTACATGATGGCGTTTTAGTTGAATCAGTTTTGATGCGTTACACAGATCGCACAACGGTTTGTATTTCATCGCAAGCCGGCTGCGGCATGAACTGTCCGTTCTGCGCGACTGGCCAAGCTGGTTTAACCCGTAACTTATCTGCTGGTGAAATCACCGAACAGATTGTTGCCGCAGCTCGCACCTGTGCCAATGGCGAACTACCTGGTGGGCCAACTCGTCTTTCAAATATAGTTTTCATGGGCATGGGCGAACCGCTTGCTAACTACAACGCAGTTTCGCGCACTCTTAGAAATATCACTGATGAAAATCCCAATGGTCTCGGCATTAGCGCTCGCTCAGTTACGGTTTCCACAGTTGGCCTAGTTAACGGAATTGAAAAGCTAATGGCTGAGGATTTAAATGTAACCCTGGCAATTTCGTTACACACTCCTGATGATGAACTGCGAGATTCCTTAGTGCCGATTAATTCGCGCTATAAAGTTCGCGAAGTTTTGGCAGCGGCCGATGATTACGAAAAGAAGACTGGTCGTAGATACTCAATTGAATACGCGTTAATTCGCGACATTAATGACCAAGCTTGGCGGGCCGATCTTTTGGGTCGTCTGCTTAAGAGCCGTAATGCCCATGTAAATTTGATTCCGCTAAACCCAACACCTGGTTCGAAATGGACCGCATCGCGCCATGAAGATGAACTCGAATTCGTCCGAGTCCTCGAAAGCTATGGCGTACCAACAACGGTGCGCGATACTCGCGGCCGCGAAATCGATGGCGCTTGCGGCCAATTAGCCGCTGCCGAACTAGCCAAATAAAAGGCAAAAGTCGTAGGCTAGGCGACATGGAACAACTACAGAATTTCATCAACGGCAAATCAGTACCTAGTTCATCTGGCGAGGTCACCCAATTGATTAACCCGGCAACAGGTGAGGTCTATGCGACTGCACCTAAATCAAATGCTGCCGATGTCGATGCGGCAATGAAAGCCGCCTCCGATGCTTTCGTATTGTGGCGTGATTCAACACCTTCAGAGCGACAACGTGCACTACTAAAGATTGCGGATGCACTTGAATCACGCGCCGATGAAATTATTGCAATTGAATGCCGCAACACAGGTAAGCCAATAGCGATAACAACTTCTGAAGAAGTTCCGCCGATGATTGATCAAATTCGATTCTTCGCTGGTGCTGCACGAAATCTCGAAGGAAAGTCTGCTGGCGAATACATGCGTGGAATGACTTCATATATTCGTCGTGAACCAATTGGAGTTTGCGCACAAGTAACTCCTTGGAACTACCCAATGATGATGGCAGTTTGGAAATGGGCACCAGCAATTGCGGCCGGTAACACTGTGGTGCTAAAGCCAAGTGATACGACACCAGCTTCAACTTTGTTCATGGCCCAAGTAATGAGTGAATTCTTACCTGCTGGCGTTTTCAATGTAATTTGCGGCGAACGCGAAACTGGAAAACTTCTAGTCGATCACACAACTCCGGTAATGGTTTCAATTACAGGATCAGTTCGTGCAGGTACCGAAGTTGCAGCCGCCGCTGCAACACAGTTAAAGCGCGTACACCTCGAACTTGGTGGCAAAGCTCCAGTAGTTGTCTTCGATGACGCCGACCTCGATGCCGCTGCCGAAGGAATTGCAGTTGCTGGCTTCTTTAACTCTGGTCAAGACTGTACTGCAGCAACTCGCGTCTTGGTTCAAGCTGGTGTCTATGATGCAATGGTTGCTAAGTTGGCAGATCAAGCCACAAATAACATTGCCGTCGGTATGCCTGAGAGCGATGCGCTAGTTGGCCCACTAAATAATGCTAGCCAGTTAGCTCGCGTGAAGGGCTTTGTCGATCGCACACCTGCCCATGCCAAGATCGTGGCTGGCGGAAAGCAGCTAGAACAGCCGGGCTATTTCTTTGCCCCAACTGTGATCGCCGATCTCAAGCAGAACGATGAGTTAATTCAAAGTGAAATCTTTGGGCCAGTCATTACGATCCAAAAGTTCACCACCGAAGAAGAGGCGATTTCCCTAGCCAATGGCGTCGAATACGGTCTGGCCTCGAGCATCTGGACCAAGGACCATGGCCGCGCAATGCGCCTATCTCGCGCCTTTGATTTCGGCTGCGTCTGGATCAATACCCATATTCCGATTGTGGCCGAAATGCCTCATGGTGGTTTCAAGCGCTCTGGCTATGGCAAAGATCTATCTAGTTACGGTTTTGAAGATTACACTCGAATTAAGCATGTAATGTCGAATCTAGGCGCGTAATAGTCCATAATTACGCTCGTTGAACCAACCGTCCACCACTAACAAGAAGAAGGCCTGATAACCCCAAACTTGCACGACCTGCGAAGGAGCAAAAAATGTCAAAGAAGGTTTCTAAAAAGGATCTCTCACCCGAGGCTCGCGCGATTATTAATTCGCAAGTTACTCGTCGTGGACTAATCGCAGGTACTGGCGCAGTTGGTGCGGCCGGACTACTAGCTGCATGTGGCTCAGGCGACGGCGGTGGGGGTTCAGACGAAGCAACTGTTCGTTGGGGCAACTGGCCGTTGTATTTAGATTACGACGAAGATACTAAGAAGTATCCAACTCTTGAAGCATTCAGCGCCGAAAGCGGTATTGCGGCAAAGTATTTTGAAGATTACAACGATAACGATGAGTTCTACGGCAAAGTGCAAGCACAGTTGAAACTCAATGAAGATATTGGTTATGACGTTGTAACACCAACTGACTGGATGGCAGCTCGTTGGATTCGTTTGGGATATGCACAAAAGTTTGATACCGCTAATATTCCAAATCGAGTAAACATTCTTGATTCACTTGCTTCACCTTCATTTGATCCAAATCGTGAGTCAACACTTACTTGGCAAGGCATCATGGGTGGTTTTGGTTGGAATACCAAGACAAATCCAAAAGGTCTTCGCACAATTGATGATTTATTTGCACCACAGAACAAGGGCAAAATTGTTGTTCTCTCTGAAATGCGCGACACCATCGGAATCATTCTGCTCTCACAAGGTGTAGATCTGCAGACAGTTACTGAAGATCAATTTATGAATGCAGTTGATTTCATGGAAGGCAAGATTGCCGACGGTTGGATTCGCGGTGTTAAGGGCAACGAATACGCTGAAGATCTAACTGCAGGCGATGCCACCGCTGTAATTGGCTGGTCTGGCGATATGTTTATCTTAGCCTCTGAAAACGAAGGCAAGTTTGATTTCGCAATTCCAGAATCAGGCGGAACTATTTCAGGCGATAACTTCATTATTCCTACACCGGTAGGCGCAGATGCAAAAGCAAATGCTGAGAAGCTAATTAACTACTACTACGATCCAGCAGTAGCAGCTGAAGTTGCAGCTTATGTAAATTATGTTTGCCCAGTTAAAGGCGCTCAAGCAGAAATGGAAAAGATTGCTCCTGAACTTGCCAGCAGTTCATACATCTTCCCTGATGCTGCAATGTCTGCCAAGCTAAATGTTTTCCGCTCACTCACTCCCGCTGAAGAAACAAATTGGGCTGAAGCGTTCCAGCAAGCGCAAGGCAACTAAGGCCAATAGGTGACCAAAGAATCTATTTCAGCTAAAGGTGACCTGCGCTTAACTCGCCTTACCAAGAGTTATGGTGATTTCACTGCCGTCGATGATCTTTCGTTAATTATTCCCGAAGGATCATTCTTCGCGCTGCTCGGGCCATCTGGTTGTGGCAAAACTACAACTCTACGAATGATCGCCGGACTAGAAGAACCTACCGTTGGCAGCATTCACTTGGGCAGCACAGATATCACAACAACTAAGCCGTATCAGCGTCCGATCAATACGGTTTTCCAGAACTATGCACTGTTTCCGCATTTAACGATCTTTGAAAATATCGCTTTCGGTTTACGCCGTCGCGGTATCAAAGATGTTGATGCAGCAGTAAGTAAAGTTCTTGATCTAGTCGAGTTGCCGCACTTAGCACAGCGCAAACCAACGCAATTATCTGGTGGTCAACAACAACGTATTGCACTTGCTCGCGCAATAGTTAACCGCCCGGCTCTGCTATTGCTCGATGAACCACTTGGCGCTCTTGATCTCAAGCTTCGTCGCCAAATGCAGATTGAACTTAAGTGGATCCAAAAAGAAGTTGGCTTAACTTTCGTTCACGTAACTCACGATCAAGAAGAAGCCATGACAATGGCTGACACGATCGCGGTTATGAATGAGGGTCAGATCGAGCAAATGGGCTCACCAGCAGACCTTTATGACAATCCAAAGACGGCCTTCGTTGCTAACTTCTTAGGTCAATCAAACTTGATTAAAGGCACTATCAGCGGAAACGATGGCGATTCACATATCGTTGACTTATTTGGCCAGAAGATTTCGCTGCCAAAGAACCGCTCGCATGCCAATGATCAGTTCATTTATGCCGGAATTCGCCCAGAGAAGTTCCGAATCTCACGGTTAGGTACGCCTACTTCTGGCAACATTTTAACTGGTGGCCACATTGAAGATGTTTCCTACATCGGCGTATCAACTCAGTATCAAGTTGAGATGCCATGGGGCCAAGAACTTATGGTCTTCGAGCAAAACGACGATGGCGTTGCGCCATTTAGCAAAGACGAAGAAGTAAATATCTCCTGGGAGCCAGTCTTTACTTTCGGTCTTCGCGGCGATGAAGATGCAACTGCTGGTTCTGAAGTTAATCCTGAAGAACTAGACGAAGAGTAAACAAAGCAATGCGCAAGATCCGTACTCCTTATCTTTTACTCTTACCGGGTTTTGCCTTCCTATTTACTTTCTTTATTTTGCCGATTATGAATTTGGCCCAAACTTCAACCCAGACACCAGTCGGCGGGGGAGATACCGGTCAATACGAGCAGACGTTGCGCTTTTCTAACTACATCGATGCCTTCGTTGAGAATAGAGAGCAATTCGGTCGCTCCTTTGTTTACGCCACGATCGCAACACTTTTGGCACTGGCAATTGCCTATCCGCTGGCATATGCCATCGCACTTAAAGGTGGCAAGTTAAAAAACTTTATGTTGATTTTGGTGATCGCACCGTTTTTCACTTCCTTCTTGCTTCGCACCGTAGCCTGGAAACAGATACTTGGCGAAGAAGGCTTTGTAGTTCCGACGCTTCGAACCTTTGGCATCATCAGCGATAGCACCACTTTAACTTCAACCTCATTTGCAGTTGTGATGGGTATGACATATAACTTCCTGCCGTTTATGACGTTGCCACTTTATGCATCAATTGATCGCATTGATCCACGCACACTTGAGGCCTCAGGCGATCTATATGCCAATGGCTTTACTACTTTCCGCAGAGTGACGTTGCCGCTCTCAATGCCAGGTGTAGTTGCGGGAACGCTGCTTACCTTTATTCCTGCAGCCGGCGACTATGTAAACGCAGCAATCTTGGGTAGCCCAAATACCAAGATGATCGGCAACGTGATTGAGTCGCGTTATCTCAAAATTGTTGACTACCCAACGGCTGCAGCTCTTTCATTTACTTTGATGGTTGTTATCTTGATTCTGGTAACTTTTTATATCCGCAAGGCCGGAACCGAGGAGTTGGTATGAGCACCAAGATTAAAGATGCCACAATTCCGCACATTCCAACAAGTGCTCGTATTTCGCGTTGGATTGGCCGCAATTTAATTCGAATTTATGCAGTCTTTGCTTTCACCTATCTCTTTATTCCAGTTGCTTACACTTTTGCCTTCTCGTTTAATGATTCAGGCAAGAGCAACTTGATCTGGAAAGGCTTTACTCTTGATAACTGGCAGAACCCATGTGGAGCCCCTGAAGTTTGTACAGCGTTGGTCAACTCAATCAAAATTGGTTTCTTAGCAACGTTCTTCTCGACAATTTTGGGTACCATGATTGCTTTTGCAATCGGTCGCTATAGCTTTAAGGGTCGCTCAACTTCTAACTTAATGATTTTCTTGCCGATGGCTACTCCTGAAATTGTTCTAGGTGCGTCACTACTTTCACTTTTCTTAGTATTTAAAATTAACCCAGGCTTCTGGCCAACCGTGATTGCACATGTGGTTTTCTGTGTCTCATTCGTGGTGGTTACCGTAAAGGCCCGAATAGCTAGTTTGGATCCGCGCCTTGAACAAGCAGCAATGGATCTTTATGCCAACGAACGCGAAACTTTCCGCCGGGTCACTCTGCCGTTAGTAGCACCTGGAATCGCAGCTGCTGCGCTATTAGCTTTTAGCTTATCTTTTGATGATTACATCATTACCAACTTCAACTCGGGTACGTTAAAAACATTCCCAGAGTTTGTTTATGCCTCGGCAGCACGTGGAATTCCGGCACAAGCCAACGTAATTGGTTCGGCGATGTTTTTCTTAGCGCTGGCAATCGTGATAACTGGGCAGATTGTGGGTCGTAAGCGTAAAGTGAGCGCATGACCAATTACGGCAATTTGTACGGCCCCAGCTTCACCTTCTTAGGCATTCCAGCCTGTGATCTTGAGGTGCCTGCAAGTTATGCCGATGCCGATGTAATTATTCTGGGCGCTCCGATTGATTCCGGAACTTCACATCGTTCAGGTGCGAAATTTGGCCCGCAAGCTATTCGAGGTGGAGATTATTTGCCGCACGATGGCGAACGCCCGCACTTAGCTCTACGCACTGATGGTTTAAAAGATCTAAAAGTTTACGATGCTGGTGATTTATTGATGCCCGGTGGCGACCTAGTTGCATCTCTCGAAGTTCTAGCTAATGCAACTGAACAAATTTCGCGCGCTGGCATAATTCCGGTAATTCTTGGTGGTGATCATTCAATCGCTTCGGCCGATGTTGCCGGAATAGCAAAGCATCGCGGGCTGGGCAAAATTTCGATGATTCACTTCGATGCGCACGCAGATACCGGTGCCGATCAAATGGGCGCTCTAGTTGGTCATGGCACCCCAATGCGCAGATTAATCGATGGTGGTTTTGTACGCGGCGATCGTTTCTTACAGTTAGGTCTGCGTGGCTATTGGCCAGATAACGAAACTCTTAATTGGATGCGCGATCAAGGTATGCGCAGTTACGAAATGACCGAGATTCACCATCGTGGTTTAGGCCCAGTACTTGATGAATCTTTTGCCACTCTAACTAACCAATGCGATGGCGTTTTCTTATCGGTAGATATCGATGTAGTTGACCCAGGCATGGCACCAGGTACCGGCACCCCTGAACCAGGTGGAATGACTAGCCGCGAATTACTCGAAGCAGTTCGCCGAATTTGTTTAGAGCTACCAGTAGTCGGAATTGATGTAGTTGAAGTTGCGCCAGCATTTGATAGCGCCGATATCACGGCAATTCTGGCTAACCGCGTAGTGTTAGAAGCGCTGAGCGCAATTGCTAAACGTCGCAATGGCACGCCTTATTCGCCAACTCAGAATCTGCTCGATCGTTAATAAATGCGCGATTTAGTAATTCTCGGTTCAACCGGGTCGATTGGTGTGCAAGCACTTGAAATTGTTGCGGCAAACCCAGGTGCCTTTAACGTAGTTGCAATCAGCGCTTATGGCAGCAATCCAGCGGCAATTATTGAGCAAGCGCGTAACTTTAAAGTACAAGTAATCGGCGTAGTTCAGAACGCCGAACTCATTCGCGAAGCCCTGTCTGGCGTAACGGTAATTGATGGCCCTAATGCGGCCAGTGAAATCGCCGCAATAACTTGCGAAGTAGTGCTAAATGGCATTACTGGTTCAATCGGCTTAGGCCCAACACTGGCTGCTCTAGAAGTGGGAAATAAATTAGCGCTCGCAAATAAAGAGTCACTGGTCGCTGCTGGCGAACTAGTGATGTCTAAGGCTGCACAAAACCAATTAATTCCAGTGGACTCTGAACATAGTGCGATTTGGCAGAGTGCAATGGCGGGCAAGAAATCTGAAATTGCAAAGTTAGTTTTAACTGCAAGTGGTGGGCCGTTTAGAAATCGCCGCGATCTAAGCGATGTGACGGTTGCTGATGCGCTAGCTCACCCAACTTGGACCATGGGACAAGTAGTCACAATCAACTCTGCAACTTTAATGAATAAGTCACTTGAGATTATCGAAGCGCATTACTTATTCGATCTGCCATATCGCCAAATCGAAGCCGTGATTCATCCGCAATCGATCGTGCACTCAATGGTCGAATATGTAGATGGCTCAACTTTGGCGCAATTAAGTCCGCCGAATATGAAGGGTCCAATTGCTTACGCAATTAAGTGGCCAGCGCGCTTGCCTGGCGCCACAAAAGCGATGGATTGGTCGCAAAAACACACTCTCGAGTTTGAACCAATTGATAATGAGCGTTTCCCAGTTATCGAACTTGCGCGCCGATGTGGCGAATTAGGTGGGGGATTGCCCGCAATCTTTAACGCCGCCAATGAAGTTGCAGTTGCTGCTTTCTTAGCCGGTGAGATTTACTTTAACTCAATCATTGAAAGCGTTGATTTAGCCGTGCAGAAGTTAGGTTCGGCTGTGAATCCAATCAGAGATCTAGCCGATGTCAGTGCCATCGAGAATGATGCCCGTAAAGTAGCGGGCGAGATCATTAAGAAAGTGGCTAAATAATGGAATTTATCGGCGTAGTGGCATTTGTGGCAGCACTGCTTTTCTCAGTAATGGTGCACGAATTTGGCCACTACATAACCGCTCGTAAGTTTGGCATGAAAGTCACCGAGTTCTTCTTAGGTTTCGGCAAGCGAATTTGGTCAACTCAGCAAGGCGAAACTGAGTTCGGCATTAAAGCGATTCCAGCCGGTGGTTATTGCCGCATCTCGGGCATGACGCCTCGTGATGAAATGGAAATCGGCGAAGAAAATCGCGCCTTCATCAAGGCATCATCTGGGCGCAAACTAATTGTGTTAGGTGCTGGCTCATTTTTGCACTTCGTTTTAGGTTTCGTAATTTTGTTGGTTCTTTTCATTGGTATTGGCACCAATCGAATTACGCCGCAAGTTGCCCAAGTTTCAGAATGTATTCCAGTTAGCACTGAAACTTGTACTAGTTCATCAGCACCATCTCCTGCAAAGGCCGCTGGCATAAAAGCCGGCGACTACATCTTGGCAATAAATAACAAGCCAGTTGAAAATTGGGTTGATGATGTTCAGATAATCCGCGATTCAGCCGGCAAAGAGCTCACACTTTCAATCTATCGCGATGGCGAAAAGATCACGATTACTGCAACTCCAGTTACGCGCGTTGTAAATCGCGAAGTGCGCGGAGTTCTCGGCATTGTTAACGAAGTCGCAAATGTGCGAAGCGATCCGATTAAAGCCACTAAAGATTCAGTATCGCTGACTAAAGAGTTTTTAGAATCAAGCGTTAAATCGCTAGTTGCGCTACCGGCAAAAATTCCAGCTCTCTGGGGCCAAACGTTTCAAGGCAAAGAGCGCGATGTTGATGGTTTGGTAGGCATCGTTGGTGTGGCCGCAGTTTCTGGCCAAGTAACCGCATCTGACCAGATGACTTGGTCAGAACGTATCGGGGCTTTCTTGCTAATCGTGGCCAGCCTTAATTTCTTCGTCGGTGTCTTTAATTTATTGCCGATCTTGCCGCTAGATGGCGGACATATGGCAGTGGCCATCGCTGATGAAATCAGGGCGTTTTTGGCTCGTTTGCGCGGAAAACCAAGACCGAACCCAATCGATGTAACAGTGCTTACGCCAATTACCATGGTGGTCTTTGTTCTGTTGGCAGTATTGACCGTCATGCTCCTTGTGGCAGACATTATTAATCCAGTAAATCTAAATCTTTAGCGGTTAAGCCGCACTTAGGGCAGAATAGCGACATGGTTGATCTTGGAATTCCTGCCGCACCTCCTGCCGCTTTAGCCCCACGTCGCAAAACCCGCCAGCTGCAAGTTGGCAAAGTTGGGGTCGGTAGCGATTCACCGGTAAGCGTGCAATCAATGTGCACCACTTTGACCTCCGATGTGAATGCCACCTTGCAACAGATCGCTGAGCTAACGGCTTCTGGTTGCCAGATAGTGCGCGTTGCAGTGCCAAGCCAAGATGATGCCGATGCATTGGCGCAGATCGCCAAGAAATCACAGATTCCAGTTATTGCCGATATTCACTTTCAACCAAAATATATTTTCGCCGCCATCGATGCGGGTTGCGCAGCTGTTCGCGTTAATCCAGGCAACATCAAGCAGTTCGATGACAAAGTTAAAGAAGTTGCTAAGGCTGCCGGTGATGCTGGTATTCCAATTCGTATCGGCGTAAATGCTGGTTCACTCGATCCACGTTTGTTAGCTAAATACGGAAAAGCAACACCAGAGGCGTTAGTTGAGTCAGCAATTTGGGAAGCATCACTCTTTGAAGAACATGGTTTCTCAGATATCAAAATCTCAGTTAAGCACCACGATCCAGTAATCATGGTCAAGGCTTATCGCTTACTTGCGGCGCAAACTACTTATCCGTTGCACTTGGGTGTTACTGAAGCTGGCCCACTTTTCCAAGGCACAATTAAATCTGCCACAGCTTTTGGAATTTTATTGGCTGAAGGAATCGGTGACACGATTCGAGTTTCACTTTCAGCGCCACCAGTTGAAGAAGTTAAAGTCGGTATCTCAATTCTAGAATCGCTGAATTTGCGCCAACGCAAGCTCGAAATTGTTTCTTGCCCATCATGCGGCCGCGCTCAGGTTGATGTTTACACCTTGGCCGAACAGGTACAGGCTGGCCTCGAAGGAATGACTGTGCCACTTCGCGTTGCAGTTATGGGTTGCGTTGTAAATGGCCCAGGCGAAGCACGCGAAGCAGATCTTGGTGTTGCATCAGGAAACGGCAAAGGCCAGATCTTTGTTAAGGGCGAAGTCATTAAGACCGTACCTGAATCAATGATTGTGCAAACTTTAATTGAAGAAGCCATGCGTTTAGCTGAAGAGATGGAGGCTGCCGGCGTTGCTTCGGGTGAGCCAGTTGTGAGCACTTCCTGATGCTAAAGATGTCGTCGCTTTTTCTGCGCACCCTTCGTGATGATCCAGCTGATGCTGAAGTAGCTAGCCACAAACTATTGGTTCGCGCTGGCTATGTGCGACGTATTGCGGCCGGTATTTATTCTTGGTTACCTCTTGGCGTAATCACACTTCGCAATATTGAACGAGTGATTCGCGAAGAAATGGATGCCGCAGGTTTTCAAGAAGTTAATTTTCCTTCACTTTTACCACGCGATGCTTACGAAACCACTAATCGCTGGGAAGAATACGGGCCAGCGCTATTTCGTCTGCAAGATCGCAAAGGCGGCGACTATTTACTAGGCCCAACACATGAGGAAATGTTTACCTTGATGGTTAAAGGCGAGTACTCATCTTATAAAGATCTACCGCTTAGCATTTATCAAATTGGGACTAAGTTCCGGGACGAAGCACGTCCACGTAGTGGAATTATTCGTGGTCGCGAATTTGTGATGAAAGATTCCTATTCATTTGATGCAGATGACGCAGGGCTAGATGTGTCGTATCAAGAGCATCGCGATGCCTACATAAAAACATTCGATCGCTTAGGCATGAAGTACAACATTGTTAAGGCTGTATCTGGTGCAATGGGTGGTTCAAAGTCTGAAGAATTCTTAGCCCCGTGTTCAACTGGCGAAGATACTTACGTGCTTTGCCCTAAGTGTGGCTTTGCGGCAAACGTTGAAGCGATGGTTACCAAGGCAGATGCCGTTGACTCGTCTGCGACTCCGGCAGTTGAAGCTTTTGATTCACCAAATACGCCAACTATCGATACTTTGGTCGAACTACTTAACGCTAAGTTTGGTGGGGGATTCACTGGTGCTCATACGCTAAAGAATGTAATGCTGATGGCAGATAACAAAGCTATTTGCGTCTTAGTACCCGGCGATCGCGAAGTTGATCTAAAACGTTTCCAAGAAAACATTGGCGGCATTCACGATCTGCGCGTATTTGAAGATGCTGATTTTGCTAAATTCCCAGCCCTGGTTAAGGGCTATATCGGACCACAAGATGCAAAGAAATCTGGCATTACCGTTTATGCCGACCCAAGAATTGCACCAGGAACTTCGTGGGTAACTGGTGCTAATGAAAAAGACCGCCATGCACGCAATGTCGTTAATGGTCGCGATTTCACGCCAGATGCTTATGTCGAAGCGGCCGAAGTTCGTGCCGGTGATGCTTGCCCCGAGTGCGAAACACCTGTCGTAATTGATCGCGCAATTGAGATCGGCCATATTTTCCAGCTTGGTCGCAAATATGCCGAAGCGCTAAACCTGACCGTGCTAGATCAAAACGGAAAATCTCAGATTGTCACCATGGGCTCTTATGGCATCGGCGTATCGCGTGCGGTAGCTGCGATTGCAGAACAAACCCACGATGAGATCGGGCTTAACTGGCCAGTTGATTTAGCGCCAGCGAAAGTTCATATTGTGGCAACTGGTAAAGAAGATGCGGTTTTCGCTGCCGCTCTTGATCTCGGTACCAAACTTGAAGCAATTGGAATTTCAGTAATGCTTGATGACCGCCGTGATCCAAGTGCGGGCGTTAAATTTAAAGATGCTGAGCTAATTGGTAACCCAATAATTGTTGTTGTCGGCAAAGCACTCGCTAATGGCAACGTCGAAGTACGAGTTCGTAAGAGCGGCGAGAAGTCTGAGGTTGCAGTGGGTGAAGCAGTTAATGCAATCACTGCGCTATTGGCTGCAATTAAGTAATTAATGCTCTCCGATCTATCGCTCTACACACTGCTCTTTCTCTTCATCGCAGCGTTCGGCGCTGGCTTAATTGATGCCATTGCCGGTGGTGGCGGATTAATCCAGTTACCTGCATTGCTAATCGGGTTAAGTGATTTCAAAACTGTTGAGGTTTTAGGCACCAATAAATCAATTTCAATCTTTGGTACAACCGCGTCCGCGCGGCTTTATCGCAAAAGCGTTAAGACTGACCCAAAGTTTCTTCTTGCCTTAGTTATTCCTGCGCTGCTCGGTTCAATTGGGGGAGCTTCACTTGCTTCCCGGCTACCAACGCAGTATTTCCGCCCAGTTGTATTAGTACTTTTAATTGCAGTGGCGATTTACACCTTTAATAAGCCAGAGCTGGGCCAGATCGATGCCATGAAACATTCGACAAAGCACCGCACTTTATTAGGTATTTCAATCGCCGCAGTCATTGGTTTCTACGACGGCATCTTTGGGCCAGGTACTGGCTCCTTCTTAGTACTAGCAATGGTTGGCCTTGGTTTTGCTTTCTTAAGTGCGTCCGCTATCGCCAAGGTTGTAAATGTTTCAACCAACTTAGGCGCAATTATTGTCTTTGGATTAAACGGGGTGATCCTTTGGCAGATCGGTTTAACCCTGGCGGTAGCGAATGTGGCAGGTGCAATTATCGGTGCCAAGCTGGCAATTCGTGGCGGCTCAACTTTGGTACGAAAAGTTTTCTTGGTTGTAACGGTGGCCCTAATAATCAAGGTCGCACTTGATACGTTCAAAACCTTCTGATTTATAGGTTAGAATTAGCCTCACAACTTAATTAACAATTTAATAGTTAGGAACTTTATATGGCCCTGAAAGAACAGATTAGCGAATTAGTTACACCAGCAGTCGTTGGGGCCGGTTTCTATCTAGAAGATGTTGAAATATTAAATGCCGGCAGATCAAGAGTAATTACTTGCATCGTTGATGGCGATATTCCGTTAAACCTTGATCAAGTTACCGTTGTAACCAAAGCAATCTCAGCGCTTCTCGATGAAGCTGCTTTTCTTGATGAGACCGCATTTACCCTTGAAGTTACTTCACCTGGCGTTGAACGCCCACTTACTTTGCCACGACATTGGCGCAAAAATAATGACCGTCTGATCAAGATCGTCTTAACTAACGGCGAAGTTGTCGAAGGTCGTATCGCAGCTAGTGATGAAGTTGCAGTTACCGTGACTGGCGCAAAAGCCGAAGTACAGGTGGCTTTCGCTGACATTAAGCGCGCAACTGTTGAGATTGAGTTTAACCGCAAAGCAGATAAGTAATGAATGTTGATTTTGAAGCGCTAATAACGCTTACAACTGAGAAGTCGATTCCGGTACTAAGCATTATCGAAGGTATCGAACAAGAAGTTATTGCTCTCTATCGCGAACTTCCTGAAGCCAAGCCACATGCTCGCGTTCGCGTTGCTCGCGATACTGGCGAGATTCATATTTGGGTGCCAACTTTTAATGAAGAAGGTGTGCGCGAAAGCGAAGAGATTCATGAGCCCGAAGGCTTTGATAAAGTCGCCATGGCCACAATCCGCAAAGTGATTCGTTTAAAAATGCGCGAAACAAATGATGCCGAGATCGTGGGCGAATTCAGCGCTTCAGTTGGCGATGTAGTTTCGGGCATCGTGCAGCAGGGTCGCGATCCAAAAATGATTCACGTGAATTTAGGTCGCATCGAAGGCCGAGTGCCACCACAAGAGCAAGTACCTGGTGAGGTTTATGTTCACGGTGACCGAATTAAATGTTTTGTGGTTGAAGTAAAGCAAGGGCTAAAAGGCCCCGAGATTATGTTGTCTCGTTCTCACCCAGCACTTGTAAAACAACTATTCGCTCTCGAAGTTCCAGAAATTACAGATCGAATTGTCGAGATCATGGCAGTTGCTCGCGAAGCCGGTCATCGCACCAAGATTGCAGTTCGTTCACATCGCGCTGGTGTTAGCCCAAAGGGTTCGCTAATTGGCCCAATGGGTTCACGTTCACAAGCAGTCATGAATGAATTACATGGCGAGAAAATCGATATCGTCGATTGGTCCGAAGACCCAGCGACTTTTGTGGCAAATGCGTTAGCGCCAGCAAAAGTAAGCAGCGTTACAGTCGTTGATGAATTCACTCGCTCAGCCAAGGTTGTTGTGCCCGATTATCAGCTCTCGCTTGCCATCGGAAAAGATGGGCAAAATGCCCGTTTGGCCGCACGATTAACGGGCTGGCGCATAGATATTCATCCAGATAATCCCGTGTAGACTGCCCTTAGTAATCAGGCTCGCAGGGCTAGGAATTGAGACTTTTGATATGAATCCGATTCGGAGTTGTATCGGTTGTCGCAAGACTGACTCACCTTCGAACTTGCTGCGAATGGTCTTAGTTGATGGAAAAGTAATTTTCGATCAGCCGCAAATTGCCCCCGGGCGAGGTGCATGGGTTCATCGCAAATGTTTGAAAATGGCAATTGATCGACAGGCATTTAAGTGGGCGTTCAAACTCGCTGCGATGCCAGATGTAACAGATTTACAAAAAGAAATACTTAACGAAATGGATGCGAAAGATATGAAACTTAAATGAGCTCGTCAGAATTATGAGGTCGTACAACTAAGGCTCGCATCGCATCAGGCGCGCGGGCCAAGACAGGAGAACTGTGGCAAAGGTCCGCGTACACGAATTAGCAAAACAGTTAGGCATGGAGAGCAAGGAAGTACTTGCAAAGCTCCAAGAATTGGGCGAGTTCGTCCGATCTGCATCATCAACAGTTGAAGCGCCGGTAGTGCGCAAACTGGTTGCTTTGTATCCAGATGCCAAACCAAAAGAAGAAGTTAAGCCAGTTAAGAAAGCTGCTGCAAAGAAGACAGCTGCCAAAAAGGGCGAAGCTAATCCAGAGTTAGCAGCTGAATTAGCGGCCGAACTCGGTGTCGATCTTGCTGCGCTAAAGGCTGCCCAAGAGCGCGCGATTGCCGAAAGCAATATTGAGCGACCAGCTGCTCCTGAAACTGATGCTGCAGTTGCCGATGGCTCAGCAACTCCTAAACCAGCGACGCCAGCACCACGCCCAGGAAATAATCCATTTTCAACTGGTGGTGCAGTTCCACGTCCACCACGACCTGGAAATAATCCATTCTCAACTGGTGGCGCAGTTCCACGCCCACCAGCTCGACCAGCTGGTGCAACAGGCGCGCCGCGACCAGGTATGTCAGGTCCGCGTCCAGGTTCAGTTCGTCCAGGTTTTGCAGCACGCCCAAATTCACCACGTCCAGCAGGTGCTGGTACTGGAAACTTCCCACCGCGCGCAGGTGGCGCGGGTGGTTCAACATCTGCCGGTCCATATCGTTCTAACGGTCCTTCTGGAGTTGGTGCACCAGCAGCTGGTGGTCCAGCACGTCCAGGTGGGGGTCGTCCACCACAACGTGGCGGCGCCGGTGGCGCATTCGGAAAAAATGCGAGCAAGAGTTCTAAGCGAAAGCCAAAGAGTAGAAAAGCGCTGCGCGATGAATTCGACAATATGCAAGCACCAAAACTTGGCGGCGCAGTTGTTCCGCACGGTGATGGATCAACTCCAGTACGTATGCGCCGCGGTGCATCTCTAGCTGACTTTGCCGACAAAATTGGTGCAGATCCGGCCGCATTAGTAGCAGCGCTATTCCACTTAGGTGAAATGGTTACTGCAACTCAATCAGTTGATGCTGATACTTTCGAAATTCTTGGTGCGCAACTCGGATATGACATTCAAATTGTTAGCCCTGAAGATGAAGATCGCGAATTGCTACAAGGTTTCGATATTGATTTAGGTGCAGAGCTTGCCGATCTCGATGCTGATTTACTTGTTGCGCGCCCTCCAGTAGTAACTGTTATGGGTCACGTTGATCACGGTAAGACTAGTTTGCTTGATGCAATTCGCAAGTCTGAAGTTCTAAAGACTGAAGCTGGTGGAATCACACAGCACATCGGTGCATATCAAATTCATCATGATCACGATGGCGTAAATCGCGCAATTACTTTCATTGATACACCAGGTCACGAAGCGTTCACCGCTATGCGTGCTCGTGGTGCGAAGGTAACTGATATCGCAGTTCTAGTAGTTGCAGCAGACGATGGCATCATGCCGCAGACAATTGAAGCGCTAAACCACGCTCAAGCTGCCGATGTGCCAATCGTGGTTGCAGTTAACAAGATTGATAAAGAAGGTGGGAACCCAGATAAGGTCCGCCAACAATTAACTGAGTACAACTTGATCGCTGAAGAGTACGGCGGAGACACCATATTCGTTGATGTTTCAGCTAAGGGTGGACTCGGAATCGATCAACTGATCGAATCAATCTTGCTAACAGCTGATGCGGCAATTGATTTGCGCGCAGTTGCCGAAGATGATGCTCGTGGTGTTGCGATTGAAGCGCACCTCGATCGTGGTCGTGGCCCAGTTGCAACAGTATTAGTACAACGCGGAACCCTGAAGATCGGTGATGCAATTGTTGCCGGTGGTTCATTCGGTCGCGTTCGTGCGATGCTTGATGAAGATGGAAACGCAGTTACTGAAGCTGGTCCATCGCGTCCGGTGCAGGTTCTTGGTTTCACTTCTGTTCCAAGTGCTGGCGATACTTTCCTAGTTGCTGACGAAGACCGTACTGCTCGCCAGATTGCTGAAAAGCGTCAAGCCGCAGAACGTAACGCGCAACTCGCTAAGGCTCGCAAGAAAGTCTCACTTGAAGACTTCATGGAGCAATCCAAGATCTCCACACTTAACCTCATTCTTAAGGGTGACGTTAGTGGTTCGGTTGAAGCCCTCGAAGATGCGCTTATGCAACTCGATGTCGGAGCCGAAGTTGATCTACGCGTTATTCACCGTGGCGTTGGTGCAATCACCAAGAGCGACATCACATTGGCATCGGCTTCAACTGCAGTTGTTATTGGCTTTAACGTTAAGCCAGAACCACAAACTGCAATCTTCGCTGATCAAGAAGGCGTCGAAGTTCGCTTCTACTCAGTTATCTATAACGCCATCGAAGAAATCGAACTTTCACTCAAGGGCTTGTTGAAGCCAGAGTACGAAGAGATCATTCTTGGTAACGCTGAAGTTCGCGAAATCTTCAAGTCTTCTAAGGCTGGAAATATCGCTGGTTCAATCGTTAAGGATGGCTCAATCCGTCGTAACGCAAAGGCACGTATTTTGCGCAACGGTGAAGTTCTGGTCGATGACCTAACTATTGATTCCTTGAAGCGCTTTAAGGACGATGCAACCGAAGTTAAGGAAGGCTTCGAGTGCGGTATTGGACTTGGCAATATGAAGGAAATTGCAGTTGGCGACATGATTCAGGTCTTTGAGATGCGCGAGAAGAAGCGCGCGTAGCCATGGGCCAATCACATCGCAGTCAAAAAGTAGCCGACCGCATCAAAGTGGTTGTGGCACAGTTGCTCGAGTCAAAGGTCAAAGACCCTCGATTAGGTTTCGTCACAATCACTGATGCGCGGGTTACCGGCGACCTGCAAAGCGCATCTGTTTTCTACACTGTTCTTGGCGATGAAGATCAACGCGCAGCTACTGCCGCTGCACTTGAAAGCGCCAAAGGAATGATTCGCTCAGCTGTCGGGCATGAACTTCAAACCCGCATTACTCCGAGCTTAGAGTTTCACTTAGATTCTTTGCCTGAAAGCGCACTCGAAATGGATTCGCTGCTCGATAAGGTGCGCGCCCAAGATGCCCAAGTTGCAGTGCTACGCGCGCAAGCAACTTATGCAGCTGGCGAAGATGCATATAAGCAACCAAAGAAAATTGCCGATAAACCCAAATTTGAAGCAGAAGAGTTGTGATTGCGCACGGATTTTTAGTAATCGATAAAGATCCAGCAATGACTAGCCACGATGTTGTGGCAATGGGCAGGCGCGCACTTAACACTCGCAAAGTAGGCCATGCCGGAACTCTTGATCCGATGGCAACTGGCGTCTTGGTTTTAGGCTTCGGTAATGGCACTCGGTTACTGCAATACGTAACTAATGGCGATAAGTCATATCTAGCAACTGTGGTTCTAGGCGCTGCAACTATTACCGATGATCACGAAGGCGAAGTAGTTTCGACTGCCGATGTTTCAGCAGTAACTGATGCTGCAATTGAAAGTGAATTAGCCAAAATGCGCGGCACTATTGCGCAACGACCAAGTTCAGTATCAGCGGTTAAAGTCGATGGCGAACGAGCGCATGCGCGAGTTCGTGCTGGCGAAGTATTTGAATTACCTGCACGCGAAGTAACTATTTCAAATCTAGAAATCCTAGAAATTCGCCGCGTAGAAAACCGCATTGAAGTTGATATTGACGTTACTTGTTCGGCTGGCACTTTTATTCGGGCAATTGCTCGTGATTGTGGCGCTGCCCTTGGCGTCGGGGGACACCTAAACAAGTTACGCCGCACACGCGTTGCCGGATTTGGGCTTGATCGCACAGTTTCAATTTCTGCCCTTAAAGCTCAAGATTTCACACCACTTACGATGGCCGATGTAGCGCGTGCGACCTTTGCGGTTCGCACAGTTAGCGCAGACGAGGCAACTGAACTTTCCTTTGGGCGAGCACTTGTTGCAAATTCCGATGATGAGATAACCGCTGCGATATCAGCAGCCGATGAAGTTTTAGCTTTATTGCAGAATAAGGAGGGCAAGGCACTTCCGATTGCAGTTTTTGCTGCAGTTAACTGAGGTGCCATAATTCGCACAATGAGCAATGTTGTCGTAATCGGAGTCTTTGATGGCGTGCATAAAGGCCACCAGAGCATTCTTGATCGCGCCAAAGAAATTGCTGCTGGACGCAAAATTATTGCGTTAACTTTTGATCCACACCCAACCACAGTCTTTGCGCCAGATCGAGCACCTACACTTTTGACGACTTTGGCTGATCGCGTCGTCTTGCTCAAGATTCATGGCGTAGATCAAGTAGCCGTTATAAAGTTTGATGAGAAATTTGCCGCCATGTCACCAGAAGATTTTGTAAATCAAATCCTGATTAAGCAGTTGGAAGCCGGCGACGTAATCGTGGGTGAGAACTTTACTTACGGCCATAAAGCAGCTGGAAATATCGAAACTCTAAAATCCCATGCAGAATTCAAGGTTCACGTTCTCGAATTACATTCAGAGGACACTGAACCAGTTTCTTCAACCCGAATTCGTACCGCCATTACAAAGGGCGATGTTGAAACAGCTCGACTACTTTTATCGAGGCCACATCGTCTAGATGGTGTGGTTGTTCATGGCGAAGCACGTGGTCGCGAAATTGGTTACCCAACAGCCAATCTAGGAAATCTTGATGGCCAAACTATTCCGGCCGATGGTGTTTATGCCGGCTGGTTAACAGTTGGAATTAATCGTTGGTCGGCTGCAATTTCAATTGGCACTAATCCAACTTTTGCAGGTGTTCGCGGTCGCCAAGTTGAGGCATATGCCATTGATCAAATTGGCCTTGATCTCTACGACCAAGATGCCACGATTGAATTCGGCTGGCACTTGCGCGAGACCTTGAAATTCGATGGCCTTGAGCCACTGCTCGAACAGATGAAGAAGGATTGCGAGCTGGCTCGAAAACTGACCGAGGCTTAGATTTCCCTTCAAGTCTGAGCGCGGGGATTAGCCCCGATTTCGCCCCTCACGCTCACGCTGGTAACCTTTGCCCTGTCCAACGAGAAGTAGAGCTTCCGTGTATCAAACCGGAAGCCATCGTGGCGGTAACTAATAAGGAGCGTCATCAAATGGCACTAACACCAGAAGTAAAGAAAGAAATCGTTGCTAAGTACGGCACTTCAGCTACCGACACCGGAAGCCCAGAAGCGCAGGTCGCTTTGCTTTCTAAGCGTATCGAGGACATCACAACTCACCTCAAGACCAATCCTCATGATCACCACAACCGTCGTGGTCTACTAATTTTGGTTGGTCAACGTCGTCGTATCTTGCAGTACCTTGCAAAGACAGATATTGCGCGTTACAGAGCGATTATCGAAAAACTCGGTATTCGCCGTTAATTTAGCCTGACTCCACCGAGGGAAATGGTCCTCGGTAGTGGTTTCCGCAGATCCTGCGTGAACTTCGATCGAAGATTCATTACTCCCTTGATGCGTGTAGTCAAGAACAGGAGCGACCCATGGAGGGTCAAGACGTAACATCAGCCGTTGCCGTAATCGACAATGGAAAGTTTGGAAAGAAAGAGATCCGTTTCGAAACCGGACGACTAGCTCGTCAAGCAGCAGGCGCTGCAGCGGTTTATATGAACGACGAAACAATGATCTTCTCAGCAACTACCGCGTCAAAGTCACCGAAGGATCAATTCGATTTCTTCCCTTTGACGGTAGATGTTGAAGAAAAAATGTATGCAGTTGGTCGTATTCCAGGATCATTCTTCCGTCGCGAAGGACGTCCATCAGAAGATGCGATTCTTACTTGCCGTTTGATCGATCGCCCATTGCGTCCATCATTCGTAAAGGGACTTCGCAATGAAGTTCAAATCGTTATCACTGTAATGGCACTTGATCCTGATCATATGTACGACGTACTTGCGATCAATGCGGCATCAATGTCAACACAATTAGCTGGTCTGCCATTCTCTGGCCCAATCGGTGGCGTTCGCGTTGCTTTAATTGATGGTCAATGGGTTGCTTTCCCTAATCACTCAGAGGTTGCAGACGCTGTCTTTGACATGGTTGTTGCTGGTCGCGTAATTGGTGACGATGTTGCAATCATGATGGTTGAAGCCGAAGCTACTTCTAAGACAATTGAATTAGTTAAAGCTGGTCAAGGTGCACCAACTGAAGAAATCGTTAGCCAAGGTCTTGAGGCTGCAAAGCCATTCATTAAGGCACTTTGCGATGCTCAGCTAAAGGTTGCAGCTAAAGCTGCTAAGCCAACTGCTGAATTCCCAGTGTTCCTTGATTATCAGTCAGATGTTTTCGAAGCAGTATCTGCTCATGCATCAGCTGATCTTGCAAAGGCGCTAACTATCGCTGGCAAGCAAGAGCGCGAAACTGCAATTGATGCAATTTCAGTTTCTACCAAAGAAACTGTTGGCGCAGCTTTTGAAGGCCGCGAGAAAGAAGTTCCTGCAGCATTCAGGTCACTAACTAAGAAGCTAGTTCGTCAGCGCGTATTGCGTGACAAGATTCGTATCGATGGTCGCGGTCTCCGCGATATCCGTGCGCTATCTGCTGAGGTTGAAGTTATTCCTCGCGTTCACGGTTCAGCAATCTTCGAACGTGGCGAGACTCAGATCTTGGGTATCACTACTTTAAACATGTTGAAGATGGAACAACAGTTAGATACCTTGAATCCAGAAAATCACAAGCGTTACATGCACAACTACAACTTCCCACCATATTCAACTGGTGAGACCGGTCGTG
>Ga0247844_1002352_pt1 | contig 31122 bp, 63 predicted proteins | sample LaCtaG_FD_192421 | JGI IMG/M metagenome (GOLD analysis project Ga0247844, IMG submission 192421) | Freshwater microbial communities from meromictic Lake La Cruz, Castile-La Mancha, Spain - LaCruzMarch201714.5m_1 | ecosystem: Environmental > Aquatic > Freshwater > Lake | place: Spain: Castile-La...
CATTCTAAGTTTAAAATAGAGTACTGGGCTAACCCTGATGCACTATTCTTTGCTATGCAAGTTGGTTGTTTGATACAACAAACTAATATGGCTTTTACTTATTCTAAAAACTTTAAAACAAAATTTATAATGGGTTGTGGAATGATTGTAGATTCTACTCCAAGATTAATGCCAATGGTACTTAACAAAGAAGGCAAATGGATAGGCAAGTTAGTTTAAAAGAATTACTGTTTTCAGAAACAGCTACACGACTTGGAATAGACAATACTCCAACAGATCAAATATTATTCAATCTTCAAACATTAATCCACGAAGTAATAACTCCAATAGTAAATCATTTTGGCGATATAAAAATAACTTCAGGTTATAGATCTCCTGCTTTATGCAAAGCAATAGGTTCATCTGAGAGAAGCCAACACACTTCAGGAATGGCAGTTGATTGCGAAGTCTTAGGAGTGGCGAATAAGGAACTTGCTGACTGGGTAGTTAATCATTTAGAATTTGACCAATGTATTTTAGAATTTTGGAAACCAGAAGAAATTAATAGTGGTTGGGTTCATGTATCTTACAACAAAGGTAACAATCGTAAAATGTATTTAAGAGCATATAAAGGAAACGGAAGAACAATCTATGAAGTCATTTAAAAAACAAGTTGGTGGCAATCATTACAAGAATTACAAAATCCAACCAGTAGAGTTTATCATTAAAAATAATATTGGATTTGTAGAAGGAAATATCATAAAGTACGTTTTAAGATTTAAAGAGAAGGGTGGTGCTGAAGACTTACTTAAGGCCAAGCACTATATAGAACTACTAATAGATTCAACTAAAAGTAGATAATATCATTTAAAACGATTTAAACGCATTTTAAAGCATATTGGCTTTATAATGAGAAACAGCTTTAAACCTCCTATGTTATTAAAATTTAGGGGCTTTTTAAGGGTTTAAATAGGCAAATTTAGAACATTTAGAGAACGATTATGGATATTATAAAAATAGACCAAGATTTTACACCAGAAACTCATACTCTTGGGAGTTCGTCTGCACAGTCATCAGCAATCATTACTGGTTCAGGAATGGTAAGAATAGCAGTTAGAGGAACTCACGCACACATTAAAATAGGTTATAACCCAACAGCAACAGAAGAATCTATACTTATGCCACAAGATACTGTGGAGTATTTTCAAATAAGGTCTGGCCAACAAGTTGCTTTTATAAAAAGCGGTGATGGTAATGGCGAAATTAATTTCTGTGCAATAGATTAATATGCTACCAGCTTTAAGTGCTTTCGCACCATTACTAAACACAATATTTAAAACAGTTGATAAAGCTATTCCTGATAAAGACTTAGCTGAAAAACTAAAAGCTGAAATGAATATGCAATTAATGAAATCAGGCACAGAAGAAATGAAAGCATCAGCAAAAATTATAGAAGCTGAAGCAAAAAGTAATTGGTATGTTTCTGGTTGGAGACCAACTCTTATGTACTTACTTATTTTAATTGTTGCTTGGAATTATATTCTTAGCCCAATTTTATTTCTAGTATTAAAAATTAAAACACAAGTAGAACTCCCTTCTGATGTTTGGACATTACTTACAGTTGGTTTGGGAGGATATACAATAGGGCGATCTGGTGAATCTATTGCCAGAAGTTTAGCTTCAAGACCAATAAGCAAGAATCAAGAAAATGGATAGTTTGAAGTTAAGCGATCAAACGCAAGTATCTTTACCAATTAAAAATATAGTAGCTATTGTATCTGCTATCGTTGTAGCAGTTTGGACTTATTTTGGAATCGTTGAAAGACTTAATAGACTTGAAACTAATGAAAAGTTAATGGCACAAGACTTATTAAAAAAAGCAGAACAAACTCCTAAGAACCAAGAACTATTTATGCTTATTGAGTATCAAGCAAAAACAATAGACAAGCACTCAAAGCAATTAGAAGAAAATGTGCATACTAAAGTTCTTATAAATCAATTAGAAAAAAAAGTAGATAAGTTAGAAAAAGAATTAGATTCATTAAGAGGTAAGTAATGTTTGAATTAGTATTTGCCTTGCTAATGTATATGGGAGATAAACTAGAAGGTTATTCTCCAAAAGATTCTATTGCAGATTGCTTAGAACAAAAACGCAAAGTAGAACGACATCAAGGAAGTAATGTTAATTGGTCTTGCAAACAAGTAGAAGCTATTGTTGAAACAGATAAGCATGGAGTTAAAAGAATTAAAGAAATTAAATCAAAATGAACTGCTATCTAGTCACTTATGCTATTAACTTTGTTAAAAACAATGATGATAGCTTTGTTGATGATATTGCTTATGTTAGATTTTTTGATACTGGAACTTTTCCTAATTCAATTAATTTCTTAGCATCACTTAAACAAACAACTAAATTAAGAATTACTAGTGTTGAATGGCAATACGAAGTAGTAGATTTTAATGACGATATTGATTATGAAATATCAAACACACTTCATTAAATTGGTAACAGATAATATTCTATACCATCATTCCAAGATTGAATTTTTGATTGTGGCAACAATCTTAATATTTGATCTACTGATTTAAATTTAAGACCATCTTTAAAACAAAACGCAATCGTATATTGAGTAAATTTATTATCACAAAACATTTGTGCGAATGTAATATACTTTTTTAAATCTTTTAATTTAATTTTGTTACTGGCTTTGACCTCAACGAAGAACTGTTGTTGCTTTGGAGCTTCTTTTTTGGAATAAACAAAGTAATCAGGCATCGCAGACAGTAAGCCAAGTTTATGATAATAAGGAATAGGGGAATTAGCAAAATCAGAATCATCATTAAAAAGAAGTTTTTTATAATGAAAAGATTTAGTTTGGCAATATTTTTCAAACCTTTGTTCTGCGAAGTCAATATAGTGTTCCACTCGTTCTTGATATTTAAGTTCATTTAGTTTTCCTTCTGGTTGTATTATTTTCATCTACTTAACTCACGATTAGTCACTAGCCAACTTCTGTAAAGATCTACCCAACTTTGTAAGTTAGCATACTTAGATTTAGCTTTTGAATAATCTCTCTCAGCAACACAAAAACCTTCTATGTGAGTATTATAATCTTTAGTACACATAGCTCTTTTTTCTGCTTCTACCATAGAGCAATTAGTGACAGTTTTTTCACTAATAGTTAATTGTGCTAAAAGTATTTTTTTATGTTCTTCTAATCTTCTAAAAGAATAAAGTGCTTGACACATATCGTCTGCATATTTGTCAAGTTGTTCTCTTATCTCATCTGGGTTTCGTAAGGCAAAGTCCTGCATATCCTTCCTTTTCGTTTTATAGTTGTGTTACTAACCTAAGCTAGTAATTCTTCAAATTTCAAAACCACCTTTGTTTCTAAAGCATCTTTAAGTCTTTTTGCCTTTTCCATTCTATGCTTTAGTTCAAAATATTTCATAGATACTCTATGATGTCTGTCTCTTAGGTTTTGAACTTGATGTTTCAATTTCTCCATCAATTTTTTTTACCCTAGTTGATTTGAATTTTATTCCAGTTATTTCAAGATCAACAAATTTGCCTTTCTCTTTTGATAATGCTTCTTGTTCGTTTTCAAACTCCTCTTTATAAATACCAGTAAATTCTAAATATTTATAACGCACTATCATTTTCTTTTTATATATTAAATTGTTAATAAAAACAATGGGCAGAGTGGCAAACATTAAAGGGAAAATTTTAAACACATTTGCCACCCTAGAAATCATTTTAAAAGTTATGTGAATAGACAATTTTCATATCTTTTATAAAACTATCTATTGATTCTTTATTACACTCTATTCCTTTAGATTCAAGTGCAGACTTAGTCATAGCCATTATAAACATATACTGATCTTTATTAAAAGACTTTATAGGTTCAACAGTTAATGTAGCACCTAAATCAGAAGCAATATTAACAGCTTCTTTTTCAAAATCTTCTACATTAAATGAAGTATCTGGTTGTACTTGGTCTTTAAGTTCTTGAATTTTAAGAGTGTTGTTTTCAGATTGCACAAAATTAAATGCTTTATCTGCACCTTGTGGTGACCAAATAGAATAAGCAAAAGAAACTTTTTTACCCTCTTTAATAAATTCAGGTATGTATTTCCCCTTGATTATAAATATTTCATCACCAATATAGAACTTATGATTTACCTTATCATTAGGTAATGCCTTACCAGTTTTATCATTATAATTATGATAAACTTTACTAATAACACCTTGTTTATGTGCCATTTATTTCTCCTTTTTGTTGTTTAAAAAGCGATGCAATTTTAGGCAAGAGATCGCAACATCTTGCATTTCACTATGTATTGGAAATTCTGCTATGTTAAGTTTTCCTTGCTTAGTACAATTAACAATAACACCTTTTTTAATTTTAATATCTAGCTGTTCTTCAAGTGCCATTACATAAAGGTAAAGTTGCACATAATAACTATCTCTAATGCCAGAACTTGTTTTCCAATCATAGATAATATATTCATCACCTCTTTTAAAAAGAGCATCTAGTGTTCCAGTATATTTATGAATACGAGATAAAACTTTAGTTTCAGTAAACACTAATTCTAAACCTTCTTGTAAATCATACCACTCTTTAAATTTGCTAAATGATTTTTTCATTAAATCATTATGAATTTCAGGAATAGTTTTATTATGAATATAATTCTCAATCATATCGTGAACTTGACTACCCACATGACCAGCTTGATTCATATTAGAGTTTGCAGATTTTTTTATTTTATCAGCAATTTCTAATATTTGAATTTCGTCATAACTCTTACCAGCTTTGACTAATTTTAAAAATTCCTCACTACACATTTTTGAAGTCCAGTTGCCAATTATAGTTGCGTTGGTCAATACCTTGGTTATGCCAGTTGCTGATGGTAGTTCTTCTTCGTTCCAATAATATTTATGAGGTATCGGATCAAAATACAAAATTTCTTCTGTATTGTCTTTGTACTTTAGTCTATGTTCTTCCATTTTATTTTCCCTTTGTTTAATTGATTCGTTTTATAATATATAATAGCACAATAAATAATACCAAAATAAATACAAAACTAAGCATAAGGCCAATTCTTAGTTAATGTTCCAGTAAGCTGATATAAATATTCGTCTTTAATAACTACCTCTTTATTATACTTTTGATTTACTAAATCTTTTTCGTAAAGAGTATCTATGGGTATATTAAAGAATTTAGAATATTGATAAACCTGCACAGCACCAAGCTCATTTTTACCAATTTCAAATTTACTTATTTGTTGTGGAATAATACCTAAGAATTTTCCTAAATAAGTTTGATTTAATATTGCCTTTTTGCCTTTAACATAAATACTAGTGTTTTTTCTTAACCACTTAATATTTTTGCCTATTAGTTTATTTAGTTCTTTTCGTTCCATATTTCCTTCCATCTTGTATGTTGTTGTTGCCAATATGGTGAATTTGTATCTGGGTTATAATAAGGGTGTTCTTTATAGAAATCTTCTAAAGACATTTCCTTATTTTTAACTTCACACAAAGTATAATAATATCCACCCTCACTTGAAGCATTATATCTGCTCCAATTAGAATTTTTACTTAAATTATACAATCTAGTTATTTCATCTTTTACAGTTTTCATATTATCCTCCATTAATTTATAACCGAATGACCTCTGCCTTTTAAACATTTTCTAGTATAATTTTCTCTAGTGCGTTCCTCTTTTGGAGTAATGCCTAAAGTCCACACTCTTAAAACATTGTTGTTTAACCAAGAAGCAACTTCATCAGCACTAGATAAACTAGATTCAGCTAACATTTTACAATGCTGAATATCATTAGTCACCTCCTCAGCTTTACTGCTAGGAAATGTACCAGACCTACCAGAAGTATCTATGATAGGTTTATAACTACAATTAGTTAAGTTTATTAGAATGAAACTTAACAATATTACTTTTTTCATTTTTTCCCTTTTGTTTGTTTAAATATTCTTCAGTTATAACATTTAGTAAATCTTTTTCCTTTAATTTAGGATATTTGTCCCAAGAGTAATAAATATAATGTACTAATGTCCATAAAGATTTTCTTTTAATAATATCACGAGCAATATGCACAGCATAATGTTCATCAGTATTAGTTTTAAGATGATTTATGTTTTTCTTTTTTTTCATTTGCCTTCTCCAGTTGTTGTTTTTCTTTTTTAAGTTCAGCTTCTTTTAAAGCTAATCTTAACTTTTCAGCAAAAACACTTTGACCAAGTTTTTCTGATAAAGATTGTTTTGTCATATATTCATAAAACTAGGTGGATTTACAAAAGTGTATTTCGCAAATCGTTTTTTTTCATTTATATAATATTTCTTATAAGATGAAACATAATCATTAGATTTATAAATATCTGGCATACATAATGGGGGTTTAGTAAATCCAATAGAAATAAAATCATTAATATCTAAAGATTTTAATAGTTTATAAATACGATCTGATGAATGAATTTTTTTATATCTTAAGGTATATTGGTCCAGTAGATATTTTAATAATTCTAAGGACCATAAAAAGTTTTCTTTTGAATTACCTACCCACAAAGTCATAGGGTGTTTAGGATAAGCTGGTTTATAAAGTTTTTCATTAATACCAAAATGTCTTTGATAACCAGTACATAACATTTGTGCAGTTTCTAAAATCATTTTAACTACATGCTTGTCACAATGATAACTTGCACAAATTTCTGGGTTCTTATCAAGATGAAATATGTTCATTTTTTTTCCCTTTGTTATTGTTATTTATAATATCTTTTAAAGCATTGTAAATCGCTTTGTCATAACTGGTTATTTTAGAACCAGAAAATTCCATCACCACAAAGTAATTGTTTATTATTTCGGCACAGCTAACCAGAATATCACGACTGACCTTGAGTTTCATAGCTAATTAATCGCAAAATGTATTAAAATTATACTTGCACCCAGCAATATAGCTGTGATAACAAAACCTATTCCATCTTTAGTTTCTCTAGTCATTTAATATTCCACATTATGTAAGTTGTTATTACTGCTAAACAAACCCAAAAAAAACCCATGTCACTAAATAGTTCATACATAAGGAGTTTGCCTTTCAATCATTATGTTAAGTTTTTTTATTAATATTTGCAAATCCTTAATAGAATCTAAGTCATTATCTAATTTATCTTTAACTTTAAATTCTAAACAAGAAACCATTAATTTCATTTCTGTATCAGTCATTGAACAAATCATATCAATTTCCTTTTTTATTTTTTTTTTCATCTTCAGTATATAATTGATCTACTCTAAACAATTCATTCATATATTGACTATGATAAAACTGTTTATCTTTTTCATTAGTAGCTTCTTTATACTTTTTAAAATATTCTAAAGCCAAAGTAAATTTAGGTTCAGTCATTTATACCTTCTTGAATTTTGCCAATTTCATTTAATATCTTTCCAAGAGACCTAGAAATATCTAATTTTCTTTGTGAATCTAAAAGGTATCTTTCATCTTGAAGATATTTGTACATTATTCTTAACACATGGTGAAAATCAAGGTCTAAAACTTTAATATGTTCATTTTTAGACTTAGACCAATACACAATATCTTCGTCAGTTAAATCAGTTGGTATGGTATTATTTTCAAACGCTTGTTGTATTTTTAACATTTCTCTAATTTTCATTTTAAAATCCCTTTTTTATTAGTTTCTTAATTACTTGAACAGCACGATCTCTAGTTTTTACTATCCAAAATCTACCTTTATCTACTTTTAAATAATCGCAAGTATTAGCAAAAGTCATTAATTCACTTTTAGTAAATTCTGAAACAGTTCTAGTTTTTAAATCAATTACAAACATTTATTCCCCCTTATGTTTATTGTTTAAGAAATCATTAGTAATATATTCGTAATCATCTAAAAAATTATTTATAACTTGATGAGTTACTTTATCAAAGTCACCAATGTTTTCTATTTTGCCATTATTCCATTCAACTTGAATAGAGTAATTTTTTATTTTTAATGGTTCAGTATTTTGGCTCATAATCAATCTAGCAGTACCATATATTCTTTTGGAAAGTGTTCTCTGAACCAATCCAAACCATTTGCGTGATCTTCCCATTTATTAAGAAGTTCAGCACCCATAATCATATCGTAAATTGCAACAGCAAACCAAGGCAACTGACAACTACCACCACCAAAACGATTATCAACCTTAATCATCTTATCCTTATCCAATTCCAAATTAACAGAAAATGGAATAGGATATTCTTTATTGTTCCAAGTTATATTTCTCATTGAGTAACTCCATTAGTTAATTGATCTATTTTTTCTTTGCCTTGAGCAACAGTAAGCACATGACAAATATGAGTTTTTTCTTTAAAAACATCATAAGTAATCATTGTCATAAACCCACCACCAACAACTTCCTTGCGTTGTTTAATGGTGTAGTCTTTATATATTTGTTTTTTCATATTTCCCCCTTTTAGTTAAATTGAGTAACCACAATAATTATAAACTTCTTTACCACCAAATACTTCGTTATAACTTTCATCAGTTCTGCATCTGGCTTTGTGTTTTGTTTCTGGTAAAGATTTATAATAATAACTACAATTTTCATCAGAATTATATTCATATTGTAGAACTATTATTTTATCTAACAAAGCAACATATTCTAAAGAATAAACATTTGTTTCAAAAAGTTCTTCTTTAAGTTTTTCTATTTGTTCTAGTTTAGTCATTTTTCCCTTTTAGTTAGTTTGTTTGTAGATTTTTCTATGATTAAGATTAATTTGTGCTGAATCTCTAACAGCATAAACTAAACATTGGTTTTGCCAACAGTTACCAATTTTTCTAGCTAACTTTAATGCTTGTTTATAAGTAGGAACTTTAAATTTAAGTTTATTACGATAATGTATAATAGAAAAATAATCTGGTTTTTCTAATACCCACAAATCACGATCGTTAAATTTATTTTTATCTTTTAACATTAAGCAATTTTTTCGTGGTTAATGGGATTAAATTTTTCTAATTTTGAATTAGGCAAAATAACTACATTTAATTCATTTAATGCTTGTTGAAGTAAATTATCATTATGTTGTTGATAATTAGCTAATTTCCATAACTGTAAATTTAAATTAGCTTGGAATAAATTAATGGGTAGTTTTTGTGCTTTATATTTAGAAATAAGTTCTTGGTTTTTAAGAACATTATTTATAGTCTTTTTTATTTCTTCTAACATATTTTCCCTTTATGTTTGTTATTATTAACTATTAACTATTAATTATTAAATAATCTTATATTTATATATAAACTATTTAATTATTAACTATTAATAGTTACGAGAACTAAATTGATTTTCGCTGAAAAGATACCCATAACTACGAACACCATAAAATAAATATATATTTAGATTCAATCACTTAGCATGTATATATGGCTTGCCCTATTTTTGCAGTGCCTTCCCTGCGAATCTAGGGCGTAAAATCCTAATCACTAATGAGGTTTAAATGCCTTTAATAAAAGGTTATAGTTCCAAGAGCATCGGCAAAAATATTCGCAGAGAGATTAAAGCTGGAAAATCAAGAAGTCAATCTGTTGCAATAGCTTTATCAGTTGCTAGGAAAGCTAAAAAAAAAGTAAAAAGATAAATGCAAATTAGGAAGGTCAAAATAATCAAATCAGAAAAACATAGACGATTTGTAGCATCTTATAGTTGCATTATTTGTAAGTCACCAAATGTCCAATGTGCCCATATTAGATCTATTCCTAAATATGGAAATGTAGGAATGGCAGTTCGTAATGATGCTTTTTGTGTCCCATTGTGCATACAACATCATTCCGAACAGCATTTAATTGGAGAGAATAAATTCTATTTTAAATACTGTATAAATCCTATATACATATCTGAAATGATTTGCAAAGAGAGTCCTTGTAAAAAGATTCAGTCTTTGCCAAAAGGATTTTTTGATGAATATAGACAATATACTAAAACTAACTCAAAAGGTTATGTGTGATAATTCGCTTTACTCTCAAAGAGAATATTTTTATATACCACATAAAAAAATTGCTATGTCTATAATTAAAGAACTTACTAATATGAGTTACGAGGCAATAGGAAAAGAATTTAAAAAATCTTGGTTCGCAATTTATAAGGACTGTAAAGATGTAAGGGACCAACATAAGACTTTATTTAATAAAGTTTTGGAAAGGGTAAAGAAGAAATATGAAAGTTAATATTGTTAAACCCAAACTTAAAAAACTTTACCAAGCATTAAAAGATAAAAAACCTAAAGACGAATTTCAAATGGCAAGAACAAATTTAAGTTCAGATGCTTTGGAAAAATATGTGTTAATGAAACTAAAGGAAGCAGATGAAAAAAGAAAACCTTAATCAATTAATACAAAATACAAAGATTCAATATTTATCACTTAATGAGATAAAACCTTATAACAACAATCCAAGAAAAATTAAAAATGTTGATAAAGTTGCTAAGTCAATTGCAGAGTTTGGCTTTCAACAACCCATTGTAGTAGATAAAAACAATATTATAATTGTCGGACATACTAGGTTTCAAGCCAGTAAACAATTAGGATTAGAAAAAGTTCCAGTATTAATTGCAGATCTTACAGAACAACAAGCTAAAGCATATAGGATTGTAGATAATAGATTAAATGAGGATAATGAATGGGACAAAGATTTACTAAACATAGAAATAGATGATTTAAAAGATTACAATTCTGAATTACTTAACTTTGGTTTTGATGAAAAAGAATTAGATAATATATTAAGGGACTCAGACCCAATCGTTGATTCTTTTCTTGGAACAAAAGCAGAACCAGTACAATTAATTGATTTAAAGCCACACCCTAAACATTATAAAGTACATTTAGACGATCAATTAGAACATTTAGCTAACTCAATTAAACAACATGGTTTTTACAGAAATGTAGTTGTGGCAAAAGATTATACTATTTTAGATGGGCATGGAGTTGTATCTGCTTGTCATAAACTTAAATTAAAAGAAGTTCCAGTAATTAAACTAGATATAGAATCTGATAGTCCACAAGCATTAAAGATTTTAACTGGCAATAACGAAATAGGAAAACTTGCAGAAATTGATGATCGTAAATTAAGCGAACTATTAAAAGAGGTAAAAGATAAAGATGGTTTATCTGGTACTGGCTATGACAAAATGATGTTAGCTAATTTAGTTATGGTAACCAGACCACAGCACGAGATTAATGATATTAACGAGGCAGCCGAATGGGTTGGTATGCCAGACTATGTTCCTAAGGACCATTATATTAAATACACAATTATTTTTAAAACAGAACAAGATAGGAACGAATTTTGTAATATGGCTAAAATTCCACAAGGCAAAGAAAAAGGTAGAACTTGGAGTGTTTGGTGGCCACTAAAAGAAAAGGAAGATTTAAAATCAGTTAAGTATGAATAAACCAAGATACCCTATTTATGTTATTTCCAAGGGTAGATATGAAAATTGTTTAACAGCAAAATTTCTAGTTAAAGATAAGGTAGATTTTAAACTTGTTGTGGAACCACAAGAAAAAATTGAATATGTAGCAAGGTTCGGAGAACATAGAGTCTTAACACTACCATTTCAAAATTTAGGATTAGGTTCTATTCCTGCTAGGAATTGGTGTTGGGAACACTCTATTAAAGAGGGACATAAAAGACATTGGATTTTAGATGACAACATAAGATGTGTTAGAAGATTACATCATGGCAAAAGATTAAAATGTAATTCCAATAAAGCATTTATAGTTACTGAGGACTTTACTGATAGATACACTAATATAGGAATATCAGGATTAAATTATACTTGTTTTGCAATTAATGTTATTCCACCATTTTATTTAAACAATCATGTCTATTCTACTTTGCTTATAGATAATAAATTACCTTACAGATGGCGTGGCAGATATAATGAAGATACCGATTTATGTTTGCAAGTTTTATCTGGTGGACTTTGTACTGTTTTAATAAATGTATTTTTAATTGATAAAATGGCGACAATGACTATGAAAGGTGGAAATGCTGATGAACTTTATAAAGGTGATGGTAGATTAAAAATGGCTAGGGCTTTAGAACGAATGTGGCCAAGAGTAGTAAAAACAGACAGAAGATTTAAAAGACCACAACATATTGTGGCTCATCAATGGAAAAAATTTGATACTCAATTAATTCGTAGAGATGATATTGATTGGAAAAATATGAAACCGAACAATTATGGAATGAAATTAATACAAGTTGGAAGTGAAATTAAGTCAAAAGAAATTAGAGATTTGATAAATAAGTTATAAAAAACAACAACTTATTGTGTATATACACTAATCTCAAATCATTTTAATAAATATATATTGCAATAGATAATTGATTAATCTATTGAGGAAAACTCTAACCCACAAAGGAGTAGTAGTTATGAAAATAGAAAAGATAATAGCTAAACTTGAAAAGGCACAAGACAAAATCAATACAGAACTAGATGCTTTAAGAGATATGTTAGAAGATCATCTTGAGGAGATGGAAGCAGATGAGACTTATGACGAGGATTCTGAAGAAGATGAAGATTTCTCAGATGACGAAGATTTAGATTCTGACGAGGAATAAACTCAATCACAGATAAGCTGAAAAGCTGGAAGGTTATCAAACCTTAAATCAATGAATATTAATTTACTTAGTATAAAACTATGGGACTATTCTATTGTCTGCTTATTTTTATTTTTTGTTTTTGTTGCTGGCACATTCTTTCCGAATTTTAGCACTAAAGAAAAAATTAGAAATAAAACTATTGAAGAAATAAGAAAAATAGGTTTCTTTGAACCAAAAGTAGAAAATATGTCTAGCGAAAGGTTTATTGTAAGTCTTAAAAGATGTATAGACTTTCATAACCTAGACATAAAGAAAGAACAACAAATACCAACAGCTTTGATAATAGCACAAGCAATCGTAGAGTCTGATTATGGAACTTCAAGATTTGCTAGAGAAGGTAATAATTTATTTGGCATAAGAATTTGGAGTCAAAATGGTATGCTTCCTTTAAAACAAGATGCATCAATAAAATGGCGAGTAAAAACTTATAAATCAAAATGCAGTTCTGTTAAAGATTACATAAACATACTTAACAACAATCATCATTATTTACAATTTAGAATCGTAAGACAAAGAACTAAGGACCCAATTAAATTAGCTGAAACACTAGAAAACTATTCTACTTCACAAACATACCGAACTGAGATAGTTAGAATGATAAACAAAATAAAGGATAAAATATAATGAAAAACTATAATAAAAAAGCACCTAAAAAAATAAATGGTAAAAAGGGTAAAAAAAAATAATGGCAGGGGAAACAACATCAACATCAGTTAGTGTCCTCATTACCCCACAAAAAGGAAAAGGTACTTACAGAGTTTATAAACCCAAAAAAATGCCAAGAAAAAAGAAATAATGGTTAAAAGAAGAAAAACAATAAAAGATAAAAAAACAAAATTACCTAAAATATATTTATCTGGCTTAAAAGGTTTTGCTAGATCAAAAAGAGCTTCTTTAATCAAAAGTATGAGTAATATGTATAAATCTGGTCAGAGAATACCCAAATCAATGTTTAAACAAAGAATAAAATAATGGCTTTATCAAAACAAACACTTAAAACATTAAGAGCAAAAGATAAAAAATACAAATCAGTTACACTTTCACAATTAAAAAAAGTTTATAGTAGAGGTCAAGGTGCATTTTTATCATCTGGTTCAAGACCTAGAGTAAGTATGTCAGCTTGGGCTATGGCAAGAGTAAATTCTTTTATAAGAGGTTCAAGAAAACACGACACTGATTTAAGACGAAAAAGAAAAAAATGAAACAGATAATCTTCGGAAGCAGGATTATAAATCTAAACTTCATTGATAAGGAAATAGCATCAAAGAAAAGGATATTTGGCGAATTTGATTCAGACACTAATACTATAACATTAGATAAATCATTAGATAGTATTCAAATGATTAATACTCTTATTCACGAGATTTGCCATTTAATACATGACGAATATAAACTAGAATTATCTGCTAAAGCTGAAGAATTAGTATGTAATTCAATCGGTAATGGCGTGTGTCATATACTTTATCAAAACCAAGATTTATTAGAGTTTCTTTACAAATCACTTAAAAAGTAATAATAGCCATATTTACGATTACATTATCGGTTAATTATGGAAAACGAAGAAAAGAAAAAAGCAGGACGACCAACAGTTGTATTGGACAAAGAACAAGTTACTGCATTAGCTAGTTATCATTGTACTTTAGAGGAAATGGCAAGTTTCTTTAAGTGCGACAGACATACCTTAGCAAATAATTATTCACCAGAAATAACAAAAGGGAAAGCTAGTGGTAAAATAAAGCTACGAAGGAAGCAATTTGATGTCGCCATGAAAGGAAATACCACTATGTTAATCTGGCTAGGAAAACAAATATTAGGACAGAATGACCAAAATGTTGGTGATGATTATAGTCCACTTCCTATTGATGACATATTATGAAATGTATCTTTTGTTTAAGACCAATAGTTAATAAATTAGAACAACATATAAAATCCTGTAACGATTGTGTTGTTAAGCTGTTAATGAAAAGGCATAATTTAAAAGTTAAAAAACAAGCACCAGTTAGTTTTAGTATGAAAAAATATGATAAGAATAACTAAAAGATTTAAAAATCCAAAAGGTGGATTATCAGCTTATGGTAGAGCAAGAATTAATAAAGCTACTGGAAGTAATTTAAAACCACCAGTTAAATCAAGACCAGATAGCTTAAGCGAATATAGACGCAAAGGAAGTTTTCTTGTTAGAATGGGAAGTGGTAGAGGAAGATTGTTTGATGACAAGGGTAGAAAAACTAGATTAAAACTAGCACTTGAAGTCTGGGGTTATAAAGGCAAAAGCAAATCAGAAGCAGTAGCACTTGGTAGAAGATATTTAAAAATTTATCAGAATAAAAAAAATAAGTGATGGATAAAATGTGTGGACGCAAAAAAACAAAGTCAATGGTTAATAAAAAAATAAAGACTTCACAAGAACTAGATATATTAATTAATGATTTAAAAAGACATCTTGCATTTTTAGAGGAAGATTTAAAAGTAAAGAACATTGAAATACTTCAATTAAGAGCAAAGTTAATTAATAAAAATTAATGTCTTTTAGTGAGGCACAAAAAGCTGTTTATACTTGCCCAAATAGATTTAGAGTTTTAATTACTGGCAGAAGGTTTGGAAAAACCCATTTAGCCATGTACGAACTATTAAGGTTTGCATCAAGAAATAAAAATGGAAAGATATTTTATGTAAGTCCCACTTACAGAATGAGTAAAGAAATAATGTGGAAACCTTTAAAGAAAAAGGTAACAGATTGTAGATGGGTAAAGTACACTAATGAATCTGATTTAACATTAATACTTAAAAATGGTTGTCAGATAAGTTTAAAAGGTGCAGACAAATCACCTGACAATTTAAGAGGTGTTGGATTAAATTTTCTAGTGCTTGATGAGTTTGCCGATATACCAGAAGAAGCGTGGACAGAAGTCTTACGACCAACCATATCTGATAAACACGCAAATGGCTCTGTACTATTTACTGGAACACCCAGAGGGTTTGGTAGTTGGAGTTATAACATTTATCAAAGAGGATTGGGTGATGATAAAGAATGGAAGTCTTTTAAATATACTACATTAGAGGGTGGGCAAGTTGAACAAGCAGAAATAGACCAAGCTAAAAAAGATTTAGATGAGAGAACATTTAGACAAGAGTATCTTGCAAGTTTTGAAACTTATGCTGGAGTTGTTTATTATAACTTTGACAGAGAGGTAAATGTTAAAGAATGTAAGTATGATAAAGATGCAATCATACACTTGGGTATGGACTTTAATATTGATCCGATGAGTGCTTGTTTATTTCACATTAAGAATAATATTGTAGAAGTATTTGATGAAATAGTTATTTACAGTTCTAATACTGATGAATTTATTGACGAATTATTTAACAGATACCCTAAACAAAAAATTGTAGTTTATCCTGACCCAGCTAGTAGGCAACGCAAAACAAGTGCTGGGGGAAGAACCGACTTAACTATATTGCAAAATGCTGGGCTTAATGTTAAATGTAAAGCTAGTCACCCTTTAATAAGGGACAGGATTAACTCAGTTAATTCAAAATTAAAAAGTTTTGATGGAAAACGATCTCTATTTGTAGATCATTCTTGTAAAACGCTAATAAATAGTTTAATGAAGCAAGTCTATAAAGAGGGTACAAATCAACCAGAAAAGAATAATGGTTACGATCACATGACTGATGCAATAGGTTACGCAATAGATTATTTATTTCCAATTACTTCTAACCTACCTAAATCAACACCTAAAAGATTTTCATAATGGCATATAGTAGAGAAAATATAGAATTACAAAATAATATTTACAAAGGTTTAATGCCTAGATGGGAATATTTTATAAGAAGTTATCTTGGTGGCAAAGAATATTCAGATGGTAAATTTTTACAAGCATATCAATTAGAACTTGAATCAGAATACTTTAAAAGATTATCATACACTCCATTAGATAATCATTGTCGTAATGTTATAGATATTTATTCATCATTTTTATTTAGAGTTACACCAAGTAGAAAATTAGGAACATTAGAAGAAGATCCATCAGTATCACAATTTTTGAATGATGCAGATTTAGAAGGTAGATCGTTCAATGATTTATTAAGGGAAGCACAAAGGTATGCCTCAGTCTATGGACATATTTGGTTAGTTATGGATAAGCCAAAAACTAATGTAATGACAAGAGCAGAAGAATTAGATCAAGGAATTAGACCATACATAAATTTATATACTCCTGAAAATGTTTTGGATTGGCATTATACAAGAAATGAAGCTGGATATTATTATTTAGATTATTTAAAAATTAGGGAATCAATATCAGCAGAGGGTGAATATTATAAACTATGGTACACAGACAGAATTGATTGTGTATTTTTATCTAGTGGTAATAGAGATGAACCTAAATTAATTGAAACATTAGAAAATCCTATTGGCAAAATACCAGCAGTAATTTTATATAATCAAAGAAGTCCAATGCGTGGTGTTGGTGTTTCTGATTTAACTGATGTTGCAGATTTACAAAAAGCTATTTACAATGAACTATCTGAAATAGAACAAATTATAAGATTATCAAATCACCCATCATTAGTTAAAACAAGAGATACTGATGCAGGTGCAGGTGCTGGAAGTATAATTGAAATGCCTGACAACATTGATGCAAATTTAAAACCATATATCTTACAACCAAGTGGAAGTAACTTAGATGGAGTTATAAAATCAATTACACATAAAGTTGATGCAATAAACAGATTAAGCCATGTAGGTTCTATTAGAGCAACAAGTGAGAGAGTTGCTTCTGGTATTGCTTTACGAACTGAATTTGAATTATTGAATGCTAGACTTTCAGAAAAATCTAAATTGATGCAATTAGCTGAAGAACAAATATGGAGATTATTTGCTGAATGGCAAGAAACTGTATTTGATGGTGAAGTTTTATATCCTGAAACATTTGATATAAGAGATTGGGCAACTGACTTAGAGTTACTTCAAGCTGCAAAAGCTAGTAATATTAAATCAGCTACTTTCAATAAAGAAATTGATAAACAAATTGCTAAAAGTGTGATTGATGATGACGCTACATTAGAACAAATTGATTCTGAAATAGAACAGAACACAGAAACATTAGGAACATTTCCACAACAACCAATAACATTACCAACAGTTTAATGTGGCACAAGATATTTTACAACAATTACAAGCGATTAGAGAACGCACAATAGATAACTTAGAAGCTCAACATCAAGAACTTTTATTTAAAACACTCAGAAGATTAGAACAAGAGGTTGTTAATATAGCATCAGAACTTCCTACAAAAACTGGTGAATTATATTCCACAAGAATAGCTATTGAGATAAGACCAAGACTACAACAAGCTATTGAAGAATTTTATTTAAAGCCAGTACAAACATTTATAAAAGACTATGATAAGATTGCAGGAGTTATTGTAGCAACTTATGGCAAACTTCCTATACCACCAGAATTTAAAAACATAACACAAGCTGATTTAGTAACTATTCAACAATTAAAACAATTAGCTTTTACTAATTTTCAAAATTTAGGAAATGAATTAGCCAACACATTAGCTGGTGAGGTTTACCAATCAACATTAGTTGGCAGATCATTTAATGATATGGTCCAAACAATTAGAGAAAAGATTAATGGTATTTATCAATTTTCTGATAATAAAAAAGCACAACAGCTTGTAGAATATATTGCTAACAATCCTGATGGTGCAGAAGTTGAAACAGCTATTGATGAATTAAAACAAGTTTATGGCAGAACAACTGCTGGTGATAGCTTTGTAAAGTATGCCAGTTTATTAGTAACTGATTCTATTATGGGCTTTGATGGACAGTTAGCTAAGTTTAGAGCAGATGAATTAGGATTAACAAGCTATTTATATTATGGCTCAATAATAAAAGACTCTAGGGATTTTTGCAGAAAACACGCAGGTAAAGTTTATACTGAAGAACAAATAAGACAAATATGGGCTAATGATACTGGTCAAGGTAGAGATCAAGGTAGTCCATTTATAGTTAGAGGTGGATATAATTGTAGGCATAGTTGGCAACCAATAGATCCAAGCTGGGTAGATGAAGAAGGCAATTCTACTCTTTAAACTTGCATTTATTCACAGTTATTGATATTTGATAATCTTAACAATAATGAAGGAGTTAAGTTATGAACGAGCAAGTTAAAAAAGACTCGGTTGAGAATACAGCACCTCAGACAAAAGCTGGAACAGAAGTTTCTGAAAATCAAGAAACTGAGAACAAAGTTTTTACTGCTGACCAGTTAGAACAAATAGTTCAAAGAAGATTAGACAGATATAAAAAAACTGTATCTAATAAACTTGATGGAATTGACATTGAAGAAGCTAAAAAGCTAATTCAAGAGAAAAAAGAAAAGGAACTTGAAATCGCTAAACAACGAGGTGAGTTTGATAAAGTTTTAAAAGAAACAGTATCAAAAAAGGATCAAAAAATTCAATCGTTGGAATCTGAATTAAAAAGGATTCGTATAGACGAAACTTTAGTCAATGTAGCAAGTGGAATGAAAGCTGTTAAACCAGCAGAAGTTAAACAACTATTAAGAAATAATGTTAGACTAAACGATCAAGGTTCTGTTGAAGTTATAAACGAAGATGGAACTCCAAGATATTCAGACAAAGGCGAACCTATGTCAGTAAATGATTTAGTAAGCGAATATTTAAAAAACAATCCACATCATGTGATGGCTACTCAAAGTGGAGTAGGTTCACAAAGTAAGATTGGTGGTTCTGCACCCAAGCCAATAAAAATGGGTGATCTTGATTTAAGTAATCCGAATGACAGAAAATTATATTCTGAAATGAGGAAACAACGAGATCAAGGTTTATTTAAAATGAAACTAACAACTAAACAAAACTAAAAACTATGGCAAACGAAACAACTTCAAGTACGCTGGACGAGCTATTTGAAAATATTACACAAGAAGCAATCTTTACATTTGAAGAAACATCTGTAATGAGACCTCTTGTTACGACTTATCCAATAACTGGATCAGGAAAAACTATATCAGTACCAGTATATCCTACTGTATCAGCTAACGCTGTTAATGAAGCTACTGATTTAACAAACACAGCAATTAATCCAACTGAAGCTACTATCACAGCTAGTGAAGTTGGCGTGATGACTACACTTACAGATCTTGGCAGAGATTCTGCGTCAAGAAATGTTGGTGCTGACATTGGTCAATTATTTGGAAATGCAATCGCTAAAAAAGTTGATACTGATTTAGCGGCATTGTTTGTAAACTTTACAACAAACGAAGTGGGTGCTGCGGCAACTGAATTAGATGCAGATCTAATTTTCAAAGCTGTTGCTAAACTAAGAATGTTGAATGTACCTGCTCCTTACTATGGTGTATTTCACCCTAGAGCAGTTTACAATCTAAAGAAAACTTTAACTCAAGCTGGTTATAATACAAATGCAAATGCAATATCAGATATTGGAAATGAAATTTTAAGAAATAATTTCATTGGTACAGTAGCTGGTGTTCAAATATTTGAAAATGCAAATATTGTACCAGATGCTTCTGATGATGCTTATGGTGCAGTATTTCACCCTGCTTCATTAGGACTTGCACTTAAAGAAGATTTTAAAGTAGAAACTCAAAGAGATGCCTCTTTAAGAGCTACTGAAATCGTTGCTTCTATCACTTATGGTAAAGGTGCGATTAAACAATCTTATGGTTGTGCAGTTATAACTGATACTACTGTTTAATTAAGACAATCGGTGGGGTGTAAAAGCCCCACCATTTAATTATGAAACAGATAGACAATCCTAAAACAATTCTACATTTTAAGAATAAGGATTATGTTTATCGTTATGTGTTAGTAGATAGATTTAAACATACATCAACTACACATTATGGATTTGATAAAGACCTAGAAAGAACAGAAGCAGAAATATTTGCATCTATTTCTCCTAGAACATTAAGAAGAAAATATATTATAAAGGAATAACATGGCAAATTTTTCAGTAGATGCAGATTTAACATTTTACCAACCAGATATTTTAACTTTTGGTATAGCTAGTTTTACATCACCAAATGATTATCACGCACAAGCTAGAGCAGATATTGAGAGAGAATTAAGAATTAAATGGTTTCCAGTTTATTCAAAAGAAGTTTATAGAGATATAGCAATTCTAAACACAACAGAAATGGACGCAACATTATTAACAGATGCTCAATTTAAAAGAGCAAGTGTTTATAGAGTGATAGGTTTTTATGCGTGTCCACAACTTACAAAATTTAATTCAAATGACAACCCTGATAGATTCCAAGTTATGATGAAACATTACCAACAAATGTATTCTGATGAATTTGAATCTATATTAAGAGATGGTGTTGAATATGATGCTGATGATTCTAATACAGTCGCAGATGCAGAAAAAGCACCTTATCATAGACTTAAACTAATTAGATGAAATTAAATATTGAAAGTAATGTATTACAAATTGTTGAAGGTTTTGAAAAACAAATCAGAGAACAACCCTCAATAGTTAAAAAGTCATTAGGAAGGACTGCTGAATTTTTAATGTTTATAATTAAACGAAGAACAGCAAGAGGAAAAGATTATCAAGGAAATGATTTTGTTAAATACACTCCTGAATATAGAAAAATAAGAGAAGCAAAACAATTACCTACTAAACCAGATTTATTCTTTTCAGGTAAGATGTTATCTAATATGACACAAAAATCTTCACCAACACAAGCACAAGTTTATTTCACAGCAATTAGAGAGGGATTAAAAGCTATGGGTAATCAGAGAAAAAGAAAATTCTTTGCGATAGGTGATAATGAAGCACCATTACTTAAAAATAAGTTTATGGAAGAATATACTAAATTAAGCAGATTATGAGCAAAAGAGAAAATATAGCTAGTAATATAATAACAACAATCTCTACTGGTACATCACCTATAACTATTAAAAAAATTACTAGAGAACCTTTTAATGTAGATGAATTATCTGAACAACAATATCCAGCTTGTTTTATACAAACTGGTAATGAAAATAGATCAGATGAAACAATGACATCAAGTACCATAACAAGACAAGCTACTGTTGATTATGTAATTATTGGATTTGTTAAAGGTACACCAACAAATATTGACACAAAAAGAAATGAATTAATTTCTACGATTGAAACTAGACTGGATTCTGATAGAACACGAGGTGGGTATGCAAAACAAACTCAAATAGTAGAAGTATCTACTGATGAGGGAGTTTTGTTTCCAATAGGTGGTATCAGAATGGTTGTGCGAGTTATGTATCAATACACTTCTGGCACACCTTAATATAAACAAACAAGGAGAACAAAATGGCAACTCATACTGGTTCAGAAGGAACAATTAAAATTGGTTCTACTGTTTTAGGTGAATTAAGAAGCTATACACTAGAACAAACATCAGACACTATTGAAGATACTCAAATGGGTGATGCTGTAAGAACATACAAAGTAGGCTTAAAAGGTAGTTCAGGTTCAGCAAGTGTATTTTTTGACGAAGCTGATGCTGGACAATTATTATGTACAGTTGGTTCATCAATCACTTTAAATTTATTCCCAGAAGGTAATACTGCTGGTGATAAGTTTTATGCTGTTGATGCAATAGTAACTGGTTATAATGTAAGTGCATCTTTTGATGGAATGGTTGAAGCAGAAATTACTTTCCAAGGTACTGGTGCAGTAACAATAGGAACAGCTAATTAATTAAATAGAAAAGGAAGAATATGGCAGTAATAGATAGAGTAAAGGCACAGTTTGAATCTTTAGGAATTAAAAAGATTGAGGTTTCCGAATGGGGTGAGGAAGGCAAACCACTAATAATTTATTGTTCACCATTTACTTTGGGTGAAAAAAGAAATCTTTTTAAGGGTGCTAAGAATGATGATCTAGGAGTATTAGTAGATGCAATCGTTTTAAAAGCAAAAGATTCAGAAGGAAACAAAATATTTAAACTAGATGACAAGCTAACATTATTGAATAATGCTGACGCAAATGTTATAGCTAGAGTCGCAACAGAAATGTTGAATAGTGTTTCTTACGAAGATACCGAAAAAAAGTAAGATTTGACAAAGAGCTTTATACCATACTTGCTCTTGGTCACGAATTAAAAAAAAGTATGGAAGAAATGCTTTCTTTAACAGAGGAGGAATTTCATTATTGGATAGCGTATTTTAAAGTGAAGGCAGAAAAAGATAAACAGAACTATGGCAGATCAGCAAGTAAAAATAACAATCTCCGCAATAGATAATGCCACAAAAGCACTTAATGATGTTAAGAATAGTTTAAAAGGCGTAAGCAAAGAAACCGATAATACACAACAAAGTTTTTTTACACTTAAAAATGCAGTAATAGGATTTGCTACTGTTGGTCTAGTATCATTAGGCAGACAAATCATAGATGTCACAAAAACATTTCAAGAACTAAGAGGGAACATTATAAGTGCTGTTGGTTCTGTTGAAAAAGGATCACAAACATTTAATGAATTAGCTGAGTTTGCTAGAAAAACACAATTTAGTATAAGCCAAGTAGGCAGAACATTTTTAACATTAAGCCAAAATGGAGTTAAACCAACAACAGAACTTTTAGATGTATTCACAAGAGTTGCTGGTAATGCAACTAACAAAGTAGATGCCTTAAATGATTTAGCAAGATTGTTTGCTAGGGGAGCTCAAGGTGGTTTTAATATAGGTTCTTTAAATCAATTAGTAGCCAATGGTATTCCTGCATTTCAAATATTAAGAGAAGAATTAGGATTAGATGAAAAAGCATTAATAAGATTATCTAATACTGCTGAGGGTTCACAATTAGTTTTAGATAATTTATTTATAGGTCTTAAAAAAAGAGCAGAAAATGCAGTTGAACCTACTTTTAATTTAAATAAATCTTTTAAAAATTTTTTTGAAACAATAGAAGCTGGTTTATTTCAAATAGGAGATCAAGAAGAATTAGCTGGTTTTGTAGATCAATTAACAGAATTATTAAGAGCATTACAACCTATTATAGATATTATAACTTTATTTGTTAAAAATATATTACAAGGTTTAATTTACGCATTACAAATTGTTAATCCATTAATAGGTTTATTTTCTGAAATATTATCTGACTTATTTATTCCTATAAAAGCAGTCGCAGATAATATGAAAAAATATTTAAATAAAGCATTTAATGAAATGGCTAAGAATTTAGATTTTATTAGAAGAAAATATAAAGAATTTAAAGAGTTTGTATTTGGAAAACCAATACAATTAGAAGTAGTTCCACCAAAAACAAAAGCTGTTGTAGAAGAAACAACAACAACACCAGTTGAATTATCTGGCATACAAAAAACAGTTCAAGCATTACAAGTAGCGGCATTTGATTTAAAAGCACAATTTAAAGATATTTATTCTGTAATTGCACAAGGAATGGTTAGTGGAATTAAAGATGTTTCTAAAGCATTAGCTGAATCAATAGTATTAGGAAAAAGCCTACAAGCATCATTTGCTGATATAGCTAGAAATTTATTAGTAAAAATTATTGCTGGGTTAATTGAAGAACAATTAGCTAAACTAGCTTTATTAGTATTAGACGAAATAGCAGTTTTATTAGGATTAAAAAGATTAGCTATTGAAAAAGAAATTACTAAAGAGAGAAGAAAACAAATCGGTGATGGAGTTACTGATGAAAAACCAGAAGAAATGGCTAGAAAACAATTAACAAATATAATTGATGAATTGTATACTAAATTAAAAACATCTTTTGACGATATACTAACCTCAGTATCAGATATATTTACGAATATAGGTTCTTATACTGATGACATTTTTAATAATATTGGAAGTAGCATTGGTGATATTTTATCCTCATTAAGTTCTAGTGTAGGAGATATATTTAGTTCAATCGGTGGTTCACTTGGCGATATTATTGGAAGTATGGGTAATATGTTTGGTGGTGGGGGTGGTGGATTTGATTTGGGTTCTATATTTAGTTCTTTTGATTTTGGTTCATTCTTTATGGCAGAGGGTGGGAATGTTAATGCAGGTACGCCTTATACAGTAGGAGAGCGTGGTAGAGAGCTGTTCATACCTAATTCCGATGGTACTATCGTACCGAACCAAGACTTGCAGTCTAAAGCGAATAGCTTCAACTTTACGATTATAGCAACTGATGTTAAAGGTGTTAAAGAATTATTATTGGATAATAGAGCAACTATCGTTAATATTATGAACCAAGCACTTAACAGCAAAGGGAAAAGTAATTTAGTATAATGAGTGGTACATTTCCTTCAACACCAGCAACAAGAGCAGTATCAGTAAGTTCAAGACAAAATACTATTGTATCAACTACTGTATCTGGCAGACGACAAGCTAGACAAATTGATGGGCAAAGATTTGGATTAGTTTTACAATTTCCAGTTATGACTAGAGCTGAGTTTGCACCGATAATGGCTTTTATAATGAAACAAAGATCACAATTAGAATCTTTTACTTATGTACCAGAAACAGTTTCAGATACTAGAGGTTCAGCAACAACTGTTATATCAGTAGTAGGTTCTCATACTGCTGGTGATACTACAATCGCAGTAGATGGAATGGGAAATAATTTAACTGGTGTTTTAAAAGCTGGTGACTTTGTAAGATTTACTGGCCAAACAAAAATTTATATGATTGTGGAAGATTTATCTTCTAATGGTTCTGGTGCAGGAACATTAACTATTGAACCACCATTAAGAGCAAATCTATCTGATAATACAGTTTTAATTTATAACAATGTAGATTTTACAGTAGGACTTACAAACGATATTCAAGAATTTGCAGTAGGCACAGAAAACTATTTTCAATACGAAGTTGATCTTATAGAGGTGTTATAATGCCCAGATCATTAAATGCTTCTTTAATTTCAGAATTAGCTACTAATAAATTAAATCCAGTTGAATTAGTTTATTTAGGAGTAAGCACAGGAAGTTATTATACAGATCATTATAAAAATATTATCTTTGATGGAAACACTTATGTTGCTTCATCATTATTTTTAGGTAGTTCTGAATCAGCAGAATCTTCAGAAGTTTCAGTAAGTAATCTTGTTGTTAAATTTGGCGGTGCTGACCAAACAATAATCTCTTTATTTCTTAATAATGATTATATGGATAAAAGAGCTTGGGTATATAGAGGATTCTTAGATGAGAACCAAGCGTTAATAAATTATCCCTTTTTATTATTTGATGGAAGAATAGAAAATTTAAGTATTGAAGAAGATAATAATAACTCAACTGTAAGTATTTCTATTGCTTCACATTGGGCAGACTTTGATAAAATTAAAGGAAGAAAAACAAATACTAATTCACAAGCATTACATTTTCCAACTGATGTTGGTTTTGATTATGCTTCACAAACAGCAAAGGATATTAAATGGGGCAAGGCATAACTGATTTATACAAAATTATACATCTTTATAGGCAATTCCCTAGATACGATAAAATGCAATACCAAGATTTGATAAATGCAATAATGCCATCTTTTAATTTGGACCAATATCAAATTCATAAAGTTAATGGAGAAATTATAGGTTTTACTAATTGGGCATTTTTATCAGACGAAGTTGAAAAAAGATTTATAACTACTGGAAAGTTAAAAGCTAATGAATGGAAGTCAGGTAATAATATTTGGCATATTGAAACAGTAGCTAAAAGTAATTTAAGAGAAATAATGAAATGGACAAAAGAATATTTTAGAAATGTATTAGAAGTAAATCAACCTTTAAAGTGGTTAAGGATTTCTGATGATTCAATAATTTATAGAAGGTCTATGAAATTTAAGAGGGAGTTTCATAATGGGCTTTGATCCAGTAACAGCGTTTGTAGTTCAACTTGTAGTCACAACAGCAATCTCTTGGGTTTTAAAACCAGACCCACCAAAAAGAAATGTGCAACAACAAGAAACAGCACAAGGTATTTTAGTTAATAAAGCATCAAACAATACTGCCATTCCAATAGTTTATGGAGAAAGGCAAGTAGGTATCGCAAGAGTATTTGTTGAATCTTCAGGAACAAATAATCAATATCTTTATATGGCAGGAGTTCTTTGCGAGGGTGGTGGTAATGGTATTGAATCAGTAGATGAAATTTATGTTAATGATAAACTTGTAGTTTGGTCAGGTACATTGACTGATGGCACGTTAAGAACAGTTAATAGTTCAGATACTAATTTCTATAAAGATGGTGCAAGTTTAATATCGGTTCAAGCATTTTATGGATTAGATAATCAACCAGTTTCATCAATATTAGATGAATCAACAAACTGGGGAAGCAATCATAAATTATCTGGTGTTGCTTATTTAGCATTTAAATTTACTTGGAACCAAGACGCATTTAGTTCACTACCAGAAGTTAAAGTAGTTTTAAAAGGTAAAAAAATTTATGATCCTAGATTAGATTCTACAAAAGGTGGTTCTGGTTCGCATAGACAAGATACAGCTTCTACTTGGACATATTCACCCAATTCAGCTTTATGTCTTTTAGATTATTTAAGAAATACTAGATATGGAAAAGGTTTACCAAATTCAGCATTTGAAACTAATTATGATTCTTTTAAAACAAGTGCCAATATTTGCGAAACACAAGTTACTCCCTATACTTCAGCACCAGCAGATATAGATTTATTCCAAACTAATTTAGTTATAGATACAGAACAAAAAGTTATAGATAATGTAAGAGAATTATTAAATCCAATGAGAGCAATATTTACCTACACACAAGGTAAATACTTTTTAATTATTGAAAATATTGGATCATCACAATTAAGTTTAAATGCAGATAACATTATAGGTGGTATTAAAATATTTGGTGAAAAGAAAAATACTAAATACAATCGTGTTATAGGTACTTTTGTAAATCCTGATAAAGAATGGCAAGAAGATACAATAACTTTTCCACCTGCTGATGATTCTGGTTTACCAGTAGGAGATAGATATGCAACTTTATTAGCTGAAGATAATGGAACTCAATTAGAAGGTAATTTTACATTTCAAGGAATTACTAATCCTTATCAAGCTGAAGAACTTTGTGAAATTATATTAAGAAGATCAAGAAATGCTTTAGCTGTTGAAGTTATGGTAACTTCAGAAGCATTAAATTTAACAATAGGTGATTTAGTAGATTTAACTTATTCTACTGGTGGATTTAGTGCTAAACCATTTAGAGTTTATGGATTAAGTATAAATACAGATTCAACAGTTTCATTAAAACTTATTGAGCATCAAGATAATTTTTACACTTGGACAGAAAAAGCAGAAGCACCAACTATTGCTGATACAACACTTCCTAACCCTAACAATGTTTCTGCACCAGCTTCAGTAACTCTTGACGACCAATTAATTGAATACTCAGATGGAGTTGTTATTACTGCTCTTGATGTGACTATTGGTGCATCACCAGATTCATTCGTAGATTATTACCAAGTAGAATATAAATTAAGTACAGCGACAGATTATATTATAGCTGGTCAAGGAAAAGGTTTATTTCATAGAATATTAAATGTTGTAGATGGATTAATCTATAATGTGCGAGTAAAAGCATTTAACACATTAGGAGTACAATCAACTTATACTTCTGCAACAAGAACTATTATTGGTGGAATTGCACCACCAGCAGATGTTGAAGATTTTTCTTGTAATATTATTGGAAGTGATGCTCATTTATCTTGGACACAAATTGCTGACTTAGATTTAGCTTATTATCAAATTAGATATTCTACATTAACAACTGGTGCTGAATGGTTAAACTCAGTTTCTTTAGTTGAAAAAGTAGCAAGACCAGCTACTACTGTTACAGTTCCAGCTAGAGTGGGTTCGTACCTAATAAAAGCTTTTGATAAGAATGGTAATGCTTCTCCTAACGAAACTATAATCTCTACTAATATATTTGAGATTGGAAACTTTAATGCTATTGCCACACAAACAGAATCGCCTACATTCTCAGGAACAAAAACTAATGTCTATATTGATGACAATGATGCTTTAAGATTAGACTCAACTGAAATCTTTGATTCTGCTATTGGAAACTTTGATTCTCCTACAACTTTTTTTGATGCTGGGGTAACTGCTTATGATTTAGTTTCTGAAGGAAGTTACCTCTTTACTTCTCCTATTGACATTGGTGGAAGTTACACAGTTCGTGTAACTGCTTCAATTACACAAAGTGTAGATAATATAGATAACCTTTTTGATTCTGCTTCTGGTTTATTTGATTCTGGTGCTTCTAGTTTTGATGGAGATTCTCCTGCTAACTGTAATGCTCATTTAGAAATCGCAACTTCTACTGACAACATAACTTATACTTCATTTAGAAACTTTGTAGTTGGCGATTATACTGGTAGATATTTTAAATTTAAACTTGTAATGCGTTCTTTTGATTTAGCTTCTACTCCAGTTGTATCGGCTTTATCTGTATCAATAGATGTTGAAGATACTATACAAAGTGGAAATGATATTGTTAGTGGAACTGGTACTTACACAGTAACATTTACAAAACCATTTTATTCTGCTAACTATGCTATCGGAGTAACTAATCAAGGTATGGCTACTGGAGATTTTTATACTTTAAACAGTAAGACTATTAATGGCTTCAACATAGCTTTTAAAAATAGTAGTGGTACTGGAATAAGTAGAACATTTGATTATATTGCAAAAGGATTTTAACTAGGATATTAGATAGACAATGTCACAACACGATTTAAACATAGCGAACCAATCCTTCCCTTCTTTTAGAAGCGATTTAAACAATGCACTATCAGCTATTCAAACTACACACTCAGGAACATCAAGACCAACTGGTGCTGTTGCTGGTCAAATTTGGCTTGATACGACAACTGCAACCACTCCTACTTTAAAATATTATGATGGTGCTGATGACATTTCTTTAGCAACTATTGACCATGTAAGTAATACTGTAAACTGGTTAGATTCAACAGTATCAATTACTGGACTATCTACAACTGCTACAGGAACAGTCTTAACACTTTCAGACACAGCAAATACAACAACAGTAAATTTAATTATAGACAATCAAAAAGAAATTCGTTTCAGAGAAACAACAGCTAATGGAACAAACTATGTAGCATTAAAAGCACCAGCTAGTGTTAGTGCCGATTTAACTTTTACATTACCTGCAACTGACGGAACTAATGGTCAAGTTTTAACAACAAATGGTTCTGGTGTTTTATCATTTACAACTATTTCTGGTTCAACTCCTTATGGTTTATTTAGAAAAGCAGACCCTACTATTGTTGCTTGGTCAAAAACTGGAACTTTTACTGCACAAACAGCAACCACTATTTATGCAGAAGTTAATGGTTCAATATTAACAATTTCTTCAGGAACATCTATTTCAATGCCTTCTCCAACAACTGGAACAGATTATGCTATTTGGTGTTCTACTGCTGGTGCGTTAAGTGCAACGACAGACCACACTACTCCACCATCTTCTAACGCTAGAAAATTAGGTGGATTTCATTATGCTGGTGGTGAAAATGCTACTGGTACTTCAGGTGGAAATACTACTCCTGCAATAAATGAATATTCAATGTGGGATTTAAAATTTAGACCAGCTTGTTCTGACCCAAGAGGAATGACTTTAGTAGGTGGAAATTTTTGGTCAGATATTTACTTAACAAACACAACGCCTGACACTAATGGTACTTCAAAATATAACGTAACAATAGCTGATGGTTCTTCACCACCTAAAGTTCCTTCAAAATTTGGTGGTAATGGAACAACTGATTATGGTTCTTATACTTGGTGGGAAGCTAATGAACTTTTATCTGCATATGGAAAAAGAAGTCCATCATATCAAGAATTTTCTGCTTTAGCTTATGGAACTACTGAAGCTAGTTCAAGAGGAAGTGACCCAACAACAACTCAAATAAGTGCAACAGATGATAATTTTACTTCTAAGTGGGGTGTTATGCAATCTACTGGTTGTATGAATGTTTGGGGTAGAGATTTTGGTGGTGGTGCTTTAGGTGCATCTTATGTTGCTAATACTGAAGGTAGAGGTTCTACATATCAATTATCTAACGCCGTGAGACTAGGTGGGAGTTGGGGTGGAACTTCCTATTCGGGTTCTCGGTATTCTGAGTGGGATAATTCTCCTACGACTTCTGGTAACGGTGTTGGTTCTCGTGGCGTCGCCGACCATTTATTAGTAGATTGAAGCGATAGCTGAAATGAAAATTTCAAATGATTTGATAACCAATCATAATCAAATGAAATTAATAGAAAAATATGAGAAGGTTATTAATTACTTATATCCAATTGCACAAAACATACCAAGAAAACATGGTATCGTTAAAAAACAATTTATAGACTGTTTAATGAAACAAGTTCAATTATTTAATGAAGCTGGTAAATCAAATCAAATATCTAAAATGTATTTAGCTGATGCTGGTTTATCTAACAT